>Ga0315912_10004724_pt1 | contig 12761 bp, 12 predicted proteins | sample VfabasoilMG_FD_204469 | JGI IMG/M metagenome (GOLD analysis project Ga0315912, IMG submission 204469) | Garden soil microbial communities collected in Santa Monica, California, United States - V. faba soil | ecosystem: Environmental > Terrestrial > Soil > Garden | place: USA: California... | reverse complement strand
TCGTCCGAGAGGCTGCGGACCTTGACGACGAATTCCGCCAACTGGGTGTCCGCCACACCGCCCGAAAGGCCCACGATGGTGATGTGGCTCGGCACGATACTCCGCTCAGCCGATGGCACCGCGATGCCGAAGGCCGGCGCCGCGTCGAGGCACGCCAAGACCAGCACCGACCGAATCACGAAGTTGAAGTGGGTCCGCATACGGCCTCCGGGAACTTGCGGCCTGGACCGGAGCACGGGATCTCGTCTCGAAAACGAATTCTCCCGCCGCACGGGTCGCGCCGCAAGCACCGAGTTCGGCTGCGCGCGGGGTGCTCGCCGGGTGGTACCGCCGGCGAAGCGCCTCGGTTGGGGAGTCGTGCGCGACTGCCCTAACCCGCGACGGCCGCTCGCAGTGCGCCCAACGCCGCGCGGGGATCGCTCGCCCGGAACACGGCATGACCCGCCACGAACACGTCGGCGCCGGCCGCGCGCGCGGTGCGCGCCGTGGCCTCGCCGATGCCGCCATCCACCTCGATCACGAAGTCGAGCTTCTTGCGCGCACGCTCGTCGCGCGCGGCACTCACCTTGTCCATCATCTCGGCCATGAACGCCTGGCCGCCGAAGCCGGGCTCCACGGTCATCACCAGGAACAGGTCGAGATCCGGCAGGTAGGGCTCGGCGGCGGCGTAGGGCGTACCCGGCTTGATCGCGAGACCCGCCTTGGCACCGGTCGCACGGATCTGGCGCAGCACCTCGCGCGTCTCGCGGCAGGCCTCGAGATGCACCGTGATCAGGTCGGCGCCGCTGTTGCGGAACTCCTCCACGAGGAGCCACGGGCGAGCCATCATCAGGTGCACGTCGAGCGTGGCCGGCGTGAGCTTGCGTGCGGCCGCCACGATCATCGGGCCGAACGTGAGGTTCGGCACGAACTGGTGGTCCATGACGTCGCAATGCAGCCAGTCGCGCGCCGGGTCCACGATGGCCAGTTCCTCGGCCAGACGCGAGAAGTCCGCGGAAAGGATGCTCGGGGCGACGATCGGCGGACGGGCGGTCATGCGGTCTCCGGTGGGCGGGCGTTGTCGGGGAATGCGATACGAATGGTAATGCGAGTCCCCGGGTCAGCGCACGACGCGACCCGAGGCCTGCAACATGATGCTCATGTCGCGCGTGAGCCGTGTGCCCGCGGGCGGGTCCTGCATCACGATCGGGCCGTTCGCGGGGCCGGCCGGCGGGGACAGCACGCGGAACCCCTGCGCCTCGAGTTGCTTGCGCACGCGGCCGAGTTCGCGTCCGACCAGGTCGGGCATCACGAACACCTCCTCGCCAAGGCCGGTCGAGAGCAACAGGGCGACCGGCGTGCCACGCGGCAGCACGCTCTCGGCGGGCGGGTCGGTGGCCACCACGAGCCCCTCGCCCACCGCGTCACTCGGCGCACGCGTGATGCCGCCCACGCGCAGCCCCGACTGCTGCAGCATCAGTTCCGCATTGCGCCGCGACTCGCCGAACAACGCGGGAACCGAGCTGAACTCCTCACCCAGGCTCACGATGACGCTCACCCGCGCGCGGCCGCGAACGGGTGTGCCCGAAGCAGGTTCCTGCTGGATGATCCGGCCGCGGAGCACGCCGGCGTCGAAGCGCTCGCCCGAACGCGACAACTGCAGCCCCGCGGGCTGAAGTGCCTTCTGGGCCTCCTCGACCGTGAGGTTCGCCAGGTCCGGTACGCGCACCTCCCCCTGCCGGTGGATGAGCCTCGGCATGAGCACGCTGTTGAACACGAGGATGCCCACGACGAACGCCGACACCGCGACGAACGCGGTGTAGGCGACATCACGCAGCGGGCGGTGGGGCTTCCTGTTATCCAAGGCACTCAAGGCTTGCGGAACCTCGCGGCGAACGCTCCGTCGCAACCGTGGAGGTGCGGAAGCACGCGCATCGTGCCTTCGGGGGTGACGACCGCATCCGGTACGGAGCCCGCCACGCTCTCGAGCGTCCAGCCCGGTTGCTCGGCGAGGAATCGCGCCACCACGTGATCGGTCTCCTCGGGTTCGAACGAGCACACGCTGTAGACGAGCCGCCCGCCCGGCGCCAGGTGACGGGCCGCGGCGTTCAGGAGCTCGAGCTGCACCGGCGGCATCTCGGCGAGCACCTCGGGACCCTTGCGCCAGCGCGCGTCGGCACGGCGTGCCAGCACGCCCATGCCGCTGCACGGAGCATCCACGAGGATGCGATCGAACGGCATCGGGAACGGGTAGTCGCGTCCGTCGCCGTGCACCACGTGCACCGCGTGCACGCCCAGGCGCGCGACGGTGTTCTTGAGCGTCTCGACGCGATGCGCGTCACGCTCGAGTGCCCATACCTCGCCCTCGTCACCCATGAGCTCGGCCAAGTGCGTGCTCTTGCCCCCCGGCGCGGCGCACAGGTCCAGCACACGCTCGTGCGGTCGCGGGGCGACCACGCGCGCGACCAATGCTTCGCTCTCGTCCTGCGCCGTGCACAGCCCGGCCTTGAACGAATGCAGCGCGCCCGGGGAGTGATGCCCCTCGACCCACACCAGGTCGGGCGACAGTGAGGCGGGTCGTGCTTCGACGCCCTCGCGCGCGAGCTGCTCGACCAGCTCTTCGCGTGAGTTCCGGAGCGTGTTCGCGCGAAGCCCGGTGGGCACCGTGCGGTTGTCCGCCGCGAGAAGCGCGCGCGTGTCGGCGGGGCCGAAGCGGGCGAGCCAGCGCTCGACGATCCACAGCGGGTGCGAGCCCCAGGCCGCGAGGGAGACCGCGTCCTCGCCCTCGGGCCACTGGATCTTGTCGCGTTCCTCGGCCAGTCGCCGCAGCACGCTGTTCACCAGGCCGGCCGCGCCCGGGTGCGAGTACTTGTGCGCGAGCTTCACCGACTCGTCCACCGCCGCGTGGATCGGCACGCGGTCGAGGAACAGGATCTGGTAAGCGCCGATGCGCAGGATGTTGCGGATCCAGGGCTGGGTGTTGGCGAGCCCGACATGGATGCGTGCGTCGAGTGCGCTGTCGATGCGGCCGCGCCAGCGGAGCGCACCTTTCACGAGTTCGTGCAGCAGCGCACGATCGCGCGGGTCGGCACCGGCTCGTGCATGGGCGCCATCCAGCAGCCGGTCGCTGAACGCGCTGCGGGTGTCCACCGCGTGCAGGATCCGCAGCGCGGCCTCGCGCGGGTCCGCGGGCAGGGAGTGGCCTTCGGTGTTGAACGGAGCACTGCCCCGGCGCTCCTCGCGCACGGAAGTCGCACCGGTCCACGGCTTGCCGCGATGCGCGCCGGGAGCACCGGCGGCAGGCGCGCCGCGATCCTCGCGGCCGCCATTCCAGCCCGCGGGCGGCGCGGACGGCTTGCCATCCCGGCGATAGCGCACCTGACCGCCGCGCGGGAAGATCGGCCGTGAGCGATTCACCGCACCGGTCTGGTCGCCGCCATCGTCGGTCATCTCGGGGCGCGGCGAGCGAGCGCGGCCGTCCGTGGGACGCTCGAAGCGGGGCCTGTCGGTGTTCGCGCGCGGCGCACCGGGACGATCACCGCCCGGACGCGGGAAGCGCGGACGGTCGCTGCTCGGACGCTCGAAGCGCGGGCGCTCGCCGGTGGTGCGCGACGTGTACGGACGGTCGCCGCCGGGGCGCGGCGAACGCGGACGGTCACTGGAAGAGCGCGGCGTGTACGGACGGTCTCCACCCGGGCGCGGCGAACGCGGCCGGTCACTCGTGGAACGAGGCGCGTACGGACGGTCGCCACTGGGGCGCGGCGAACGCGGTCGGTCGCTCGTGGAACGCGGCGCGTACGGACGGTCTCCACCCGGCCGCGGCGAACGCGGTCGGTCGCTCGTGGAACGAGGCGTGTACGGACGGTCTCCAGCCGGCCGCGGCGAACGCGGTCGGTCGCTCGTGGAACGAGGCGTGTACGGACGGTCTCCAGCCGGCCGCGGCGAACGCGGTCGGTCGCTCGTGGAACGAGGCGTGTACGGACGGTCTCCTCCCGGCCGCGGCGAACGCGGACGGTCGCTCGTGGAGCGTGGCGTGTACGGACGGTCTCCTCCCGGCCGCGGCGAACGCGGACGGTCGCTCGTGGAGCGTGGCGTGTACGGACGGTCGCCAGCCGGCCGCGGTGAACGCGGACGGTCGCTCGTGGAGCGTGGCGTGTACGGACGGTCGCCAGCCGGCCGCGGCGAACGCGGACGGTCGCTCGTGGAGCGTGGCGTGTACGGACGGTCGCCAGCCGGACGCGGCGAACGGGGTCGGTCACTCGCGGCTCGCGGCCTGCTGCTCGCGCGAGGCGGACCGCTCGGGCGTGGCCTGCTGCCCGCGGTCGCGGGCCGGCCACCCGTGCGGTTCGCCGGGCGTCCCGCCGGCCGTGTGGTGGTGGTGCGTCGTTCGTTGCTCACGTGGTCTGCTCCTTCAAGGTCTCGAATCGTTCTCCCGGCTGCGGGCGCGCTCCTCGCGCCCACTCGGCGGCGTCGAGTTCCGCGCGCCCCTCCGGTTTGAGTCTCGTCACGCGCAACACGCCATCGGCGCAAGCCACGCGAAGTCCTTCGCCATCACTCGCGAGCAGCGTTCCGGGGGCGGCCTTGTCGCCGCCGGCCTCCGCGCTCGCGCGCACGATCAACACTCGCTTGCCGCGAAACGACGTCGTCGCACCCGGCCAGGGCGTCACCGCTCGCGCATGTGCCCGCACGATCCGCGCCGGCAGGTTCCAGTCCACGACGCCGTCCTGCTTGTGCAGCTTCTTCGCGTAGCTGCCCTTCGCGCGGTCCTGCGGCGCGCGCGGGGCGCGGCCCTCGGCGGCCAGCACGACGCTCTCGGCCAGCAGCGGCCCGCCGCGTTCGGCGAGCCTCGCGGCCAGCGTGGCCGCGTCGTCGTCGTCGCGGATGCTCTCGCGCCGGCACGCGATCACGTCGCCGGTGTCGATGCCCTCGTCCATGAACAGCGTGCACACGCCGGTCTCCGCGCGGTCGTCCCACAGCGCACGTTGCACCGGTGAGGCGCCGCGATAGTCGGGCAAGAGCGAGCCGTGCAGGTTCACGCAGCCCGCTCGCGGCAGCGCCAGCACCTCGGGCGTGAGGATCGCGCCAAAGGCCACCACCGCGAACACGTCGGCGCGCTGTGCAGCCAACTCGTCTCGCACGTCGCGGGTCTTCATGTCGGCGGGTCGGATCACGGGCAGGCCCAACGACTCGGCGGCCTGCGCCACGGGCGAACCGCTCATGTGCTGGCCGCGGCCGCGCGGGCGGTCGGGCTGGGTCACCACGCGCGCCACGTCGCAGACCGCGTGCAGCGCACGCAGCGCCGGCACCGCGAACTCGGGTGTGCCCATGAACACGACACGAGGCTTCAGATGGCCCCCCCGCCCCGCTCCGGGTGGTAGTCGGCCGGCACCTCGCCGCGCGCGAGCGCGTCGAGGTCGCGACGCAGGAACTGCCGCTTCAAGGGCCCCAGCCGGTCGGTGAACAGCACACCGTCCAGGTGGTCGGTCTCGTGCTGCACGGCGCGCGCGAGGAAGCCCTCGACCACGCGGTCGTACGCCTTGCCCTGCACGTCGAACGCGCGCAGGCGCAGCCGCGTCGCGCGGTCCACGTCGGCGAGGATGCCGGGCATGGACAGGCAGCCCTCCTCGGCCTTCGCCTTGCCCGAACGCATGTCGAGCACGGGATTCACCGCGGCGAAGCGGTCGTGCGAGCCATCCTCGCGCGGCACGTCCACCACGAACACACGCTGCGCCACGCCCACCTGGTTAGCGGCCAATCCGACGCCGTTATAGGCCGCCATCGTCTCGAACAGGTCGGCCACGAGCTGGCGCAGCGAGTCGTCGAACTCGCGCACCTCTCGCGCCTTCTCGCGCAGGACAGGGTCGCCATAGATGCGAACGGGACGCAGCGGCATCACTTAGCTTCCGGTGAGAGCACCTGGGCGATGGCGCTCTTGGCGAACTCGACCTTGGTCTCCTCCGAGATCCGCAGCACCGCGCGATCCGCCTCGACACTCACGACGGTGGCGAACATGCCGCTGGTGGTGAGCACCTTGTCGCCCTTCTTGAGCTCGCTGATCTTCTTCTCGAGCTTCTTGCGCTCCTGGCTCTGCGGCCGGATCACCATGAAGTAGAGGATGCCGAACATCAGCGCCATCATGACCGGGAAGCTCATGCCGCCGCCGAAGAACTGCGCCAGTGGCGAGTTGTCCACCGGAGGGGCCGACGGGGTCTGTGCACTCGCGTCCGTGACGAACATGCTGCTTCCTTTCGCTGGAGGGAAAGTGCGGCGTGCTAGGACGCCGCACGAGCGAGCGATTCACCGCTCGCGAACTGCTCGAGGAACTGCTGCCGGAAGGCCGCGTAGCGGCCCTGCTGGATCGCCGCGCGGGCGCGGCGGACCAGCGACACCATGTGGTGCACGGCGTGCACCGAGGCCAGCCTCATGCCGAGGATCTCGCCCGACACGAACAGGTGGCGCAGATAGGCGCGCGTGTACTTGCGGCACGTCGCGCAGTCACAGTCGGGGTCCAGCGGACGCTCGTCCTGCGCGTAGGCGGCATTGCGCACCACGAGCCGGCCGCTGCCGATGAACACCGTGCCGCGACGCGCGTTTCGCGTGGGCAGCACGCAGTCCATCATGTCCACGCCGCGGGCGACGGCCTCGACGACATCCACCGGGTGGCCGACACCCATCAGGTAACGCGGCTTCTCGCGCGGGAACTCCCCGCAGTCGCGCTCGACCATCTCCAGCCCGAGCTTGCGCCCCTCGCCCACCCACAGCCCGCCCAGCGCGAAGCCGTCGAACGGCATCGAGCCCAGCTGCGCGAAGCAGCGCGCGCGCTCGGCGGCGTCGGTGCCGCCCTGGTTGATGCCGAACAGCGCCATCGCGCCGCGGCCCTGCTCACGAAGTCGCGCGCGCTCATCGAGGCCGCGCTGCGCCCAGCGCACGGTGCGCGACACCGCTTCCTGCACCTCTTCGGGCGGGGCAGGCAGCCGTACGAGATGGTCGAACGACATCGCGATGTCGGTGCCGAGGCCGTCCTGCACACGGATCGCCTCTTCGGGCGAGAGCATGTGCTTGGAGCCGTCCAGGTGCGAGCGGAACTCGACGCCCTCCTCGCGCACGCGATTCAACTCGGTGAGGCTCATGACCTGGAAGCCACCGCTGTCGGTGAGGATCGCGCCATCCCAGCCCATGAAACGGTGCAGCCCGCCCATGCGCCGCACCGTGTCCACGCCCGGTCGCAGCATGAGGTGGTAGGTATTGGAGAGCAGGATGTCGCAGCCGGCCGCGGTGAGGTCGTCGGGCGTGAGCGTCTTGACCGAGCCCACCGTGCCCACGGGCATGAACGCGGGTGTCATCACCTCGCCGTGGGACGTGCGGAAACGCCCCGCGCGCGCGCCGGTGGACGGATCCTCGGCTTCGAGGTGGAACGAGAAGGGCATCAGGGGTCTGCGCCAGAGGAAGCGTCGGGGGGATCCGGGATCCCGGAGCCGGCGGGCCCGTTGCCCTGCCGGGTGCTGCGAACGTTCAGCCAATAACTTACGGGCGCGAGAGCCCGCGGGTCAAGAGGGGGGCACGCGCGGGGCCGCTGCCACTTCGAGCATGCCGCAGGCCGCTCCGGATGCGGTCGCGACCACGACTCCGCCCCAAAGCGCTGCGGCCACTCTCGCCTTCGCGGAGTGGCCGCTTGCCCGGTGCGCGGACCGGGCGGTGAGCGGGGCTCACGGCCGCGCGCTCACCGGTACCTCCTGGCACGTCCCCCCAGGGGCTCTCTCGTTCCCCCGAGGGCCCGGGGCGCGCGGGGCGCGCTCCCGGCCCTTCCTCTCCCCGGAGCGGCCCCTGCGCCGCTCCGCTCGTCCCTCCCCCCACAGTCGGGACGGCGATGAATAGTGGAAGAATCGGGCCAATCTCCAGCTGGGCGGCCTCGCACAGCCCTCCGCGTGCAAGCCGCGCGACTGCAGGGTGAACGGGCCCTTGCGATTCCGTCGCAAGCACGGGGCACCGGCATCTGCATCACGCACCCGCGCCAGAGGGCGCGACGCGCCCCGCGGCGCGTCGTTGCCGGATGGCGCGCTGCAAAGGCTGCGCTCGCGAGCTGCAATGCGATCGCTTCGATGCGGATCGGTGAACGGGGTTCCAAACGAACCAGGCCGCACCCGCGAACGGGTGCGGCCTGTGCGAGCAGCGAGCGAGGCTGTTTACCGCAGCAGGATCAGGCGCTGCGCCACACGGTCCTCCGCGACCCTGCCGGAGACGAAGTACGCACCGGGCTGCATCGAACGACCGGAGTCGTCGCGGCCGTCCCAGCTGAACTCGTGCGTGCCGGGAGCGAAGCGGCCGGTCGCCAGGTGCCGCACGCGGCGACCACTCAGGTCCACGATGTCCAGCTGCACTTCGCCGGCGCGCTCGAGCGTCCAGCGCATGCGATTGCCGCCCGAGAACGGGCTCGGACCGCCGCCCGAGATGAGCGCGGAGGAACCATCGGCGACCAGGTCGTCGAGGTCATCGTCGTCATCCTCGGCGAGCTCGCTGGCCATCCCGATGGTGCAGCCGCCCCGGCGCGAGCCGAAGTTGATCGCACGCGCCTGCTGGCGGATGCGGCGGCACTCCTCCTTGATCCAGCGATCGCGGCCGGAGCCGTCCGCCATCGCCAGCATCCGCGTCTCGGTGGCCGCGATCCACGTGGCGAGCGTCGTGCCAGCGGGGATGCCCTGGATGCCTTCGAGCACCATGCTGCTCGTGAGGCCCACCGGGCGACCCGTGGCGTCGATCAGCCCCAGCTCGGCCGCGGCGACGTTCGCGTGCAGTGCGGCGAACTGGCGTCGCGCCGCGAGGAACGCGCGGCCATGACGCCGAGGCGTGAGCAGGTCGCACAGCCCCTCGGACTGACCGGAGAACGACCACAGCGCCGAGTGCTCGTCCACCTTCTGCGCGACACTCGAGAACGAGAACGCGTCGATATGCGCCGTGCGCGGGCTGCAGTTGGCAGACCACCAGCGCGGCGGCGCCGGACACTGGACCGCCGTCGGCGGTGCGGGCGGCGGCTGCGGAGGCTCGGGAAGGCTGCAGTTCTTCGCGAACAGCGTGCGGGTGCAGGGCTCGCCCATGGCCCCGCTGGCGGGATCGGCGATCGTGAGCGAGTAGCTGCCGGGCACCGAGAGGAGCACACAGTTCGAGGTGGCCAGGAATCCGCCAGGTCCGCTCCACGTGTAACTCAGGTCCCCCGCCGGAGCGCACCACTCCACGACGCCGTCGCCACACACCGAATCGGGGCCGGCGATCGAGCACGTGGGTAGTACGACCGGCGTACCGATGATGTGGCTGCACGGATCACTCCACGTGCCGGTGACCCCGTCGAAGATCCGCAGCGTGTACGTGCCGTTGGCGATGGGATCGATGCACATCGCGTCCGACGTGAAGCCGTTGGGGCCGTTCCACTGCCACGCATCGCCACCGTCGGCGCACAGCGTGAGGGCGCCGTTGATCTCCAGTGTGCTGATGCTGCATTGACCGAACGCCTCCTGCGCTCGGGCGGCGGTCAGGACCACTGCCAGGACCGCGATGAGTGCCCGTCGCATCTGCAACCTCCGAGGCCGGCCCGCGGCTGGGTCGATTCGACGGGCCTGAACGTGTGTCGGACGGCTCTCGGCCGCCTTCGGCGGCGGCCCGGGGCCGTCCTTCCGGCGTCGCCTGAGCGCAGCCGGGGCACTCATCAACCTAGGAAATCCCGCGCCAACTCGCGGCCGTGGGCGGAGCCGCCCAGTGGTCTCGTGCGTGCTGCAGCATCGCTGTGCCCGCGCGCCCAACGTGTCGCGTGCCCGCGGTTCCGGCAGCGGCCCTGCAATGCCCGCGTCACCGGTCCTCGCGTCATCGCGCTCACTCGATGCGGCGCCCGTGCTCGGTGGTTTGCCCCGGGACGCGCGAAGCGCACCGGCTGCGACATGCATCTGCAACGTGCGCCGGGCTCGCCGGGAACGTCGTCCGGGCAAGCAGACGGCGGTCACCCGATCGGGTGACCGCCGTTCATGGCGCCGGACGTGTGCGCGGAAGGCTTACTTCTTCCCGGCCTCCGGTGCGCCGGAGCCATGGTGCATGTTCATGCCCATCCCGCCGTGGCCGGGCGAGTCCTTGAGTTTCTTCAACTGCTCCGGCGTGAGCAGCGCGCGTGCCTGCATGAACGTCTCGAAGTGCGCCTTCGCGGCGTCGGCTCGCATCTTGGCCATCTTGTCGATCTGCGAGTTCACCGCCTGGGCACTCGGCGCGTCCGCACGCATGAGCTTGTGCAGGTCCATTCGCGCGATCTGCAGATCGGCCCGGCGCTGGATGTTCTTGCGCATCGCCGCCTCGTGCAGCTCACGCATCTTGTCGCGCTGGGCGTCGGTCAGGTCCAGGTTCGCCATGCGCATGTGCATGCCGCCGCCGCGCCGCCCGTGGCCGCGCTGGCCGCCCCGCATGACCATCCTGTGCATGTCGCCGCCGCCACCCTCGTCACCTTCGGCGAACCAGTCGCCGCCCTCATCGCCCATGGCGATCAGCTCGTCGAGCTCCTGCTCGTTCCACTCGGGCGTCTCCGGTGCGTGTGGCGCCGACGGGGCCGCGGGCGGGCTGGGCGCGGAGGGATGGCCGTGCTGCGCCCACGCCGACGCCGGGAGTGCCAGTGCGGCACACAGCAGCATCCATTGCATTCGAGAGGCCTTCATCTCGGGTCTCCTTTTTCTCCGGATTCGAATCGGAGGTTGTGCGGGCGACGCCCGCGGTATTCGCCAGGGAAACGCTCTTTGACGACTCGGTTGAAGCGCTCGCGCTGTTCCGGGGTGAGGTGCCGCGCGATGCGCACGTGCAGGCTGTCGTGTACGCCCTCGAGATCCGCTCTCGACTTGGTGATCTCGGCTCGGATCGCCTCGACCTGTGCCGGCGTGAGGTCGAGCGTGCGTTCGAGCCACGGCAGGATCACGCGCGTCGAGGGCATCGCGTGCATGTCACCGGGGCCTCCCGGACCGCGGCCGTGCAGGCGCGTCATCATTCGCGGCCCGCCGCCCACGAAGTGATGCTTCGTGAACATCACGCCGCCCATGAACCCGAGGGCAGCGCCCAGGAACAACGCCGAGACCAGGGCGAGGATCACGGGGCCGCGGGTCATGGCGTCACATCCTGCGAGTCGGCCCCGGCTTCCCCGGGCAGCGTGGACTCTTCCAGCGACAGGCCGAAGCTGCCGTCGTCCTGGAGCAGCGCACCGGCGAGCGTGGTGCTGTCAGTGGACGTCACCGAGCTCGCGGGCAGCAGGCTCGCGCCGAACCACGCGCTCGCGACCAGCAGGCCCGCGGAGACCGCGAGTGTCGCCGGTCGCGCCAGCCAGGTGAACCACAGCGGCTCGCGTTGCTCGAGCCGTGCGCGCACGCGCGCCATGGTGCCGGGCGCGGGCTCGGCGCTGAGCGTGGCGGCCAGCCGTAGCCAGCGCGGGCCCTTCTCGTCGTCGTGCGTCGGGTTCACTCACCCCACTCCTTGAGTTCCGCCCGCAGCGCCACCAGTGCTCGCGCGAGCCGTGACTTCACCGTTCCCAGCGGCACGCCGAGCGCGCCGCACATGTCCTCGTACGACAGTTCCAGCCGGTGCCGAAGGACCACCGCCTCGCGCTGGTCCACCGGCAACTTCGCGATCGCGTGGTCCAGCCGCAGCGCCATCGCGCGCTGGTCCAGCGAATCGTCCCAACCTTCGACCGGATCGAACCGCAGCGCCGCGTCGTCCAGCGATACGGGCCCATCGAGTGAGCCCGCCATGAACTTCCGACGCCTCAGCCGGTCGCGACACAGGTTCGCGGTGATGCGGAGCACCCAGGTGCGCACGCCGCGCTCGCCGCGGAATCCCGGGCCAGCCTCGTGTGCGCGCACCAGAGCTTCCTCCACCACGTCCTGAGCCTCGGCCGCGTCGCGCAGCATGCTGCGCGCCAGTGTGGCCATGGCGGCGCCGAAGCGAGCATGCAACTGCTCCAGCGCGGCCATGTCCTTGCGGCGGAGGCCGGCGATGAGATCGCGCTCATCCGGCTCGGCCAGTGTGTTTCTCCTTTTCCGATTCGATGGACGAACGAGCCCCTGTCCGGGTTCCCGGGGAGCCGCGCTGCTTGTCAGCTGGGCGCGCAGGGCCACGCCTTGCGGCGCCCGAAGCCGTTCTCGCTTGACCGTGTCCGGACGCCGCGGCCAGACTGCGCCCCGGCGACCGGGCCCTGCAACAGGTCAGATCCCAGGATCCTGCCCGAGGACCGCACCCTTGCACACATGCCTGGTCGCGCTGTTCGCCGTCGCCGTGGACTCCACGGCGGTCCCGCTGCCCGTCCCCGCCCGCACGGACTCGGCCGCGGTGGTACCCGCCGCGACGAGCGACACACTCGCGCGCGAGGTGCGCCGCTTCCCGCCGATCGAGGTGGCCGCCGGCCGCGTGCACGACATGCGCTCGAACGCGACCGTGCACATGGTCACACCCGAGGCGCTTCGCGACCTGCCGATCAGCAGCCTTGCCCAGGCGCTGGCGCTGCAGCCGGGTGTGGTCGCGTTCGGCGACGACGTCCACGTGCGCGGTGGGCGCGCGGGCGAGACGCAGTGGGTGCTGTCGGGCCTCGTGCTGAACGAGCCCTTCCGCGACCGCGCGCCCGAGCTGCCCGTGATGGCGATCCAGCGCGCCGATCTGATCGCGGGCGGGCTCGACGCCGAGTACGCGGGTGCGCTGGCCGGCGTGGTGGACGTACGCACGTTCAATCCCACGACTCGGCCCAGCGGCGCCGTGCGCTGGCTCACCACGGCGCG
>Ga0315912_10004723_pt1 | contig 12768 bp, 11 predicted proteins | sample VfabasoilMG_FD_204469 | JGI IMG/M metagenome (GOLD analysis project Ga0315912, IMG submission 204469) | Garden soil microbial communities collected in Santa Monica, California, United States - V. faba soil | ecosystem: Environmental > Terrestrial > Soil > Garden | place: USA: California... | reverse complement strand
TCACTGAAACCTGTTCGCCGGTCTGCATGAGCAAGGGGCCGCCGCGTAAACCGCGGCGGCCCTTCCGAACGTGCCGCCGCCCGGTGCTCCCGGCCTGTCTCAGTTGGGAAAGGTAGCAAGCGTACTTCCCGGCGCGATCGAGATTCCTGCTGCGTACGCGGCCTGTCGCGCTGCCTTTCTGCTCGTCAGCGCCGCTTCGAATGCGGAAGCGCGTGCCGCCAATGCCTGATCCGCCGCCTGGCTTGCTGTTGCGATCGCGTCGGCATTGCCGCTCTTGTTAGCTGTCTCGAGGTCCGCTTGCGCCTTGTTCGCGGCCGTGACCGCGACCCGATACAGACGGACTTTCTCTTCGAACTGCGCGAGGGCGATTCCGTAGTCGGCCTCGAGCCCGTCATCCGTCTTTGCAGCCTCCGCCTTCTTCGTCGGATCGATATTGGCCACCAGCGCCGTCTTCAATTCTTCCTTGCTGCCGGAGATGATCTCGCTCACTTTCAGCAGGAACTTGTTTACGTCACGCGTTTCGGTCACCACGAGTTGAAGCGTGACAGGCACTTGCTTCTTGATGGAGTTCTCCAGCAGGCCGAGCTGGGCTTCGTGCTTAATCGACCATGCCGTTCCGAGAGCCCCGGGCAACATCTTGAGCCCTCCGCACACGCCGCCCGCCGGATCGATCGTGAGCTTGATCGCGGGATTCAGCGGAGTCTTGTTTGCTTTGGCCTTTGCCTGCTCGGCGTCGACGAATTGGCGCACGGCTTCTTTTCTCGTCGCGCACTGATCGTCGTAGGTGCTGAGGATTGCCTTGGTCGCCTCACCCGCCGCCGGAAGCGGCATCCAGGGAGTCGTGATGAGGGGAGCTTGGTCGCCAGCGGCTTCGTAGGGCTTTTGCGAGGGCACAAAAGGCCCGCCGATCAGGCCGTTCGCGAGTTCAGCTCCGTCGACTCCCTTGAAAATGATGGCCATGGTCATGCCAACGACGTCTCGTCCCGCCTTGAGCTGGCTCTTGTAATTCAACATGGCGAGTCGCGCCGAAATCGCAGACGCGTCGGTGGAGGGCACGAGGACGAAAGCGGCGTCGAAGGTCTTGTCCTTCGACGTGGCACCGAGGCACACCAGCTCCTTGGACCAGGTGCGCAGTTTGAGCGTGACGTCATAGTCGTATGCCATCGTCGGCAAAATGGCTTCGGTGACCGCCGTCTTGCTGTCTTCGCCAGACGCCTTGCGGAGCGCCGCCGACAACGAGGTGAGCCCGGCGTCGATGACTTTGGGCAGCACCGCCCCTACGACAGCAGCGCCAATGCTCTCGCGCACCGACTTCTTGTATCGCTGACAGTCCGACGATGCCGCAGGAATGATCCTGAAGTCGATCAGCCCATTGCCCGCGGGATCCGCCGGCGGCGAGGATGCACCGCACGAGATAGAGCTGACTGCGGCGAGGGCGCACACCGCGAACATCCAACGTCTCACGTTCATCTTGATCTCCATGACTTGTTATTCCAGAGCCGCAATGTGCTCGACCAATACCCTGGCGCCGACGCCACCATTCGCACCCCTGTCAACGGTGTACCCTCCGTCCAGTAGATAGGAGCTCGGGAGTGCGGGACAGCTGTCGCCCAGGCTTTCATACGTACCGAGATGAATACCGCCGATGACGACCTTGGCCGGGTCTGCGGACGCAACGACGATGGGTGCGCCGCTGAAACTGCCCACGGTCTGGCAGACGTGCGCAAGGCATCCATTCTTCTTCGGGTAGATGGAGCACTCGGCGCCCCGTGTCCATCGAACGCTTCGAACCGACTTGGGCAATGGATTGGCGCCGGGTGCTTCCGTGGAAGTCACGCGCAGCGGTCCAGCTATCCAGGCGGCGTGCCGCACGTCCAGGTTCTCCTGGAACACCAGCTGGGGAAGGTTTTCGACAGGCGCTGCCAGGTCGAGCACGAGGATGTCCGCCGTCGCAGCAATGCGTACGTCCGGACCGCGGCCCTTCAGCGGGTCGAAGCCGGGTTTCAACGGTGATTCACGAGTCACCGGAACCAGGTCGAAAGGAAAATTCAGCCGCCGAAATCCCAGCCAGCCGAATTCGAGCGCCAGTTTCCTCTCGACGATCGCCCTGCCACCGAACTCCGCGTAATAGAGACAGTGCCGGGCCGTCGCGATTCGACGATTGTCGATCAGGAATGCCGTGCAGATAGCCACTGGCTCCGTACCATCCGCGCCCTGGAGTTCGAGGAGGCCCATGACTTCCAGGATGGCGGGCGTCGGCACGAAGCTGGGAAACGCGGGTGGCGGCGTCGCATCCAGCTGAACGACAGGCGCCAGGCACGCATCGATGAATCGAAGTGCGTCAACCTTGGTTTCGAGGTTTGCTTCTTCGAAGAGATCGGCGAAATCCTGCACGAGAGCAGACTTGTCTGCCGAGTCGCGACACTCCGGAGTGCCAACGACACCACCCGTGATCGAGAACTTGCCGAATTCTTCGGGCTTGATTTCCTTCCTGAGCTCGTCGGGGACTTGCGGTCCCACGACCTGCTGCACGAATGAGTTATCGAATGCGTCCTTGAATTTCTTGTACGAGAAGCTGGTGAGGTTTGCGCCGCCGAGGAGTTGAGCAAAGCGTGGGTCCGTCGAGATGCTCCCGACCGTGCCCACCTCGATGTTCAGGGTGTTCGATTGCGCGGAGGGTTCGACCCGGATGCCGCTGCCTTGAAGCTGCCGGATCACCTGAGGTGTCACCGAAGCGCGCGGTAGTTCCACGATGGCGCGCGTGTTGGCTCGTTCGGGCGTTGGAGAGGCGTTCTGGTCAACCTCCTGCGAGGCCTGCGATGCACGCAGAATCTCTTCGACCTTGGCCGGCGTTGCCGATCGCATGTCGACGTATTCAACGTTGTACGGATTGCCTGGCGGCGGCAGTTCCTGGGCGCGGGCATAACCCGCACCAAGAAGGCACGCGCTTGCCAATGCGTGGATGGCGAGGGCCGGAATGCGAAGGGACATCGAGCGTTCCTTGTCGTCTGCTCCTACCTCCGTACTGTCACGACAAGGAAATGTCTTTCACAGGATAGATAGCGCCTGGACGCTTCTCATTGCGCGTAGAACGCATGCGCCCAAGCGGTCATGCGACGGTACCCCTGTTCGCCCTCGCGAATGCCCGCTGCCGGGTGTGTCCACGCCCGCTGCGTTTCACTCAATGCCTGCGAGGCCGGTATACCCGCGACGTAGCGAGAGTAGAAATCCCGCGCGAACTGGCTGGCGTACGCGTCTTCCACCGGCCACAGCGTGGCAACGACGCCGCGCGCGCCCGCCCGCAGGAAAGCGCTCTGCATTCCGTGGCCCACCGCGGTGTCGCAGGCGCTGAGATAGACGAGATCCGCGTCTCCGCGCCACTCCTGCACCTGGCCGGCTGTCAGGTAGGTGGGCGCGCCATTGGCATCGAGCGCGGGCAACACGACGAGTGACGTCAGCGGCTGGCGCAGGTCCGCCAGCCCATGCGTGGCGAAGTGGATGACATCGACGCCCTCGTTCCATGCCTTCTTGAGATTGCTCGCGCTGCCGTCGGCGCCGAACATGAGATTGACGGCCGACCTGGGATTGCGCTCACTGAACATCGTGGCGATTGCCCGCACCTCTTCATTCGTGCCCTGCAGACTCGGGAAAACCTGCGAGTCGGGCGAGCCTGTTTTCGATTTCGCCTCGCCTGCCAGCGCGGCAAAACGCAGCGCGCGCCGATGGGAAGCCTGCGGCGTCTCCCGCGGATCGAACATCGAAGTGATCATGACGATCGATCGACTGTCCGAAAGGCGTCCGCCAGATTTCTCGGGTGAGAGCAACGCAGCGAACGGGATGCGCAGGGTGTCTTCATCGATGACGATATCGACTGTGGTCGTCCCCGCGGAGACCGCACCCGGCGGAACGAGCACCTTCGAAAGTTTTGCGAGTTGGGCCTCGACTTTCGCAGGTGTCCTGGCGTGAGTGGCCTCTATCAACGTGTCGAGCTCGATCGCCAGCTGTTCGCGCCGCACACCGAGCGTCGTGGATTGAATGCCCTGGGAAGTCCTCACCCAGAGATACGGGCGGTCGGTGTCGAATGAATAGGAAAGCTGTGTGATTCCCTTCGGCAGGTCTGGCCATCGAGCGTCGACCGTCGTGGGGGATGGCGTATCGCTGACATCCCTGGCGGCCGACGCGCGCAAACTATCCACTTCGGCCCGCAGCCGGGCGATGTCGAGCTGAATGATCTCCATCTCGCGAGTGGGCGTCCTGGTGCGATCCTGCAAGGCTGCGATACGTACGCGCTTGCTGGCCATCTTTGCGAGGAGGTCCGCCACCCGGGCTTGAGTTGCGGCATCGAGCGTCGAAAGCGATGCCGCACTGGCCTTCTGGGCACGAGCCCATTCCAGTGTACGAAGCGCGCCCTCCTCTCCCTCGCCGGTCGGCACCAATGCGCCGGCCTGTCGACGCACGGAATCACGCATGAGGAGATCCGCGTAACCGATGAACGCCTTCTGTTCATGCGCGCGCGTGGCCGCGCGCAATTCCGGATTGTTGATGGTGCTTCGATACCTGAAGATCAGCGCGATGGCCCGCTCGTATTCCTCCCGCGCAACACGGTATTCGCGACGCGCCACCAGTGCCTGCGCTTTCAACCGGCGCGCGGCGATTTCCAGCGAGAGATCCGCACGGCGGTTTGCCGCGCCCAGCACATCCTCGATCAATGACGCTGCTTCGTTCACCTCGGCCGTGGATGGCCGCGGACGGTCCAACATCATTTCGGCGACCGTCAGCTTGCCTTCCAGGTGTTGGTAGAAGTCCGGCTGCGCCAGGGGGACCGCCAGCGCTTGCCGGGCGAAGCGGATCCCCCGTTCGTAGTCGCGGGCCGCGGCATGATCGCGCGCGATGTCGAGCAGGGAGATGACTTTGAGATCGGGGGTGAAGGACAGCGAATGCGCTTCGTGATGCAAGGCCAGCGCGCGCTTGATGTCACCCCTGGCGCGGGCCAGCCTCCCGTTCGCGCGCAAGATGATCATCAACGGAATGCCCGCATCCATCGTGCGGCGCATCCGGAGCGCTTCGTCACCCAGCGTCGTGGCCTGCAAGATGTCGCCTCGCGCCCAGTAGGCTCGGCTCAGGCCATTGAGAATGAGCGATTCGTACTGCTTCAGGCCCGTGGATTGCACGAGGTCCTGGGCCTTCATCAACCACTCGATCGCGCGATCGGTATTGCCGAAGGACACATAGACGATGGCTGCGTTGAAGAGAAGCAGAACGCGCTGCGATTTCAATGCGACGCGATCGATCTCGGGCATCAGTTGCTCGAAGTACTGAACTGCCTTCCTGTCATCGCCACTTTCCGACGCAAGCACTCCGAGATTCCCCAGGACCTGGCGCCGGCCATGTTGATATCCAAGCCCTTCATACAACTCGAGCGCGGCCAGGAACTCCTCTTCCGCCTCCTTCCACTGGTAGGTGTTGAAGTGGTTTGCACCCAGGTAGCCAACGCAGCGGGCACGATCGAATGCACTCAGCGCCGTATCGTTGCGCAATTGAGTCAGCAGTCGCGTCGCTTCGCGCGCAGCGTCGTCCGAGGTTGGATCTCTGGCGGTCGAATCCGTCGCGATTTCAATGAGGACAGTCGCCTCGAGGAAGCGCGCACGCGCCGTGTTTTCAGAATCACCCAGCGCCGCGAATCCCTTGACTGCAAGACGGATGTCGGCGAGCGCGGTCTTGAAATCCGTCATCCGGCGATAGTTGAACCTCGCGCGCAGATATCGCCCCCATGCGGCGAGGACCGGATCGCCATCGGCGGATTCAAGATAGCCGAGAGCGGCATCGATCTGCGGAATCGACTTCGTCGGAATGTCGGCGCCACTGAGCTGCTTGCTGGTCGCGGCGGCCCACGCTCGCATCGCAGCGATCCGGGCAGTTTGTCGCGGCGAGTCCGCGGCCCCCATGTCGTAGCGGAAAACCTCGAGCGGAATCGTGCGGGGCGAGTCGAAGTCCTGGGAGCCGCTCAGCGCAACTTTGAATCGAGCGCCACCCGGCACGTCGAGCACGGCGATCTCGACGCCACTGTCCAGCATGAAGGATTCAACTTCCACGCTCGACGGATTCGGGCCGTCATGAGACAGGCGCAGCGACACGTCGGCGCCATTCTCGTAGGCCATGGCCACGTAGATCGAATCGTTGCTCGTCGAGAACTCGCGCTCAGCGCCATCGCGCTCGCTGCCGCGCGAAAGCGTCACGTCATCGTCGAAAACTCGCGCACCTGCTACCGAGGAAGGACCATTGGGTGCGCAGCCGCCGAGGAGAAACGTGCCGGATATCGCGAAAAAGGATGCGATTCTTCTTGTTGTGGATAGCCCTGACCGCATTCGCCCCGCCCGTCGCGCTCGGGGACAAGCATAGGCAGGTCAGGGACCCAAGGCTATCTTTGCGAGACAGGCGACGAGCGGCTGCGTCTGCCGGGTCAGAAACGCGCGGGCTTCTTCGGCGCAGCCGGGTCCAACCAGTCCATTTCCTCGAGCAGCGCGTCCGCGTCCGACTGCAGGACGGGTTGTTGGGCCAGCGGCAGGAAACTTCCATCGGCACGGACATAGCCGAACTGCGGAGGCGCGGCGTCGCCCAGCGTGACATGCGAGAACCTGATCTGCGCCGAGGCGGGCGTGGCCTGGCTCACGAACGCCGCCGGCTTGTTCCCGAACGAGAGGTTCGCGAACAGGAATGCCAGCGACAGGCAGAAGACGAACCAGTTGATCGGACGACGCATGACGTAGACTCGCTCCCCTATGTTTCGGGAAAGAGCCTACTTCCGGGCCGTAGGGGAACTGTCGCGACAGTTGAGGGAATTCGTCAATTTCTGTAGACGCCCTTCGCGACACATTTGCACATTTTTCACACAGGTTTGCGCGCGGGTTGTCCCGGGGGACGGGGTGTCCAAAGTTAGAATGTGCCCATGAAAATCTTCCGGTTTCAGCACCTGCTGGTCATGTCGGCGATGTGCCTGTGGGTACCGATGGTTGCGGCGCAAGACGCGCCAGCCGCCGGCGAACCTGCGGCCACGGCGCCCGCCACCCGCCCTCTGCCGGAAGAAAAGAACTGGCGATTCGGCGTGGCGCTGGGCTTTGGCGAACGCACCAATCCGCTGATCCAGTCCGAGGACATTCCCGTTCTCGTGGACCTCGACATCGCCTGGTTCGGCGAGCGCTGGTTCTTCGACAACTTCGATCTCGGCTACGAGTTGCTCGACCGCGAGCACTTCACGACGAACATCGTTGCGCGCGTGAACAGCGACCGCGCGTTCTTCGGCAAGACCAACGCCAAATACATCAATTTTTCGTACCTGGGCGGCGGTGCGCTCGGCCCCGCGGTGAATCCGGGAACCGGCGAACTCGTCGAACAGCCGGTGAAGTTCAAGCCGCCCAAGCGCGACTACGCCGTCGAAGCCGGATTCGAGATGCTCATGGACGGTGAATGGGGCATGGCCGCGCTGCGCGCCTTCCACGACGTCAGCGGCACGCACGGTGGTTATGAATTGTCCGCCGATTATGGCTTCCGATGGATCCGCGGCCGGTTCTCCATCGCACCGTCCGTCGGCGTGTCGTACAAGGACGCCGCGCTCAGCGACTACTACTGGGGCGTGCACGAGGACGAGGCCACGTTCCTGCTGCCGGCTTACGACGTCGAAGGCGGCTTCGGCTGGGAAGCCGGGCTTCGGACTAGCTACTACCTGACGCGCAACGTCCGGCTCGCGGTGTCGGCCAACTACGAACGCCTGCCGCACAGCGTGTCGATGAGCCCGCTGGTCGAAGACAAGGAAGTGCTCGGCTACTTCGCGGGCTTTGCCTGGCAGTTCTGATGCTCACGCGCCTTTCCATCTTCATCGCAGGAAGCCTCGGCGTGGCGATGAATGCCGTCGCCGCGGATCCCCTTCCCGTGAAGCTGGTCGTCAAGCCCCTGCTCTGCGTCATCGACAAGAACGAAACCGCCTGCACGATCAAGTTCGACGTGCGCTGGAAGAGCGTGCTGGCGGCCGAGTATTGCCTGAACGACAGCGCCCGCCCGACGCCGCTCCGGTGCTGGCCGCGCGCGGATTCCGGTGAACACACCCAGGAACGCGTCGTCAGCGAGGAATTCGTGTTCTGGCTGTCACCCGCCACTGGCACTGAACGCGTCGCCGAGGCCAAAATCGAGGTGTTGCGCGTGGGCTCCGAGGATCGTCGGCGCGAGCGGCGCGCGCGCCACGTGTGGGACGTGTTGTGAACGCATCGAACGTCGACATTCTGCTCATCGAAGACGACTCGCGGCTGGCCGAGCTGACCGCCACCTATCTCGAGCAGAACGGCCTGCGCGTCGCGGTGGAAGAACGCGGTGATCGCGCCATCGAACGGTTCGGGCGTGAAAAGCCGCGCCTGGTGTTGCTCGACCTGCTGCTGCCGGGCACTGACGGCCTGACCATCTGCCGCGAACTGCGGCGCGTTCACGACGTACCCATTCTCATCCTGACAGCGCGCGACACCGATATCGACCACGTCATCGGGCTCGAAGCCGGTGCCGATGACTACGTGATGAAGCCGGTGGATCCCATGGTGCTGCTCGCACGGGTGCGCGCACTCATGCGCCGATCCGAGCGCCCTGTGCCGAGCGGAGGCAATCACAAGCCCGACATCATGCTCGGGTCGCTGCGCATCAGCGAGACGTCGCGGGAAGTGTGGCTGCAGAGCCAGCCCGTGCCGCTGACCACGCAGGAGTTCGAACTGCTGAGCCTGCTGGCGCATCGTGCCGGTGAGCTCGTGAGCCGCGACGAAGTGTTCCGCACCATGCGCGGCATCGACTACGACGGCCTCGATCGCTCCATCGACGGCCGCGTCTCCAAGCTGCGTCGCAAGCTGGGCGACGATGCCGCGGCGCCCACGCGCATCAAGACGGTATGGGGCAAGGGATACCTGTTAGTCCCCGACGCCTGGGAATGAAGGCCCGGAAGTGAAGGAGTGGCTGCAGGCCCGTCATCGCGGGCTGTTCATCCGTTCCTACGTGGTACTCGCCGGCGGCCTGCTGCTGGTCGCCATCCTGCTGGACCTGGGGTTCTCTGCTTTGCAGTCCCGGCAGGTTCGCGCCGCGGATCCGTGGCTGGTGTCCACATTCCAGCTCATGGAATCGCAGCTTGCCGCGGTGCCGAGCGCAGACCGGGCCGCGCTCGCCTCCCACCTCGCCGAGACACTCAAGCTGGAACTCGACCTGATCGACGCCACCGACATCTCGAGCGCCGCGCCACTCGAGTCCGGCCCGCGCGAACTGCAGGATGACGACGGACGCATCTATTACCTGTGGCATTCCGACGCGCTGAGCGGCGCCATTCGTCTCGGGCCTTTCGAGCCCGCGCACGAGAGCCTCGTGGTGCGCTTCCTGCCCGTGCTGTTCTACGCATCCATCCTGCTGATCGTGGGTTTGTGGCTGCGACCGCTGCTGCGCGATCTGCGCGTGCTCACGGTCGCGTCGCAGAAATTCGCGACCGATTACCGCGAGCCGCTGAACACCGCGTCGAGCACCACGCAGCTCACGAGCCTCGCTCGGAACCTCGATGACATGTCGGCGCGCGTGAGCCAGCTCATCCAGTCTCAGAAAGAGATGACCGCCGCCCTCTCGCACGAGATGCGCACGCCGCTCGCACGTGTACGCTTCGCGGCCGCCGTGCTCGAAGGCGAAGTCGACGAGCCGCTGCGCGCGCAATTGCGTGCCGTGAATGCCGACGTCCAGCAGATCGACGACCTGATTTCCGACATGCTCGACTACGCGCGGCTCGATCATCCGGGTCTTCGCATGAGCTGCCAGTCGGTGCCGCTCGCACCGTGGCTGCGACAGGTGCTGGCCTCTTGTCCTCCGCACGAGCGCAGCGTGAACACCGTGCAAAGGGACGGGCTCGAGAGTGCATGGATGGAGCCCAGGCTCATGGAGCTCGCGCTCAGCAACCTGTTGGCGAATGCCTTGCGTTATGCGAAGCAGAAGGTGGAAGTCACCGTCATGCGCGACAAGGATGTCTATCGCCTCATTGTCGAGGACGATGGTGAAGGCATTCCGGAATCCGATCGCGCCACCATCTTCCGCGCGTTCACGCGGCTCGACACCAGCCGCAATCGGGATACCGGTGGATTCGGATTGGGCCTTGCGATCGTCGCGCGCATCGCGGCGCTGCATCGCGGACGCGTGCTGGCGGAAGCGAGCACCACACTGGGCGGTGCGAAACTGGCGCTGGAGTGGCCGGGTCCCTGAAAAATAGTCCTGACCCGGTCAGGTGTACGACAACGCGCCCATCGCCGAATAATGCTCGTTGAGCGTGCGCAGCTTCACCATGTCCGGCGGGCTGATCTCGAAGTCGAAGACGTTCATGTTCTCGCGCTGGTGCTGCGCATGATTCGCCTTCGGCAGCGGCACGACGCCGAGCTGCAGATTCCAGCGGATCAAGAGCTGCGCGGGACTCTTCCCGTAACGCGCCGCCATCGCGCAGAGCTTGTTGTCGTTCAGGCGTTGTCCGCGCGTGAGCGGGCTCCAGGCCTGGATCACGATGTCGTTGTCCTGGCAGAAGTCGAGCATCGCCGGGCTGTGGCCGAACGGGCTCCACTCGATCTGGTTCACCGCGGGTAGTTCGCCGGTGCGGTACACGAGCTCCTCGATCTTCTCGATGGAGTAGTTGCACACACCGATGTCGTTCACGAGGCCGAGACGCTTCGCGCGACGCAGGCCCTGCCACAACGACTCACCCACGCCGCGTTCCGGCGGACGATGAATGAGCACGAGATCCGCGTACGGCTGCTTCAGCTCGGCGAGATTCGCGCGCGTCGCTTCGAACGCGTCGTCCGTTTCATCGACCTTGATGACGAGGAACATCGCTTCACGTCGCACACCGCAATGGCGGATCGCTTCGCCGATGCCGCGCTGCGTGTGGTAGTCGCCAGACGTGTCGATCATCCGGTAGCCGGCTTCGATGGCCTGCGCCACGGAATCGACGGTGTGATGCTTCAATTGATACGTGCCGAGCCCGAGCACCGGCATCGACCGGCCGCTGAGCAGGGTGACCGCGGGCGTGGTGACCCGGGGGAGCGTTTCACGCTCCAACATCGGGTCGAAGTCGTGCTGCGCTCGCTGCAGCGTGTCTGCTTGGGCTGCCATGTCCACAAGGCTAAGGGGCGTCGGACCCGGGCGGCTATTGCAGAGAATACGTAGGCCTGCAGCGCAGGCCCGGAATCGCACTTCCTGGCCGCGCTGCTGCCGTCCAATGATGCCGGCGCTGCGCTTCCACATTCCCGCAGTCCAGCAGAAACGCCGGCGTTCCATCGCCGGCGTCTGCCTAACAAGCATCAATAACGATCGTCGCCCTTGCCACCCTGTCCATCGTGGCGGCCGTCCGCCAGGATTCCGGCGGCGAACCACGCACCCGGCGTGGCCGGTGCGCCCGTGGTCGGATTCGCGGGCGTCACGGCGCGGATCAGCAGCACCGGACGATTGTCGATGGTGTCACCGCAATTCAGCGGCGGCGTCGCACCCGTGGCATCCGTGAGCTTGCCGCGCACCACGAAGTCGCCGTCTTCATCGAGATCGACGGGCTCGGAGTTGAACGGCGCGAGGATCAACGCAGCCGACACGGCGGGCGGCACCGGCACGTTGCGGCAGAACAGCGAGAGGATCACCTGGCGAGGGCCCGCGCGGGTGCCCAGGCCATCACCGCCCAGCAGCACCACGCCTTCGCCGCGCGCGCGAATGTCCCCGTTGGTCTTGATGACGGCATCGAGCGAAGTGATTCCCCAGGGTGCGCCGCCGGGCGCCACGCCCGCGACGGTGTTCAGCGTGGGGACGCCCGCCGCAGAACGGAACACCTGGTTGCCCGTGCCGTGATCGAAGCGGAACAGGATCGATGGGTTACCACCGCCGCCCGCGACCGCGGTCCCCGCCGCGGCCAGGCTCGCGATGGCCAGAAAACGAGAGAATTTCATTGGAGGCTCCTGCCTTGTTTGTTGTTACCCCGATGAGTAACAGGACAGGAGCCTGCGGTTCCCCGGAAATTTGCGTCTAAGGAGTCGCAGCGTCGACGACGCGGCCGGAGTCGATCAAGATGGTCTTCAATTCTTTCGGACGGCTCATCAGCACGACCGATGCGAAGTTGCGGACGTTGAGGTGGGCCTGCGTCGACGGCGCGATCACCACCGTGGTCATACCGCCGATATTCACCGACGCGTTGGTCGTCGACAGCCGGGCGAGATTCACCGTGCCGCTGCCCTTCATTTCCACGGCGACATCGTCGACCCGTCCGGCGGCGTCGACCGTGGCCTTGCCTTCGGTCGATACGAAGAGGCTACGTTGGTCATACCCTTCGATGGTGAGGCGGCTCCCGCCATTGAGTGCGAATCGGGAGATCGACGGCGCGGTGACGACGAGCTCCAGCGTGGCGCCCGTGCTGATCAACTGGTCGTGGATATGGCCGTCGTTGACGACCAGCGTGGTCACCGAGCGATGCGGACCCCGCGCGACGATCTTGCCGTCGCCGGGTGCCTGCACGTAGCGCACCACGCTGTTCACGCCGAGAGACAGCGAAGTGCTGCCGTCCCAGGGGATTTCACGCGTGACGATTTCGTGATTACCGCTGTCCTTCGAGTTGGCCAGCGAGTAGGCCCCGCTGAAACAGCCGGCCGAGACCAGCGCGCTGACGAGGCCAACCAGCATGAGACGTTTGGGGTAGGTCATGACGGGATTCCAGTTTGTGAGGGGCGGTGAAGAAGTCGGGAA
>Ga0315912_10004722_pt1 | contig 12772 bp, 10 predicted proteins | sample VfabasoilMG_FD_204469 | JGI IMG/M metagenome (GOLD analysis project Ga0315912, IMG submission 204469) | Garden soil microbial communities collected in Santa Monica, California, United States - V. faba soil | ecosystem: Environmental > Terrestrial > Soil > Garden | place: USA: California... | reverse complement strand
CGGGGTGCGGCTTTGGGCCGCCCTCCCCGGCCGCACCTTCCGCCCGTGGTCCGCCCTCGTGGGCCCCCACGCCTCCGCGCGCTGCCGCCCGCTCCTACGAAGGTCCCGGGGCGTCTTGGCGGGTGCATCGGGGATACACTGGGCGGTCGATCGCAGCGAAACCCATGCCATGACCAGCGTAGCCAGCACCCCCGAATACCCCGCCCTGTGCCTCAGGAAGGGCGAGGAATCCCGGCTGCGCGCCGGCCATGCTTGGGTCTTCAGCAACGAGGTGGACGTCGCGAAGACGCCGCTGACGGCGTTCGAACCGGGCGAGGTCGCTGCCGTGCTCGACTACGCGGGCAAGCCGCTCGGCATCGCCTATGTCAATCCCAATGCGCTGATCTGCGCGCGCCTGGTCGGGCGGGACCTCGAGCACAAGCTGGACCGTTCGCTGGTCGGCCACCGCCTGAACGTGGCGCTGGGCCTGCGCGAGCGCCTGCACGCGACGCCCTACTACCGGCTGGTCTACGGCGAGTCCGACGGCCTGCCCGGGCTCGTGCTCGACCGCTTCGGCGACGTGATCGTGGGCCAGATCGCGACGGTGGGCATGGAACGGCTGAAGGACGAGGTCACCGCCGCGGTGGGCAAGGTGCTCTCGCCGCGCGCGCTGTTGTGGAAGAACGACGGCAGCGCACGCAAGCTCGAGGCGCTGCCCGAATACGCCGAGGTCGCGATCGGTGCGTTCGACGGCGCGCTCGAGGTGGAGGAGGGCGGAACGCGCTTCGTCGCCGATGCCCTGCACGGCCAGAAGACGGGCTGGTTCTACGACCAGCGCGCGAACCGCGACCTGCTGCCGTCCTACGTGCGCGGCGCGCGCGTGCTCGACGTGTTCAGCTACGTCGGCGCCTGGGGCGTGCGCGCGGCCGCGGCCGGCGCGAGCGAGGTGCTGTGCGTGGATGCCTCCGCGCGCGCGGGCGAGGCGGTGCTCGCGAATGCGGAACGCAACGGGCACGGGAAGATCGTGCACGTGGTGGTCGAGGACGCGTTCGAGGCGCTGCGCCAGCTGCGCGCGAAACGCGAGAAGTTCGACGTGGTGATCGTCGATCCGCCCGCGTTCGTGAAGCGACGCAAGGATTTCGCCGAGGGGCGACTCGCCTACCGGCGCATCAACGAGGCCGCGATGCAGCTGCTGGGCAAGGACGGCCTGCTGGTCTCCTGCTCGTGCAGCTTCCACATGGGCGCGCCCGCGCTGCTCGACACGCTGCACCAGGGCGCGCGCCACCTCGACCGGCACCTCCAGGTGCTGGCCGAACTGCAGCAGTCGCCCGACCACCCGGTGCTGCCCGCGATTCCCGAGACGCGCTACCTCAAGGGGTACGTGGCGCGCGTGCTGTACGGGTAGGTGCGGAGCGGCACCGATCTGCGCACGAGGCCCGCGAACCCGGCGCGTCGTCGCCCCCGCGCAGGCGGGGGCCCAGCGACCTGGCTTGATCCCGTCGGTCCACGAGCCAAGGTCCCAGGGCCCCCGCCTTCGCGGGGGCGACGTACTCGCATGTCGAAGGGCCGTGGCGCCGGCCTGCCGGTCCGGTGGACGACTGGCCGCGGGCGACGCGCGCGCGCTGGCATAATGCCGCGCCAGCGCGAAGGTCGAGTCCACCGAATCCGATGCCCATCCTGAACCTGATCGACCCGATCGCGCTCTCGCTCGGCCCCGTGCAGGTGCACTGGTACGGGCTGATGTACCTGCTCGGCTTCGGATCGGCGTACTGGCTCGGCCTGCGCCGCGCGCGCGAGGGGCGGCTGGGGCTGGACGCCGAGCAGTTCTCCGACCTGATGTTCTACGCCATGCTCGGCGTGATCCTCGGCGGTCGCCTGGGATACATGCTGGTGTACGGCTGGCGCGAATGGATCGACGACCCGCTCGCGCTGCTGCGCGTATGGCAGGGCGGCATGAGCTTCCACGGCGGCCTCGTGGGCGTGATGCTGGCGGTGTGGCTTTGGGCGCGCCGGCGCCGGATCGCGTTGTGGGACGCGCTCGACTTCGTCTCGCCGCTGGTGCCGCCCGGGCTCGCCTTCGGTCGCCTGGGCAACTACATCGGCGGCGAGCTGTGGGGGCGCCACACGGACCTGCCTTGGGGCGTGGTGTTCCCGCGTGCGCCCGAACTCGAGGGCATCGGGCGCGAGGCGCTGCTCGCGATGCACAAGGCCGGCGAGCTGAACGCGTTCGCGCGCCATCCCTCGCAGTTGTACGAGGCGCTGCTCGAGGGCGTGCTGCTGTTCGCGCTGGTCTACGGCGCCTCGCGGCGTCCGCGTCCGCGGTACCTGGTCTCGGGCCTGTTCGCGCTGGGCTACGGGCTCTCGCGCTTCGCGATCGAGTTCGTGCGCGAGCCCGACGCGCAGCTGGGCTACCTCGCGTTCGGCTGGCTGACCATGGGCCAGGTGCTCTCGCTGCCGCTGGTGGCGCTCGGCATCACGCTGCTGTGGCTGTCGCGTCGCCAGCCCGCACCGGCGGTGGCCGCGTCGTGAGGCAGTACCTCGACCTGCTGCGCCACGTGCTCGAACGCGGCGTGGACAAGGGCGATCGCACCGGCACCGGCACGCGCAGCGTGTTCGGCCACCAGATGCGCTTCGACCTCGCCGACGGCTTCCCGCTGGTGACCACGAAGAAGCTGCACCTGCGCTCGATCGTGCACGAACTGCTGTGGTTCATCCGCGGCGACACGAACGTCGGATACCTGCGCGAGAACCAGGTGACGATCTGGGACGAGTGGGCCGATGCCGACGGCGAACTCGGTCCGGTGTACGGGCGCCAGTGGCGCGCCTGGCGCACGCCCGACGGCCGCGTGGTCGACCAGCTCGGCGACGTGCTCGACCAGATCCGGCGCAATCCGGATTCGCGCCGGATGATCGTGAGCGCCTGGAACGTCGCCGACCTGCCGGCGATGGCGCTGCAGCCGTGCCATGCGCTGTTCCAGTTCTACGTGGCGAACGGCAGGCTCTCGTGCCAGCTCTACCAGCGCTCGGCCGACATCTTCCTCGGCGTGCCGTTCAACATCGCCTCCTACGCGCTCTTGACGTGCATGGTGGCGCAGGTGAGCGGCCTGCAGCCCGGGGAGTTCGTGCATACGTTGGGAGATGCGCACCTGTACGCGAACCACGTCGACCAGGCGCTCCTGCAGCTGACCCGCGAGCCCCATCCGCTGCCCACCCTGCGGCTCGACCCCAGCGTGACTTCGCTGTTCGATTTCCGCTACGAGCACGTGGCGATCGAGGGCTACCGCGCGCATCCGGCGATCAAGGCCCCGATCGCGGTTTGAGCTGTCGCAGGGCGGAACCCGCAGGGGGTCCGCCGCAAGCTCGCCCAACGCCCGAGTAGCCCATCCCAGATCGCAAGGTTGCGGCGGATCCCCTTGCGGGTTCCACCCTACGGACTCGACGCGGGTTCCTTCGTCGGGACCACGGTCGGCGGGTCCAACACGCCCGCCACCAGGACCGGCAGCCATTGCGTGGTCGCGCGCCACGCGAGCCACAGGAATGCGAGCGGGAACAGCACGCACTGGAGCAGGAACAGCACCATCAGTTCCACCATGCGGCGGGCGGCGTCGCTGGCTGCGCGTTCGAGGGCCTCGATGCGCTGGCGTACCTCGAAGGCCCGGCCCGCGCGTGCCGCGAGGTCCTGGGCGCGTTCCAGCCAGGTCCTGTCGGCGGTCGATGGGGTTTCAGTCACCGCGCGCGCGGCGCCACCGATATTCTTGTGCGCAGTCTCCAGGGCGAGGCGAGCCTCCAGGAACTGCGGTTCCAAGAACACGCGGTAGGCCGCCTCGCTCGCCAGCGCGGCCAGCGGCGTGGCGAAGCGCAGCGCGAGCAGGACCAGGGCGAGCGCGCGCAAGGCCCGCTCCAGGCGCATGCGACGCGTGGCATAGGCGGCCCACCAGGCGAGGAGCGCGACGGTGAGCGCCACCACGAGCGGCGTCCACGTGGTGATCCCGAGCAGCACGCGCTGCAGGCCGAGCGCGGTGGAGGCGAGCAGCATCATGCCCGAGAAGTGCTCGATCAGGTCCTGGACCGGATGCAGCAGTTCGCCCGGCGCGAGCGTGACGCCGATGCCGATGGGCTCGAACGCGAGTTCCGTGCCCTGCGCCATCGACACCACGCCGTCGAGCGCGCGCGCGAGCGCGTAGGCCGAGAGCGCGCGCGCGAGCGAGGCCTCCACCTCGGCCACCGCGAGTTCGTCGCCGCGCGTGGTCCAGCCCGCCGCGGCCAGGGTCAGCGCGAGCAATCCGCGCAGCCACAGCGCGCGGGCGGCCATCGGCTACGCCGACCTCAGCAGCGGCGGCTCCGCCGTCGCCGGCGGCAGCGCGAAGTAGCGCTCGATCGGCATCGGCTCGTCGATCGCGAAGCCCTGCGCGTAGTCCACGCCGAGCGCGAGCAGGTGCTGGCGGATGGTGTCGGTCTCGGCGAACTCGGCCACGGTCTGGCGGCGGAGCACGCGCGCGATCTCGGCGATCGAGCGCACGATCGCGAGCGAGAGCGGGGAGACCGCCACCTCGCGCACGAACGAGCCGTCGATCTTGAAGTAGTCCACGTCCAGCGCCTTGAGGTAGGCGAAGGAGCAGAAGCCGGCCCCGAAATCGTCGAGCGCGAACTTGCAGCCCAGCGCGCGCACGCTCTGGATCAGGTGCTGGGCGTGGGCGAGGTCGCGCACCGCGCTGGTCTCGGTGATCTCGAAGCAGAAGCGCTCGGGGCCGATCGGCGCGCGCGCGATGCGCCCGCGCAGCCAGCTCGCGAACTCCTCGTCGCTGAGCGCCGCGGCGGTGAGGTTGATGCTGCAGCACTCGACCTGGGCGAGCGCGGAGGGGTTGCGCTCCAGCCAGTTCAGCGTGCGCTCCACCACGTAGCGGTCCAGGCGCACGCCGAGCTTGAAGCGTTCCGCCGCGGCCACGAACTGGGCCGGCGCGAGCACCGCGCCGGTCAGCGGATCGGTCAGGCGCAGCAGGATCTCGAAGCGGCGGCGGCCGGCCTCGGCGGGCGTGCGCAGCGGCGCGATGGTCTGGCAATAGAGCAGGAAGCGGTCCTCGTCCAGCGCGCTGCGCAGGCGGATGGCCCACTGCATCGCGTTGGTGCGTTCCTCGACCGCGGCCTCGCCCAGGTGCGCGATCTGCACGCGGTTGCCGCCCAGTTCCTTCGCGGTGAAGCACGCGGCGTCCGCGCGCGCGAGCAGGGCGCCGAAGTCGGCGCCGCCGGCGCGGAACGGCACCACGCCGAGGCTGGCCGTGGCGGAGAGCGCCTGGCCGCGGTAGGCGGCGCGGTACTGCGCGATCGCCACGCCCAGCCGCCTGGCCTCGGCCTCGGCCGCGGCGGCGTCGACGTCGCGCAGCAGCACGGCGAACTCGTCGCCGCCGGTGCGCGCGAGCAGGTCGTCGGGCCGCTGCTGGGAACGCAGCACGCCGGCGATCCCCTGGATCAGCTCGTCGCCGGCCGCGTGGCTGGAGGTGTCGTTCGCGAGCTTGAACTGGTCGAGGTCGAGGTAGACCAGCGCCATGGTCTCGTCCGGCCGCGCCTGCATCGCCTGGCGGCAGTTGTCCTCGAACGCGGTGCGGTTCAACAGGCCGGTGAGCGCGTCGATGGTCGCGCGGCGCAGCAGCCGTGCCGCGGCGAGCCGGCTCTCGTGGATGGCGGCCACCACGATCTGCGGGATGTTCGCGCACACGCACAGGAAGGCGAGCAGGATCACCGTGTCGACCAGGCCCGTGGGCGGCGCGAAGCCCGAGAAGCCCAGGCCCACGACGGTGGCCACGAACAGCGCCGTGATCATGGTGCCGATCAGGGCGTAGCCGGGCGGGAAGCGCAGCGCGCTCCACAGCAGCGCGACCATGGGCAGGGCGCTCGCGCCGAGCGCGAAGCCGGTGCCGCGCTGCCCGGCCGCGAGCACGGCGAGCAGGGTCAGGGGCAGCACCAGGCTCCAGGCGATGCGCTCGCGCGTGCCGCCGTAGCGCAGCTCCGGCGCGAGCCGTTCCGGGCGCGCATGGAACAGGCGCGCGACCAGCAGCGCCGGGCCGACCGCGATCGCGCCGAACAGGTCGCCCATCGCCCAGCGCATCGCGGACGGGCCGAACTCGCGCATCGGCACCATGCCGGCATAGACCAGTCCCGCGGTGCCGATCAGGGCCGAGATCAGCACCAGCACCAGCGCCGCGCGCAGCAGGCGGAAGCCCGACCGCACGGTGAGCATGTTCACCACGCGCGGGACCTCGCGCCGGATCATCCACGCGGCCGCGAGCGCCGACAGGGTGTTCGCCGCGATCGAGAACGGCACGAAGGCCATCGGCACCGGCGCCAGCGTGGCGTGCAGCACCACCACGCCGATCACGATGAACGGCCAGAACACCAGTCCGTCGATCAGCAGGATGATGAAGCCGATGCCGGCCGGCGGCCAGATCAGCGCGACCTGGTCGGGACCGTGCACGAACCAGGTCGCGACGCCCGCACCCGCCACGTACAGCAGCGAGAGCGCGAGCACCCTGAGCACGTAGTCCGCGCGCGTGTTCAAAGGCGTCCTGCTCGGCCTCGAGTGGGGGTCCAGTCTAGCCCGGATGTCCAGCGGTGTCGCGCGAGCGCGGTCGGGCGCCACGCGCGCGACTCCGTGCGACGCCGACGCCGGTCCCGGCAGGTGCTTGAATATCGGGTGCAGGCCGCATCGGGGCCGTTCATCGGGCGCTCACCTGAATCGGTCATGCTGTTCCCCACGTGAACCACGGAGTACGACCATGACCAGGACGATGAACCTCTTTGCAGCCATGGCCTTGGCTGCCTGCACGCTGCTGGTGCCCGATGCCAGCCAGGCCCGCAACCGCGACTACGACCGGTGCGGAAACTGCGGCACCGTGCGTTCGGTCGAGCGCTACACCACGCGCGACCGGCACCTGGGCGGCGGCACGGTGCTGGGCGCCATCGTCGGCGGCGCACTGGGCAACCAGGTCGGCAAGGGCGACGGCCGCAAGGCCGCCACCATCGCCGGTGCGGTCGCCGGTGGCGCGATCGGCCACAAGGTCGAGAAGCGCAGGCGCGACCGGCGCGTGGTGTTCAACATCGACGTGCGCATGGACAACGGGCGCATCTACAGCTTCCGCCAGCAGGACGGGTACGGCCTGCGTCCGGGCGACCGCGTCGTGGTCGACGACGGGTACGTGATCCCGCGACGACGCTGAGCCGGGTCGACACCGCCGCGGCGAGGGCCGCGGCGGTGGTTCCGGGCCTGGCGCAGGGCCGGGTGGCGCGACACGCAGCCCCCTCGCCTGCCCGCCGGTCGCCCCGGGGTTGCCTCCGGGGGCCGCACGGCGGACACTGTCCCCCACGGACAGCGCCAGATCGGGGATGGCCACCATGGGGTTTTTCCAACGGCTGTTTCGGAGCGGACCGAGCGAACAGGAGCGGCGCGAGAAGAGCCGCGTCGGTGCGCGAGAAGGCACGCGCGTACTGATCATCGACGACTCGATGACGATCGTGGCCCTGCTGCGCAAGATGCTGCAGCAGAACGGCTACGTCACGCTCGAGGCCATGGATGCCGAGAAGGGCATCGAAGTGGCGTTCGCGGAGCGTCCCGACCTGGTGTTCCTCGACATCGTGCTGCCCGGCATGAATGGCTTCGCCGCGCTGCGCATCCTGCGCCGCGACCCGCGCGCGCGCGACATGCCCATCATCATGATGAGCGGCAACGAGCAGGCCACCGAGCAGTTCTACGCGCAGCGCATCGGCGCCGACGACTTCATGAAGAAGCCGTTCTCGCGCGCCGAGGTATTCGCGCGCATCGAGCGGCTGCTCGACGCCGACAATACGCCCAAGCGGCCCGCGCCGCTGGGTTCGGTGCCGATCACGCCCGTCGCGGCGGCGCCCGTGGCGGCAGCGCCGGCGCCGAAGCCCGCGCCTCCCGTCGCCGAATCGCTGGGTCCGACGCCGACGGCGTTGCCCTGAACTGTTTCGGGGCGCTCTCGCCCCTGGTCAAACCCCGACGCAGTCTCACGCCGCCGTGGGAGCGCGCGTGAGCGAGCGATGCAACGCCAGGCGGACAAGAACGCCACGTCGACCCCGGGCCCTCGTGGCCGCGAGGTCGACACCACCGCGAGGATCACGGAGCGTCTTCGCATCGCGCGCCCAAGCGCGCTCCGACCGGGTGTCGGCCTTCAGCGCGCCGTGTGGGTGACCTGCACCATCGCCTGCGCGATGGGTGCTTCGCGCGATTCGCCATAGGCCTCGATCCGGATCGCGCCGCCGCCGGCGTCCTTCAGCACCACGGTCCAGGGTGCGGCTGGACCTTGCCACACGAGCGGACGAGCCTTCGTCCCGGGCGGGATCTCCGGCAGCAGGTAGTCCAGTGCGGTTCCGCCGCCGGCGACCACGCCGATGTAGGCGTTCTCCAGCACCAGGCTTTCATTGACCTTGGCCAGCTGCGTGCTCGCGAACTGGAACGTCCAGTCGAGCTGGCGCTGTTCCTCGGAGGAACCGCCGCAGGAGGCGAGCGCGAGCGCGACGAGCAACAGCAGCGCGCCGCATCCGAACCGGGTCGCGGATCGTCCGCCGGAGGGCGGCGGACGTTGCGGCGGATCCCGCCAATCGGCCTGGATCGATCGGCGCGACATCGTCGAGGGGCCCCTAGTCTTCCTCGGCCCTCGGCTTGTATGCCTCGGTCAGCTGCTTCTGCACCTGCGGCGGCACCGGCTCATAGTGCGAGAACTCGATGCTGTAGCGGCCCTGGCCGCCGGTGATGGCCTTGAGCTCGTTCGTGTAGTCGCCGATCTCCGCGAGCGGGACCTGGGCCTTGATCACCAGTTCCCCGCCGCGCATGGAATCGGTGCCGTTGATGCGTGCGCGCTTGGAGGAGAGCCGGCCGGTGACGTCGCCCATGTAGCTGTCGGGCACCTCCACGTCCAGGTTCACGATCGGCTCGAGCAGCACCGGGCGCGCCTTGGAGATCGCATCGAGGAAGGCCTTCTTGCCGGCCGTGATGAAGGCCACTTCCTTGGAATCGACCGGATGGTGCTTGCCGTCGTACACGATCACGCGCACGTCCTGCAGCATGTAGCCCGCGACCGCGCCGTGCTCGAGCACCTGGCGCACACCCTTCTCCACCGCGGGGATGTACTGGCCGGGGATGGTGGCGCCCTTGACCTCGTCGAGGAACTCGAAGCCCGATCCGCGCGGCAGCGGCTCGATGCGCAGGAACACCTCGCCGAACTGGCCGGCGCCGCCGGTCTGCTTCTTGTGCCGGTGGTGGCCGTCGGCGCGCGCGCTCACCGTCTCGCGGTAGGCGATGCGCGGCGGCCGCGTCTTGACCTCCACGCCGTAGCGATCCTTCATGCGCTCGAGCATGAGCTTGAGGTGCAGCTCGCCCAGCCCGCGCACCACCATCTCGTTCAGCTCCATGTTGTGCTCGATGCGGAAGCACGGATCCTCCTCGGAGAGCTTGTGCAGCGCGGTCGCGAGCTTCTGTTCCTGGCCCTTGTGCGCCGGCTCGATCGCGAGCCCGAACATGGGATTGGGGAAGTCCAGCGGCTTGAGGTGGATCTCGTCCTCGTCGTGGCTGTCGTGCAGGATGGCGTCGAAGTGGATCTCGTCGATCTTCGCCACCGCCGCGATGTCGCCCGGCACGGCGTCCTCGATCTCGACGTGGTCCTTGCCCTTGAGCTTGAACAGGTGACCGACCTTGAACGGCTTGGAGCCGTCGTCGATCAGCAGCTGGGTGTCGCGCCGCACCGTGCCCTGGTAGATGCGGAACACCGAGAGCTTGCCCACGAAGGGGTCGTTGACGATCTTGAACACGTCGGCGATCACGTGCTTCGAGGGCGCCGGCACGGCCTCGATCGGCACCGCGTCGGCACCCGTGCCCTTCACGAACGGCGGCGGGTTCGCCTCCTTGGGATTCGGCGCGAGCCGCTCGAAGATGTCGAGCAGTTCCTTCACGCCCGCGCCGGTGCGGCCGGAGACGAAGCACACGGGCACCAGGTGCCCCTCGCGCAGGCACTGCTCGAAGGCGTCGTGCAACTGCTGGCCCGAGAGCCCGGCCTCGCCCTCCTCGAGGTACTTGCCCATCACGTCCTCGTTGATCTCCACCACCTGGTCGATGATGCGCTGGTGCGCCTGGGCCACGGAGGAGAAGTCGCTCTCGCCCTTGGGCGTGTAGAAGCAGTCGACGACGGTCGACCGGCCCTTCGCCGGCAGGTTCAACGGCAGGCACTCGGGGCCGTAGGCCTCGCGCAGCTGTTCGACCAGCATCTCGAGGTCGATCTCGTCGTGGTCGATCTTGTTCACGATGATCATGCGGCACAGGCGGCGCGCCTTCGCGTACTGCATCAGGCGCGTGGTGCTGTGCTCGATGCCGGTGGCGGCGTTCACCACCACCGCGCAGGTCTCCACCGCGTTCAGCGCGGCGAGCGTGGGGCCGCGGAAATCCGCGTAGCCCGGGGTGTCGATCAGGTTCACGTGCGCGCCGCCGTGGTCGATCGAGGCGATCGCGGTGCTGATCGAGTGCTTGCGTTCCTTCTCCATCGGGTCGAAGTCAGACACCGTGGTGCCGCGTTCCACCGAGCCCTGCACCTGGATCGCGCCGCCGGCATGCAGCAGGGCCTCGAACAGCGTGGTCTTGCCGGCGCCCGTGTGTCCTGCCAAGGCGATGTTGCGGATCTGGTCGGTACCGTAGGCGGGCATGTCGGGTCTCCTGTCGGGGCGGGACGGGCCGGTTCGGACCGGCACTCGTATGGAGCGACTGACGAACACCCATAGCCTTCCAGCCGGGCGGGAGGCGGTCAAGGTGCGCGCGCGCTGCATTGCAGCATCAAGCCGCCTCGCGCTCATGCCGTCGTCGCGCGCGTCGCCTTCGGGCAAGATGGGGCATGAGCCGAGTGCAGCTGATCCACGGCGCCGGGGGCGGTGCCTGGGAATGGAACCCGTGGAGCGAGGTGCTGCGCGCGCACGGGCATCAGGTCGACGCGATCGACCTGATGCCGGCACCCGACGGGATCGAGGCGACGACGCTCGCCGACTACGCCGCGCAGGTGCGCGCCGCGGCGGCCGGCGCGCGACCGATCCTCGTCGGCGCGAGTCTTGGCGGCCTGCTCGCGCTGATGGCGGCGGACGAGGTGGCACCCGGTGCGCTGGTGCTGGTGAATCCGATGCCACCGGCGCCCCTGAACCTTGCGCTGCCCGATCGCGCGCCCCATCCCGCGCGCATGCCCTGGCGCTCGCAGGCGTCGCTCGCCGGGACGCGGCGCGCGATGCCGGACGCCGACGATGCCGCCTGCCTGTACGCATTCCAGCGCTGGCGGGACGAGTCGGGCGCCGTGCTGGACGCCGCGCGCGCGGGCGTGGAGGTGCCCAAGCCAGCCTGTCCGGTGCTGGTGATGGCATCGACGCGGGACGAGGACGTGCCCGAGGAGATCAGCATCGAACTCGCGCGCTGGCTTGATGCGGACCTCGTGCGCGTCCATGGCGCCTCCCACGTGGGACCGCTGCTGGGACGTCGCGCCGCGCGCTGCGCGGAGTTCGCGGTGGCGTGGCTCGCGCTGCACGCCTGACACGATTTCCCGGGCGGTCTCGCGCACCACGCCCGCACGCACGACACGAGCCTGAACCGCGCCCGTCGCCGGCGATCGATTCAGAAGCAATTCAGCGGAATTGCCCGAGCATCGCCTCCGGCAGGCGCATGGTGCGCCGATGCGAGGAAGGACACATGAACCGCTTTGCGCAGGTGCTCGGATTCGGACTCGGCCTCGTCGTGGCGGGCTCCGCCCTGGCATCGGACGAGGTCGACGACCTCGACCTCGAGGAAGCCCGCTACGACCAGGCCGACGCGCGCGAGGAGTCGCCGCACTACGAGTGGGCGCGCGTGATCTCGGTGGACCCGATCATCGAGCGCTATGCCGAGCCCGAATCGCGCGAGGTGTGCTACCGCGCGCCGGTCGAGGTGGCCGAGCCGCGCTACGTCTACGAGCCGCGCGGCTATTACCGCGGGCATCGCGACACCACGGGCGCGACGCTCGCCGGCGCGCTCATCGGCGGTGCGCTGGGCAACCTCGCGGGCAAGGGTGACGGGCGCAAGGCCGCGACCCTCGCCGGTGCGGTGATCGGTGGATCGATCGCGCACGATTCCGCGCGGCGCGACCGCCACTACTACGGCGGCGGGTATCGCCCGGCCGGCGTCACCTACCGTACCGAGTACGAGCGCCGCTGCGAGGAACGCACGAGCTACCGCGACGAGGAGCGCGTCTCGGGCTACGACGTGACCTACGAGTACCAGGGCCGCCGCTACCACACCACGACCGACGCGCATCCGGGTTCGCGCATCCGGGTCGAGGTGTCGGTGGATGCCGTGGACTACTGAGCCGCGCGATCCGGCAGGGATGCCGGGAGGAATCGGGGGCCCACGGGCCCACGATTGTTTTTCAGCGCACCCGCAGCGTCGCAGGCCGGGTCGTAGGCCGGAGTCGTAGGCCGGAGTGCGCGCAGCGCTCTCCGGCGCCCTGGCCCCGGGCTCGTGCAGAGCCGCGGAGAGCGCCTGCGGCGCACTCCGCGCTACGAGGGCTTCCGGTTGCATCCGGCGCCCCGATTGCGCACAGAGCGCGACTCTTCATCGTAGGCCGGAGTGCGCGCAGCGCTCTCCGGCGCCCTGGCGCCGGGCTCATGCAGGGCCGCGGAGAGCGCCTGCGGCGCACTCCGCGCTACGAGGGCTTCCGGTTGCATCCGGCGCCCCGATTGCGCACAGAGCGCGACTCTTCATCGTAGGCCGGAGTGCGCGCAG
>Ga0315912_10004721_pt1 | contig 12775 bp, 14 predicted proteins | sample VfabasoilMG_FD_204469 | JGI IMG/M metagenome (GOLD analysis project Ga0315912, IMG submission 204469) | Garden soil microbial communities collected in Santa Monica, California, United States - V. faba soil | ecosystem: Environmental > Terrestrial > Soil > Garden | place: USA: California... | reverse complement strand
TTGGTGGAGACCGATGACGAGCTCACGGATGCCCTGCTTTTGAAATTTGATGCACTGATGGGGCTTGGCCGCAGCGAAGACGCGCTGGTCGTGTGCAATCGCATCCCGCTGGGCCCGTATGAAAACCCGCACCACGCCTTCTTGGTCGGTCGCGCCAAGTTCGAGACGGGCCAAGCGGACGATGCGGAAAAACTGCTCCAAGACGCGATGCGGCGCGACCCGGACAACCCCGAGGCGCCGTACTACCTAGCCATGATCTTGGACGAACGCGGGGATTCTGCGCGCGCCACTCAAGCCTTTCTCAAGAGTCTGCAGCTCGACGCGGAGCTCCCTCCCTTCCCCTGGAGCCTGTCTAGGGATGCATTTCACGAAACAGCACAGCAGGCGCTGCTCCTGATCAATCCGCGACTGCGGGCCGTCGTCGACGCGAAGGAACTCTACGTGGCAGACGCACCCGGCGTCGAGGTGGTGGTCGACGGCGCCGACCCGCGCGCACCCATTCTCCTCGACGATGCGGGAGACGGCCGCGGGCAACTGTTGCGTGTCTTCGTTTACCAACGGAACATCGAACGTTTGGCGGGCAACGTGGATCGGATCGCCGAGACCATCACCGCCACCCTGGAGAGCGAAGTTGCCAGCGCCGTATTTGGTGAACGACCTCCACCCGAAGGTGATCGGGGCGCGTTGAACTGAGGGCCGGTGCGCCGACGGCGCGCCTTCAACCGGCCCACCGCTTCACGAGGCCCCGCGGCGCTTCAGAACACCCGGCGCGTCATGTCCTGAGCGACCGCGCGCAAGAGTTCGCGCGCCGGAGAAGCGTGCACCAGGTCGAGCGCAGCCAAGGCACGACGCGTATGCTCACGCGCGCGTGTACGTACTTCTTGGCAGCTCCCACTCGCGACAACACGTTGACTGACATCAGCCACCAGACTGTCGTCTCCTTGGTGGATCTTTTGCACCAGCTCCACCAAGCCACCGTCACGTTGCATGGCAAGCACCAGCGGTAAGGTCAGCTTGCCCTCCAGCAAGTCGGCAAACAACGTCTTGCCCGAGCCCTGTCCCTCGTAGTCAATCACGTCGTCCACGAGCTGAAACGCCAAGCCCAATTGCTCGCCAAATTCCGCCAGGTGACCCTCCTGAGCTGGGTCAGCCCCGGCAAGACGCGCCCCGGCCCGGGTAGAGAAGGAAAACAGCGACGCCGTCTTGTCGAGCAGGATCCGCTCATACGTCTCTTCGCTCACATCCAGTTCGGTACGCCCGCGCAACTGCACGATTTCGCCTTCAACCAATCGCCTCAAGGTCATGATGAGCTCAGGCAAAAGCTGAGGGGCTACCTGACGGGTGCGATCCAGGGCGCTCACCAGGAGCAGATCGCCCGACAGCACGCTCACGCCATTGCCATGGATGCGGCGTGAAGTGGGGGCGCCCCGGCGCTCCATCCCCTCGTCGACCACGTCATCGTGAAGCAAAGTGGCGGAGTGAACTAACTCCACCACCGCGGCCATGTCCACGATGGCGCGGCTTGCGGCTCCTCCAAAACAACGCGCGGCAAGCAGCAGAGACAGCGGGCGTACGCGCTTGCCGCCGCGGGTAACTAAATGTTCGGCGGCGGCCACGGCCGGCTGGGGGCCTTCCGCGACCAGTTGCGCGAGGGCCGTCTCCACGTCCAACCAGTCTCCCGCCAGGAATGTTTGGAGATCATCCAGACGTGCGGTGAAGCGCTCGCCTGCCGCTCGAGCAGCGCCGCCTTTCTTGAGGACCCCGAGCGCGGTGTCAAATTGCAGAGTCATCGAAAACTGGCTTCGCTTCTTTCAAAGATTTCTGAAACTATGATGGAGTCGTCGCGCGCGGTCAATCAGATACAGAACTGAACGCCCCTGCATGGTGGTTCGGGCGGTTTGCTCGGCCGGCCAGCCCCGGTTGCTCGGCGGCGACATTTTTCCCTTATTTGACGAGCTGCCCCTCCCGCCACTAGACGGGTCCCATGGTCAATCCCCCAGGAGAGCTCGTGGCGCGTCCCGCCCGGCGCGGTCGCGGACCCATCCGCCAAAGCGTGCTCTGGCTTTTGGGGGGGTTGGCGCTTTGGTTGATTGGGTTCGGCACCCTGTCGGTGCTGTCCCAGTCGCTCTGGCCACCTTTGGAAACAACCCAATATGATTGCCGCTCCGGCGCCCAAGCGCTGCTTGAGGCTCTGGAAACGGCACGCAACCACGCGACCGACCACACGCTCAACGAGCGGGAGGCACTCCGCGCCTTCCGCTCAGACCTCCACCCGGCTTGGGGACAGTCCCGGGCCATTGTCCACAGGTGCGAACGCAGCCAGGATAAAGTAGCCTTACGGGCAATCCGTTCCCTGGAGCTTCTACGCTACGCCGAAGAGCGATCCATTCGCCTCAACGCGGTTGAACTCACCCATTTACGCCGGACCACGCCTCGCTTGGTCAAGGCACTCTCCATTCCTACACCGTGATGCAACTTCATCCTACCACCGAGTCCGAATCTAGCTCGGCCCCCCCGACCTTTGACGTGCTGCCTCTTTCCCATGAGGTGCGCAAGGCCGTCGACGCTCTTGGTTACACTCACCCTACTCCCGTACAACGGGCTGTGTTCGACAGCGTGGCCGCGGGCAAGGACGTGGTCGTCCAAGCTCGCACCGGCACCGGAAAGACAGCAGCCTTCGGTCTGCCGGTCGTGGATCGCATCGTTGACGTAGAACGTAAAAAGCCACAGGTACTGGTGCTCTGCCCCACGCGTGAATTGGCGTTGCAGATCCATCGCGAGCTCGAGCTGCTCGGCAAATTCAGGGGCGTGTCTGTGGCCGCCATCTACGGCGGTGCTGCCATCAACCCGCAGATCGATGCCATCGAACGCGGCGTGCACGTCATCGCGGGCACCCCGGGCCGCGTGCTCGATCATCTGGAGCGCGGCACCTTGAAGGCCAAGAGCATCACTGCGTTGGTCTTGGATGAAAGCGATGAGATGCTCTCTATGGGCTTTTTGCCGCAGATCACCAAGATCATGGAGCAGCTGCCCGCCGGGCACCAGACGCTGCTTTTTTCGGCAACCTTGCCGCCGGATGTAAAGCGAATCGCCGATTCACGCCTCAAGACTCCTGAGTTCATCACACTCAGCGGAGACCACGTAGGCGCACTTTCCATTGAGCACTACGTGTATCGCAGCACCGGACGCAAAGCGGAAGAATTGGTGCAATTGGTGGAGATAGAGAACCCTGAGAGCGCCATTATTTTTTGCAACACCCGCGATCAGACCAAGACCTTGGCCGTCGCGCTCCAGCGGCAAGGCTACGCAGCGGACTGGCTCAACGCTGATCTCTCGCAAAAGGACCGCGAGAAGGTCATGTCTGCCACGCGCGAGGGTCGACTACGTTTCTTGGTGTGTACGGACGTGGCCGCGCGCGGCATCGACATCTCGCATCTCACTCACGTCATCAATGCGGACTTCCCCGAATCAACGGAGAATTACGTGCATCGCACCGGGCGCACCGGGCGCGCCGGGCGCACAGGCACCGCGCTCAGTTTGATCACACCTCAGGACGTCGGCAATTTGTACATGCTGCGGCTCACGTACAAGATTTTCCCCGTCGAACGCGATCTACCGCGACCGCTCGAGCTGCGGACCCGACGCGAAACCGACTTGGTGCAATTTTTGATTCAAGCTTTTTCGAGTTCGGCATTGGGGCAGACCGATCGCAGCCTGGCCAAGCGGGTGCTCAGCTCTGATCAAGCCGAGCTCATCGTCGCTGGTCTGTTAGCAGATCATTTGGGCGCGCACCCCAAGGCAACCGACACCGCCGCAGCTCTGCGTCGCGAAGCCGTGCCCCCCGCGGTGGTTGAAGAATCACGCGACAAGCGCAAGAAAAAGAAGAAGAAAAAGGACAAGCACAAGTCCGAGACCGAGACCGAGACCGAGTTCGAAACCGAACCGGCAGACGCGCAGGATACGGGCCTCGAAAGTGCCCCAATCCCGGCCGCGGTCCTTGCCGCAACCGACGAGGCCCAGCCAGCTGCTGCCCACGCCGAGCCAGCAGCGCAGGTTCATGCTCAACCGCGCATTCATCCTCAACCGCAAGTGCATGCTGAGTCGCAGGCTCATGATCAACCGCGCCCGCCCAAGCATGGCTCAGCTGAGCGTCAAGTTCGGCCGCGCACGCAGCACAAGCCCACCCACGTTGAGTTCGACGCCGCCACCTCGGATCTGAACGAACCGGGCGGCATGGACCTGGAAGACATGGATGTCATCTCAGCCGCGGACCTCTTGAGCGCTGAAGAGCAAGCGCTGTTGCGCGGCGAAACGCCCGACTCCCCACGCGCTGAGTCGAGAGCTGTCGGCGCCTCGGTCGCGGCCAGCAAACAGGCGCGCATCTTCGTGAACGTGGGACAAGACGATGAGGTGACCGAGGACGACTTCCTCGACACGCTCGCTGATACGGGATTCCCCATCGGGCAAGTAGCAGGGATCACCCTCAAGCCGCACCACACGTTCATTGTCGTGCCCAGGGAACTGTTGGGTCAGGCGCTTGCGTGTCTCAATGACGAGGACGTCGCGGGCTTGCAGATCCGCGCTGAAGAGGCCCGCGAAAGGAAGCCTGGGCGCTCGTTCGCCTCACGTGACGGTCGCCGCAATCGCGATCGCAATCGGTCACGACCCCCCAACTGACGCGCTCAAAGTGCGCGCACTATAGCTCAGAAACGGCGCACCGTCGTCGAAAGCGCGTCGTGGCGAAAAGCGCAGCGGCGTCAAAGCTTTTTCACTCGAGCATCAGCTGCCACACAGCTGATTCCCAATTGGACCATTTCGTGTGGACCCCATGCGGACGGTAGGCTAAATTGAGCGAGAAGAGTGGAAAAGAACGCGCACAGCATCGATCGGATGTACACCGATATCGAATGGGCCCTCTCCCAAGGGCTCCCAGTCGGTGAGGTCGTCCCGATGGTGGAGCGCTTGATGCGCCAGGCTCAGCCCGGCTCTTTGCATCAAACCTACGCCAAACGACAGCTGTGCGAGCTCATTTGCCGCACTGAGCCGTTCCGCGCGGCGCGCCTCGCTCATGAAATTCTCAAGGAGTACCCCGATGACGACCGGGCCTTGGCGGCACTCGGCCTGGCCTGTTTGCATCTAGGTCATTACAAGAAGGCGGAACAAAGTTACCGGGCGGCCCTGCACATCGTGCCGCACTGCCCCTGGTACGCTCACAACCTGGGGCACCTGCTGGATGTGGTCATGGGCCGTTCGCAAGAGGCCCTGCGCTGGCTTGCGCTGGCGCGCAGCGCCCTGCCTCATGAACCTGAAATTGCCAGCTCACTGGCCCACGCCCTGCTCCGCACCGGACAAGTCGAACGGGCCCGTGAAGAGTTGCTCGAAGCCTTTGGGGGCAACCATCGCCAGGTCCACGACCAGTTGGCGCGTTGGTCGCGCTGACCGCCGCCGACGTTTGAGGGAATGATTTGGGGGGGTTGCGTGCTAAGCAGCGCACCATGAAACGATCGCTCTGGGCGCTAGGAGTGGCCTCGCTTCACCTCGTTCACCCTGTGCTCGCGCAAAATAGCCCTGGTGGCGGCGTGGCGCCGTCACCGGAAGCGCCCGCCTCCCCCACTCCCTCCGCGGGAGACGAAGGCGTCAAACTGGATGACCCGATGCTGGAGCCCATCGAGGCCCCCACGCAAGTCATCGCCAATTGGCGGGACGCGCTCGACCACGTACGCACGCAGTCCACCGACTACCGCATCGCGCTGACTCAGGTGGAGGCCGCCCGCGGACAAGCCCGCATGGCCCTGGCCAATGTCTTGCCCACGCTGATTGGCAACGGGAACTTGCAAAAACATCTACTCAAAGGTGTGGGGCCCAATTTGCAGGACCCCAACTTTTCCGACGGCCCCATCCCCAATCCGGACACCACCTGGAACTTGGGCGCCACCTTGCGGGTGCCGCTCTTGTCTGCACGCAATTGGTACGATGCTGCTACGGCGCGTCGTCAAATCGCCCAGCGCGCCATCCAAGTCGAGGACGCTCAACGCTTGATCATCGGCGGGCTCGCCCAAGCCCTGGTCACCGTCATCACCACTGAGCGTCTCGCCGAGGTGACCCGCGTCAATCTGAGCGCGGCCCTATCCACGCTCGACCTCAATCGGCGCCGCACGTCGCTCGGGGCAGGCAACGCCATCGACGTATTGCGCGCCGATCAAGAAGTGCAGACCAGCCGCTTGCAAGTCATCGAGGCGGATGAAGCGTTGCGCAAAGCGCGCGAAGCCTTGGGTGCAGCTTTGGGCGAAACGGATGCCTGGGGCGTGAGCAGTGACGTCAAGCTGGACCAACTGCGCAAAGACGCGCGCGATACCTGCAACGACGCCGGCACTGTCCAAGACCGCGCTGACGTGCGCGCCGCGCGCGCCGGCGCTGCCATCGCTGAGCGCAACCGCGACGCCGTCACCTGGAGCTTCTTGCCCACCGTCGATTTTGTATCCACCATCACGTACAACTCATTCATCACCAACGTAAACCGCAAGCACAGCACGTGGACGATCGGTGGGGCGCTCACCTGGCACTTGTACGACGGCGGGCGTCGCTACGGCGAGCGCACGCTCAACAGTGCCCTGTGGGAGCAGAGCAAACAGCAGAGCATCCAGGTCGAACGCGATGCGACGATCCAAGTGCGGCAGTCCATCCGCGGGGTCGAGGTGGCCAAGCGCAGCTTGGAGGTGGCCGTCACCACGCAAGATATCGCAGAAAATAACGCCCAGCTTGCCCGCGCCAAGTTCGTCAACGGGACCGGGAGCAGTTTTGATCTTGTGGATACCCAGCGGGTCGCACGACAATCCAAATTGGATGTGACGGTCAAGGAGTTCGAGCTCCTCCAAGCTGAAATCATCGCCTACCTTGCCCTCGCTTCCTGTGACATCTGACCCATTGCCCCAAGCCGCCGGCACAGCTAGGTCGTGAGCTTCAGACCATCAACCACCCGTCCTTTCGCGCGCCTGTTCGCTATGCATCGCCTCTTCACATCGCCAAAGCCGGCCTCTTCACGCGGGTTCGTGGCGCTCGGCTCGCTCACCTCCCCTTCCGGCGCGCTCGCGCTCAGTCTGGGGACCTTCATCGGGTTCGCCTACCACTTGTGGTACATCTTTACCCAGACGCCCGAGGCGCAGGCCGAGGCAGGTGGGCTGGCGCAGAAGATCTTCTACTTTCATGTGCCCGCCGCGTATGGCCTCTACATTTGCGGGGCGGTGTGTTTCATCGCCAGCTGCGCTTATTTGGTCCGCCCCACGCACAACAAGAACGCCTGGGCCCAAGCGGGTGCTGAAGCTGCTGTCGCGTTCGGGTTGATGGTGATGACCAGCGGTCCGCTGTGGGCCAAAAAGGCCTGGGGCGTGTACTGGACTTGGGATCCACGCCTGACCACGTTGCTGCTCAGCGTGATGCTTTACATTGCCATGGTCGTGCTCCGCAAATTCACCGGCGATGGTGATGCAGAGCGACGTTTTGCTGCAGCGTTTGGCATCTTGGGCACCGCGCTCTTACCCATCATTCATTATTCCGTGCGGCTATGGGGCGGTAACCATCCCACTGTGGTGGGCAAAGGCGGCGGCGGTTTGGCCAGCCCGGAGATGCGGCACGCCTTCTTTTTCGGCTTTGTCACCATGACCGCGCTGTCCGTGCTTTTGCTGTTCGTGCGGGCGCGATTGGCCCTGATCGAATCACGACTGCGCCAGGCTGAAGAACTGAGCGCAGCGCTCGGCCTGAGCGAGGGAGAACTGTAACATCATGATGAACATCACCTTGGCATCCACCCTCACTCCCACCACGCCTGAGGAACGAAGCGCGGAATTTGTGCCCGTCACCGGGGGTGGTGAGGGGTCGAGTGCGGCAGGGCTGCTGCTCGCTGCGTACGTTCTGATGTGGGCGTGCGTGTTTGGCCTCATCTGGCTCAGCTTGAAGAGGCTGCGCGCTCTCGATGCGCGGCTCGGCCAACTTGAACAGCAGCTCGACAAGCAAGAGTCAGCCGGGTCCTCTCACGTATGACCTATGGTGACGTACCGTGACCTTTGAACACATCATCTACATCCCCGGCGTGCTGCTCGTGGGGCTCTTGCTAGGGTATGTTTTGGGCGCGCGCGCGGTGCGGGAAGAAGTCGCCCGGGCAAAAAATCGCGCCCGACGCTAAGCTCGATGGGACGCGCTTGTTATGCGCGCACCTTTGGTCAAAACTGGCTTGGATCAATGGCTGCAGCGCAGGCCCACCCTGGTGGGACATCGGAGCTGCGGAGAGGATGACGGAATCACCATGCTTAATTTTCAAGTTTCAGAAGAACAAGGCGCGTTGATCGAAATGGCCGCGCGTTTTACGCGCGAACGCATCATTCCCGTCGCTGCTGAGTGTGACCGCGAGTCGCGCTTCCCCCGGGATGTGTTTGTCGCCGGTTGGGAGCTGGGCTTGGTCAACCCCACCGTTCCTGAAGAGTTTGGAGGTGCGGGTCTGGGTGAAGTGGAAAACTCGTTGATCGCTGAGCAGCTCGCCTACGGGTGCACGGGCATCCAGACCAGCATGCTGGCCAACACCCTGGCGCTCACGCCCATTTTGCTCGCGGGAAGCACTGCGCAAAAAAAGCGCTACTTGGGGCTTTTGACCTCTAGCCCCGAGTTTGCCAGCTATGCCACCACCGAGCCCAGCGGCGGCAGCGATGTGGCCGGTATGCAAACCCGCTTCGAACGCGTGGGTGACGACTACGTCATCAACGGCGAAAAATGTTGGATCACCAACGCCTCCCTGGCGTCATTCTTTGTGGTGTTTGCCACCAACGACCCGGCAACCCGACACAAGGGAATTGCCGCGTTCATCGTCGATCGCGACACGCCCGGTCTGCGCGTGGGAAAACACGAGGACAAGATGGGCCAACGTGCCAGCGATACTGCGGCGGTGCACTTTGAAGACGTGGTGGTCAAGAAGGAGAACATGCTCGCTCCCGCCGGTGAGGGCTTCAAGTTAGCCATGGAGACCTTCAATCAGACCCGGCCAGACATCGGCGCCATGGCCACAGGCTTGATGCAACGCTGTCTGGACGAGAGCGTCGCCTACGCGCGTGAGCGCAAGAGCTTTGGTCAGCCCATCATCGAGCACCAGATGATTCAGGCCATCTTGGCCGACATGGCCATCTCCACTGAGGCGACCCGCCTGCTCTACCAAAAGGCTGCATGGAATCTCGACCATGGCGTGAGAAACCCCATCGTCTCCAGTTACGCCAAAGCATTTGGTGCCGATCGCGCGATGCAATCAGCCGTCGACGCGGTCCAAGTCTTTGGAGGAAATGGCTACGTCAAAGACTATCCGGTGGAGAAATTGATGCGCGATGCCAAGGTGCTGCAAATTTACGAGGGAACCAGCCAAATCCAACGGGTCGTGATCGCACGCAGTTTAGGCCGCGCTTGACGCAATCGCGCTCATTGTTCGTTGCGTAGTCCAGCTTGAAAAGCTAGCTTCCGCGCGTGTTTGGGGTCTCCTTTCTCGAAATTGCGGTCATTGGTTTGGTCGCACTCATTGTGGTTGGCCCACAACGGCTTCCCGCCATGATGCGCACCGCCGGTGAGTGGATTGGCAAGGTCAAGCGCATCACCTCGGACATGCGCGCCCAAACTGGCATCGATGACATCCTGCGCGAAGAAGGTATCGACGGTGTGGCCGAGCTGCGCTCTCTCTTGCGTGGCCAGGGACTGCAGACCCAGAGCCGCGCGGCCAGTACCCCGTCCTGGGCTCAACCCACAGCCCAACCACCTGAACTCCACCAGGAGTTTCCGCCCGAGGGCGTCGACTGTTCCTCCGCCTTGGCGGATGACCTGCTGAGCGCGTCGCCTCCCGCGGCAGGGTCCGATGCCGCAGCTACCTCGGACGCATCTCATCCCGCCGCCCTAGCTGCCCCTCCTGAAGTCCCTGCGGCTTCCTTAGAACCCATCGCCTCACCTGCGCTCGAGCCCGAAGCGCAACCGGTCGAGCCCGATCCGACCAGTTGATCCATGCCCAAGCCGCAACTTCCCACCCAACCCACCGCCAGCGACCCCGAAGAAGGGCACATGACCTTCTGGGAGCACCTCCAAGAGCTGCGCACGCGCTTGATTCGCATGGCGTTCGCTTTCTTTATCGGGGCCACTGTCGCTTGGATCTACAAGGGACGCCTGTTGGTTCTGCTCACCAAGCCGTTCGTCGAGGGTTGGGGAAACCAAGGCGGAGCGCGTCCTTCTCTCCATTTCGGTGATCCGGCGGGCCTGTTCGTCAGCTACGTCAAGATCGCCGTCTTGGGCGGCATGGTCCTGGCATTACCCATCATCCTCTACCAATTGTGGGCTTTCATCGCGCCGGGTTTGTACTCGCGCGAGAAGCGTTTGGTGCTGCCCTTCGTCACCATGAGCTGCGGCCTGTTTTGCGCAGGCGCTTATTTTGGTTGGCGCTTCGTGTTTCCCGTGGCTTTCGACTATTTGCTCCAATTTGCCGAAGTTCCGCTCGATTCTGCCTTGAAAGTCGAACCCACGGTGATGATTGAAAGCTACTTGTCGTTCATCATCCGCGCGCTCGTCGCCTTTGGCGCAGTGTTCGAGATCCCCGTCGTGGTGTTCTTTCTGGCATTCGCCGGCATCATCAATCACACGCATCTCATCAAATTTTTTCGCTACTTCATCGTCATCGCGTTCATCGTCGCTGCGGTCATCACCCCACCCGATCCTTTGAGCCAAATCCTATTGGCCGCCCCGCTCATTGGGCTCTACACCTTCAGCATCGGTTTGGCCTGGCTCGTGTCGCGCAACCGCGAAAAGCAGGCCGAGTCTTCGTGAGCGCCTTGGCCGCTCAACCTTCACGGGCGTAGGGCTCGCCGCGTAGAATGCTCAGACCGCGGTAGATCTGCTCGAGCAGCACCACGCGGGCCAAGCGGTGCGGGAGTGTCATCTTGGACAAGCTCAAGTGCTCCTCGGCACGCTGACTGAGCGCTGAGGGGATCCCCTCAGCGGCGCCGATCACAAACGCAATCTCACCCTTGCCGACGCTGGCCCACGCCTCGAGGCGCTGCGAGAACTCTTCGCTGCTCAGTTGCTTGCCCCACACCTCGAGCGCCACCAAGCGCGCCCCCGCGGGCACGGCGCGCTCGAGATCGCGCTCGTCCTTGGTTTCTATTTCAGCGAACCGGGCGTAGCGCACGATACGCGCCACATAGTCGTCTGCCACTGCGCGCAGCGCCTTCTCTTTGATCTTACCGGCCGCAACAACTGAGATCTTCATGAGGAGACCGAAGGTGGACCCAGTGGACGAAATGGACCGAGCGGACCGAGCCCCCGACCCAGGCGTCAATTGACGTCGGAACGCAGCTCACGCACGGGGACTTTGACCCGGCTCGCGTCGAGCCACAGCCCGGAGATGTCATACAGATCGCGCGCGCTTTCAGTGAAGACGTGCACGACTACGTCGAAGTAGTCCAAGAGCACCCATTCTTCACCTTTGCCTTCCACGCCGAGGGCCTTTTCACCCACTTGCGATAGCTGACGCTCGACTTCATCGGCGATAGCGCCGCAATGCCGATCGCTGGTGCCGGTCATGAGGATGAGGAAGTCCGCATAATCAATTTTGCCCGTCACATCGATGATTTCGACGCCGAGGGCCTTCCTGTCCATACCTGCTGTAGCTACGCGCAGCGCCAAGCGTCGGCTCTTTTCAACGCGGCGCGCCGTTTCCTCTTCATACGACAGGGGGGCGATAGTTTTGGCTCTTGAATTAGTCACTCTGGGGGGGCGCAACCGTGCCATGGTCGGACGGCGCGGTCGAGGAATTTTGACCTGGCTCGGGGGGAAGGTCCACACTTTTTTCTGGTTCGGGGGGTTTTCCTGGCTCCTCACTCACCCATTCGCCCTCCACTGCACCGAAATCCCCCAGCGCAGCGGGTTGGTCCTCAGCCGCAGCGGCCTCGTCCCCACCTGGGCCCGGGTGCAGCGAGCGCGGGTCCGCGGACCAGGCAGGCAATGGTGGTGTTTGGTACGTCGGCTCCGGTTGCTGCGCAGGGCGCGCGCCACTGCCCCGTCCCCCACAACCTACGACCACGGACCCGATCATAGCCAGCGTGAAGCCGACCAGCGACGCCCAAACCGTCTTCATGGCGCCCAGCGCTCCGCGTCCACCGCGCGCAGCGTCTGCTCCAGATCAAAGCGCGGTACATACCCCAGCGTCGTCCTGGCCAACGTGTCGTCGCACATACACACATAACGAATGAAATCGAGTTCTGGTGCCGGAAAGTTGGCCATACGCAAGGCAAACAGGCTCGACAAGCCGCCCTTGGCAACGGAGTAGGGCACCGTCACGGTCTTGCGCCCGAGCATGGCCACGGCCTTGGAAAGCGCGATGGGCAGAGGCCCGGCGATGTTGAAGATTCCGCGTACGCCGGGAACCAACGCACGTTCGATGGCCTGGGCGACGTCATCCTGATGGACCGCCTGCACCATCGGGTCAAAGCCCATGAGCAAGGGCACCAACTTGAGCCGGAGATAATTGGACGGTGCGTTGCGCACCGTGCCCAAGATGTTGGTGGGCCTGAGCACGACCAATTCCAGGTTGGGCAGGCGCCAGAACACCGATTGCGCGTACATGTCGAGCTCCACCAAGGCGCGCATCTCGGAAAAGCGCTCGCCGGCCAAAAGTGGAGCAGTTTCAGTCAAAAACTGCGCATTTTCGGCGCGCGGGCCGTAAGCGTTGGCGCTGGAGAGCAGGACCAATTTGGGAATGCGAAAG
>Ga0315912_10004720_pt1 | contig 12776 bp, 9 predicted proteins | sample VfabasoilMG_FD_204469 | JGI IMG/M metagenome (GOLD analysis project Ga0315912, IMG submission 204469) | Garden soil microbial communities collected in Santa Monica, California, United States - V. faba soil | ecosystem: Environmental > Terrestrial > Soil > Garden | place: USA: California... | reverse complement strand
GCCGAGGAAGGTGACGGCCTGATCGAGGTCATGTTCGACGAGGACGAGCGGACCGTCTTTCCCGAAGACCACGAGCTCCTGTTCGCCGCTCCCGACGAGCGGGACCCGGGCGAGGCGACCGATCCGTGCCCGCCGCTTTCGGCCGAGTCGATGTTGCCGCCCCCTTGTGAGGTCGTGACAGCGGCTCCGCTTTCGGGCGTCGCCCCGCTCGGCGAGGCATTGTCCGAGCTGCCGCCCGTGGCTCCGAAGGGCGAGCCCGTGCCGAAGGAGCTCGACCCGCGCGAGGTGGAGCTCGCCTTGCTGGTCGAAAGTGCGCTCCCGCCCTGGACGCGCGAGGAGGCGCCCGCGTTCGAGGTCACCCCGCCGCCGCGCGTGGCCCTACCGGAGCCGCGCCGGAGCGACGTGCAAGATCTCTTGCTCCGGCTCGGCCAGGCGCCGCTCGGCGTGGACGAGCTGCGCTCGGGGCTGAAGCGCCTCGCCGGCCTCGATCTCACTCCGCCGCCGCCCGGAGCGGCGTCGGGCGAATGATCGAGCGCCGTTGACGCCAGGGGCGGGTGTGAGATGCTCCGGCTCTCGTGCACCAGCAAGATCTCGCCATCGTGAAGGGACTCGTCAGCGTCGCGTGGGCCGACGGCCGTATCGCCGCTGAAGAGTCCGAGATCATCGCCAGCCTGCTCGACGCCTACCAGGCCACACCGACCGAGCGGCGGGAGGTGGCGCTCTTCGCCGCCATTCCGCGCACGCTGGCCGACGTGCCCATCCACGAGCTGAGCCACGATGATCGGCGCGTGCTTTTGCAGCACGCCGTGCTCGTGTCGTTCGTCGATGGCGCTCAGCACGAGAAGGAGAAGCGCCTGCTCGACGAGCTGTGCGAGGTGCTGCGCATTCCGGCCGTGGAGGCGCGCGGCATCGTGCGCGCCGCCGAAGAGCGCGCCAAGAGCATGCTGAACGTGCTCGGCTCCGCCTGAGCGCTCGAGCGCTCCTCGCTGCGCTCTACCGGGACGACGGCGGTGGGCCGAACCGCTCAATCTCCTTGAGCAGCGCGATCGGGCTGAACGGCTTCGTATAGAAAGCGGTGGCGCCGGCCTCGCTGGCACGGATGCGCGTGCCCTGGTCGTCCATGGCGGTGATGACGATGATGGGAATGGTGCGCGTGGCCTCCTCCGCGCGCAGCCGCCGGCAGACCTCGAAGCCGTCGAACTGACCCGGCATCATCAGGTCGAGCAAGACGAGATCGGGCGGCTCGACGCTCGCCAGGTCGATCGCCTTCACGCCGGACGACGCAGCGATGACCTTGTAGCCACGCGCCTGCACGAGCGCCTCGATCATGTGGCGAATCGAGTCTTGATCCTCGACTACCAGGATACGCATGCCGTCATCTCCCCAGGGTAACCCAAGTTTCCGTGTGCCCTTCGGAAGATTCACGGAGCTCGAGCGTCGCGTTCAGCGCCGTGGCCGCCGCATCGGCCAGGACCAAGGTGATACCGGCGGGCCGCCCGAGCCGGGTCGGGTCGCCATGGTGCCGGATGACGTCCCAGCGGGAGGCTTCGGGCACGGCCGGGCCTTCGTCCGTGACGGAGAGCGCCGTTCCGAGCTCCGTGCGATGGATGGCTGCCTTCACGACGCCGCCGCGCGGCGTCGCCGTGATGGCGTGCATGAGCAGGTTGCGGATCAAGAGCTCGAGCGCCGGCCGCGCGATGCGCTGCACGATGTTGCGCCCGGCGTCGTACCTGAGCTCCACCTCGGCGCGAGCCGCGCGCGGCTCGAGCTGAGCCCCGACGGCCCGCAACGTGGCTCCGAGGTCGACGTTCTCCCGCTCCGCGTCGAGTGAGCAGTCGGCTATGCCACCGAGCTCGGCCACGAGCTCGCCCGTGGCGGGCGAATCCGTTGCGCCGCGCAGCGCGCGCTGCACGGCGGCGGCCAGGCTCTTCACGCCGTTGAAATGGTCCGGGTCGGCACGGCTCGCCGGTGGCGCCTCGGTGCGAACGTCCCCGGCCGCGAGCACGGAGGCGAGCTCGCGGGCGTAGGCCTCGCCGAGCTGCTGGGCCTGTTCGAGCTCCTTGCGGAGCTCGTTGACCTCGCGCTGGTCGCTCGCGCCGTCGGCCTGGAGCAGGATGGAATGGGTGCCGCCCTCGAGCTCGATGGCTCCACCGTGACGGAGCGCCATGCGCGAGAGCCAGCGCCGCTCGAGCTCGCCGAGCGCGGCGGTATCGGGGCCGAGGTTGGCGCTGATGCGAACGAAGTCGCCCTGACGCCGGATCATCACCTCGATCTCCGCCTCGATCGGGGAACGTCCGCTCGCCTGGCCGATCAGGAGGTGGAGCATGCGGCGCAGCTCTGCCTCGTCACCGAAGACCTCGGTCCCGGCACCCGGCTCGATGGCGACGCGCGCGCTCGGTGCGAGCTCCACGAGCAACGCCGCCAGATCGATGCGCCCCCGGCGCCCCTTCTCGCGGCCCTTGGTGTTGAGGGCGCTCAGCATCTCGATGGTGTCGTCGAGGGCGTCGAGGGTCGTCTCGACCGACGGCACGGTGATGCGGACCTCGCCCGGCGCGCGCAGCTCGTCGACCTCCGTCCGCAAGGTCTTTGCGGCGCCTCGGGCCTCCTGCGCGAGCAACCAGCTGATCTCGTGGCGGGTGAGCCGTTCCGGCGGCACGCTGAGGGCCATCTTGCCATGGTCTTCTTCCGGTTGCTACGGCGTCGAGGCCGCCTTTCTGGCAGGCTTTCGGGGTTGAGAGGCCTTCCCGTTTTCGCCCTGCTCCTTTTCGGCTGCGGCCACGGCACGGCCGCCGACCCGTTCGCCGGAGGCGCGCGCGCCGGAACGGGCGGCGAGGGAGGCGAGGGTGGGAGCGGGATCGACGACCCCGGCACGCCCGCCGAGGCCTGCGTCGACGACACCCCGTGCGATGACGGGATCGACTGTACGGTTGACGGCTGCGATACGGCGCTCGGCCGTTGCCGCCACGACCCCGACGACGGCTCGTGCGACAACGGCATCTACTGCGACGGCGCCGAACGCTGCAGCCTGACGCTCGACTGCCAACCGGGGCCGGTCGTGTCGTGCTCGGACGACAGCGTGTGCAGCATCGACACGTGCGTGGAGGAAACGCAGAGCTGCAAGCACGAGACGCGTGACGCCGACGGCGACGGCGACCCCCCGCTCAGCTGCCGCGGGACCGACTGCGACGACTTCGACCCACTCGTCTCGGGCGAAGCGAGCGAGCGCTGCGCCAACGGTCGCGACGACGACTGCGACGGCGCGATCGACGAGGACGATTGCGTGCGGCCGGCCCACGACCGCTGCGGCGACGCGTTCGAGATCGCCGAGACCGGGACGTACGCCGTCTCGACGATCGGCGCGAGCCAGGACTATGCGATCAGCTGCGAAGAGAGCAGCGAAGGGCGGGCTTTCCGCGACGTCGTCCTGGCCGTGACGGTCCCCGGCGACGAGCCGCGCGACATCGACGTCGTGGCGATCGCTCCGAAATCGGCGCCGGCCCCGAGCGTCGCTGCCACGACCGAGACGACGTTCGCCGAGGCGTCGACGCACCATTCGGTCGCGCTGCCGGAGGACGCCGGGTCGGGTGACCTCTTGCTCGTGCTGTTCGCGAGCCAGGGCGGCAGTGCGGTGACCACGCCTGGCGGTTTTCGCTCGGTATTTTCCGCCGTCGACGCGGAGCAAGCGGTGCTCGCCTCGGCGTTCGTCGCCTCCGTCACCGGCCTCGAAGGCGCGACCAAGGTCGACCTGGTCACCGAAGACGACGTTGCCGCTGCGGCGCAGGTGCTGACGATCCGCGGCGCCTCGAGCGCCTCCGGCGTCGCCGCCGGGGGCAGTGCGGAAGCCACGAGCAAGAGTCCGGATCCCGCGGTCGCGACCGTTCCGTGGAGCGACGAAGGCGACAGCCTGGTGCTGGCATTCGCAGCCATCGCGGGCAGCCCCACGCTCACGTCATCGCCGAGTGGGTACTCGACCGCCAAGGTCACGGCGACGCCGAAATCCTCGGTCATCTACGCCACGCGCGCCGTGGGCTCGTCGGAGGTCGACCCGGGCGCCTTCGAGCTCGAGCAGAAGCTCGCCTGGGCGGCCGGGACGATTGTCGTGCGGCCGTCGCCGCGTCAAACCTTCGACATGGTTCTCGCGGCCGCAGACCAATGCGGGAAGGTCGCGACGGAGACCGCGTGCGAGCCAGGTGTCGTCACTCCCGCCGAACAGATCATCGCTCGGCTCCTCGTGCGCGATGCCGCCCCGGGTGCGCATGTGGTCTACCTGGCGACCGATCGCGAAGCCGAGGTCGAGGTTCACGTCGGTTTTCGCGAGCCTGAAGCGGCTCCCAGCAACGAAACGTGCGGCACGAGCGCCGAAATCGAGCCCGGCGTGCCGGTCCGGGCGATCCTTGCGGGCGTTGCCGACGATCTCGACAGCAGCTGCAAGAGTGAGACGGGCGACCTCGTCTACCGTTTCGAGCTCGAGGCGCCGAGTGACGTACGCCTGCAGGCGGTTTCGCTCGACGGCTACGGCGAGCCCACGATCTCGCTCCGGGACGCGACCTGTGCGGAGTCGTCCTCGGAGCTGACCTGCCGGGCCGCGTCCCCCCTCTCGCTCTACGCCCGCGCACTTCCCGCCGGCAGCTACCGCGTCGCGCTCTCGGGCACGGGCCCGACCGAGGCCGAGCTCACGCTCGCGGTCAACCCGCCCACGGCTGCCCCGGCCACCGAGGGGTGCGCCGACCCACCGGCGCTCGACGCCGGCGTGCGCGAGAACGTCTCGCTCGACGCCGCGACGGACGCCGTGCAGATCGGCTGCCTGGTCGGCGCCGCCGACGCGACCTATCGCCTCGACCTCCCCGAGCGTTCGGACGTGATGGTGGTGGAGACCGGCTCGGAAGGCGACACGGGCGCCGTGCTCGTCGCGGGCGCACCGTGCAAGGTCGGCACCGACGCCTACACGTGCCGCTCGTCCGACCAGTGGCCGGTGCGCGCTGTCGCGCACGGCGTCGGTCCGGGACCGGTGCGGGCCGTCGTCGAGACGGCGCAGGGCAAGCCGGCCACGATCACGACCTTCACGCGCCCTGCGGCGACGAGCGTGTTCGTGCAAGGCGCCGACGAGTGCGACGACGCCTTCGAGATCCCCGTCTCGGGCGGCCGGTTCGAGGGCAACACCGACAACCAGTACGCCGAGTACGACGTGAGCTGCGACTACGGTGGACAGTCGCCGGGGGGCGCTCCCGAGCAGGTCCTCCGCCTCGTCCTGCCCGAGCGCCGGCGCGTGATCCTCGATGCGACCGGCAGCAACTACCAGACCATCCTCGCGATTCGCAACGGAGACGGCTGCCCCGGGGAAGAGATTCCCGACACGTGCGCGGTGACCTACACTGCGACCGATGCCGACGTGCCCACCTTCAGCTTCGTCGATGCGGAGCTCGACGCTGGCACGTACCTCATCCAGATCGATGGCTACAACGGCGACAAGGGGCGCTGGGCGCTCGAGGTCTTCACGGCGCAGGTGAGCGGGGACCAGGGGTCGTGATCACGTCGTCGCTGCTGCCGCCGTCCTCGCTCCGGGGTCGCGTCATCGATTCGGAGGTGCAGGCGGGGGTGCGCTACTTCCTCGAGCGGCACGTGGGTGAGGGGGGAATGGGACAGGCGTACCTCGCCCGGCGAGAGGGGCCCGAGGGTGCAGGCCCCGTGGTGGTCAAGGTGGTCAGACCGACGGTGGGCGAGGGGCGCATTTCGGCCGAGCTTCTGGCGCAGAAGGAGGCGGTCGCGCTCGGGCGTCTCAACGAACGCGTCCCGCCTTGCCCGTTCGTGGTGCGTTTCATCGACACCGGCAACACGCAGATCTTCAGCCACCACATGACGCCGTGGATCGCCATCGAGTACGTGCACGGCGGCGTCGAGGGCACCACGCTCGAGGATCGCGTCACCTATTCGCTCCACAAGACGAAGTTCGCGTTCGATCCGGCGCGCGCCGCGCACGCCATCCGCTGCCTGGCGTCGGGGCTCTCGGCGATCCACGGCGTGGGCGTGATTCACCGCGATCTCACGCCCGGCAACGTGCTTTGCTGCGGCTTCGGCGAGAGCGAGATCTTCAAGATCTCCGATTTTGGCCTGGCGCGGCCGGAAGGCCTCGGGCGCACGTTCGCGGGGCTCGGCGTGGGGACGGTGGGCTACGCGGCGCCGGAGCAGAGCGGCGACGCGGAAGCCGCCTGCCCGCAGACCGACGTGTTCGCCCTGGCGTGCGTCATCTTCTACCTGCTCACGGGCAGGCACTACTTCGACGGCGACTCGCCGGTCTCGGCCTACGCGGCCATGCAGAAGAAGGAACGAGCGAGCCTGCTCGACGCCCCGCTCCTGAGCCCCGAGCTGCGCGCTCGCCCCGACGCTTGCCGCGCCATCGACGCCGCGCTCGCTCGCGCCACGGAGAAGACGGTCGACCTTCGGCCACGCAACGCCGACGAGCTCGCGAACACGCTCCTGCCGTGGCTCGGCGACCAACCCTCGGGGCCCCGCTCGAGCCGGCGGCTGATGGGGACGCTGGTCGGCATGTCGCCGCCGTCGGATCTGGCGGGTTGGAGCTGGATCGTCCGCCAGCGCCCGCGCGACGATCTCGTGATTCAGAGTGCCGCGTGGGACACGGACGGGCACTGCTTCGCGTTCACGCCCCGCGGCCCGCTCTTCTGGAACGGGCAAGCGTGGGTGGGGGCGAGCGGCGTTCTCTCGGAGCTTCCGCGCGGGATGGCGTTCGCCCGCCGCTGCGAAGCTGGCGGTTGGCTGGTCGGTGGCTCGGCGGGGACGCTCGCAGTGTTCGGCACCGACGGCGTCCGCGAGCTCGCTCAGGCGCCCGACGGACGCGTGGAGTTCATCGATGGCGGCGGTCAGCTCGACGATCTCGTGACGGCGGTCGGGCGTCGCGCGGGCGAGCCACCCATGCTGTGGGCGATGTCCGGCGGGCGCTGGCTCAAGCCGATGTCGCTTCCGCACGTGGCCGCCGTCGCCGGGCTCGCTCGCGTCGACGACGAACGTTGGGTCGTGAGCGGACGGCTCACGACGGGCGTCGGCTTCGTGTCGCTCTACGCGCCGCTCCAGTGGGAGCTCAGCGAGCTTCAGGTTCCGGTCACGCGCGCCTTCATGGGTGCGAGCGCCAGTCTCGAGCGGCAGATCGGTCTCGTCGTGGGCAGCGAGGGCCACGTGCTGCGCACGGATGCGGACGGCGTCACCACGTCGCGGATTCACGGCGCACCGGATCTTTCCGCGGCGGCACTCGACGTGCTGGATCGCGAATGGGTGACGAGCCTCGGCACGCTCTGGACGCGGGCGTACGGGCTCGGCGAGACGTGGCGGCCCGCCTGGTCCGAAGGCAGCTGGGGCGCGCCGTTCGTGAGCCTGATGGCGGACGCCGGCCTGATCGTGGCCATGACGGCCGACGGCGGCATCGTGGAGGGGCGCTCCCCGTCACGCTCCCCTGGCTCGCGCACCGATCCCCCGCGCCCGTAGCGGTCCCGGCCGGGACCCGCTATCCTGAGTCGATGCGGACCTCCCGGCTCGCCTGGCTCGTTGCCGGTGTCCTGGTCATGCTGCCCGGGTCGGCCCACGCCGAGCGAACCCGCGCCGGTGGAGCCCATGGGTTTACCGCCAGCGAGCGCGACGCGCTCCTCGGGGGACGTACCGTCGGCCGCTCCGTGCGTTTCGAGCGCGGTGAGAGCGGGTCGTACATCGGCGGGGTCTCCTACCAGGTCGTGCGCGCGAGCCCGGCCGACGTGATCTCGGCGCTCGCCTCGGTCGAGTCTCTGCCGCGGGCCCTGCCGCGCACGGCGAGCGCGAAGCTCGTCAGCCGCGCCGGTCAGAACGCGACGGTCGAGCTGACGCAGGGCAAGGCGCCGTTCCTCGTCACGTACAGCGTCCGGCTCGAGCAGGCTCCGAGCGGTACCGCCCTGCGTTTCTGGCTCGATCCGAGCCGCCCGCACGACGTGCGCGACGTCTTCGGCTACGTGCGTGTCACGCCATTCGGCCCCGACAAGAGCCTCGTGACGCTGGCCGTGGCGCTCGACATGGGCCCCGGTATCGCGCGGGCTCTCTTCACCGATCGCATCGAGCGCATCATCCTGCGTGCGCCGGCCAAGATCCGCGAATTCGTCGAGCCCGTGCGGCTCACGTCCGCCCGCTGATGCTCACGCGCGTCGCCGTCATCGCCCTCAACGCGTATCGAGAGGCCGTGCGCGCCCGCATCCTGCACGGCCTGCTCGGGCTGGCGCTCGCCACCGCAGGCTATGCGCTGGTCGTCGGCGCGTACGCGAACCGCAGCCGCATGCGCGTCGTGAGCGACCTCGGGGCCGCCTCGATCTCGCTTTATGCGATCGTCGTCGCGGTGGTGCTCGGCGCCACGTCGCTCTACCGCGAGCTCGAGCTCAAGACGATCTTTCCGATTCTCGCGCGGCCCATCCGCCGCAGTGAGTACCTGGTCGGCAAGCTCGGCGGCACGGTGCTCACCTTGGCCGTGTTCGTGGCGATGAACGGCGGGGCGCTGCTGCTCGCGATTGCGGTGCTGAGCGGGCGCTCCCCCGCGGTCGTCGGGGGTGGGGTGCTCGCCCTGGGCGTGCTGCTCGGGCTCGTTGCCTGGCAGCGCCCGCGCTTTCGCACGTACCTACCCATCGTTGCGGCCGTCGGCCTGGCCGTCATGGGCTTCGTCCTTGCGGCCGGCGCCCCGGACGATCGACGAGTGGTGGCGGGATCCGCGCTGCTCACCTTGTGCGAGGTGCTCGTCGTGGCCTCGCTCGCGACGCTTTTCTCGTCCTTCTCGTCGCCGTTCCTCACCGCCGTTTTCACGCTGTCCGTGTTCGTGGTCGGTCGCTCTGCCGACTCGCTCGCCAAGCTCCCCGAGCGTCTGTTCGGCTCGGTCATCCACGATGCCGGCGCCCTGCTCGCCAAGGTCGTACCGAACCTGATGTGGTACGTGCCGCCGCGCGCCCTCCTCACCGGCGAGGCCGCGGGCGAGAGCCTCGGTACCCACGTGCTCCTGTCGGCGGGCTACGCGGCATGCTGGGCGGTGGCGTTGCTTAGCGTCGCGGCGGTGGTCTTCAAGCGTCGAGATTTCATGTGATCGGCGCGCGGCGCGCCTCGCTCGCGCTCATGTTCGTCGTTCTTGCGCTCGGCGCGATGACCTTTCGCGTCGTGCGCGACGGGGAGGCGGCCCTCGCCGAGAGCGATGCCGCCTTTCACCAGGGCGATCTCGCGAATGCGGTGATTCACGCCCGTCGCGCCGCCATCGCCTACGCCCCCGGCGCCCCGCACACCCGCGCGGCGCTCGCCCGCCTGCGCGCGGTCGCCGTGGGCTCCGAGGGCGTCGGAGATGTCGGTTCGGCGCGGCTCGCCTGGGGGGCCATCCGCGCCGCCGCGGTCGAGACCCGGGCCCTGATGGAGCCCTATGCGACCGAGCGCGCCGAAGCCGACCAGGCTCTCGCCCGCCTCTCGGCGGCGCCCGAGGGCTCCGATCCCGCCGCCCACGCGCGCGCGGTCGAGCAGGCCCAGCAGGCGCTCGCCACGTTCCCCGGCCCGTCGCCGCTTTCGTCCGTCCTCCTGGTCGTGGGCCTCGGTACGGCGGCGCTCGGTCTCGCGCTCGTGGCGATGCGCGGGCTCACGCGCGAGGGCCGGCTCCTCCGGCGGGGCTTTGCCCTCGGTGTCGCCGTCTTCGTTTTGGGCGTCGCTTGTTGGACCTTTGCGGTGTACCGGGCGTAAAAGAGCGGTCGTGAGCTCGTCGCCCAGCGCCCCCCACCCGCTCACTCGGCTGGTCGTGCGCTTCCGCGAGCACCTCGCGAGCGAGCGCCGGGCCTCGCCGCACACCGTGCTCGCCTACGTTCGCGACGTGACGGCCCTGGTCGACTTCGCGCGTGAGCGGCGGGGTGACGGCGTTCGCCTCGACGACATCGACAAGCTCCTCTTGCGTTCCTTCCTCGCGGAGCTGTCGCGCAACGTGTCTCCCAGCAGCATCGCCCGCAAGCTGGCGAGCATCCGCGCGTTCTTCGGCTGGCTCGAGCGCGAGACGCTGGTGGCGAAGAACCCTGCCGCCGCGCTCGCGAGCCCCAAGCTCAGGCGCAAGCTCCCGCTCTTCTTGAGTGCCGAAGCCGCGGCGGAGGTGATGACGGTTCCGCTCGAGGCTCAGGTCAGCAACGTGGAGCGCCTGCGTGACACGGCGCTGCTCGAGGTGCTCTACGGCTGCGGCCTGCGCGTGAGCGAGCTCGTCGGGCTCGATCTCGACCACGTGGCCTTCGAGCGCGAGGAGCTGCGCGTGCTCGGTAAGGGCAACAAGGAGCGCATCGTGCCCCTCGGAACGAAGGCGCGCGAAGCCATCGTCACCTACCTCACGGAGCGTCCGACGCTGCGCAACGAACGCACCGGCGCGCAGGATCCGCGGGCATTGTTCCTCGGACGTCGGGGCACGCGCCTCGGGGCGCGGCGCGTGCAGGCGCTCGTCCACCGCTACGGCGCGCTCGGCGCGGGCCGCAGCGACCTGCATCCCCACGCGCTCCGCCATTCCTGTGCCACGCACTTGCTCGAGGGCGGCGCCGATCTGCGCGCCATCCAGGAGCTGCTTGGCCACGCGAGCCTCGCGACGACGCAACGCTACACGCACGTGTCGCTCGATCAGCTGATGGGCGTCTACGACCGGGCGCACCCCCTCGCGCGGCTCCCGCGAACGCAGGCTTCGGCCGCGCCGGCAGCGCGGAAGCGCCCCCGCTCGGAGCCATGACGGACCCGGTCTCGCGCCCTTCGGTGGCGCGCCTCGGCTCGGCGCTCGGTGGCGCGACGGCGGCGGCGCTGGTCGTCAGCGGCGTGGACGCGGCGTATGCGGCCGAAGGCTGGCCGAGCGCACACCTGCTCCTGGCGGAGCTCGGGCTCGTCGCGCCGCTCGCTCTCGGTGCGGGCGTCGCCGGTGCGCTCTTGGCTCGCCTCCTGCTCCCGCCGGAGTTTCCGTTTCTGGCCGCGCGGCTCCGAGCGTGGCGACAGGGCCCCGCCGCCGAGCGCCGCGAGATCTCCGCGCGTCTCGCGGTGGCGGCCGTGGGGGCGCTCCTCGCGTGCATCGTGGCGACGCGCGTCGCCTTGAGGATGCTGGCCGGCGCCGAGACCAACCTGGCGAGCGGTGCCGTGCTGTCGCTCGTCGCGCTCGGCCTGGGGAGCGTGGTGGCGCTGTCGGCCATGGGGGCCGGCGCGCTCGCCGAAGAGCGCCTGGAGAGCTGGTCGCCGGATCCGCTGCGCGTCTTCCTGCTCGCGCTCGGCGGGTTCGCGCTCGCCTTCGCTCTGCTCATTGCGCTCGGCACGACGAGCGGAGCGGGCGGCGTGCTGGCCGTGTTCGGAGTTTTTCGGCGCCAGGAGCTCGATTTGCGGGGCCCGGCGCTCGTGCTTAGTTTGTTGTTTGGGGCGGTCGTCGTGCCGCCGCCGGCGCGCTGGGGTCGGGCCGCGTCGTACGTGCTCGCGGCGCTCGCGCTCTCGGGCGCAGCGCTCGTCTACGCCGCGCAGCGCGGCTTCGATCGGCACGTCGCGCTTTCGGTCGAGCGCCAGGCGCCGCTCGGCAAGCCGCTCCTCGCCGCTGCCCGCCGTTTGAGCGATCGCGATCGCGATGGCGCTTCGGCCTGGTTCGGGGGCGGCGACTGCGCGGAGGGAGACCCGAAGATTGGCCCCTCCGCCGACGACGTTCCCGGCAACGGCGCGGACGAAGACTGCTCGGGGAGCGACGCGCTCGTCGTGGCAGCGCCTGCCCCCGCCGCCGCACTGCCGGCGCTCGAGAGCGCGTTCGTCCACGATCACCTGCCGAAGCGGCCGAACGTGATGCTCATCACCATCGACGCCACCCGCGCCGACCTCGGCTTCCTCGGGTACAAGCGCAACGTCTCACCGCGTCTCGACGAGCTGGCGAAAAAGAGCGCCGTCTTCGAGAACGCCTACGCGCTCGCTTCCTACACGAGCAAGAGCCTCGCCCCGATGCTGATCGGCCACTACGGCTCGGAAACGCACCGCGGCTGGCTCCATTTCAATCGCTTCACGCGTGAGGACGTCTTCGTCTCCGAGCGGCTTCAGAAGGCCGGGATCCGCACCGTGAGCGTGCAGGGGCACTGGTACTTCTTCAAGAATTACGGGATGGAGCGCGGCTACGACGTGATCGACAGCCGGGCGACGCCGGCCGATCAGCCGATCGAGGGTGACCGCACCTCGAACGGTGACGCCTTGAGTGACCGCATCATCGCCCAGCTCGAGCGCCCCGAGCTCGAGCAATCCCAATTTTTCATGTGGACGCACTACATCGACGCCCACGCCGAGTACGTGCCGCACGACGCCTTCGACTTCGGTCACCACGGCCGCGAGCTCTACGACGGGGAGCTCGCGTTCGTCGACCACCACTTGGGTCGCGTGCTCGACGCGCTCGCGCAGCGACCCTTCGCGGAGCGGACGCTCATCATCATCACGAGCGATCACGGTGAGGCGTTCGGGGAGCACGGGCTCTACCGTCACGGCTTCGAGCTCTGGGAAGAGCTCGTGCGGGTGCCGCTCGTCATCTACGTGCCCGGTGCGACGCCGCGGCGCATCGCCGTGCGGCGCGGTGCGATCGACATCGTGCCGACCATTCTCGACGTTTTTGGCGTCCCCGCGCCGGTCGACGAGAAGCCCCCGCTCCACGGCGTCACGCTGTTGCCCGACGTGCGCGCGGGGCCGGGGGGGGCCGCGGCGGGCCGCGGGCGGGCGGGGGGCGGGGGGGGCGGGGGGGGCCGCGACGCGCGCGGGGCGGG
>Ga0315912_10004719_pt1 | contig 12778 bp, 9 predicted proteins | sample VfabasoilMG_FD_204469 | JGI IMG/M metagenome (GOLD analysis project Ga0315912, IMG submission 204469) | Garden soil microbial communities collected in Santa Monica, California, United States - V. faba soil | ecosystem: Environmental > Terrestrial > Soil > Garden | place: USA: California... | reverse complement strand
TTGGTGGTCATCTCAAGCCTCCTCTGTTCTTTCAAAGCTCATTATAGGCGCTTTCTTGAAGCGGTTTGAGCGAACCTACCGGAACCTAATGTTATCCATGTGCATTCCCTAAAATCATGTAGAATGCCTCTGGCTTCTGACGACTGACTTCTGACTACTGGTTACTGCCTCTCATGCCTCTCCTCATAGATGCCCACGAAGATCTCGCATGGAACGCCCTCACCTTTGGGCGCGATTACACCCGCGCCGCGTTGGCGACCCGCGAAATAGAACAACGTGACAACAGTATCGCGCCCCATAAAAACGGCCATACCCTCTTAGGGGTCGGCGACTACCTATTAGGGCATGTCGCCGTCATCTTCGGCACGCTGTTCGCCTCACCCGCCCGTTCCAAACTCGGCGAATGGGACGCGCAACATTACACCACCCCTCAACATGCGCACCAACTCTACACCGCGCAACTTGATTACTATGCAAGGCTCGTAGACCAACATGCCAGCTTTCAGCGCATTCGCACCCGCCGCGAGCTAGAAAGTGTGCTGACCTCTTGGGAAGGCGAAGACCTAACGCGCCGACGGATTGGGTTGGTGACGTTGATGGAGGGCGCAGATGGCATCCGCGAACCGAAAGAAGTGGAGTGGTGGATGGAGCGCGGCGTGCGCATCATTGGCTTGGCGTGGGCCGGCACGCGCTACGCAGGTGGCACAGGCGAGCCGGGCCCGCTCACCCCGCTGGGCCGCCAATTGCTCGACGAGATGGCCAACCTAGGCCTCATCCTCGACCTCTCGCATGCCTCGGACGAATCATATTTAGAAGCGGTGGATCGTTATCCGGGCGTGGTCATCGCCTCCCACGCCAACCCGCGCGCGCTCATCAAGAACCCACGCCGCCCCGAACGCTTCCTCACGGATGAGATGATCCGCCGTCTCGCTGAACGTGATGGAGTCATCGGCGTTGTGCCATTCAATCGCTTCATCGTCGGCGGGTGGACAAGCGCGGAGGGCAAGGCCGCCGTGACGTTGAGCCATCTGATCGCGATGATCGATCACATCTGCCAAGTGACGGGCAGTGTGCGCCACGTGGCGCTCGGCTCCGATTTTGATGGTGGCTTTGGCGTGGAGCATGTGCCGGCCGAGATTGACACCATTGCCGACCTGCAATTACTCGACCCGGCGTTGCGCGCGCGCGGCTACAGTGAACAGGATGTGGCGGCGATCTTCAACGGTAATTGGCTTCAGATTTTGCGGCGAGGCCTACCGGCATGAACCGCGACCTGAGCGGGAGCCGCCTCGCCCGCGCTGGGGTAGCCGTCGTGGTCGCTGGTTTTTTTGTCTTTCTCATCGGCGTTTTTCCCGATGTCGTTCAACTCGACCTCACGCCGGACATCGGCGTTTTACAAATTGCCGGCCTGCTCACCGGGATCACATTGATGACGTTGGGCGCGTATGTCTACATGTATGCCACGCGCCATCGCGCCGCGCCGCGCCGCCTGCGCGAGGATATTGGCTCGCGGCTGATGTCCACGGGCTTGGTCGTGGCTTGCGCCACCGGCCTCGCCGACTTTCTCGGCATTGGCAGTCACTTTGGGGCTGAGCGCCCACTCTTTGGCCCATTGCAAGGTTGGGGCGTGGCGTTTGGCGTCGGCATTATCGTGGTGGGGATTTTTCTGTATTCGAGTCGCTAGCCGAGGTGCTTTATGAAAATCGAAACCATCCTCACCACCAAGGGCTCCAATGTGTTCACCGTGCGCACCACCCAGCCGGTGCGGGACGCGGTCGTGCTACTGGTCAGGCACAATATCGGCGCAGTCGTGGTGCTGAACGACGCGGGCGAGTTGCGAGGCATCCTCTCTGAGCGCGATGTGATCCGAGCGGTAGCCCGCGATGAAAACCTCACGGTGTTGACGGTCGGCGACTTAATGACGCGGCAGGTCATCATCGGTGAACCCGGCGACGATGCCACCGCTGTCTTGCACACCATGACCGAAAAACGCTTCCGGCATTTGCCCGTCCTCGATCAAGGCCGCCTCATCGGCATCGTCTCCATTGGTGATCTCGTCAAACTCCAACTGGACGAATATCAAGGCGAGATCGAAACTTTAAAGACCATGACGAATGGGGAATGACCCACGGTACATGAACGCTCCCCGACTATAGAATAGACCCACCTCCCATTTTCTAATGCTCCCAGCTACTAATATGCGTATCGCAATCATCGGCTCTGGCCCAGCGGCGTTTTATGCCGCCGAACATTTACTCAAACAAGATAACCTGACGCTAGAGGTGGATATGTTTGAGCGCCTGCCCACGCCTTTTGGCCTCGTGCGGGGCGGCGTCGCGCCCGACCATCCTAAGATCAAGACCGTCACCAAAGCCTATACTCACGTCGCCGAGAACCCGCGCTTCCGGTTTTACGGCAATGTGGAATTTGGCAAACATCTAAAGTTGACTGACCTGCGCCAACACTATCATCAAATTTTGTATGCCACCGGCGCGCAGACGGATCGGCACATGGGCATCCCCGGCGAAGATTTAGCGGGCAGTCACCCCGCGACCGAATTTGTCGCATGGTACAACGGCCACCCGGATTATCAGCATTTGCAATTTGATCTGACGCAAGAGCGCGCGGCGGTAGTGGGCGTGGGCAATGTGGCGATAGATGTGGCGCGGATGCTCTGTCGCTCACCGCAAGAATTAAAAGAAACGGATGTGGCCGATCAGGCGCTGGCGGCGCTGAGCCAGAGCAAGATCAAAGAGGTCTATTTGCTGGGGCGGCGTGGCCCAGCCCAAGCGGCCTTCTCTAACCCAGAAATTAAAGAAGTAGGCGAGATGGTAGATGCCGATGTCTTCACCCGCGCGGATGAGACACACCTCGACCCGCTCAGCCAACATGCGTTGGCGACCAGTGGCGACCGGAGTTTAAACAAGAAGGTCGAAATTTTGCAGAGTTATGCGACGCGCCAACCCACTGGTAAATCGCGCCAACTGATCATCCGCTTCCTCGTCTCGCCCGTCGAATTGATCGGCGATAAACAGGGGCGCGTGACAAAAATGCGTTTGGTGAAAAACGAACTCGTGGCCAGCGAGACCGGATCGATCAATGCCAAGGCGACTGATCAATTTGAAGAGTTGTCGGTGGGGTTGGTCTTTCGTTCGGTGGGGTATCGGGGCGTGCCCTTGCCCGAGGTGCCCTTTCATGAACGGTGGGGCGTGATCCTCAATGAGCAAGGGCGGGTGATAGACCCCGCCACCAAACAACCCCGGCGCGGCGAATACACCTCCGGCTGGATCAAGCGCGGCCCAAGTGGCGTCATCGGCACGAACAAACCTGACTCGATTGAGACCGTGACGTGTATGTTAGAAGACCTCGCCGCTGGACAAACCCTTACGCCCGCTCAGCCTGACCCCGCTACGATGGAGCGCCTCGTGTGCGAACGCCAACCGCATTACTTCTCTTTTGCTGATTGGCTGAAATTAGATCAGAGCGAGCTGGCGCAAGGCGCGGCACAGGGCCGCCCGCGCGTCAAGATAACTTCGGTGAATGAGATGTTGCGCGCTACAGGAAAGGTATAATCGCCGCATGCCCGAACTGCCCGAAGTGGAAACCGTTGTGCGGCAATTGCGCACTGGGGATGGCGTGCGCGGCAGGGCGGTGGTGGGGCAGACGATCACCAGCGTTACCATTAAATGGGCGCGCCACATCGCCACGCCCGCGCCGCGCGAACTAAAAAAACGCTTGCCCGGACAGCGCGTCACGGCCATCACGCGGCGCGGAAAATACTTGGTGTTTCACCTCACGCGGGATGTCTTGCTCATCCATCTTAAGATGAGTGGCGATCTGATGATGGTCAACCACCACGCCGCGCCCGACAAACACGCGCACACCATCTTTCATTTTAAAAGCGGGCGCAGTTTGCGCTTTACCGACACGCGTAAATTTGGCAAAGTGTTCTTGGTAAAAGATGCGGAAGAGATCGTGGGGCATTTGGGGCCAGAGCCGTTGGAAAAAGACTTCACCGCGAAACGCTTAGGCACCATGTTGCGCGAACATCGGCGGGCGCTCAAACCGCTCCTGCTCGACCAGACGTTTATCGCGGGCTTAGGTAACATTTATACGGACGAAGCCTTACACCGCGCGCAGTTGCATCCGTTGCGCCAAAGCGACACCTTGCAACCCGCCGAAGTGCGGGCGTTGTGGAAGAGCATCCGGCAGGCACTGATGCTAGGTTTGCGCCATAATGGGGCTAGCATTGACTGGGTGTATCGGGGGGGCGGTTTTCAAAATTATTTTCGGGTGTATGATCGGGCAAATGAGCCGTGTTTGACGTGCGGCACACCGATTCAACGTATTGTCGTTGGGCAACGTGGTACGCATTTTTGCCCCCACTGCCAACGACCCTCACAGCGGAGTAAAGTATGAGCGGCGGTCTGATCTTCTTCATTGGCTTCGCCGGGTTAGCCGGTTTTGGCGTCTTGTTCTACATCGGGTGGACGATGTTGAAAGAAGAGCAAGGCAAAAAAGATACTTATAACTTTGGCAATACGCCAGCGCCGGCCCGCCCCGCCCCAGAGGCCAAGAGCAGTGGGTCTTCTTGGCTTTCATTTTTGGATTCACCTAAACCAGCCACAGCCTCGGCGGATGCCACGGCTAACGAGGTCTTGCGCCTAATGCGCGACAAGCTTACCGGGCGTTTGGTAGTGGAGATGAATGGTCAACGTTACGCACGCCTCGCCGACATCACTGACCCTACTTTACGCGAGGCGTTTGAGGCGACGCTGGGCGATTTGCACACTTTCGTGGGCGGGAGGCTAACACTGCCTACTGTTCCCACCGCGACGTTGCCGCCTCCCGCACCCCTCACCTCAGCGCCACCGGCACCAGTGTATGCCGCTCCGAGCGAATCAGTGTCCTTTGCCCCACCTCCAGTAACACCCGCCCCGCCTCCCGCCGTGCGCCCCAGCGCCCCGCCGTTGGTCGCCCCTGAGCCTGAGTTGCGCGTGCCTTCCATGAATCCTTTCAAACAAATGCAAGTGTTGCGGGACATGGAAAAGGCCCAGCCAACCCAGCCGAAGACCATCACCGAGCAAATTGATGAAATTTTGCAGGAGAAGGTGCAGGCTTCACCCTATGCGCAACGGGGGGTGAGGATGCACGCTGGGCCGAAAGGCAACGCGCTCTTTACTTTAGATGGTCGTTCGTATGAAGCCGTGGATGATGTACCCGACGCGCAGGTGCGGGAACTGATCCGGAAGTCGGTCAGTGAGTGGGAGAAGAAGAAGTAACGCGCGGCTAATGCACTGGCGCGGGTTGGCTGAGGAGTTGGGTAAACTGCGCTACTAATTTTTGGCGCTTGGCCTCGGGCAAGAAAGCGCACTGGGCCGAGGTGAGGATGAAGCGCTGAATGTCTGTTGGGGTGAAGCCCAGCGACTCGGTCATCATCTCATATTCATCAGTGAGGGTGATATTAGAGACCGAAGGATCATCGGTGTTGATCGTTGCCCGTAAATTCAGGTCGCGCATGTGGGCGATGGGGTGCTCGCTCATGCGCTGGATGACACCGCTTTGCAAGTTTGAGGTGAGGCACACTTCAAAGGCGGTGCTATGTTCTTGGGCTAGGGCGACGATGTCGGGGCTTTCCACCACCCGCACGCCATGCCCAATCCGATCGGCCCCCAACAGTTCAATCGCCTCCCGCACGTTGCCCGACCCCGTCCATTCTCCGGCGTGAATGGTGATGCCGAGCCCTTCGCGCTTGGCTTCGCGGAACAAGGGCGCAAATGGTGTAGCAGGGAAGTTAAATTCATCACCCGCTAAATCCAACCCCACAATATCGTCTTTATGGCGCACAGCAATATCCACCACCGTTTCGGCAATGCGGAGCGATTCGTGCCGATTAACGCTGGCAATAAGCTCCACCTGCATTTGCGGAAAATCGCGTCGCGCCCGCCGCACGGCTTCTAAGACCCAGTGCGTGACTTCGTGCAAAGAATAACCACGCGTTTTGGAGAGTGCCGCTGGGGTGAAGCGCAGTTCTAAATAGAGGATGTTGTCGTTGGCCGCGTCTTCGATCACTTCATAGGCCATGCGGTTGATGAGTTCGGGGGATTGGTAGAAGCGGCGCAGGTAGGTGAACTTGTCGAGGAAATTGCGAAAGTTCGGCTCGTCGTTGAGCACTTGCACATAGGGGCGGAGGGCTTCTACATTATGCGCGGGGAGATCAATCGGATACGTCGCTGCGATTTCGCGCAGGGTCGTTAGCCGTAAAGACCCCTCTAAATGCCGGTGCAGTTCAATCTTGGGAAGCATCGTTAGGGTCGCCCGCAAGGTAGAAACGCTGTCTCGGTTGTGCATGAACGTATCGTTAGAATACCGCGAATAGCGACGGCGATCAAATACCCGTTAGAACTATTTGCGTTGGAGAAGCGTGAGACCATATTGACGCTTGTTGCACAAATCATACCACGCTGTGTTTACGGATTTTAGGCTGTAACGGGAATCTTACCAAGCGCCGGAGGCGCGCAAACGATTTATTAACTCAAGGGAGGCAAGATGAAAAACTCTCTCAGAGCAAATTGCGACTGGGTTGATGAGCAACTCCTTCGACTGGCTCAGGACGCACTCATCAATTGATCAACAAATCACTATAGGCACACCATAGGATGCGCTTTATGCAATTAAGCATCAGGGTCAACGTCACCGCGAGCCGCATCTTCAGTGGCGAAGCAATTTCTCCGAAACCCCGATAGGCGAGCGGTTTTAAACAAGAGCACCTATCAAGGTTGGTCGGACATGACCTGTTTTGCTTAACTGGACTTACGCAAGCACGCAGGCTGAGCCTGTCGAACGCGGTGGAAAACGCACCTTGAGCCTGTCGAAAGGTGCGTTTTCCGTCACTGTTGCGTAAGTCCAGCTTAATCTGGGTTAACTTTAGCGGCGTCGCCGTTTCTTCTTCCCACCTTCGCTCGCGCCAGTTTCCGCCGCCACTGGTTCAGGTGAGGCCGGTTTGGATTGGGCTTGGTCTTTTTCCAAATGGCAATCTTTATATTTCTTGCCCGAGCCGCACCAGCAGGCGTCGTTGCGCCCGAGGTTGCGGGCCGAGGCCGGCGCGGTCGCGGGGAGCGTCGCGCCATCGCCACCCAGCGCCCCGCTGCGGGTCGTCACGGCCTCAGCGCGCGGGCGATAGGTGAAGGCGCGCGCCACCGTTTCGGCCCGAATGTTGACCAACAATTGCTGGAAGAGTTCCGAGGCGCGCCCTTTGTAGGCGGCCAACGGATCGCGTTGTCCGTACGCTTCCAAGCCAATCGAAGTGCGGAGCGCCTCCATCGTGGTGAGATATTCCACCCACAGTTGCCCGATCACGCCCAACATCAATTGCCGGAAGATGAAAGTGAGCGCCTGCCGCCCCAACTCCACTTGGGCCTGCGTTTGCGCTTCGCCTTGAAGTTCATTGAGTTGCGTCACGCTCGCCAACGCCTCAGCGCCGCAGGCCTCGGCGAGGCGCGTGCGGAAATTGGGCAAGAAGTCATCCGGCTTCAACGCGCCCAAGCGCCGCCATTCCGCTTCGCCCCACAGCCCACTGAAAATGTCCAGCGCGCCGCGCAAATGTTTCAAAATGTCCTGCTTCAGTTCCTCGCCCGACCAGTCTTCGACCATCTCCCCCGCGAGGTAAAAATAATTCAAGCGTTGGGTACGGAACGTCACCTTGCGATGCTTTTGATCGTAGCCCGTCCCCGTGCCCCACGCGAGGTTGATGAGCGTGGCGACGAGTTGACTGCGGGTGGGCTTTTCCGGTAACGATTTAAGCTCGCGGTCAATTTCCGTGAGGCTCCGCTCGGCACGGTCAGCGTGCGCTTTCGTGGCGGCCTCGAGGAGTTGCTCGCGCACTTCGTCCCACGTCAGGTCATTGGAGAGTGCGCCGCGCATCCCCAGCGCCGCGCCGATGCGTCGTTCAATGGTCGCGATCAGCCCGGCGCGCAACTTGGCGACGACGGCCGCCTCGGCCAATTGAGGCAGTTGTTTCTTAAACTTCCCAAAATCAAATTCGCGCAGATCATTGCCGGTGAGTTGCGCCGAGGGCAGGCCAATGGCCTCGGCCACCACGCGGTAGGCCGCGCGCCCATCTATCGGCTGGCCGGTTTCATCGGCTTCGTTCTCCACGCCTTCGAGCGCGAGTTCAGCCATGCCGCGTTTCTCTTTGGCTTGCGCCCCCAAGCGCTCCTCCGCGCCCTCCACCTGTTGCTCCACCATGTCCAAGATATGTTTGCGCTCCGTCTCCAACGCCGAACGCGCCAACTCGACCAACGCCGCACGCGGTTCGGATTCGTCCTCTAATTCGCGCACCAAGACTTCCAGCAAATACGAGGGGTAAAGCTCCGCTGAAGCCGGGCCATAGGGCAAAGCCGGTTGCGCTTCATCCAGCCACGCGAATAACTTCCAGCGCCCCTCGCTCTCGGCCAGCGCCGCCGTCACGCGCCGGGTGACATCCGCTATCAACATCTCTTGAAAGTCATCGGTCAGGTCGTCTTTGGTGAAGATGCGGTCCCGCTGATCGTAGATGCGATTGCGTTGCGAGTTCAGCACATCATCATATTCAAGCAAGTGCTTGCGGGTATCGAAGTTCGCGCCCTCCACCCGCGTCTGCGATTGCTCGATGATGCGATTGACTAAGCCCGCCTGCACCGGCACGCCATCATCAATGCTCAGGCGTTGCATCAGGTCAGACACTTGTTGCCCACCAAAACGCCGCATCAGGTCGTCTTCTAGCGAGAGGTAAAACTGGGAGGAGCCAATGTCGCCTTGCCGCGCCGCACGCCCGCGCAATTGATTATCAATACGGCGCGCTTCGTGCCGTTCGGACCCGATGACATGCAAACCGCCGACTTCCTTCACTTTGACGGCGTTTTCCATCTCTTGTAGGAAGAGTTGACACTCTTGTTGATACACACCCCATTCACCTTCAGGGATTTTGAGTAGCGCGGTCTTGCGCGCTTCGTTGCTGAGGTCATATGGGTCGTTATGCCCAGCTTGTTTGAGCACGCGATTGACGGCAGTCAGGATCTCTTCGGCCAGTTCGCCGCCGAGTTTGATGTCCACCCCGCGCCCGGCCATATTGGTGGCGATGGTCACGGCGTAGAGCGCGCCCGCTTCGGCGATGATGCGCGACTCTTCATCATGTTTTTTGGCGTTGAGGACGTTGTGCTTGATGCCGCTCTGCAAGACTTCGGTGAGCTTGGCTTGTCCGCTTTCGGGGACCTCCAAAATATCGGCGAGGAGGGCGATGTTTTCCGGGCTAAACGGGTTCGACGACAAGCCAAGGTCTTTCATTTGCTTGGCGAGGTCGGGTTTAGAGAGTTTCTCCAGCGGCACATCCAGAGGCTTGAGTTCGGGGACGACCATGCCGTCTTCTTCGCGGTTGTTTTGCACGAACCATTTCTCGCGGATCAGATAAATCTGCGCGAGGCGTTGCAACGCTTCGGCGCGCAACCGCTCCGAGACATGCTCGGAGAGTTCAACGGAGGTCGTGCCGATGAGCAAGGGTTGGCCGACCGCGTGGCGCTTGAGGACTTGCAACACCGCCGAGCGGAGTTTGGCTTCCTCGGTGCGATAAACCACATCGGGATAGTCGCGCCGCCGCCACAACACGGGGCGCTGGGGATCATCTTTGCGCGCGAAGTAATGGAACTTCTGCCCGTCTTCTTTATATTCCACTTCGGTGAGGCCCGAGTCGGCGCGCGTGGCCTGATATTCCAAGTTGGTGGGGACAGCGGTCACTTGCAAGTTGTAAATGCGGTCAAACTCTTCGGCTTCGGTGAGCGCCGTGCCGGTCATGCCCGCCAACTTGGTGTAGAGCCGGAAATAATTTTGGAGGGTGATGGTGGCGTAGGTCACGTTGTCTTGTTGCACCGGCACGCCTTCTTTGGCTTCCACTGCTTGGTGTAAGCCATCCGACCAGCGCCGCCCGATCATCTTGCGCCCGGTGAATTCATCCACGATCACCACTTGATGATTTTCCACCAGATAGTCTTTGTTGCGCTTGAAGAGGAACTCGGCGCGCATGGCTTGCTCCACATGCCCGAGGATGCGCGCTTGGTCGGGCGTGAGCTCTTCGGGGCGGTCGGGGTCGCGCAAGGGTTGGCCGAGCAGTTTTTCCAAGTGCGCTTCGCCGATCTCGTTGAGCGCCACCGACCGCGAGCGTTCATCAATTTCGTAGTCTTCCGCTTTGAGCTGGCGCGCAATCTGCGCGATGCGCGTGTAGAGCGAGGAGTCTTCTTGCGACGGGCCGGAGATAATGAGCGGCGTGCGGGCTTCGTCAATGAGGATATTGTCCACTTCGTCTACGATGGCGAAGTAGCGTATGCGTTGCACGCGGTCGGCGAGGTTCATCGCCATGTTGTCGCGCAGGTAATCAAAACCGAATTCATTGTTCGTGCCGTAGGTGACATCGGCGGCATAGGCCTCGCGCCGGTCAACCAAGCGCGCGTGGCGGGCATCTTCATGCGCCGCCTCCACCGTTGGGTCGTACAGAAACGCCTTCTTGCCGTTCTCGGTGCGGGCTGCCTCTTGCAGGATGCCCACGCTCAGGCCGAGCAAGGCATAGAGCGGCCCCATCCATTTGGCGTCGCGGCGCGCGAGGTAATCGTTGACGGTGATGACATGCACGCCACGCCCGAGGAGGGCGTTGAGATAGGTGGGCAAGGTGGCGACGAGCGTCTTGCCTTCGCCAGTGCGCATCTCGGCGATCTTGCCCTGATGCAACACAATGCCGCCGATCAGTTGCACATCATATGGCCGCAAGCCGAGCGCGCGCATGGCGGCCTCGCGCACGACAGCAAAGACCTCCGGCAACAGGTCGTCCAACGCGGCCTGTTCAAGTTGCTTTATTTCAGCGGGTTTAAGGCCCTCGGTGTCGCCGATTTCGTCGGCGAGGCGCGCTTTGAACTCATCGGTCTTGGCGCGCAGGGCGTCAGCCGAGAGTTGGCGGAACTGGCCTTCGAGGGCGTTGATCGCGGCGACGACTTCGCTGTGTTTTTGGATCTCTTTTTTGTTGGGGTCGCCAGCAATGGCTTTGAGGAGATTGCGAACAAACATGAAGAGGATACCTTCCTTTGAGGAGGAAGATTATACCCGCTCGCGAATGAATTCGCGGTATATCCGAGACGAATTCATTCATTGCTCAGCTCAGCGCCACTCTTCCAACACTGCCTGCCGCGTGAACACCATTTGCGCGCAGGCATGAGCGAGCGCCGCTACCAACGCCGGGTCAACCCCACGCAGAAAATCGGCGGCGCTGAGCTGACCGGCGAACATTTGCTTGGCGAGCGCCAGGTAGTGCGCCTGTTGCTCAAGCGTGAGCGTTTTATACAAAAACAACGTGAGCGGGGAATTCTTGAGATCGAAGCTGGCTTCGCTGACACGCCCCACATCCAGCAACCGATAAATTAACGAGTCGGTGTCGAGGGTGTTGACCTCGACTGGTTCCGGTAAAAAATCTTCCAGCCGTTGCGGGTGTTGATCACCCCGTGGGATTTCGCCCATGAAGAGCGAGAGCGGCGCATCGCCGCCCGAGATGTCGGCCAGGGCTTCTAAGAGGGCAATCGTGAGGAGTTTAATCTGAAAGTAGGCGCGCGCTGTTTCGATATTGGCGATGGTCTTTTGCAACAAGTGGGCGTATTCCACCGGCGTGGGCGTGTCCTGATGGACGCCGAAGATCAAGTTGGGGTTCAACGACCCCATAAAGCCTTCCATCTTCTGCAAAGCCTGCCGGTATTCATGGATGGAATAGGTGTCTTTGGAGCGCAAGGGCACATTCGACTCGATGAGCAAGTTCCAACTATCGCTTAAGAAGCGCCCCACGTCATCGCCGCCGAAGTTCGCGATGTCTTTGTTGGAAAAGATCACCGCGCGCCGGATCGCGGTCTCCAAAGTCGAGGTAGTTAGCCCCAACTCAAACTCAATGTTGATGGCTTGGGCCCGTTGTCCGAGGGCTTCAAACGGCGTAAACCCGCGTGCATTGCGTCCGCGAAACGGGATCGTCGCTTCAATACAGAGGGTGGCTTGCAATAAGTCACCCTCCGCCACTAAACCACCAAGCAGGCAGTTCATCACCAGGGCGCTCAGAAATTCATTGAGGCCGGTGGTCGGGCGCAGGCGTTGACCGGGCTGAAAGTCAAACACCGCCAGCGTGAGCCGCGCCAAACGATCTTCGGCGGGGAGGTGTTCCACCAGCGAAAACTCGCCCGCCGTTAGGCGCACATAGGGTGCGATGAGGCGTTCGATGTCCGTCGCGACGCCCTGATCGACTTGGTAGTACACCAGATCGTGATAGAACGCGGCGAGGTTGAGCACCGGGTCAGCCGAGTCGAGGAAGTTGAAGACATGGTCGAGGTTGTGATAACTCCGCGCTTGAAACGTCATCGCGCGATGGATCATTACCGCTAAGTCTTCCACTTGTTTGAGCGTGACTTGAGCGTGTAACTGCGTGAGGGCAAAATTGACGTGGCGAATCAGTTCGTGGATCGGGCCGTTGGCCATAAGGGATGCTTTCGGATAAAACTTCGGAAATAAAACTCGCTAGCGTGGGCCGAGGCAGTTCTTAGGCGTTATGTGCCACGCATCGGATCGTTCAGCACCCACGCGACGGCTTCTTCTGAACTCAACTGCTGACCAAAAGCAGTGGCACGCTCAAACACCTCCCTATCCAATGCGCCACGTGTTAGGGCTAAGGCTTGATCGTAAATCCCCTGCTCAATCGGCTCAAGGGTTAGGCCAATAGAGGCGC
>Ga0315912_10004718_pt1 | contig 12779 bp, 19 predicted proteins | sample VfabasoilMG_FD_204469 | JGI IMG/M metagenome (GOLD analysis project Ga0315912, IMG submission 204469) | Garden soil microbial communities collected in Santa Monica, California, United States - V. faba soil | ecosystem: Environmental > Terrestrial > Soil > Garden | place: USA: California... | reverse complement strand
GTGTTACGCAGCGGACAAGGAACGGCGCGCAAGCCACAGTCCGCAAAGCAGGCCGGAGGGGTTTGAAGATTTGAAAGGCGACGATGGAGACAGGAAGAAGGAAGACGAAAAACCGGAATTCGAGCGCGTGCCAAGAATAGTGAAGTGTCTTGACCCGGAGGAAAAGAAGGCCGTGGTGTTTTTTCACAGCAGCGATAATCCGTATGGAAATCCCAAGAACGTGGCGAGCACGATCCGCAGCCGGAACAAGCAGGTCTGGTTTGTGAAGGAACGTTTTTATGGCGTGGCACACAAACTCATCAGCGCGCGTTTTTCGTTCAATCGCGCGGTGCATATAGTGAGCGCATCGGAAATCCCACCGGCAGGCCAATGCACAAACTATCACCTGGGCGATCCTCACAGCGACCGCAATATGGCCATGCTCTGGCTGAGTGTGACGCCGGAACATGTCTATGTGCGGCGGGAGTGGCCCGGGAATTATTACATTCCCGGCCAGGGCAATCCCGGCCCGTGGGCGTTGCCGGGCAGGAAACCGGACGGCCAGGCCGGGCCGGCGCAGAAATCGTTTGGGTTTGGATTGCGGGATTACAAGCGGGAGATAGCGCGGCTGGAGGGTTGGAAGGATTACAAGGCGGAGAAGCCAGCCGACATGAGCGACGAGGACTGGGTGGAAGCGGTGGACGCCTGGGACGAAACGCATGGCGCGCGCGAACCCATTGAGGAGCGCGAACTGGACGCGCGATTTGCCAGCACACCGCGCATGGAGAAGGACAGGCCGGTGACGTTGCTGACGCAGTTCGAGGACATCGGATTGTTTTTCAACGGGATGCCCGGCGACGACATTGACACGGGTGTGACGGCGATAGACGACGCGCTGGCGTATGACCGGTTGAAGCCGGTGAGCTTTTTCAACAAACCGCGCTTGCAGGTTAGCGACGAATGCACGAACACGATCTATGCGCTGGAAACGTGGACAGGCAAGACGAAGGAGGGCAAGACAGACCGGGACGGGGCGACGAAGGAATGGATTGATCTGCTCAAGGGATTTTTCCTGAGAGACAGGCCGTACCTGGGGTCGTCAGCGACGACAGACCAGGACGAGGAACGGAGTGAGTTCGTGCCGCCGGCAAAACAATACTATTGATTGATATGAACAACAACCCTTTGATGCGCCGTGCCGATGCGCTGGACGCACTCGGCATCACCGAACAGGAGTTCACGAAGCTGGTACACGCGGAACTGGTCACGCCGGTGTATCTGGTGTGGCAGGTGCGCGATGCGCGCGGCGCACTGGTGATGGAGACCAGCGAGGTGAAGGCGCGCGCCGAGGCGGAACGAATCAATGGCACGGTTGAACCGCTGGGCCGGGCGTATTACCGGCGCGAGGAAGTGGTGAAGCTTGTGCCGGCAGCCGGGCCAACACGATGATGGAGGATTGAAGATGAAAGATAGAACTGAATTGATTGATTGGACGCAGAGCGACCAGCAAACACACTCTGTCAATGCGGCTGGTTTTCCAAACACAGCCGCGCTCCAGAATTTAACAGCGCCCGTTTCGTCCACCGAGCCAACCCAACCTGAATCATGACGACTGATACGATTGACAACCGGACGAACTCTTTTGCCAGCCTGCCCGAGGGCGATGACGGCGCGCCCACGGAACTGGACGAGATGGAACTGACGAAGCTCAAGAACGAGCTTCAATACCTGGCCAACCAATCCGGGTTCAACCTGAATGACCGTCACGCCACAGCCACGGAAGTGCGCGAATGTTTATGGCCCGGGCAAAGCGCCGATGGCCGCAAGCACAGCGAGGCGCAGGACGGTGCGCCGGCGTTCCCTTTCGAGGGCGCGAGCGATGCGCGCGTGCGCCTGGCGGACATGTGCATCAATGAGAAGGTAATGATTTTGACCGCCGCCGCGCTGCGGAACCGGCCCACGGTGAAAGGACTGGAATTACAGCACGCGCCGCTGGGACACAAGCTGACCACGCTGTTGCACTGGGTGCTGGCCAACAAGCTGGGGGCGGATTACGTACGGGAGATCGTGCGTCTCGCCAATTACATCCAGGGCGACAGCCCGGCGTGCGGCGTACTCGGAGTCTGGTGGAGCGCCGAACCCGCACTGGAGTTGAAAAGCATCACGCTGGAGGAACTGCGCGCCGAACTGGTGCAAACGTTTGGACTGCCGCCCGAACAGGTGGCGGAGCTGGAGGCGCAACTCTACAACCCGCAGAACGACGCGGCGACCGCCGAGGCGTTGCGCGCGATGATTGACCACATCACCGCCGGGCGCGCCCGGACGATGGTGAAGGAACTGCGCGAGACCGGCAGCGCCACGTATCCGTGCCCCTACCTGCGCAAAGACCAGCCGGTGGTGTGCGCGTACCGGCTCTGGGAAGACCTGTTTGTGCCGTTGAACCTGACCGACCCCAAACGCGCGCCGTATTACTTCCTGCGTGAATGGCTGACGGAAGTGGAACTGCGGGCGCGACAGGTGACGCATCGCTACAGCGAGACGTTTGTGGCAGAGGCGCTGAAGCATGAGGCAGAGACGTGTTTTCCCACGGACAAGCGGGCCACGGACGGCAGCACGACTGAGCCGAGCCAGGAAACAAAAGAGGACCGGCGCGGGAAATTTGAAGTCTGGACGGCGCTCTACATTGCGGTGAGCGAGGACAACATTCCGGGGCTGTTTTACCAGACGTTGCATTACAGCGTGGATGAACCCGCCCACGAACGGCGCTTGCTCGAATATGAACACGGGGAATATCCGCTGACGTGGTTCAGCCGCGAGTACCATTCCAACCGGCTGCTGGACGCGCGCGGAGTGCCGGAATTGCTGGCCACTGAGCAAACCAGCCAAAAAATTCTGGTAGATTCGTACAATGACCATGTGAACATGACGACGAATCCGCCCATCCTGGAGCCGGATCGTGTGAGTCAAAAGAAGCTGGTGATCGGGCCGTTGAAACGCATCAAGTACAAGCGCTCGGTGGACGAGATCAAATACCTTGCACCGCCGGCGTATCCCCAGGCGAACATTGTGGCGCACGAAGAGAGCCGGCAGCGCGTGGATGAATACCTGGGCCGGCTGACCGCGCGCGTGCCGGCGACGCTGGCGCAATTGCACATGCAACACGAGGCCACCCTGTTTTTAATGAGCCTTACGGATGCGCTCACGCAACTGTTGCAATTGTGCCAGCAGTTCATTGGCGACGATGAACTGGCGCTCATTTGCGGGGATGACGGCGTGCCGATTGCGCGGAGTCGCGCCGAGATTCAGGGCAAGTTCCGCGTGGAACTGACATTTGACCCGCGTCACCTGGACATGGAATATCTGAAGACGCTGGCGGACTTGATCAAGAATTTCATCCTGCCGATTGACACGGAAAACACGGTGATGCGCAACCAGCTTGTGCAAATCCTGTTCAGCGCGATCAATCCGTGGCTGGGCAACCAGACACTGGCGCCGCAACAGGCGGCGCAACAGAAGGAGCGCGACGACGAATTGCGGAACGCGGCGCTCATCATGGCCAATTACGAGCCGGAGATGCTGCCCGAGGGCCAGAACTTTCAACTGCGCCTGGAAACGCTGCTCACCAAGGCGGAGACGGACCCGGAATACCTGCCCAAACTCACGCCCGTGGCGCAGGAGATATTCAACGCGCGGGTCAAACAGCTTTATCACCAGGTGCAACAACAGCAGAATGCGGTGACGGGCCGGGCGGTGGGGCAGCCGGTGTTTGGGAATCCGCAGATGATGCAACTGGAAAGCCGGGTGCAACGGCTGGTGGGCAGCCCGAGCAATCGGGGGAAGGGGCAGCAGTAACACTGCGAAGATGGACGATGGAGAATGGAAGATATGAAATGTCAGAGCAAAGGGTGTGAGGAGCAGGCGGTGTGCGGGCTGGCGCTCAATGTGCCGGCCCGTGGCTGCCCGGTGGCGGAACATGACCCCATCCGCGTGGTGCTGCGGTTACAGTTGTGCGCTGCCTGCGTGCAGAAGACGAATGCGCCGGAGTTTTTTCCATCGGACGGCCCGCTCCAGAAGATGATACGCGCACAGGCCCAGGGGAAGGCTGAGCCGGATTTTGCACGCGCGTTTGCCAGCGCGGTGAGTTTTGAGAGTGAGGAATGGCAGACGCTCACACAAGGGCAGGGTTAGCCACAGAGAACACAGAGACAAAAATGGAAATAAGAATACTTAAACCGGGCGACGTAATCCCGCCGATGACTCACACCATGAGCATTCCGTACAGCGTGCTGGTGGAAGGCGAAGCGCGCCACCTACGCAAGATGAACAATGAACCAGAACAGGAAGGGTAAATGACGAGCGCAGCCACGGATTAAGATTAAGAGTATGATTAAGATTAAGAGGCTTATTAAGAGATTTATGGCGTGGTTGTGGCCGTCAACCCTCAACCCTCAACCCTCAACCCGGTTTGTGTTGCACGGCTGGAATGAGGGGCAGATGCGGCAGGCGTTTCTGACCGCGCCGGACAGTAACGTGTTCAAAGGCGTGATCGAGCAGTGCGACCAGTCGTTGATGGAGGCGGTGCAAGGCTTGGTGAATGCGCCGGCGGGAATGACAGACGGGCAGATGCGCGAGCGGGTGGGAGAGTTGCGGGGCATCACGGAATTGCGCGAGAAGTTGGAGGCGCGTGAGGAACAGGCACGTCTGGACCGACAGGAAACCAAAGCAGAAGATTCGACTTTATGAGCTACACCGTGAATATGCGAACCAAATCCCGCCAACCCGAACGCCTCGCCGAAGCCCCAGCGCAAGCATCATTGGCTGCGCCGTCGGGTTCTCCAGTGAGGATTCAACTCTCACGCAAAAAGGGCTGGAAGCTGCCGCCGAATACGGTGGTAGTGAGCCGACCGACGCGCTGGGGAAATCCGTGGAAAGTCCGAAAAGGAAAACTGCGCCAACTCACGGATGACGCCTCGCAAGCCGAAGCGGTCGAAGCCTTCAAGATGATGCTGGCCGACGGGCAAACTCCGCCCTTCGCGCTGGTGAACATCCGCGAAGAACTCGCCGGAAAAAATCTCGCGTGCTGGTGCAAACTCGGAACGCCGTGCCATGCGGACGTGCTGCTAAAACTGGCAAACGCCCATCTGGAGAACGCGGAGCTATGCAGCGTGCGGAAAACAACCTGAAAATATGAGCGACACCAAAAACCAAGCCTGCCAGTGGAAATACTGCGAGCACGAATGCTCGTGGGACACCCAATGCGACAACAAGTATCAGTTCACGAACGATGGCCCAAAGGAGAATGGCTACAAGTTCTGTCCGGGCTGCGGAAAACCTGTGGCTCTGGCAGGCGACCGCGAACCAGCGACAATCGAAACGGCAGAAACCAAGCACGTCTGCATCAGCGATTTGTTAGCTGCCGAAACAACGCTCAAAGCTCTGCATGACCAGATGGCGGCGGAATGTCAGGCGGGCATGGACAAGTGGCCGCGTGACTGGATGCAAAACCACGTCAACGAACGGGCGGCTATCATCAAAGTCCGAAACATCCTCATCTCAAGAGCCGAGGCAGCTAACGCTCCCGATGAGCCACACGCGAAAAGCCTATGACTGCCGCACGTTCTAAAAACTCACGAGCAACCCGTAACCGTGTTGCGCTCCATCGGGCTGGTTCGGCGGCATTTGGGATAATAGACCCAGAGTATGCCCGCATCTACACCGTGATAAGACTCCTCGCGTGGCAGGAAGGCTACGCAGCGATGATGCACGGCAGTTTCACACGCGACCTCGACATCGTGGCCGTGCCGTGGACGGACAAGGCTTGCGAACCCGAACACCTCGTGCGGCGTGTGCTGGCATCAAACCTCAATCTGCGCGATGCCTCGCCGCAAGACCACGGAAGCAAGCCGCACGGACGCATCGTGTGGACTCTCATGCTCCCTGAATTTGGAGACCCACGGTTTGTGGACTTCTCTATCATGCCGCCGAACGACTGACTTCAGACACCGCCGATGAAAACTCTACCACCATGCGACCACGATGAATGTCCGCCAACCCGATGCACTCGAACCACCAGCGACAAGGCGGTTGTCTGCAAGGAATTGTTGGGAGAATCAGGCCACACACGCTATGTCGTCGGCTTCATGTTCGACGCATCAATGTCGAATGTCGCACTCATCCGAAAAAACAAACCAGTCTGGCAAGCCGGGCTGCTCAACGGCATCGGCGGCAAGATCGAACCCGGTGAAGAAGCAATCAACGCCATGTGCCGCGAGTTCGGAGAAGAAGCTGGACTGTGGCCTGCCGACTGGACGCACTTCTGCTCAATGGCTGGCACGAACAATGACGGGGGAAAATTCGAGGTCGAGTTCTTCTACACCCTCGGCGAGCCGCACAAGCTGACCTCAATGGAGTCCGAGCAAATCGAAGTCGCGCCATCAGCGGACATCGCCGCCGGAAAAGAAAAGACCATCGGCAACCTGCCGTGGCTGGTCGCGCTCGCGCTGGACTTCGGTAAAGGCGTCCACCCGCCAAGCAAGGTGAACGCGCTCTATTCTCCTAACGACCAAGCTCTGCGATCCGTGCCGGGGGCGGACGTGGAGCGCAAAGAGAAGGAACGAACATGAGAAACTCTCCGAGATGCAAAACGAATTACGTCATAGCTGATGGCTACTGTGGGGTGTGTCGTGAATGCACGCGAGAACCTTTGAGCGTAGAGCGGGGCACGGATTCGCAGCAGCGCGGGGTTAGCAGGCATCGTAAATTCTGGATGGAGACTGCTGCCGGAAACGATGCCCACATACTCGGCGACCCTCGAATGCCAGCAGCCACGAAACGCGCACTCGGCGAGATGATAGATGCGGCTGTCAAAGCGGCAACCGCGGGCAAACTGAAAATGCCTGCTAACATGGATTAAGAGGCGAATAAAACTATGAATACAGGAAAAAAGATCAACGCAAAGGCGAGAGTGCAAATCACCGTCGAAGTGGACGCATCGGCGTGGGGTGATGACTGCACAATCGGTCAACTCTACAAGCAGGCTGCCGAAAGCGGATGGGCCACGATATACAACACGCTCACGCAAGCGAAAGTGCCTCATCGAATCATCGGTGAACCAAAAGTAATAGGCGTCCTCACTGAAGCCTCTTAACGCAGAGTCCAGCGACCTGCGCGAACAACCCAAACCGTGAATATGCAAACCAACACTCCTACTGAAAACGAACCGCAGGTTCGCTGCGACGACGGGTTAGCCGCCCGTTGGACGAAGGAGCAAAGAGAGAAGGCATGGGGAATCGTCAACGACATCGCCGAGGACATAGACAACCACGAGACTCGCGCCGAACTGAGACAAGCACTGGCCATCTATGCTGACATGCACCATGACGCGCTCCAAAAGCGGGCGTGTGAACGAACCGACAAAATGATGGAAGCAGTAAACAAGCTCGCCGAAATCATGGCGGATAACGATACGCTCTGCCGCCCCGCCGCAAGCGAGGCTGGAGCGCAGAAAGGACTACCGAAATGAACACGACTATCGAACGTGAAGCGGGGGCGGGGTTGGCAGCAGCACATGGTTCAGCCTGCTTGTGGCTATGCTCCGAAACGTCCCTATCGTCTGACGGAATCCCGAAGTCTGAAAGTGATGAGGATGGAAGCAAGGTCACGGCGAAGAATCAAATCACCGCTGACACTGCGGCAGAAATCGCCGTCGAAACAAGCGACCGAGACATGAGTGACGGCGATGAACTGGCCGTGTGGGTCTGGCAACCCGGAGACGTGGCTGGCGCGAAGGAATACTTCGTGCGCGTCTCGTGCTCGTGGAGCTTCTCCGCAAGGCTGAACGGTCGGGATGAGCGACAGCCGCCCAGAGAATGACGTAATGACCACGGAAGCCACAATGACGACGGGACGCATGAACGAAGCCGAGAGCGGGTCGTCTGTTCGTCTCCATCCCGTTGTTAGCCCAATCCCTTTCGTGGACTCAATTGTTCATGGCGATAACTGTGACGTGCTCGGACAACTCCCGCGCAACTGCATAGACCTCGTGGTGACAAGCCCGCCATACGACGACCTGCGAACCTACGGGGATCACTCGTGGGACTTCTACGGCGTGGCGTGGCAACTCAAGCGCGTGCTCAAACCCGGCGGCGTCATCGTGTGGGTCGTCGCAGACGCGACGAAAGATGGAAGCGAAACCGGAACATCCATGCGGCAAGCTCTGCACTTCCAAACCCTCGGGCTAAACCTGCACGACACGATGGTCTGGCACAAAATAAACGCCATGCCGCTCAACTCAAACCGATACGAGTCTGCATGGGAATATGTCTTTGTCTTGTCGAACGGGAAGCCGAAGGCGTGGAATCCCGTGAAAGAAAAATCTGTGGCGGCGTGCGAAATGCGCAAGGGAAGCCAAATAGAAGCAGACGGAACGCGGAAACCCAAATGGGGAAACGCCATCCCGGTCAACGAGTGGAAAGTGAAACAGAACGTGATGCCGTTCGCTGTGGGCGGCGGAACATCTGGACATCCTGCCGTGTTCCCTGACGACCTGGCAATGATGGCCGTGCAAACATGGTCTGACGCTGGCGACGTAGTGCTAGACCCGTTCAGTGGCAGCGGGACGACGTGCAAGGCGGCGAAGGAACTCAACCGCCACTATATCGGAATCGAAATAAATGAAACCTACATCAAGATTGGAAACGCCCGAACCGCGCAGGACGTGCTGGCTCTCTAACTGTGTTTATACCGAACCGCATTAGTATAATGAACTCGCGCCGGGAATTTAACATTGAGGCGTTGATACTTCGCGCGCGTGGCGTCATGGCTTTGCAGGACAAGGCTTACGCCACGGAGAAGCAGTATCTTCATCTGATACGCCGCTTCCGCTGAAAACTCACCGCAAGTAGCCGCAACTCACCGCAAGTAGCCGCAATTACGGAAGCTGCCCCTTTCCCAACTCACAGGAGTGGAGTCATGGTCGCGTCGTGCGAACAACACGAAAGACCTGACCACCATGAAACGATCCACCCTATCCCCGTGGCTGCAACTTGCGCCACAATCCACTGACGGCAACGGCCCGGCGGCATCAGCCCCGGCCAAACCTGCGGCTGCCGCTCCCGCCCCAACCACAATACCTGCCAAAGGCAAGGCCGCCAGCGGGCCGCCCAAAGCCGAGGGCCTGAGCACCGCCGATCTCATTGCTGAGATCGAGAAGAATCCCGCAGCGTTCGAGACCGAACCGGCTCCCACCGGTGGCACTGCAGATGGCGTCGCGGAAGACGGTGACGAAGATGAAGGCGCGCCCGGAGCGGAAACAGCCGAGGTCAAGGCCGCGCGTGAAGCGAAGGAAAAGAAGGAAGCCGAAATTGCCGCCAAGGCTCGCGAGGACGCTCGCCCCACCCCGGAGTTGAATGCCGACCAGAAGGCGTGGATGGAATTGCGCGCAGCGGCCAGGACGCCGGAGGAAGCCGCCGAGGTGGACAAGGAAGCGCCAGTATTCACGGATGAAGAATGGGCGCTGGTGGAAAAAGAATTTTCAGATGCGGCTCGCGGGGACGCTCGCCCCACCACCGAACTGCAAACGCAACTGACGGCGGCACAGGCGGAGGCGGCCCAGGTCAAGAGCGACCTGGAGGCGCAGTCCAAACGTTTGAAGGAAGTGGAGACGGAACTGGCACGCGCACAGGCGCAGCCGGTAGCCATCGCCCCGATGAACCCGTTGATGACGGCGGACGCGGGGCAACTCGACCAGGCCGAGGCCGCCGCCCAGCAGATGAAGGAGTGGGCGCTGAAGAATTTTGAGGGCAGTCCCGCCATTCCCGCCACAGCCACCACGCCGGAGCAACCGGCCTACACTGCCGAACAGGTGCGTGCCGCGTACGCGCGGGCGGACAAGCAACTGACACAGGTGATCCCCGCCGCGCGCCAGTACCTGGCCGACCACGTGGCGCACAACGTGAGCGCCAAGCAGGTGTATCCCGAATTGTTCAATCCGCAGAGCGAGGAGCATGTCAACACGCAAAGCATTTTACGGCGGTTGCCCGGCCTGCGCGCGGCGCTGCCGAACATCAGCACAATCTTCGGCGATGCCATCCTGGGCGAGAAGCTGCGGTTGCTCATCGTGAACGAAAAGCCCACGGCGGAAGCGCTGGCGCTGGCCGCCGCGCTGGTGAAGGCGGACCCCACGTTGGCGAAATTCATGCCGGCCCTGACCGGCAAGCCCGCCGCCCGGCCCATTGGCCGGTTGCCGGCCAAACCGCTGGTGGCGCTGGCGCGTCCCTCGGCGTCCGGGCGATCACTGTCCCCGCGCCCCGCCGCGAACGGGAAAGCGAAAGGCACTCCCGACTCGAACAAATTTGTGACCCTGCGCACCGAAAACGGCGGCGATGAACTGGCCGCTCTCACGGAAACGTTGCGAAACGTGAACGTGGAATAACCCGAAACAAAACCATGCAAGCATTCGAGGACAACCTGATTGGCAAGCGCCAGTCGCTCGCCAACACCATCGCCAATGTGGAGTCCCCCTCGTGCCCGTACACGAGCATGCTCCAGAAACGCGCCAAACCCACAAACCAGCCGCACAACTGGCAGGCCGAGATTTATCCGGATGCCGATTTTGACGCGGTGGAGGACGGCAAGGACGTGTCCGAATTCGACACCGTGCCGCGCTACCCCATCACCTGTTACAGCCAGAAGCTGTGGCGCAACCCGGCGGTGAGCGATTTTGGCGACGAGGCGGAAATTGCCGGCGCGCCGGGCGGCAGTGAAATGGCCCGCCAGAAGGCCATTGCGCTGGTGATCCTGAAGCGCAAGAACGAGGCGCTGTTTCTCTCCGCGCAGGACACATTGCTCAGCGGCAAGAAATATTACACGCGCGGCCTGTTCAGTTGGATCAGCAACACGGCGCAGACCAACAACCCCGTGCCCGCCACAGTACGCACACCCGCCGCGCAGGTTTACAGCAGCACGCTGGCGCTCTTTACGGAGGCGAGCTTTTCAACCATGTGCGCGAGCAGCTACATCCAGCGCAAAGGCCCGATGACCATGGACGCGTTCCTGGGCATCTACCTCAAACAGAAGTTCACGGAGTTCACAAGCTACCAGCCCACGGTGGCGAACTTCACCGCCGTGCGCCAGTTCACCCGGCCCGGCGAGGCGAACAAATTCATCAACACCATTGATTTCCTGAAGACGGACACGGGCGAATACCGCCTGCACGCCTCCAGTTTCCTGCGGAAGACGGCTGCCACGGGCGCGGACAGCGCGGGCACGCATCTGTCCGGCGCGGTGGTGGACATGAACATGGTGGCGCTGCTCTACACGCGGCTGCCCCGCCTGAAGGAGCTGGAGAACAAAGGCGGCGGCCCGCGCGCCATGTGCGACAGCATTGTGCTGCACCAGGTGGACAGCCCCATAGCCATGATGAAGATGGAAATTGATTCGTGATTAAATCTGCCGCGCTCTCACGAGCGCAGCTACAACCCAAAACGTTTAACTGAACTGATTATGAGAATTCAACCATTGATGGAAGAACAGGCTGCCGCGAGCGGTTTCTCGCATGTAGTCATGATTGATTACACGGACCTGAACACCACGGCCGGCACGACCAAGACATTGGAGATCCTGCCCGGGATGAAGCTTGGCTCGCTGGTGGACAAGGCGGCCATGTATCTGGAAACCGGTTTCGTGGGCGCGAGCATCACGAACCTGTTGCTGGAAGTGGGCTGGGACAGCACCGCCGATGACGCGGATGGATTGCTGGCCGGTTACGAAGTGGCCACCGCCGGCACGGAAATCCTGGCGGGCGACGGCGACGGCGCGGCGTTTGCCACGCTGCGCACCGGCTTTGCGTTTGTGGCCGCGGGCGAGATCGAGGCGCTGTTCACCGCCACGGGCGCGAACCTCACAGCACTGACGGCGGGCCGGGTGCACATCTTTTTGCATGTGACCCAGCTCGCGGACCTGGCGCGGGTAATAGCGTAAAACACCGACACCATGGCGCGCGGTTCCCAATGGATTCACGGACTGAACTTCGACTCGAAAGAGGATCGCCATGTTCGGGACGTGCTGATGGCCTGGGAGCTCGCGCGCCGCGCGAAAGCTGAAGTGGAAATGGCCGCCGCCGCAGCCACGCACGGCGAGCGGCGGTTTCTAAAATCCCCGGATGGATTCGGCGGTGAGATCGGGCTGATGGTGCATCCGGCGAGTTTCCATTACTGGGGGCAGCGGGTCGGATACCAGTGCTGGGACAGCGACGAGTTCAAGCGCGAATACTGGCGGGACAATCCGGCGTGCCGCGTGAAGAACCACAGCCGGCAACTGACGGTGACCGTGCCGACACTGCCCGCTGCGACCAAAAAACGGTTCAGCAAGAGTTACGGCGGATGAGGTTTTTCGGTGGACAAGGGTAACTCGCCGTCCGCCCGCCGGCGTGTGCCGAACCGGGTGGACGGCGAGCATTTAAGGAAAACACAAGATGCGCACAGTTCCTTTTCAAAGCGTGTTGCACGGCACAGCGCGGTTGCTGGGCATGAACCCGAACCGCGATCTCAACACTGAACGCGCCGCGTCGTTCACCGAATATCTCAACATCGCAGTCAAACCCGCCTGGCAGTTCGACTGGTTTCCCGAGTGGACAAACACCGAGCGGCGGCAGTTCCGCCCGAGCTATGTCGCCGGAGAATTCATCGAAGCGGGCGCCGAGCGTTATCACACCGGGAGCGGCACTTATTATCAGGCGTTGCGAATGCAGGTTGCCGCCACGGAAGCGCCGGCCAATCAGAGCGGCGGCGGCTGGCTGGAGA
>Ga0315912_10004717_pt1 | contig 12780 bp, 10 predicted proteins | sample VfabasoilMG_FD_204469 | JGI IMG/M metagenome (GOLD analysis project Ga0315912, IMG submission 204469) | Garden soil microbial communities collected in Santa Monica, California, United States - V. faba soil | ecosystem: Environmental > Terrestrial > Soil > Garden | place: USA: California... | reverse complement strand
GAATCGGAAAGGTGACAACCGGCTGCCCTGACTCCCACGACAAAGTGGTCGATGCTTTGGCGCTTGCCGGTCGCGGACGATCGAGAAGCATCGCCGGGTTCTGCGCGAACGTTTCGGACAGAGGCAAACCTGCCGCGCCAGCGATCGCGGCCTTGGGCGCGCCTTGCGGGCTGGCCCAAATACGAATCAAGCGCTCCTGCAAGGCTGCCGGCGCGGGCGTCGCCTTTCCTTTACCCGCGACGATCTCCGCGCCCGGAATGTCTTCGTTCCATGAGTACTCGCCACTCACCGTTTCGATCGCCGAGTACTTCTGGCCGTTGGACTGCGTGCACTCGATCTGCGTGCGTTGTCCGGGCGTCTGGTAGTTGGTGCTGACGCGATACTTCGTCAGCGTGCATGGCTGGCCGTTCACCTGGATCGTGCCCTTGCCCTGGTATTCGAGCGTGGCCACGATCTCGGGCTCGGTCACGCCACGCAGCATCCCCATGTGCCACGTCCAGTGAAAGAGCACGGCCTTCAGGTCTTTGGCGCCAGGCTCAGGCGTGTAGAGCTTCGGTGGAGGGCCAAACTGTGCGTTCACTACGCCGCTCATCGCGATGGCGACAGTGAGCGCGACCACCGCGACGAATCGTCGAAACGTCATAACGGACTCCACGACGAGCGACTAGTTCTGTTGATTCTCGAAAAAGAGCTTGATGTCTTTTCCGTCACCCAGGTCGAGTGCCTTGATGAACCCGAGTGGGTTGCCGTTCTTCGCCGGCAGCATGGTGATCTTGAGGATGTCGCCGGTCTTGATGGAAGACTTGGTAACCCCCTGGCGAGTGAGCACCGTGTTGGAGGCAGTAACCAGAGTCCACTTCGTGATCGAGCCGTCCTTGTTCTGTACGTTCAGCTCGATGCTCGAGTGGGGGTTCGTGAAGTTCAATTTCTCGAGTGTTCCCACCAGGACCATTTCGTGCGCCAGGTCGTACACGCCCGCGAGGGAGTGATGCGCCTGTAGGCCGACACCAGCCATCAGGAATCCGCACAGGGCGACCAGTCGAACAATCCGTGTGGTCATCGTTGCTGCTCCAATGTTGTGAGTGCCGGGGATCGTACAGGACGCTGTCTCGAACCTCAAGTGTTGTGCAGGTCTTTTATCCCTTCACCCAATGATCGAGATTGCGGCCCGTCGTCGCGCTCAATATCTGAATATCGTCTCTGAATATCTCGATCAATCGCTGACGAAATTTCGGGTCCATCGGGCTTCGCTCCTCGCGTGCGGAGTTGAGTCCCCAGAGGAACATCCAGAACTGGGGACCGCGAAGCGCCCCCCTCAAGTTCACGCGAGTGATCAGCCGAATCACGAGCGGCCACGCCTTGAGCATGATGCGGCCAACCGTTCGGCTCTTCCACTCACCACCTTCGTTGACCTTCGGGAATTCCGTGCGACCGTCATAGGGGACACCGATGAACTCGAGGATCTCCTTGTAGTGTTCGAGCGGCGCCTTCACGAACTCGTCGAAGAACACGACCTTGACCTGGGAGCGAGGCCAGAGATCGAGCAGCGCAGCCACGTGCTTGCCTACCCGTCCAAGATTCTCGTACTGCAGCAGAACCGGAAACTCGCAGTCAGGGGGCAGGTTGTGACCCTGGGCACGAGACGTTTGGAGGTTCCAGGCCTCCTCGAAATCCATGACGTCTTCTCGGAACATGCGACAGGAGTACCTGTGGAAGGAGGCGAGCATGTCCACAGGGTGACGGACCATGACGATGATCCTGGCGTCCGGGTTGAACTCGCGGATCTTGCGCAATGCGTTTGGCGAATATATGTGGACGGCAGACGAGTCGAGGAACACGCGCGCATCCGTTGACGCACCCGCAAAGAATCGCAGGTATTCGGTTTCAGTCCTGGCTGGACTATGACGCCACGCTCGCTCGATAAAGAAATGCGGCTCTTTCGGAAAGCTTGGATGGACGTTGGGGTGAGTCGATAGGTACTCGTGGAGCGCGGTCGTGCCGCATTTGGCGAAGCCGACGATGAACAGGTTCGGCTTGGGAGATGACTGGTTTGACAATCGCACGTAGACCAGTCTAGCGTTCGATGAGATGAGGCGCGCAGTGGTTGTGCCGGTTTACGGCAATGAGGAGAGCCTCCCCGACCTGCTCCAGCAGATGGCTGCTCTCCACCAGCGCCATCCGGAGGTCGAGGGCATCTTCGTCGTCGATGGCAGCCCGGATAACTCCTACACGTTCCTTCGACTGCGCCTGCCCGTCATGCCGTTCCGGTCCACGCTGGTGTCCCTGAGCCGCAATTTCGGATCACACGCCGCGATTCGCGCGGGGATGACGGCAGGCGACGCCGAATCGTTTGCTGTTCTTGCCGCGGATCTTCAGCAGCCGGTCACGTCGATCGACCAATTTTTCGAGGCGCTCGATGCGGGTGCTGATATCGTGGTCGGCGAACGCTCTTCGCGCGACGACCGATGGACGTCGCGTGTGGCATCGGACCTGTTTTGGGCGCTGTACCGGCGGTTCGTGGATCGCCGGATCCCCCGCGGTGGGGTGGACTCGTTCGCATGCACGAGACAGGTGCGCGACGTCCTCGTGTCGCTGCCTGAGTCGAGCAGCAATCTGCTCGGTCTTCTCTTCTGGGTCGGGTTCAGTCGCGCAACCGTCTCGTACCCGCGTGGGGCCCGGAAGTCCGGCCGCAGTGGATGGACGCTGGCCCGACGACTACGCTATGCGTTCGACACGGCGTTCGCCTTCTCGGACTTGCCGATTACCGTCATGATGACGTCGGGTGTCCTGGGCATCGGGGCCGCGGTCTCCTTCGGCGCCGTGCTCCTCGTGGCACGCCTCACGCACTCTGTCGAGCTGCCCGGTTACACCGCGATCATGCTGGCCGTCCTGTTCTCGTTCTCCACGCTCCTGCTCGGGCTCGGCATCATAGGTGGTTACGTCTGGCGCATCTCCGAGAACACGAAGGGCCGGCCGTCCTACCTCTTGAGTTCCGTGGAGCGCATCGCGCCGCGCGTCAGTGCGTCGGTCGTCGAAGAGCACGCGTGACGCGTCGGGTTGATCCCGGTGCCGCGGTGATGGCGGTGGCCGCGTTCCTGTGGCACGTCATCCTCATGAGCGGCGCCGCCAACGACAATTTCATGCACATGTCGATGGCGCAGCAGTGGCTCGCCGGCGACTGGCCCGTGCGTGACTTCTTCGACAACGGCCGCCTGCTGCAGTATTCGCTGAGCGCGCTCGCGCAATTGACACTCGGCGATCGTCTGCTGAGCGAGGCGGTGATTGTCGGCGTGACGTGGGCGGTCAGCACGTATCTCGTGTTTGTGCTCGTCCGGCGGTTGACGGGCTCGCTGCCTGCGGCGTTCCTGGCCTCGCTGCTGCTGATTGTCGCCGGCGCCCGTGGATACTCGTATCCCAAGGGGATCGTGTACGCGGTGGCCGCCGTTCTGTGGTGGGCCTACGTCCGACGTCCGAGAACGGCGACGATGGTCGCTTTCGGTGCATGGGTCGCCGTCGCGTATTACTGGCGGCCTGATCATGGTGTCTACGCCGCGTTCGGGCTCGTTCTCGCGGCCGTTGTGGCACACGGTCTTCAACGCGAAGCTGTGACGCGCGTGGCGCTCGCGGCCGCCACGACGCTCGCGCTGGTCGCGCCCTTCTGGGCCTATATCCACGCGACAGTCGGATTGCCGGAGTATGTGCGGACCGGAGTGGGGGCGGGGCTCGACGAGCACGGGACACATGGTCCGCACGCGTGGCCGATCCTGCGGTTCGCCGGCCGCGTGCTTGTCGCGGAGCCGCAGGACAAGTACGCACCGGTCGTGTCCATTCGCTGGAGCGCAGCGAGCGACGCCACTGCGCGCCAGGCGGTTCGCGAGAAGTACGGGCTGACATCGATGGAGGTGGACGGCGACTCCGAACGTTTTCGTCTGTCACCGCGATCGATCTCGAATGTCGCAGCGCTCGTTCGCGAGTCGATCGTCGATGACACCGCCGGAATCGAGAGATCTACCGGTAGGCTCGAGGAAGGGCGTTGGCCGGCGGAGCAGCGCTGGAGGTTCGAGCACTCCTGGCTGCGTCTGCAGATCCTTCCCGATCTCAATGATCGTGAGCGTGCGGCCGAGTATGCGGTCGCCTTGTTCCTGCTCCTGCCGCTCGTCCTGCTTCTCTCGAGCCCGTGGATTGCGCCACGTCTGGTACCCGGCGTCACGGCATGGCAACTGTCTGCTTTCGCTGTGTTCGCGTTCGCGGTGGCGTTCGCGATGTTGCGGGCACCCTTCACTGCACGCGTCGCCGACGCGGTCGTACTCTGTGCCGTTGCGTTTGGTCTGTGTGCTGCGTCGCTGTGGCGCAACGGAACCGGCTGGGATGTGCGGGCGACCGTGTCCAGGGCCGTCGCCGTCGTACTCGTGCTTGCGACGACGACCAGTGTGGCCGTCTCCGGGGGGTTCGATCAAACACTCGACAGCATCACCGGGCACTGGAGGACGAACCCGATCGCCGGCGCGTGGGCCGGCGTGCGCCCTGAGCTGATTGCGTCGCCGCCGCTTTCTCACTACATTGATCGGTCGGCACGCATCACGCTTGAACTTGCGGCGTACGCGCGCGGCTGCATTCCGCCCACGGATCGCGTGCTCGTCCTCTGGTTCGAACCGGAGATTCCGTACTTCTCAGGGCGCCTGCTGGCGCAGCGTCACCTTGTGTTTCCCCCGTCGTGGGGCAAACTGGCGCTCGAGCAGGATGCCGCGATGGCGAAGATTACTCGCTACAGTCCTCCGGTGGCATTCGCCTTGGCATCCTCGCTGGATCGAACAGCGCGGGTCGCCTATCCGCGCGTCGTCGAATACGTCGAGCGCGAGTACCAGTTGGGCGCTAAAGTCGAGAGCGGCGGCGAGGAGTACCTGATCTTCACGCGCAAGGACCGCCAGCCAGTTGCCAGCTTCGGCACGCGTGGATGGCCGTGCTTCGTCGCCGATCCCTCGCCGTGGGTTCGTGTCGGTGTTCCGATTTCGCAGTAACGGCCGACCAGGTCACGCGGAATTCGCGTCTTCGGCGACCACGTAGATTTCGGCCGCGATGTCCGGATAGCGCTCGCCCACGACCATTGCCGCCTCAATCATCTCGGGTGACCAGTTGGCCTCCAGGTGGCTGTTCGCAACCGGCTTGATCCAGTACCCGCCGAAGACCTCGATGCGAAATCCGGCCGCACGGAAATCCCGCTGAAGGGACTCAGGGTCGTATACACGACGATGTCCGTGATGCAGATCGAGGGCGTTGAGGCTGTGCTCGCTTTCCAGGAGGCCCATGACCACGCCCATCTGCCGGTGAAGGCTGCGAGCATTGGGGACGAGCGCGAACACGCGGCCGTTCGCACTGAGCCAGCTCTTCACGCGTGACAGGATTTCGATCGGGTGTTCGACATGTTCGAGTACATGGCCGAGAACGATATTGTCGAAGGTCCTTCGAGGCACATAGTTCTCGAAAATCTCGCACTCGACTCGAATGTGCGGATGACGCTCGCGCAGTGCGGCCGCGAGCGCGTCCGCGCCCTCGACGCAGGTGAGATCGTCGAAATGGCTGGCAAGGGCTGCCGTGGCCAGTCCTTCGGCCGGGCCGAGTTCGAGACACGATCCCGATCTGAAGTGGCGCGAGAAGACGCGCATGCTGTAGGCGACCGTGGTCGAGTTGACGCCTTTCGCGTACCAGCTGTCCGCCGCTATCTTCGCAAGTCGGTCGTACTCTGTGGCTCGTTCCATAAATCCGTCGTCAGGACACGCCGCTGAACTGCGTGATCTCCCGTTTCAATCCTTCGGTCAACGAGACGAACGTCCATTCGCCGAGCACGCGCTTCATGAGCGAGGTGTCGAAAACAGTCGAGTACGCATCCGTCGGCTTCGGCAACCGATCAGGGGCGCCGCTGTAGCCAGCCAATGCCGCGATCGTCTCGACGATCTCGAGAATCGAATGCGATGCGCCGCGCGCGATGTTGATGATGCGCGTGCCGTTCAACGAGGCCGTGCAGGCGCGAGCGAGCGCCTCGGCCACGTCATCGACGTAGAGCAAGTCGCGCTGCTCGCCGCCTTCACCGGCGATTCGCGGCGGCTGGTTCGCAAGCACTCGACGTATGGTCTCTGGGACGAGCTTCGCGTATCGTTCTTCACCCGGGCCGAAAATGTGCCCGAGGCGAAGTGTCAGAGACTCGGTGCCCGCCGACCGCGAATAGGTCTCGACGAGCCCCTCCCCGAGCAACTTGGACAACCCGTACAAGCCTGCCGGCCCTACCGGGCTGCGCTCATCTACGGCGTGGTCGAACGCCAGGCGTGAGTAGACGTCGAGTGTGCTGCAGAAGACGAATCGGCCCGGTGGATTGGGGAAACTCGTGAGCAGGGTCTGAAGGCCGATGATGTTGGCGGCGAGAATGTCCGGCGCGCTATCGCGCATTGCACCGCTCTTCGGGGTGAAGGCCGCCAGGTGAATGACGGCATCGAACGTTGTCCAGCCGGCGGAGCGCCAACGCGATGGCTCCAGGTGCTCGAGGCTGCTTTCAACCCAGTGGACATTGTGATCAGCAGGGCCTTCCGGCCGGGACCGCGCGAGCGCCACGACCGTCGTCTCCGGCAACGCGGCAAGCCTGCGAACCGTGGCGGCGCCGATGAATCCGCGTGCGCCGCTGACCAGGAGGGTTCTAGTCACCGTTTGCCTGGTTGGCCTCCAACTTCGCCAACTCCTCGCTCGTCGTCAGCACGGGCGCGACGTCCATACCGCGGACCCACACCAACCCGTCGGGCAGGGGATTGATCTTCTTATCGAGTATTGGGAATCGCCCGTCGAGAGCGAGGTCGCAGTAGATCTCGGGGAAGTTGACGCCAGCCTTGGTGAAGAAATAGGAGGTCGTGAAGAACCGGCCGATGTTGATCTCGGTCGGATTGGGGATGCCGCTGTTGTCGTAAGTCATGTCGACACAGAAGATCCCATGAGGCCGTGCGTCGACGGCAGAGATCGCGTCCAGCGCAATCCGGGTCACGTCCTCGTCCGAGCAGGTTTCGGCCACGCCGGTGATTCCCGTGACACCTGAGAGCGTTCGATTGCCGTAGCTCCATTTGTGCCGGAGTCGCGCTTGAGCGACGACTAGTTCACCCTGATGCCAGATGGACTGCCAAGTCACGCTCCGGCTCGTGAGCAATTCCGCCGCCGTGAACTCTCCCCATCCGTCGTGTTGATCGATCCACGCGCGCGCAAAGTCGAAGCTCGTGACAGGCAGGGCTCCTCGCCCTCCCCCTCCGACGGTCGCACGGATCCAGATCGTCGCCCCGAGAGAGTCGAATGCTCCCTTGAGATCGGCTGGTGTGTTCAGGTGAATCGTGCGCGGCACGCGAAGACCCGCGCGAGACCAGATGGCGTACGACTTGCCCTTGTCCACGCACTTGTCAACTGTGTCCGGCGCCGGCAGGAACAATCGGACGCCGAGCGCCTCGATCTCATCCCGCAGCTTCGAGACGGCGTGCACTTCGTAGTCGCTCTGCACGTGCATGAACGCCGGCCGCGTACGTGCCAGCAGCGCGAGAATGCACGGTCTGTAGTCCCCGGCCGTCGCGTAGGGCACGACATGCTTCTCGTCGACGTCGGCGAGCATCAGGTCTGAAGGTACCGACGACGCGCCAATGAGATAGTGCCCGCGCGTCGAATCGCGCAGCGAGCGAATGAAGTTGTTCGAGGGCGCTCCACCTGCGCCACCAATATGGATGCGAGCCAAGCCCTCATACTGTATCAGGCGGCTCACACGCCGTCGCCAAAAGCGAAAGGGCAGGGCAACTCTTGTCGTGTCGCCCTGCCCCCTTCCCTGGCCTTCGTGCCCTTCGTGATCTTCGCGGCCTTCGTGTTTCAGAAGTCGAGCTGTGCGCTGATCTTGAAGAAGCGTCCCACCGTGATCGACAGCGGGTTCAGAAACGTTGACGTTGCGCCCGGTGCCGAGTAGTTGGTCTGGTAGACATCTGGCGTGTTCGAGTTGAACAGGTTGAAGATGTCGAGGGCCACCAACGTTCTCGTACGGCCGTACCGCAGGTTCTTGCCGATGCGGAGATCGGCCTGGTTCAGACGATCGCCGTACAACTTGCCGGGCTCGACGATGTTGAGGAACTCGATCACGTTGCCGCTGGACAGCGGACGTCCCAGATCGGTTTCAGCGATCGGCACTGCGAGCACCTGCCCTCCGAGGCTCTGGCTGGTGACGCTTGGGAAGTTATTACCGGGGTAGGGAACGCTCTTCCACGTTGCGCTGAGCAGCATGTCGATCTTCGGCACCGTGTACGACGCCAGCCCTTTGAAGTTCGTCTGCCATCCAGACTCACGATGGCAGAAGGCCTGCGGCCACTGGCCGAGCGACGGGTTGAACTGCTTGAAGAAGTCCAGCGTTCCGCCCCAGCCGGCGAAGATGTACATCTCGGGATGCGCCGCGACCACTCCGCATTCGTCTTCGACCACGTTGCCTGTGCTGGTGCCACCCTGAATCGTCACGTCGCGAAGACGTGCGTTCACGTTGAAGTCGACGCCGTTGTAGTTGTTGGAGGAGCCGCCGATGTTGTCCGTGAACGTCTGGTAGTTGTCGAGGACGCCGAACTTGCCTGGCTTCACGTCGCGGAACACCAGCGGGTATCCGCCGCCGCCGGGGAGTCTCGAGTCTGTCGGCACGTTATACGTGAACGTGTCGAAGTCGGCGGGTGTCAGGGCGCGATTGATCGTGGTCTTGAGGTTGCCCCACGTCCTTCTGATGTAGTTGAACTCAACCGAGACTCTCGGTGCGACTTCCTGCGTGACACCAGCGGTGATGTCCCAGCTGTACTCGCGCTTGTTCCATCCGCTGGTCGTCTCAGGATCGACGGTGAGCGGGTTGCTCGTCTTTCCGAAATTCGGATTCGAAAACGCGCCGCACTCGCCGTTGGCCGCCGGGTTCAACAGGTTGCAGTCGGCCACGAAGTCGCCGTCCGTGTCGGTCCACGCCCTGTTGGTGTTGGCGCCGAGGTGTCCGTTGCCGGCGGGGCTGTAAAACAGCCACTCGTCGACGGTGTTGGTGGTGGTCACGTAGCGCCCCACGAAGAACTTCGCCGCCGTCTTGCCGTTGCCGAACACGTCGTAGGAGGCGCCGAACCGCGGCTGAACATCATTCAGACTGAGCGGGCCGTCCCCCTTTGGAAACGTCAGCGCAGTGGGAACGAAGATGTTCGGTCCGACCTGCTGGTCGCCGAAGTAGTCTCCGAGGTGCTCGAAGCGCAGGCCGCCCTGCAGTGAGAGGCGGTTCAGCGTCCAGCGATCCTGGGCATAGATCGCGAAGATCGTCTGCTGCTGGTTCTGGTCCGATGCCTGGTCCGCGTACATCGTCAACTGATAGGGAACGCCGCCGCGGAAGTTGTACTTGAGTTGTGCATTGTTGTAGAAGTTTTTGGGGAACGACGAGTCGTTGTGGTGATACCGCATCCCGAATTTCGCCGAGTGCGATCCGGTCACATACGAAAGAGCGCCCTGGGCGACAGTGGTGAACCCGGTATGCCCATTCCAGTTGGCGGATCGGTAGTTGAGACCGGCATAAGTGACCGGACCGTTTGGCGTCTGAATGGTGAGGGCATCGTCCTGCACCGGAATCGTCGTCGGGTCGTACGAATTCTTCTGCTGGGCGCCCCACCAGAAGTTCGGCCCGATCTGCAGGTTGGATTCGAGCAGCAGCTTGTTGGTCACCGGCGACGTCCACGAGATTTGCGTCAGGCTGCTGGGGTGGTTCTCGTTTCTCTGCAGCGCCTCTCGCGTGGCGATCAGACCAGTGAAGGTGAGGCCGGAGCTCGAGCCGCCGGCGTCGCAATGCAAGCAGTTGATGTGGTAATCCGTCCAACCCACGATCTTGTTACGCGGCGTCACCTGCCAGGTCAGGCGGACGGAATGGTTCCTCCATTCGCCGTCGTCTTCGGACTGCGTGTTGAAGTCCGGTGCGTACGTCCACTTGGTGTTGTCGCCCGCGTTCAGGTTGTCCCACATGCTGGCGACGGTCTGGATATTCCGCTGGTAGCGGAAGCTGGCGAAGAACCACAAGCGGTCACGTTTGATCGGACCGCCGAAGGACGGATTGATGTCGTACAGCTGCTTGGGCTTGAGTGGCGCTGACAGCCCCTTTGCCTTCTGGTCGTCCGAGAGGTTGTCGTTGACGAACGCGCTCCCCGAGCCGTTGATGAAGAAGCTCCCGGCAAACTGGTTTCCACCCTGCTTGCCGATGATGTTCAACTGCGGCCCGCCCGTGGTGGCTTCTCCAAGCCCACCACTGAGCGAGAAGACGATTTCCTGCGCCGTGCCGACCTCGGGTGCGTACCCCGAAACGCCCATGCCCTGGTAGCCGCCGCTCATGCCGTCGACGAGGACTTGCCCCTCGTTGCGGCGCCCGCCGTGAATCTGGAACACGCTGAAGACGTTCCCTTGCGACCCACCGACATCGTTGCCCTGCACGTTGAGGGCGGGCACGAGTTGGGTGAGCGAGGAATAGAGGCGAGACGTCGGAATTTCGGAAACCGTCTTGCCGTCGATAGTTTGCTCGGTGCGCGCGCTCGTGACGTCCACGACCGGCGCTTCGCCAGTGACTGTGACGGTTTCCTGCACGCCGCCGACGCGCAGGTCGGCGTTCACCGTCGCGATGAAGCTACCGGTGAGCTCGATGCCATCGCGCTTCACCGTGTTGAACCCGGGCAGCGTAAACGTGACTGAATACGTGCCCGGTCTCAGATCCTGGATCGAGTACTGACCCACGCCGTTGGTGGTGACCGAACGAGTCTTCTCAATGAGCGCCGGGCTGGATGCTTCCACTGTGACGCCCGGGAGCACCGCGCCTGAAGCGTCGCGCGCAGTTCCGACGATTGACGCCTGCGCAAACGCGGCGGACGGGAGCACGACAAGGCTGAGGACAACGAGGATCCCTTTGAACAATCGGTTCATGCAGTTCCTCCGGAAGCGGTGGTACCAAAACCCGGCGATTCACGGAAATACATATTGCGTTGCGATTAAGACATGCCATGTATCACCGGGCCGGAATCAGGCCCGATTAAGAGGGATCAATCCACGCCGCCCCGGAGTGCTGTAAGCTTCGCCGCCAAGATGGAGCTGCGACACCTTCGCTATGTCGTCACGCTGGCCGAGACGCTGCATTTCGGGCGCGCCGCAGAGCGTTTGCATCTCAGTCAGCCTCCGCTCAGCCATCAAATCCGGCAGCTCGAAGAAGAGCTCCGGATCAAGCTGTTCGATCGCACCAAGCGGCAGGTACAGCTCACCGAGGCAGGTCGCATGTTCGTGCAGGAGGCCCGTGTCATCCTGGCGCAGGCCGGGCACGCGGCCAACCTGGCATCACGCGTGAATCAGGGCGAGGTGGGCCAGATCACGATTGGCGTGGCAGGGCCGGCCGACGCGCCGATCTTCGTCAGCATCCTCCGCACCTTCGGTCAGAAACATCCGAAGGTGCGCATCGTGCTGCGCAACATGAGCAGCCTGGATCAGACGCAGGCGATCAGGGAGGGGCGGCTGCACGTCGGGTTCGTGGCGCTGCCCATCGACGATGCCGGGCTCGCCACCGAGACGGTGATGCGCCAGCCGATCATGATCGCGCTGCCACCCGGCCATCCGTTGGCCAAGCGCAACCGAGTGCCGCTCGAAGCGCTGTCGAATGAACCGCAGATCATGTTTGCGCGGAGCAACGGGCCACGCTTCTTCGACGCCGTGCTGGCCGCGTGTCGTGAAGCCGGGTTCAGCATGAACATCGCGCACGAGGTGGACAATCTCTACACCGCGTGCGCGCTCGTCGCGGCCGGTCTTGGGGTGTGCCTGGTGCCTGCGGGTGTGCAGGACAGCCACTCAACGTCGTCGATGGTGCTGCGGCCGGTTTCGCCGGCCTTGCCGCACATCGACATGCACATCGCGCTCGCCTACAAGGCGCAGTCCACGAGCGAAATCGTGTCGCTATTTGTTGACGTCGTCAAAGACGTCGTCAGGAAACACAGTCGCCCGAAGCCGATGCGCCTGGCGTCTGTCGGAGACTGAGCTATTTGCCCGGCTGCGGATCCTTGCCGTCCTCGGGCGCACCCGTGCCCGACGATCCGACGAAGAGCCGCCTGCCATCTGCGAACGTGAGCTCGCGCCCGTTGCCCTTGAGCGATCCGTCCTTCGCTCGAAATCCTTCGACAACGAGCTCAGCGCCCTGCGGAAGTGAGTCCTTGTTGAAGCCGCGACGATAGAGTGCGTTGGGTGGGCCGCCCTCGATCATCCATCGCTCGGTCTTGCCGTCGGGCCGCTTCACGTCCAGATGCAACCACGTGTGCGGGTTGATCCACTCCATCTTGACGATGGTGCCGCGGATCTTGAACGGCTTGCTGGAGTCGAACTCCGCCGCGAACGCATGATGCGCGATCAGCGCGGCAGGCATTGCCAGTGCGCTCAGGACGACGAACGGGATGATGAAAGATTTGCGCATCGCATTTACCTCGATCGCTTTGCCGCGTCGACACGTCCGCCTGCCAGCAGGTTCGTCATCGCGTAGTTGCCTTCGTGGCAGGCGTACTCGTAGATCTGCGTCTCATCACTGAGCCGCGCGATCGGAATCACTGCCGTCCACGGCTTCTCGAACGTTGTCGGATCTTCTACTGTGACGCGGTACTCCATGGCGTCCGCGGCCGTTCTGGTGAAGCGCTCGACGATGTGCAGTGTCTCGGACGGACGTGTGAAGATCGACGCCCACTCGTAGTTGGTTCGATCGATGAA
>Ga0315912_10004716_pt1 | contig 12781 bp, 16 predicted proteins | sample VfabasoilMG_FD_204469 | JGI IMG/M metagenome (GOLD analysis project Ga0315912, IMG submission 204469) | Garden soil microbial communities collected in Santa Monica, California, United States - V. faba soil | ecosystem: Environmental > Terrestrial > Soil > Garden | place: USA: California... | reverse complement strand
ACCCCGAGCTTGGCATAGGCCCGCTCGCGATAGGTGTCGATGACGCGATTGCCGGTCGGCGGTATCAACTGGCGCGCGATCTGTTTCGAGGTGCCGCCCGTCGTAGCAAGCAATCGCGCCACCTCGGCCTCGCGATCGGTCAGCGTCGCCCAGCGCTGACGCGCCTCGCCGACCTGGGATGCCCGGGCCATCGCGGCACCTACCTTGTCCAGCAACCGCTGCTCCTCGCAGGGCTTCTCCAGCCAGTCGAAGGCGCCGTTCTGCGTCGCCGCGATCGCCGCCTGGATGTCACCATGGCCGGACAGGAACAGCACCACCAGCCAGCTCTCGCGCTGCTTCAGTTCCTCCAGCACCTGCAGGCCGCTGATTCCGCCCATGCGCATGTCCAGGATCACGCAGCCGCAGCGGTGCAACTCCGCACCTTCGAGGAAGGCTTCTCCAGACTCGAAGCTGCCGAGGTTGCCGGCCAGGCCGCGCGACAGCAGCAGCATGGCCAGCGACTGGCGCACCGCGGCATCGTCGTCGACCAGATAGAGGATCGGCTTGTGGGTCGTCATGGCTTGCAGTCCAGGTAGACGGTGAAGACGGCACCGCCGTCGGCGCGGTTGTCGAAGCTCAGACGCCCGCCATGGCTTTCGACGATGGTGCGACAGATGTTCAGCCCGAGCCCCAGGCCTTCGGCCTTGGTGGTGAAGAAGGGTTCGAAGAGCTGCGCCGCGATCTCGGGCCCAATGCCAGGGCCGTGGTCGGCCACGCGAACGCACACGCCGCCATCGAAGACAGCGGTCTCAATCTCCAGCACACGCTGCTCCGGCTGGGTTTGCTGCATCGCCTGCAGGCCATTCATCGCAAGATTCAACAGCACCTGCTCGAGCAGCACGCGGTCGCCGCGCACCGTGGGCAGCCCGTCTGCCAGCTGTGTGGCCAGGCGCGCCTAGCGCAACCGCAACTCCGGCTGCATGAGCGAGCGCACCTTGGCGACGATGTCATGCAACGCACAGTCTTCGGCACCCTCGGCGCGTGCGCCGCCCTCGGTGCGCTGGCGCACGATCGCGCGAATGCGCCGCACGATCTCGGCGGCGCGCTGCGCCTGCGCCTTGATGCCGTCCAGGCTCTGGACCATCAATCCGTGCTGGCCCTGGTCGGCGAAGGCGCGCGCGGCGCTGCCGAAGTTCGCCAGCGCCATCAGCGGCTGATTCAGTTCGTGCGCCAGCGTCGAGGCCATCTCGCCGACGATCGCCAGCCGCTCGGTGCGCTGCAGGCGTTCGTCCTGCGCTCGCTGGCGCTCATCGGCTTGCTTCTGCGCCGTGATGTCCACCACCGAGCTCATCCAGCCGCTGTGCCGGCCATCGGCATCGATCAACGGCGCCGTGTAGACCATGGTGTGCACGTCGTGCCCGTCGCGATGCCGGATGCGCGATTCGAAGCCGGTCAACGCGGCGCGCCCGCTGAGCGCGGCGCTGCTCTCTCGCCAATGCTTGTCCAGGTCGTCGGGATGCCAGTAGGGATACGGTGGCTGGCATCCCACCAGCTCCTCGGCGCTGTAGCCGGTGATCTCGCACAACGCCGGATTGACGTAGACGATGCGGCCTTCGAGGTCACGCGCACGCATCCCGACCAGCAGCGAATCCTCCATCGCCTTGCGGAAGGTGTGCGCCTGCTGCAGCGCGTCGTTGGCCGTCTGCAGCTCCTGCGTCTTTTCCTGCACGCGTTGCGTCAGGTCGGCGCGCACGCGTTGCTCGACCTCCTGGCGGGCCATGCGGTGCTCGAGCCTGCGCTTGTTGCGCAGCCGCCAGTACAGGCCGCCCAGCAGCATCAGGCCCGCGCCCAGGCCGCCCGACAGCCACACGGCATGGCGCGCCTGCGCCACCGGCGCACGATCGGCCATCACCGTCAACGTCCACCCGAGCCGCGGCAAAGACTTGTCGAAGGCCAGGTAGTCGCGCGCTTCGTTGTCGAGGCGGGCCTTGACCAGATAGCCGCGCTCACCCTGACCGCGGTCAATGGTCCAGGGTGCCGGCGCGAACTGCGTGACGGCACCATACTGCTGGTTCGTCCTGAGCCAGTCCAGATCGGCCGATGACAACTCGGAGGTGCTTCGGTACAGCGGAACCGTCCCGAGGAAGACGATGCCGCGCTGGTCGGTGACGAATATCGGCGTCGACGTGCTCTTCCAGGCCGCCTCGATGTCCGCGAGGCTCACCTTCACGGCCACCGCGCCGACGACCGCATCGTCGTGCCGTGCCGGCGCGGCGATGAACAGTCCGGGTACGCCTGTAGTCACACCCACACCGTAGAACAGGCCGCTGCCCCCGGCGATGGCGTCGGTGAAGTAGGGTCGGTTGGCATAGGCGTTGCCTACGAAGCTGCGCGCAGGGTCGGCCCAGTTGCTCGCGGCCAGCGTGAGGCCTCGCCTGTCCATCACATACAGGTCCAGCGAGCCGGCACGTCGGTTCACGTCCTCCAGGTAGGCGTTCACGCGTGCGCGCAGCGCAGGGTTGTCGGGATCGGCCAACAGCGCCAACACATCGGGGTGGCGCGATACGGTGTAGGGCAGGTACTTGAAGGTGGCGTGGGCCGACTGCAGGCCCAGCGCATAGTTCTCGGCCGCGCCGCGCATCGTGGTGGCCATTGCATCGGCCTCGCCCTGTGCTGCGCGCTGGCCGGCCCAGCCGATGGCCACCACCGTTGCCGCTGCCAGCGGCAGGGCCCACAGCCACGGCCGCGATGGGCTCCGCCCCGGCGTGACGCCTACAGGGGGATTTGGCGGAGCGTCTTGATTCATGCGGCAGCCCGGCGCGGGCCAGCGTCATTGTCTACGGCGCGCGCTCGTAGTTCGATCCGGCTTCGCGGCGGCGAAGGGTGCCACTCCGTGAAGTTCGCTCAGGTTCTTGATTTCCTTCCATGTCGGCTGGTAGTGGCCTTCCTGGAGCTCGTCCAGGTGCTGTGTGAGGCAGGCTTGCAGGTCCACGACCCGCTGGTTGGCGGCACCGCCTGGACGAAATGGTCTAGTGACCAGCAGGTTCGGAACCGCCAGGAAGTTTCGGTTGAAGGCATCGAGGTCCTGGTAGTTGCGCTTGACCAGCAGATACGGGGCACGCGGCTCGAGGTCGTACTCGGCAAGCATCAGGCCACTGCCGTACTTGTGCCGGGCGACAGAAGGCAATGGCCATCCCCCGAGCGTGAACACCGCCTGCACTTGCCCGCCGCGCAACAGCTTCAGGGCATGGTCGTCGTTGTCGGCGACGATGAGGCGCATGCCGTAGCCCAACTGCTTTTCCAGCGTCTGGCCCATCAGCTGCGCCGAGCCGACCACGGCGACGTCGAGGCCCTTCAGTTCGGAGAACTTTCGTACCTGCACGGTGCGGCCAGTCGCCGGCATGGGCACACCGAGCAGGGTCGCAGTACCCACCTTGGAACCCTCGACGAGGGTGATCACATGCAGCAGGTTGGCATGCAACGGCATCACCGCCTGCAGGTCGCGGATGTTGCTGTCGCCCTGCATGTCGCGCAGCGTGTCGACTTGCACCATGCCCAGCTCAGCCTGGCTGCTGGACAAGGCGTTGAGGTTCTGCAGCCCGCCGCTGCTGGCCACCGCGCACATCGAGACGGCAGCACCGCATACCGAGCGCATGTCCTTGAACATCAGCTCGTAGACCTTGCCCACCGGGCCGCTGGCGACGCGCACGGCGCAGTCGGCTGGCACGTCCTTCGGCTGTGCAGTGGCGAAGGTTGCGGCCAACAGCAGCGCTGCACCGATGCTGCTGGGTCGGAAAGGGGTCGAGGTGTTCATGAATTTGCTCCTGTTGGGGTCAGAACTGAGGTGCCGGGCGCGTTGGCGGCTGTCCGCCGCCGTGCGCCGATGACGGTGGGTCGCTGCCGAACCAGCTGAGCAGCAGCAGTGCGATGAAGGCCAGGCTGAAGGCCCAGCGCAGGCGCTTCCAGAACTTCATGCCGTCTCCCTGTTGTCTGCTGTGCTGCAGAGGTTCAGCGCCTCCATGCGCTCCATGCCGCGGCCGGTGAACAGCTCGCGCGTCGGCGCGTCCAGGCTGCGCATCTGCACGTCGAGTTCGCAGAACACGGCGTTGAAACGATCCTGTACGGTACGCAGCGCGGTGTCGGTCAGCAGGTCCTGCAACAGGTGCTCGGTGGCATTTGGGTCGAGCACCTTGCTCGTCTCGTCGATCGCCAGTGCGATCTCCCATTCGCTGTGCTTCTGATCGACCTTGTGGCGAAAGTCCTCCAGCGCGGCTTGAGCCTGCATCAGCCGTGCGAGGTTGAGTTCATGGAACTGCTTCAGGCGCTGCAGAGCCCTTTCCTGCCGCTCGAGAACATGGCCAGGGTCGCGCTGGCATCGCTCCTGCACCATCTGTGCGATCGATTCGATCTGCGCGCCCACGCGCACCAGCGCCTGCCTGAAGGCGCCCAGCCGTTCTGCGCGGCGCAGCACCTCGTTCTGCAGCTGCTCGATCGGATTGGCGCGGGCTTCGGCCTTGCGCAGTTTGAGCAGGCCGTTCTCCAGCCGCTGCATTGCCCACGGCAGGGCCTGAAAGACCAATGTGCCGACCAGCGCCAAAACCAGCAGGCCCGCCAGCCCGATTCCCGCGGCCAACGCCGCCCAGATGATCGGCGCCGACAACGCGAGCAACGCGACGCTGATCGCCACCGCGCCGAAGCGCAGCGCCCATTGACGTAGGGCGCCCGCGGCGCTGACCTTGAGCCTGAGCGATTCGTGTTGCATCGAGGACCTCCATGCCTTGGTGGCGATGGAAGCAGTCTCGGCAATCGATGGCCGCGTGTCGTCCGCGGTCACGCACTCCGGGCATGCGTAGAGTTACGCAGGGATTCACGCGGCGCTGCACTGATTTGGCTAGCGTGACGCGCGGAACTCCGAGATCAAATTGGGGGCGACCACAGCGGCCGGTCGCGACTACCCGCTTGTGGCCGACTGCGGGTATCGCCGAGGGGCAGGTTCAGAGCATCCTCACTCTCCTGAGTTCGTGCCGTACGGAGGTGTTGTGGTGAGGTCCATCGAGCCTCTGCCAGTTGAGCTCGACAACCGGTCCCAACTCCGCGTCCCAGGGAGCCTGTTGGAGAGGTCTGAACCGCACCGGCTTTCGAGGAGGCCTGTTGGCTTGAGTCAGACCGACGTGATCTGACTGCTTTGGCTGTTCGGACTTTCATTGTTCCAGCCCCCGCAGGGGCCGCCGGAGGCCCCCCGGTTGGGCCATGTACTCATGGTTTAACCCTCCTGCAGCGCCGCCAAGTGGGCGGGCTTGGTTGTGGTCGAGGCCTGAGTTCGTTGGCGCCAGTAGTTTGCCTCGGCTTCGGCCGGCGGGATATAGCCGATGGGCTCCAGCAAACGATGGTGGTTGAACCACGAGACCCACTCGAGAGTGGCCAACTCGACCGCCTCGCGCGTCTTCCAGGGCCCGCGCCGGTGGATGATCTCGGCCTTGAACAGCCCATTGATCGTCTCGGCCAGCGCGTTGTCGTAACTGTCTCCAGTGCTACCCACCGAGGGCTCGATGCCGGCTTCGGCCAGCCGCTCGCTGTAGCGGATGCTGACGTATTGGGTGAATTCAACCAGTCGTCGCAACACGTCCTATTCGGAGGTGTTGATGAAGCTGAAGAAGTTGAAGTCGGATCGGTCGCTGCGAGCGAAGCTGCGATCACCAGGCAGGCCGCCGGTGTTGCATCGCGCCGAGCGATGGCCGTTCTGGAAGGCGATCGGGCAAGGACACTCCAGCGAGGACGCTTCCGCAGTAGCCGGCGTGTCGCCGGCTGTCGGCAACCGCTGGTTCCGACAATGCGGCGGTATGCCTCCATCCAATCTCGCGCCATCCGCCCCAGAGCCCACAGGGCGGTACCTCGACTTCGCTGATCGCGAGCAGATCGCGCTGGCGCGTGCCCGTGGCGAAGGCGTTCGAGAGATTGCCAGGCAGATCGGTCGATCGCCATCGACGATCTCGCGCGAGCTGCGACGCAATGCCGCGACGCGTGGAGGCGGCCTCGAGTACCGTGCCCACACGGCGCAGTGGCATGCCGACCGCGCTGCAATGCGTCCGAAGCCTGCCAAACTGCTGACGAACCCCGTATTGCGCGAGTACGTGCAGGATCGACTGGCCGGCAAGATCGAGACGTCCGGTGGCAAGTCGATCGCAGGACCGCAGGTGGAGTGGAAGGGCCGCCGGCATGGGCCAAGACAAGCCCGCCGATGGTCCCAGGCTTGGAGCCCGCAGCAGATCGCCAATCGACTGTTGATGGATTTCCCGGAAGACACTTCGATGCGCATCAGCCATGAAGCGATCTACCAGGCGCTGTACGTGCAGGGCCGCGGAGCATTGCGCCGGGAGCTGACCTCTTGCCTGCGCACCGGCCGCGCCTTGCGGGTACCGAGGGAGCGCGTGCGCAATCGCGGCAAGTCGTTCGTGACGCCCGAGATCTTGATCAGCGAACGACCAGCCTGCGTCGAGGACCGTGCTGTACCCGGCCACTGGGAGGGCGATCTGATTCTGGGGCTGGCCAGCTCGGCGATCGGGACCTTGGTCGAGAGGTCGACGCGCTTCACGATGCTGCTGCACCTTCCGCCGCACCCCGGCCACCGCCAGCAGCCCCGCGATAGGCACGGACCTGCATTGGCTGGCCACGGTGCTGAGGCCGTGCGTAACGGGATCACGAAGGCCATGGCTTCGCTGCCCGAACAGTTCCGCAAGTCGCTGACCTGGGACCAGGGCGCCGAGATGAGCCAGCACGCCAAGCTCTCGATCGACACAGGCTTGGAGGTGTACTTCTGCGACCCCCAGAGCCCATGGCAGCGGGGAACCAACGAGAACACCAACGGACTGCTGCGGCAATACTTCCCCAAGGGAACAGACCTCAGCGCGTACAGGGCCAGCGAACTGAACGCAGTGGCACTTGCCTTGAACACGAGACCGCGTAAGACACTCGGCTGGCTTACACCGGCAGAAGCCTTCAACGAACTGATACGCTCGGCCGAGCAAAGCAGTGTTGCGACGACCAGTTGAGTCCGGGTTGCGAACCCCTGTCCGAGTGGTGCACCAAGTCGCCATCGCGCTCGCGCCGACGGGCATACAGCGCCTGCTCCAGTGCGTCGAGCACGAAGTCGGTCTGCATTGAGCTGCTGACCCGCCAGCCGACGATGTATCGCGCGAAGACATCGATGACGAAGGCCACATAGACAAAGCCCTGCCAGGTCGAGACGTAGGTGAAGTCCGCCACCCATAGCTCATTCGGCCGGTCAGCCTTGAACTGGCGGTTGACGTGGTCGCGCGGGCATGCCGCCTTGGCGTCCGGCACGGTCGTGCGCACCCCCTTGCCGCGGCGCACTCCTTGCAGCCCGCGCAGCCGCATCAGCCGCTCCACCGTGCAGCGCGCCACGGCCGTGCCCTCGCGCCTGAGTTGCCGCCAGACCTTGTCGGCACCATAGACCTGCAGGTTCTGGTCGTACACGTGCTGCACCTGCGACAGCAAGCTCGCATCACGCCGGGCCCGCGCACTCAGCAACGCCGGGTTGCGCTGGCGCGCCGCGTGACGCCGGTACGCCGACGGGGCGACCTGCAGCGCACTGCACATCGGCTCGACCCCGCAACGAGCGCGGTGCTCGTCGATGAAGGCGTTCACTTCCTGAGCTGGCGGTCGAACTCCGCCTGGGCGAAATACGCGCTGGCCAACTTCAGGATCTCGTTGGTCTTGCGCAGCTCGCGTACCTCGCGCTCCAGCTCCTTGATGCGCTGCTGCTCGGCAGTCGTCGGGCCAGCCCGTGCGCCCTCAAGGCAACGCTAGCCCGCCGGGGCCATGTGCTATTGGCGCACTCGCAGCCCGCTCAGCCAATTCAAACATGGCTCCGTCGATCCCCTGGGGTACCCCTTCATCCGCCATTGGCGCGCCGAGCCAGGCAGCCGCTGCGGGGCGGTCCTGACCATGGTGGCGCAGGGCTGGCTTCATCACGAGGAACCGACAGCCGAGCAGGTCAAGGCGCTGCCCGGGTGGACGCTGCTGGAGTTCGGCTCTTCCGGTTGTGGCATCTGTGCCCGCGCGCAACCCGAAATTCAGCATGCCCTGCACGAATACTCCTGGATCCAACATCTGAAAGTGCAGGATGGGCCAGGGCGGCGCCTGGGCCGGAGTTTCAAGGTGAAGCTGTGGCCGACGCTGGTGCTGCTGAGCGATGGGCTGGAGGTTGGGCGAGTGGTGCGTCCTGCGAATCGTCAGGAAGTCGCGGACCTTCTGGAAAGGGCCGGTGGTGGCGGCCATGATCCGGATGGCGATCCGTGAATGGCGGGTTCAGGTCGATGTAAAACTAGGTACGAGAACCCGCCCTCGACCCAGAGCTGCCGGCGGCGTCTTCGGATTCGACACCAGAACGCAGACAGTCGCTCGGGTGACCTGCGGCGCGGTCGACTCGCGACCAGGCTTGCCCGCGCTCGGCTTCGCCATGGGCAGAGCGGCCAGCGCATCGCGCTGAAGGGCGCATCGCTGCGTCGCTGCGCAAGCCCGAGGGTCAAGCCGACGGGGAGACGCCGTGATCGCTTCGCGCAGTCATCCGCACGCCCAGAGTCAGGCGTCGAACACGGCCTGCCTACCGCGGCGGGCGGCCGGTTCGTCGCAGGCGCCGACCGCGCGCCGCCGTGGACAGGCCTGCCGCCAGCACCATCAACCGAGCGTTGCCGCCGGAGCCGTGTTGCCTGCCCTGGCGACGTTTGCCGGCGTGGACAACATGACGGCTTCACGGCGGCCATCGCGGACACCTGAGATACGATGAACCCCGGCACTCGCACGCGTTGCACACCGTCCGCCATCAGCGTGAAACGGCGTCCGCGATAAACATGAAGCGGTGTCCGCGATCGGTGAGATGAGGGCCGGAACCGGTTCCAACACCCGTCTGATCAGGTTCGTGGGCGTTGCAAACGATCCACGACAGTAGTGCAATTGCCGCATGGGCAAGCAAGCCACCACCGTCGTGTCGGCCGGCCGCAAGGAAGCTCTCGCGGCAATCTGGAACATCATTGACGTCCATCGGGCCGATGGTCCGCAGGGTGGCGATGTGTGCAGGATCACCACGGGCAAAACCGGCGGCAGCGTTGTGGAGCGCGGCAACGAAGCCGACCTCGCCTCTGAGGTGGCAACAAGGCAGGTCGAGATGCCGAACAGCTTGGTCGACAGGATCGTCAAGCGCGGCATCTCCTGCAGGGTCGTTGACCTGCTGGGCGCGCTTCTTGGCGTCGGCAAGGGAGTGGTCGCTGAGTATCTTGGCATTGACCGGCGCACGGCCAGTCGTCGGGCCTCCGAGGATTTACCTCTACCCACGCATGCCGCAGAAGCGGTCATGCGTCTTCTTGAACTCGACCGAATGGCCGTCGACACCTTCGCGTCGCCGGCCGCGTCCTCCAACTGGCTGCTCAAGCCCCATCCGATGCTGGACGGGGAATCGCCTCTTGAGTGCGCGAGGTCGTCGTATGGGGCGCAGCGCGTCAAAGGCATGCTGGTGGCCATCAAGTACGGCGGCGCGCTCTGAACCCGGTCTGGTGGGATCTGCGTGAGCGGCTTGCCATCCCACCTTGCGTGCCGGCGATAGGAGCGTGAGGATGGTGCGCGAAGAGCGTCTTGCCCACGGGTTTCCGACGCTTGGGCGGCTGCTGTGCAGCGTTTCCGGACTGCCGCCGGCATGCTTCCAGTGGCTGCTCGCTGACCTATTGCGGCCATTTGACCGAGTTCAAACGCCTTCACTGGTGACGTCAGCTAGGTAGCGACGAAGGCGCGCCGCCGGTCCTTTGTTGAACTGCTCGATGTAGGCGATCTTGCCCTTGATCGATTCGATCGCGCTTTGCCACTTGTGCCGATCCAGGCTACGCAGCTTGTGAATCGACGACCGTACCGCGTCCCTATATTGACGCGAGATGGTTACGCGCTTGGCGTCGTTGACAAGCAGCCCAGTCACCTCTTGCGGGCTACCACGAGGGCAGACCTTCAGCTTTTCGGGAGCGAGCGTCAGACCACGAGCTTTCAGCAGCCGAGTCGCCTGATTGATTAGCAGCTTCGGCTGGTCGCCCGAGATTGTGAGGTCATCGATGAAGCGGGTGTACTTCAGCCCGTGCCGCTCGACTTCGGGTCGTAGTTGCTCGTCTACGGTCATCGCGAAGTGGTTGGCGACAGCCGGGCTTGTCGCTGCCCCTTGTGGCAGCCGTCGACGCAGTGTTACGAGTCGCGTCAGCAGCCGCGCAACATCTTCTCCGAAGCCGTGCTCGTGTCGGAACATCCTGTAGACGCGCGTGTGCTGGACACTGGGGAAGAAGCTCTTCACGTCCATCTTGACGACGCAGCGCTTGCCCTGGTGGACCCTGGCGTTCGTCTGCGGTGACCGACCGCGAACGCCGCCGTGTGCAGCATCGCCGAACCCCATTGGTGTCAGCACATAGCGCACGAGCCGCCGCTGCACCTCCAGCAGCTCCGGTTTCGGATGATCGATGTGGCGAACCTTGTCGCCGGTCTTGATCGGGAAGTGCCGGTAGTACGAGTTACGGTCCTCTTGGATGCTGTCAGCCATCTGCTTTAGCTGCTCGATGGGCACACGGATCAACCATGCAAGCCGCTGCATGGACTTGATCGGCCTGAATGGCGGCGGTTCGTTCACTTCTCGTCGAACGAAAGCGTGCGCTGCGGCTCCTCCTTTGCCGAGACCAAGAGTCGCAGCAGAGCACGAGCCATGTCCGAGATTTCGTTGTCTTCCTTCGACTCAACTTCTCTTGGAGCGGAAGCCAAGAGCGCGATGAGCGCGGTCGGGACGCCAACAGCAGCAGCCAGGGCATCGACCACCCGAAGGCTGGGCTGGCGCTTGCCGGCCTCGATCAGCGAAAGTTGGCTGGCCGTGATGGGCATGCGCTCTGCCAGTTCGCCCTGCCTGAGACCGAACGCGGCTCGCACGATGCGAAAGGCCTTTGCGTAATCCTTGTCCATATGATGTGAAATCAACTCTGACCGTTAGTCCTTCGGCGATTCTTCAGGCTCAAGAAGAGCAGTAGCTACCAGATGGACAGCTCGATAGACCTTCGCCTTATCAAACTTACCGGCTTGCTTCATTTCTTCAAAAATCCGCTTTCCTCGCCTCAACATCAACTTTCGGTCGGGTCCAAACCTCGGGTCGTCTAGCGCCTTTGTCAGCAACAACAGCACTAGCTTTAGCTCGATATCTTTCACTCTGATATCTCCTGGTTGCGAAGCGACATTGCTTCACCCGCGAGAAGAACGCGACCCCGCAAGAGATGGCCCGAGGGATGGACCGAGTGATTCCACAATGCCAGAAGCGCGTTACCCGCACTCCATTAACCGCAGCACCAGACCGGGCCCACGCGCGCCGGGCACCCGCAGGTGCGGGCATCCAGGAAACATGGCTGACCGACCTTGGCTGACGGAATCTGCGTGCTCAAACAGCAGCACGCGGCTTCCCGTGAAACGGAAGCCATTCATGCACTAGGTGCAGACGCGACACAGACTTCGTGCCGCTATGAGGTCGCGATGACAGTGTGAAAGAGCGAGGAACGCCGAAGTAGCCAGCGCCCACGATCAGTATAGCCTAGAAAGCGCACAAACAGTCAAGCTGTATGACTTCTAGGCCGTTTTTAACCCAGCCAAGACTTCGGCCTGCAGCTATGAGCAACCGGACGTTATCCACCACCGCATTGACCAGAACGCGCCTTCGGGGAACACCCCTTCAATGACTGGTCGCTCGCGAAGCAGTCAGTGAGCAACTGGCCACGAAGGTGCGGAATCAGTCTGAAGCGGCTTTCGAACTCTACTCAGCCACAAGGTCATCGACAACCTGCTCCTTGCCGTGCGCAAGGCCAACGATGCGGCAAGCCCTTCCCAGCACCTGCGCCTGGTGCACAAAGACGACGAACGCGAAGACGTTGACGGTATCGAATCGCCAAGACGCCACGCGCCGCGATCGATCGCATCGCCCCGGGCACCATCGTCGGTGGCACCGCATGGCTGTGGGCCTATCCCGATGCCATCGGGCAACTCGACGTGTTGGTCATCGGCGAGGCTGGGCAGATGGCCCTGGCCCAGGCGCTGGCCGCGGCGCGCGCGGCCCGCAACCTGGTGTTGTTGGGCGACCCGCAGCAGCTCGAGCAACCCTCGCGCGGTGCGCACGAGGACGGCGCCGAGGCCCATATGACATGAGATCTGTCATATGGCAGGAACGTTGTCATGCTTTGTCATACCGGCCCGGATGCCCGGCACCGGTTTGCTGTACGCCTTCAGGTGCTTGTCCACATCCGCGTGTCGCAGGACTTTTCGGCCTTCGCTGGTCCGCTGTGCCGCGCGTGCTCCCGGCAAACGCTTGTGGCCGTGGCCGTCAACGGCGAGAGTCGGAAAGCCGGCATCAGCGATTTCGGATGACGGCTATCAGGCAGCGATTACGCTGGATTGGCTGTCAGGGCCCGACCCGCAGCGGTCTGCCGTCTCAGCAATTTGCTGGCCGCGAATCCGACATTGGCGGACGCTCGCGGGCTCCCCCAACCTGTCCAACGGCAGCACAGCGGCAATCAACATTCGCGGCCGATCTGCCAGGTTCATGCTTGCTATGAAGCGCCGGCTGCGGCTGCTGGGCGTGCGCGTCGGGTCGCTGGCCAAGCCCGGGCAGACGGCCGCCGCGCGCAAGCGCCGGCCGGCAGCGGGACAAGGCGACACCGCCGAGGAACTGCCGTTCGAGCGCAGCGACGTGCCGGCGACACCCTGACCCCGGCCGCGGTACCCGGCT
>Ga0315912_10004715_pt1 | contig 12782 bp, 12 predicted proteins | sample VfabasoilMG_FD_204469 | JGI IMG/M metagenome (GOLD analysis project Ga0315912, IMG submission 204469) | Garden soil microbial communities collected in Santa Monica, California, United States - V. faba soil | ecosystem: Environmental > Terrestrial > Soil > Garden | place: USA: California... | reverse complement strand
CCGCTGCTGATAGCTCCTCCGAAGCCCGCGACCGCGCTCCCTACCAGGGCACCGATGACCGCGGGCCAGAGCGAGTGATCCACCTTGCCGTCGAGTCTCTCGGAGAGCGCGGAAGTGACCATCCAGCTCGCCATGAACCCCAGGACAAATAGCACGACGCTGAGCGTGCCCCAGGCGATGCGCGCGAGCATCCTCGCGATGCCGGCGAGGCGACGCCGGCGCGGCGCACGCAGCGGTTGCAGCTGAGCAGTCACGAGGAACTGCCCTCCTTCCGCATCCGCGCGAGCTCGCACGGAATGCTGATGAGGACGCGGATCTTGCGCTTGGTCATGCGAGTGCTCAGACGGGCTTCGGTGTCTGTTGATTCGGCGGAGAACGGTGCAGCGAGGCGTGCAGCAGATCCTCCGCGCGAGCACCGAGCGCGCGGGCCAGCAGTTCGCGCCGTTGCTTGTCCACGCGACGCAGCTCACGACGCGCGAGGAAGCGGATCCACGTGAGAAATGCGCCCGCTCCGACCAGCAGAACTCCCCACACGATGTGTGCGCGCGGTCGGCTAGGCGCGACGAAGCCCCAGTCCGAACCTGTTGCCGCGAGCAGGTGGTTGAAGCCGTAGATCAGCGTCGCGATGCCGAACAGCGCGGCGCAGTCGCGGATCAGGCGCAGACGGAGTTCGTGGTAGAGCTTCACGACTTGCGGTTCCGTCCCACGACGATCACGGCCGCGACGCCGGCAAGGGCGCCGGCGATCGCGGGACGCACAGAGGAGCCGCTGACCCCGGGCGCACCGAGGTAGTCCATTGCAAAGACGGCTCCGACGGCGACGACGGCGGCAACGATGATCACCATGAGAATCTTCATAGGGATTTCGGCTCCTTGTTGTCTGCGGTGCGCGATCGGTTGCGGCGTCGGATCGAGACGAGTGCAACCGCGACGAACGCGGCAAGAGCTGCTCCGTCGAGCCACCAGGTGTCCGAACGCTTGACCCCCATCGGCGTGGCCATCATGTACCCCAGGAACCAGTAGTAGGCCCGCACGACTGGTGTCGACGCGGCACGACTCTGGACGATGCGCAGCACTACCCGTAGGCAAGCCTCAGCGGGCAAGACGCCCAGCACGAGCTTCAGCGCGATCAGGGCTGTCAGACTACCGCCGAGCCAGTCGAAGGCCGCGCGCGCGGGCTCCCCTTGCACCCAAGACCAAGCGGCGAGGAGCCCGAGGCCGAGCAGCACGAGCAGCGTCACGCGCACCACCTTGCGCTGGAACGCCCGCAGCGCGGCCTTCTCTGCCGCGGGGTCTGCTTGCGGTGTGTGGTGCGCGACTTGTCTCACAGAATCTTGGGCTCCTTGTACTCGCCGAACACTTCGCGCAGCACACCAGCGATCTCGCCCAGCGTGCAATCGGCGTGCGCAGCCGCGACGAAGCGTTCGAGCAGGTTGTCCTTGCCCTTCGCGGCGTCCCGTACGTTGTCGAGCGCCTGCTTGGCCTTCTTCGCGTCGCGCTTCTTGCGCAAGGCCGCGAGGTGCGTGTGCTGGTCCTGCTCGACCTGCGGGTCGATCTTCAGCACGTCGATCTTCGGGCCGCCTTCGCCCTCCTCGTAGCAGTTCACGCCGACGATGTTCTTCGTCTTCTGCTCGATCGCGCGCTGGTAGAGCACGGCCGAGCGGTGGATCTCGCGCTGGATCCAGCCCGCCTCGGTCGCCGCGACCACGCCGCCGCGGCGTTCGATCTCGGCGAAGTACTTCTCGGCTTCCTGCTCGAGGCGGTTCGTCTGCGCCTCGACGAAGTAGCTGCCGGCGAGCGGGTCGATCACGTGCGCGACCTCGGTCTCCTCGGCGATGATCTGCTGCGTGCGCAGGGCGATCTTGACGGCTTTTTCGGTCGGCAGCGCGAGCGTCTCGTCCATCGAGTTGGTGTGCAGCGACTGCGTGCCGCCGAGCACGGCCGCCATGGCCTCGAAGGCCGTGCGCACGATGTTGTTCTCGGGCTGCTGCGCGGTGAGCGTCACGCCGGCGGTCTGCGTGTGGAAGCGCAGCATCCAGGAGCGCGGATCCTTGGCGCCGAAGTGCTCCTTGAGCTGGCGCGCCCAGATGCGGCGCGCGGCGCGGAACTTGGCGATCTCCTCGAAAAAGTCGAGGTGGCTGTCGAAGAAGAACGAGAGGCGCGGCGCGAAGTCGTCGACGTCGAGGCCGGCGGCCTTGCCGCGGCGCACGTACTCCATCCCGTTCGCGAGCGTGAAGGCCAGCTCCTGCGCGGCGGTCGAGCCGGCCTCGCGGATGTGGTAGCCCGAGATCGAGATCGTGTTCCACTGCGGCACGTGCTCGGCGCAGTAGCCCATCACGTCGGTGATCATCCGCAGCGCGGGCTCGACCGGGACGAGCCAGGCGTGCTGGGCCTGGTACTCCTTGAGGATGTCGTTCTGCACCGTGCCGCGCAGCAGCTTCGGGTCGACGCCCTGGCGCTCGCCGCAGGCGATGTAGAAGGCCAGGATGATCGGCGCGGGCCCGTTGATGGTCATCGAGGTCGAGACCTCGTTCATCGGGATGCCGTCGAAGAGCGTCTGCATGTCCTCGAGCGAGCTGATCGCGACGCCCACCTGCCCGACCTCGCCGCGGCTGCGCTCGTGGTCCGAGTCGTAGCCCATCAGCGTCGGGAAGTCGAAGGCGGTCGAGAGGCCGGTCTGGCCGTGCTCGAGCAGGAACTTGAAGCGCTCGTTGGTCTGGCGCGCGCTGCCGAAGCCGGCGAACTGGCGCATGGTCCAGAGGCGCCCGCGGTACATCGAGGCGTGCACGCCGCGCGTGAAGGGATACTGGCCCGGGAAGCCGAGGTCCTTCTCGTAGTCGAGCGGCGCGTCGGCGGGGCCGTAGAGCGGCGCGAGCTTGGCGCCCGAGACCGTCGTGAAGTCCGAGTCGCGCAGCTTCGAGGAGGCGAGCGCGCGCTCCCACTCGGCGCGCGCGTCCACGCTGCGAACGATCGACTTCGGTGCGCTCATGCCGACTTCACTCCGTCCCGCTTCGGTGCGCCCAGGATCGAGGACACCAGCGTCTCCACCACATCGTACGGTGCCGTGCCGGATTCGAGGAGGGCGCTGGCCCGATCGCCGAGACCGCGGTTCACCCAGAGCTCCTGTGCCAGCTGTTCCTCGACCGCGCGGCGCACGTGTTGCAGGCGTTTCTCGCGCCGCGCGCGCACGAGGCGCTCGCCCGCGAGCCAGGCGCGGTGCTTCTCGATCTGCCGCAGCACTTCGTCGATGTCCTCACCCGTGCCCGCGCTGCAGGGCACGACCGGCGCCGACCAGCCCTCGGGATCGCGCGCGCCGCCCGTGGCGCGGATGTGCACGGCCTCCTCGAGATCGACGACCATGCGATCGGCGCCCGGCAGGTCGGACTTGTTGACCACGAGCACGTCCGCGACCTCGAGGATGCCGGCCTTCATCGCCTGGATGCCGTCGCCAGCACCCGGGCAGAGCACGACCAGCACCGTGTCGGCCGCGCCGACGACGTCGTACTCGGCCTGGCCGACGCCGACGGTCTCGAGCAGGATCTCGCCGTAGCCCGCGGCCTCGATCGCGTCGCAGGCGTCGACCGCCGCGCGCGACATGCCGCCGTGCGCGCCGCGCGAGGCCATCGAGCGGATGAAGACGCCCGGATCGGTCGTGCGCTCCTCCATGCGGATGCGGTCGCCGAGCAGCGCGCCGCCGCTGAACGGGCTCGAGGGATCGACGGCCAGGATGCCGACGCTGCGTTGCAAGGTGCGCAGCTCTTTGGCGAGCTGGTTGACCAGCGTGGACTTGCCCGCACCGGGAGGACCAGTGATGCCGGTGCGCCAACACGCCTCCGCGCGCGGCGCGAGCTCGCGCAGCGTCGCGGCGAAGCGCGCGTCGCCGTTCTCGGCCCAGGAGATCAGCCGCGCGAGCGCGAACTTGTCCCCTTGGAGGAGGCGCTGGCTGAGGCTCGCTTGAGGCATGAGCAGCTCGACCTCAGCTCGGGACGAGCCCGCGCGCGATCACGATGCGCTGCACGTCGGTCACACCCTCGTAGATCTCGGTGATGCGCGCGTCGCGGAACAGGCGCTCGACGTGGAAGTGGTCGGTGTAGCCCGCGCCGCCGTGGATCTGCAGGCACTCATCCGCGCAGAAGTTCGCCGTGCGCGAGGCCGTGAGCTTCGCCTGCGCCGCGGCCTGCGTGCAGCTCTCCTTGCGGTCGCGCAGCCAGGCGGCCTTCAGGACGAGCATGCGCGAGGCCTCGAGCTGGCAGCTCATGTCCGCGAGCTTCCACTGGATGGCCTGGAAATCGCCGATCGGCTTGCCGAACTGCTCGCGCTCCCTGGAGTACTTGATCGAGGCCTCGAGCGCCGCGCGGCCGATGCCTAGCGCCTGCGCCGCGATGCCGATGCGCCCGCCGTCGAGCGTATCCATCGCGATCTTGAAGCCGCCGTTGAGCGGGCCGAGCAGCGCGTCCTTGGGGATGCGCGCGTTGTCGAAGAGCACCTCGGTGGTCGAGGAGGCGCGGATGCCGCACTTCTTCTCGGCCTTGCCGATCGTCAGGCCGGGCGTCTCCTTGGGCACGAGGAAGGCGCTGATGCCCTTGGCCTTCGAGACGCTCGCGTCGGTGCGCGCGTAGACGATGAACAGGCCCGCGAAGGCGCCGTTGGTGACGAAGAGCTTCGTGCCGTTGATCACCCACTGCTCGCCGACGAGCTTGGCGCTGGTCGCGATCGCCGCGGCGTCGGAGCCGGCGTTGGGCTCGGTCAGGCAGTAGGCGCCGATGCGCTTGCCGCTGGCGAGCTCCGGCAGCCAGCGCTGCTTCTGCGCGTCGCTGCCGAAGCGCATGATCGGCGAGCCGAGCAGCGAGTTGTGGACCGAGAGCGTCACGCCGGTCGAGGCGCAGGCGCGGTTGATCTCCTCGAGCACCAGCGCGAGCTCGACGTTGCCCATCCCGGCGCCGCCGTAGGCCTCGGGGATCGTCAGACCCCACAGGCCGAGCTCGCCCATCGTCGCGAAGACCTCGGGGTCGAGGAATTCCTGGCGGTCCATCTTCGTGGCGCGCGGCAGGAGCTCCGCCTCGGCGAAGCTCTTCGCCATGTCGCGCACGAGGACCTGCTGCTCGGTGAGTTGGAAGTCCATCAGGCGTACTCGTAGAAGCCCTTGCCGCTCTTCTTGCCCAGGCGTCCGGCGGCGACGTAGCGGCGCAGCAGCGGACAGGGGCGGTACTTGTCGTCGCCCAGGCCGCCGTGCAGCACTTCGAGGATGTCGAGGCACACGTCGAGCCCGATCAGGTCCGCCAGCGCCAGCGGTCCCATGGGGTGGTTCATGCCGAGCTTCATCACCGTGTCGATGCCCTCGCGCGTCGCGACGCCTTCCATCAGGCAGAAGACGGCCTCGTTGATCATCGGCATCAGCACGCGGTTCGAGACGAAGCCCGGGTAGTCGCTGGCCTCGACCGGCACCTTCTCAAGCGACTCGACGCAGCTCACGACCTTGGCCGTCGTCTCGCTCGAGGTCTCCTGGCCGCGGATGACCTCGACCAGCTTCATCAGCGGCACGGGGTTCATGAAGTGCATCCCGATCACCTTGTCGGGGCGCTTGGTGTTCGACGCGATGCGCGTGATCGAGATCGAGGAGGTGTTGCTGGTGAGGATCGCGTGCGCGGGCAGTTGCTCGTCGAGCTGGCGGAAGACCGTGGCCTTGACCTCGGGCTTCTCGACCACCGCCTCGACCACGAGCTCGACGTCGCGGATCGAGCCCAGGTCCTTCGTGGGCGCGATGCGCCCGACGGCGGCCTTGGCCTCGCTCTCCGTCAGCGTGCCCTTCTTGACGAAGCGCGCCAGCGAGCCCTCGATGGTCGCGATGCCGCGCTTCAGCCCGACCTCGTCGACGTCGACGAGCTGCACGTTCGCGCCGTGCATGGCGAAGGTCTGGGCGATGCCGTTGCCCATCGTGCCCGCGCCGACGACGGCCACCTTCTCGAAGGTCGACTTGCCCATGCTCAGAGGCTCTCGACCGCGAGCGAGACCGCGTTGCCGCCGCCCAGGCACAGCGAAGCCATGCCGGTCTTCGCCTTGCGCTGGCGCATGGCGTAGAGCAGCGTCGTCAGGACGCGCGCTCCCGAGGCGCCGATCGGGTGGCCGAGCGCCACCGCGCCGCCGTTGACGTTGACCTTCGTCGGGTCGAGGTCGAGCACGCGCATCAGCGCGATCGCGGCGACGGAGAAGGCCTCGTTGATCTCGTGCAGCTCGAAATCCGAGGGCTTCTTGCCCAGTTTCGCCGCGCAGCCCTTGATCGAGTGCTCAGGCGCCATCATGACCCACTCCGGGGCGCAGCCGCCGGCGGCGTAGGCCGTGATGCGCGCCAGCGGCTTCAGGCCCAGCGCGCGCGCCTTGTCGGCGCTCATCACGACCAGCGCCGAGGCGCCGTCGTTGATCGAGGAGGCGTTGGCGGCCGTGACCGTGCCGCCCTCGAGGAAGGCCGGCTTGAGCTTGGCGATCGCGTCGGCGGTCGTGTCGCCGCGCACGCTCTCGTCGGTCGTGAACGAAATCGGCTCGCCCTTCTTCTGCGGGATCTGGACCGCGAACTTCTCGGCCTCGAAGCGCCCGGCCAGGGTCGCTTCGCCGGCCTTCTTGTGCGAGTTCGCGGCGAACTCGTCCTGCTGGCGGCGGCTGATCTCGTACTTCTTGGCCACGAGCTCGCCGGTGTTGCCCATGTGGAAGTCGTTGTAGATGTCCCACAGGCCGTCGTGGACCATCGAGTCGACGAGCTTGCCGTGTCCCAGGCGCACGCCCGAGCGCGCCTCGGGCAGCAGGTAGGGCGCGTTGCTCATGCTCTCCATCCCGCCCGCGACAGCGACCTCGATGTCGCCCGCGCGGATCGCCTGCGCCGCGAGCATGACCGACTTGAGACCCGAGCCGCAGACCTTGTTGACCGTGAAGGCCGGGACGGTGTTCGGGAGCCCGGCCTTGATCGCCGCCTGGCGCGCGGGGTTCTGGCCCAGGCCGGCTTGCAGCACGTTGCCCAGGATCACCTCGTCGACGGCCGCGGCCGGGACGTTGGCGCGCTTGAGGGCCTCGGCCACGGCCAGCGCACCCAGGTCGGGGGCGCGGAAGCCCGCGAGCGCACCCTGGAACTTGGCGATCGGGGTGCGGCAGGCGCTGACGATGACGACTTCCTTCACGGTGGCGCTCCTGTCGGGGGGGATCGGGGCGGACATGATACGGGAGGGGCCCTTCTCGTTGAAGCTCGTTGGGGGTCCATCCTCCCAACGCCGTAGCGTCAACGGTCCCTCAGCGGTCAGGGTAGCGGGTAGACCATGAGGCCCTTGCAATGATCCGCAAGAGGGAGTATCCCCGATTCCTGGGGATCCCAGAGGGTTGGACGAACAAGAACTGGTGGAAGGCTTGCGCCACAGGCGCGAGGAAGTCGTCTCGGTCTTCCTCGAGCGCTACCGGCCCCTCTTCTATCACTGCATCTCGCACTTCGAGCCCGACCCGACGACGCGCGACGATCTCTACCAGGACGTCGTCATGTACGTCCTGCACCGCATCGACCGCGACAGCTACGACGCATCCAAGGGAACGCTCGGAACTTGGCTCTACCGCGTGGCTTGGTGCCGTTGCGTCGATTTGAAGCGCAAGCAATCGGCGCGCAAGAACCCGCGCCTGACGCAGGCGGCCGAGGACGTGCCCGACCGGACGGACGAATCCCCGCTGCCGGGAGAGCAGGTCGGGGACGCCGAGATCGGCAGCCTCGTCCGGCGCGGCATGGCGACGCTCGAGGAGGAAGAGCGGGCGCTGCTCGAGCTGCGCTTCGTCGACGAACATACGCTGCAGGAGATCTCCGCGCGGCTCTCGATCTCGCTCGAGCAGACCAAATACCGCCTCAAGCGGGCCTCCACCAGCCTGCGCCGGGTGCTCTTGAACGAGCTCGCATTGGAGGAGGCCTAGGATGAAACTTTCAGTGACGAAAAGCCGGACTTCTCCGCCCCGCACGGACGCGGGATCACGGATAGGAGGTCAACCATGAATCCCAAGGACCTCGGGCCGCGAGCCCGCAAGTTCCAAGACCCCGGCGCCGCCATCGATGCCCTGCTGCGATGGGACGAGCTGCCTGAGGCAGACCTGCGCGAGATCGAATCGGACCCCCACCTCGCCCCGCGCCTCTCGACGCTGCGGGCCGCCGAGGAGTGGCTGCAGCGCGGTGGAGCGGCCCGGGACGTCTGCCCGAGCGCCGAGGAGCTCTACGACTACGCCGGCGGGCCGGGCCACGCGCCCCTTTCGGCGGAGGCCGTGCGCCGCATCGACGAGCACCTCTTCCGTTGCACTGCTTGCGAGGAGCTTTTGCTGACGCTGGCCGACGCGCCGCCCTCGCCGCTGATCCTCGCGCCGCCGCTGACGACGGTCAGCGCCCCGCGCCGTCGCGAACCCCCGGCGTTGGCGCCGATCCTGGAGCTCTCCGGCCGGGCGCGCCGCCGCCGCATCCCGCGCGTCGCGCTGGCCTGCGCCGCCTCGCTGGTCGCGGCTTTCGCGCTCTGGACGCTGCTCGATGGACGCTCGCCGGGCCTGCAGCTCCCCACGGCGCCGCTCTTGCGCGGGGAGAACGAGACCGCACTCTTCTACCCGCGCGGGCCGTTGCTCCAGGGTGGAAGCTGGATGCCGGCCGCCGGGCTGCCGCTGCGCTTCGAAGTTCGGCCGGTCGAGCAAGCCGAGAGCTACCGGGTCGAGATCCTGCGCAATGCGGGCGGCGCCTTCGACACCGGCACCAAGGCCGGCGAGTCGCGCGGCGCGCTGGGCGAGCTCGTTCTCGCGACGCGCCTCGAGCCGGGCGAGTACACCTGGCGCGCCTACGCCACGGTCAACGGGCTCGAGCGCGAGCTCGGCTCGCGCGACTTCGAAGTGCGCGTCGACGCGGCGCTCGAGGAGCGCCTCGCTTCGGCCAAGGGCGCCGACGAACTGGCGCGCACGTACGAGCGCATCCGCATCCTTCACGAAGCCGGCGATTGGACCGACGCGCGCGAGTTGGCGCGCACGCTGCCGCCCTCGAGCGAACGCGAGCGCTACCTAGGACAGGTCCCCGGACGTTGAGGCTCTCCGTGTGCAGCGCGCCGATCGATACCTGTACCCGGTCGCGCTGCTCTGCGCCGCGCTGATCGGGCTCGGTCTCCTGCGCCGCGGCGCCGACACGCTCGCCGCCGGCAAGCTCCCCGTCCCGTCCGGCAACGCGGAGCAGGAGAGCGAACTGGCGGGCTTCCTGAAGGATCTCGCGCTCTTCCGCGGCGGCGACGACGCGCGCCTGCCCGCGCTGCGCGAGCGCGCCGCACGCCTGTGCCGGGAGTGGCGCCGCTGCGACGTGGCCGACGTGGCCGAGTACTACGCGCGGCTCGATCGCCCGGCGCGCTTGCGCGGGCTCGACGACGAGCGCCGCGGGCTCGAGTTGCGCAAGCGCGCGAGCGCGGCCCAGGGCGCCGGATTCGACGCGCAGGCCTGGCAGCAGGAACGCACGGAGCTGCTCGCGGGCCTCGAGGAGCTGGCGAACTCGATCCCGCCCGGCGGCGACGCGGTGCCGGCGGCCCAGGCCGCCGCGCTCGCCGCGCACCTGCGCGTCGAGCACCTGCGGCGTGCGGATGCGCTGCCGGAATCCGAGCGCGAGCGCGAGCTCGCCGCCCTCGACCGCAACCTCGCGCAGAGCCGCGAGACCTTCCTGCGGGCGGGCATGCTGCGGCCGCGCATCGAGCTCGACTGGATCCACGGCATGCGCGCGCGCGCGCTGGAGCAGGTCAAGGAGGCCGAGACCGGATTCGCGCGCTGTCTCGAGGAGGCGCGCGCGCTCGGCGAGCGCAGCTGGCAGGAGCGCGCACTCGAGCAGCTGCACGGGCTGGCGCAGGAAGCGGGCGACCTGCCGCGCATGGAAGCGCTGATCGGCGAGCTGGCGGCGCTCGACGCGCAGAAGCTCCCCTGGACGGTCGTGCAACGCTACGCGGAGTTGCTCGTGTGGAGCGACCGGCCCGAGCGCGCCGCGGAGTTCCTGCGCACGCACGTCCCGGAGCCCGGCGGCGCGGGCGCGGACGAGTACGCCCTGCTCACGGGCCACTGCCAGCTGCGCCGGGGCGACGCCGAAGGCGCGCTCGCGTCCTACGCCGGCATCCCCGAGAGCTCGAGCCTCGCGCGCGAGGCGCGCATCTCCGAGGCGCGCGCGCTGCTCGCACGCGGTTCGGCCGCGGACGCGCTCGCGCGAGTCGAGGCCGCCAGCGTGAGCCAAGGCAGCGACCCCGGGTTGCGCGGGCCCTGGCTGGCGCTGCACGCCGAGATCCTGATCGCGCTCGGACGGGCACCGCAGGCGATCCGCGAGCTGCGCGAGGCGCTCGACCTCGCGGCCTGCGAGGAGACGCGCCTCTTCGAAGAGCGCGACGCGGATCGAACCACGAACGTCTTCGGCGAAGTGCTGGGCCTGCACGTCGTCGGGCTGCTCGCGCGCGCGGAGCTGCAGCAAGGCGACGCGCTCGGGGCGGCGTGCACGATCGAGAGCGCCCAGGCGAGCTCGCTGCGCCTCGCGCGGGGTGACAGCCTCAAGCGGGCGACGATCGCGCGCGGGGACCTCGCCGCCTGGGCGCGGCACTTCGAGCTCGGGCTCGCGACCTGGGTCGTCGGCGCGGACGACTCGCTGGTCGTGCTCGTCGCTGCGGACGGCAGCGCGCGCGGCGAACGCATCCCCTACGGCCGGCGGACGCTGCAGGAGGCGGTGCGCCGCCTGCGCGAGGCGGTGCTCGCGGGCGACGACCGCCGGCGCGAGCGCCTGGGAAGCGAGCTCTGCTCCGTGCTCCTGCCCGGCGCGCTGCGCGAGGAACTGTTCACGCGCGCAGGCGCCGGACCGGCGCGCATGTGCTTCCTGCTGCACGGTCCGCTCGAGGCGCTTCCGATCGAGGCGCTCGAGGACGGCGCCTGGCTCAGCGAATCGATCGTGCCGGTGGTGCTCCCGGGACTGCCCGCGAGCGCGCCCGCGGACGGCTGGGATCCGGCTGCGGCGACGCGCTGGCGGCTGCTCGGGGATCCGTTGGGAGCGCAGGGCGAGCACCTCTTGCCCGGCGCGCAAGCGGAGCTCGAGGGCATCGCGCGACTGCGCCCGGATGCGCTGCTCGCGACCGGACCGGCTTTCGACCGCGACAACCTCGCCGCGGCGCTCGCGTCGGGCGATTGCCTGCACATCGCGACGCACGTGCGGCACGGCGGCGGATCCGCGTCGGCGCGCACGGACCGGGCGCGCTTCGCGCTCTCGAAGGACTCCGAGCTCGAGATCGACGAGGTCGCGCGACTCGAGCCGCGGGCCGCGCTGGTCGTCTTGACCGGCTGCGAGACCGGCGGCGGACGATTCCACGATGCGCTGGGTTTGCAGGGGCTCGCGCGCGCGTTCCTCGAGAGCGGCACGCGCAACCTCGTCGCGACCAGTTGGCCGGTCGAGGATCGCTGGGCTCGCGCGATGGCGCTCGCGTTGCACCGCGGGCTCGCCGCAGGCCTCCCGCCCTCGCGCGCGACGGCCGAGGCGCGCCGCAGCCTGCGCACCCAAGGTGCGCCTTGTTCCGAATGGGCGGCTTTCCGCCTGCTCGGACAGGACTGAAAAGGCCTTTCCCAGGCCCTTTTTTCGCGAGCGCCGCGTGAGGTGCGCCGCGAACCGCTCCCGGAACTCAAGGGGCCGGACATGTTTTCCGATACAGGCCCTGCCGCGCGATCCCCACCTCGGGGGCTCGGCAGGAGAACAACATGATCCCGAGCCTGTTCGCTGCCCTTGTTCCGGCCGCTACGCTCTTCCTCGAGCCTCCGGTGCTGCCCGGTTCGAGCGCCGTCGCCAGCGTCAGCGTGCGCGTCGAACGCACTAGCGTGAGCGCCGAGAACTTCTCCGACTTCCCGCGCTGGTTCCTCTTCTCGAGCGACGGGCTCAAGACCCGGCGCATGCTCGCCGCGCACTCGACCGTCGAATGGGCCTGCAGCGAGGAATCGCTCTGGAACGTCGAGCTCCAGGTCGCGGACAGGGACGATGGGACGCTGCACCTCAGCTCGCGCGTCTCGCTCTCCGCCGCGCTCGAATACGAGGGCCAGACGCTCTGGTTCGGCACGAAGCCGACCTGCTGGCTCGACCTGGACGGACAGCTGATGCCCTTCTTCGACGGCATGCTGGAGAATCCGCTGGCCCCGCAGAGCTTCCACGTGCCGGTGGTCCTGCCCCCCGAGAAGCCGGGCGACACTCCGCCGCCGATCGACAACACGCCGCTGCCGCCGATCTGAGCGGCGCTTGTCGCGGACGCGCTGACGCGTCACGCTCTTCGATCTCGTGATCGAAGCGCTCTGGCCGACGCTCAGGCTCCTCTGTCTCGCCCTCCTGCTGGGGAGAGTCCTGCTCTCCTTCCTCCCGCCCGGTGAGCCGGGCGGACACTCGCTGCGCAGGCTGCCCGTGACGCTGGCAGCGAGTCTCGTGCTCGGCGCCGGGCTGCTGCTCGCGCTGAGCTTCGTCGCCAATGAACCCTGGGCGCTCGCCCTTGGACTGGGTACGGCGGGCTGGCTGCTGCGGTGGGCGACGTCGCCGGGCGGCATCGTCCCCCGCCACGGACTCCCGGAGGAGCGGGCTGGTTGGTTGGCGCGACTCTTGTTCGTCGGAGCGCTCGTGCCGGCGATTCTCGATTGGCCGTCGGCGGGCGAATACCTCGAGGACCTGCCTGACCTCTACTTCATGGAGATCGCGCACCGTCTGGCGCTCGTGCTGCTGGTCGTCTTCGTCGAGCACGGACTGGCGACGGCACGCCGCGC
>Ga0315912_10004714_pt1 | contig 12787 bp, 8 predicted proteins | sample VfabasoilMG_FD_204469 | JGI IMG/M metagenome (GOLD analysis project Ga0315912, IMG submission 204469) | Garden soil microbial communities collected in Santa Monica, California, United States - V. faba soil | ecosystem: Environmental > Terrestrial > Soil > Garden | place: USA: California... | reverse complement strand
CCGAACAGGCGCGCGTTGCCGCTCCGCTCGCCATTGGTCGCGAGGCCTTGCAGAGCGCCGCGCGCCAGCTGCGCGGTAGCTACGACTCGCGCTATGGGGGCTTCGGCAAAGCGCCCAAATTTCCGCCCTGCGCCGCGCTTTCACTGCTGCTCCGCCATCACCGCAACGCGCCGGATGCGTCGCTGCTGGAGATGATCAGCGGCACGCTCGACGGCATGAAGAACGGCGGCATGTACGACCATCTGGGCGGTGGTTTTGCGCGCTACTCGACGGACGAACGCTGGCTCGTGCCGCACTTCGAGAAGATGCTGTACGACAACGCGCAGCTCGCGAGCGTGTATCTAGACGCCTACCAAGTGACGCGCGAGCCAGAATACGCGCGCGTCGCGCGCGAAACCCTCGACTACGTGATCCGCGAGATGCAGGAGCCGAACGGCGCTTACTTCTCGGCCACGGACGCCGACAGCGAAGGCGTCGAGGGCAAGTTCTTCGTCTGGGCGCACGATGAAGTGCTGGAGATCTTGGGTCCGGAAGCGGGCGAGCACTTTGCCGCGGCTTACGACGTAACGGGCGCCGGCAATTGGGAAGGGCAAAACGTGCTCAATACGCCGCGCCCGCTCGCGCGCGTCGCCGAATCGCTCGGCATGCCCGAGCCCATTTTGCGCGCCGAGCTCACGCGCTCGAAAAAGCAGCTCTATCAAGCGCGCAAATCGCGCGTGGCTCCGCTGCTCGACGACAAGATCTTGAGCTCCTGGAACGGCCTGATGTTGTCGGCGATGGCCGCGGGCTATCGCGTGCTCGGGCATCGTCATTATCTGGATTCAGCCGAGCGCGCCGCCGATTCACTGCTCGCGCGCATGGCGCGCCCGGACGGCGGCTTGTTCCACACCGCGCGCGGCGCACGGGCACACGTGGCCGGCTTCTTGGAAGACTACGCGTTCCTATGTGACGGCTTGATCGCCGTGTACGAAGCCGGCGGCAAAGCGCGCTATCTGCGCGAAGCCGAGCGGCTCGCGCAGCGCCTACTGGCCGATTTCGATGACGCGGCGAGCGGCGCCTTCTTCAACACCGCGCAGGACAGTGAAGCTTTGATCGCGCGTCCACGCGAGGGCTACGACAACGCGCTGCCGAGCGCGAACGCGGTGGCCGCGCGGGCGCTGGCCAAGCTCGCCTCGCACTTTGGCCGCGATGATTACCGCGAACGCGCCGCAGCCGCGCTGCGTGCGTACGGCAAATTGGTCGAACGCTCCCCGCGTTCCTTCGCAACGTCGCTGGCCGTGGTCGATTTTCTCCTGCAATCACCGGTCGAGATCGTGCTCGCGGGCGTGCCGGGTGAAGCAGGCTATGAGGCGCTGCGCAAGGCGCTCGGCCAGCACTATTTGCCGAATGCGATCTTTGCGCACGTCGATCCGTCCTCGCCCGCAGAGGGCGAAGCGCTGCCGCTCAGCCAGGGCAAAGGGCTCGTGGCCGGCAAAGCCGCGCTCTACGTGTGTCGCAACTTCACCTGCGCGGCCCCAATCGTCGACGCCGCGGATCTTGCGCGCGCCCTGGCCGAAGCCGTACCCGCAAAGTCCGCGCAGAGCATCGCGCGCAGAGCCCTCGCGGGGCGCGCCACAGCGGCGGGCACGCAGAGCCGCAGCGAACGCCTCGGCGCACATGCGCGCAACGCGCTCGCGGACACCGGCTTGTTCGTCAGCGAAATCGGCTTCGGTGGCTACCGCGTGGACGATCGACAGCCCGAGCAGCGCGCGGCACTGGAGCTCGCGCTGCGCTCCGGGATCAACCTGATCGATACCTCGAGCAACTACGCGGACGGTCGCAGCGAGCGCTTGGTCGGTGAAGTGTTGTTCCACTTGACGGATCAGCAAGAGCTCGAGCGCGCCGAAGTCGTGGTCGTGAGCAAACTGGGCTACGTCCAAACCCTAGACCATCAGTTTGCTGCCGCGCGCAAAGCGGTGGGCAAGCCGTTCCCAGAAATGGTCGAATATAGCGAGGGTTTGTGGCACTGCATCCACCCCGAGTGGCTCTCCGAGCAGCTCGGTCGCACGCTCGATCGCCTGGGTCTCGAAACGCTCGACGTTTTGCTTTTGCATAACCCGGAGTACTTTTTGGCGGACGCCGCCAAGCGCGGGCAAGGGTCACTCGAAAGCGTGCGCGATGAATTTTATCGCCGGCTCGAGCAAGCCTTCCGCCACTTGGAAAGCGAAGTCGAGCGCGGGCGCATCGCCTACTACGGCGTCTCCAGCAACACCGCGGTAGGCGCCCCGGGCGCACGCGACACGAGCGAGTTTTCGCGCATGTGGGCCGCCGCCGAGGCCGCGCGGCCCGGTAAGCACCACTTCCGCGTGCTCCAAGTGCCGCTGAATTTGCTCGAGAGCGGCGCGCTGTTTGCGCCCGGTGGCGGCGAGAGCGTGCTCAGTCAGGCGCAAGCGCGCGGCGTCGCCGTGCTCAGCAATCGACCGCTGAACGCCATCCGCGGCGGCAGCATTTTGCGCCTCGCCGAGCCCATTCGCCCCGAAAAAGCGCCCAAATTCGAGTTCATTCGCGGCAACCTCTTGGCGCTGGAGCGCGAGTTCCGCGAAACCATCGCGCCCTCCGTACAGCTCTCGCCCGGGGTCGATGCAGACGATCTGTTCGCCTGGGGCGATCGCATCCTAGAGATCGAACCGCGCGTTTCGAGCGCCGTGCAGTGGGAGGAAATCGAGTCGCACGTGATCGCGCCGGAGCTGGGCAAGGTGCTGCAAGGTCTGGATCGCGCTTTCAGCGGCGAACTCGCCGAGCGCTACCGCGACTTCCGCGGCCGCTACTTGCGCGATCTCGAGGGCCTGTTTCTGGCCATGCGCAACCTGGCCGCAGATCGCAGCCTGACCCGCCTGCGCGAGTTGCAGAGCACCCTCGCCACCCAGCTCGAACCCGCCTCGAGCTCGCAGCCCCTGTCGCGCCAGGCGCTGCTGGTCTTGCGCGCGCTGCCCGGTGTCAGCAGCGTGCTGCTCGGCGCACGCAGCGTGAAGTACGTGGAAGACGCGCTCGCGACGCTGGCCTTGCCCAAGCCCAAGGACCCGCTCGGGGTGCTCTCGGCCCTGCGCGAGAACTGATCCGCGCTACGCAATACTGTGAACTGGTTGAACCAATTTGCGTACCGGCGTTCACAGTTGTCCCCAGAGGAGTGGGTAACCTGTTGAAATCAAGCGTCAATTTTTTGGCACGCGACTCGCACCTACAAGGCGCATGCACCCTGCCCTGGCCGCCGTTTTCGTCGCTGCCTGCACGCTCTGGAATGTCGCCGGCTTAGTCGCAATCGCTCGGGTCAGGCGCGGCTCGGCACGGCTTTCGAGCGCGCCGAGCGCGCCGGTGAGCGTGCTCAAACCGCTGAATGGTGCGGACGAGGACCTGGAGCAAAACCTACGCAGCTTCTTCGAACAAGATCAGGCCGAGCTCGAGTTGATCTTCGGGCTCACGAGCGCGAACGACCCGGCCCTGCCCATCGTCACGCTTCTCGCGCGTGAGTACCCGAACGTGCGCTGTCGCATCGTCGTGCACGAAGGCAGCTCGGCGCTGAACCCAAAGGTCCGCAATTTGCTCGGCATGCTACCGCACGCGACGCACGACTTGCTCTTGATCAGCGACAGCAACGTGCGCGCTCCCCGGCACTACGTGCGAGAACTCGCGACTCTGCACCAAAGCCCGGGCGCGGGCATCGTGACCAATCTGTTCGCGGGCAGCGGCGAGCGCACGCTGGGCGCTGCGCTCGAAAACGTGCAGCTGAACGGCTTCGTCGCCGCAGGCTCGGCCCTGCCCACGCTCAGCGGAGACGCTGCAGTGATCGGCAAGTCGACGTTGTTTTCACGCGCCGAGCTGGATCGCTTGGGCGGCCTTTCGCGCCTTTCGTGCGTGCTCGCCGAAGACTTCGTGTTGGGCAAAATGTTCGAAAACGCGGGCCAGCGCGTGCTGATCGCGCCCACGGTGCTGGAGAGTCCGAACCGCGAGCTGTCGCTGCGCGCGGCCTTCGCGCGTCACCTGCGCTGGTCGATGCTGCGCTGGCGTTTGCGCCCGCTGGCCGCCTTGCTCGAACCCGTGACCAGCCCGCTCGCGATGCTGCCCTTTGCCTACTGTTTGTTCGGGCAGTGCGCGTGGCTCTGGCTTTTGGCATTGCTCGCCGTGCGAGACTTGGGGGGTTGGGTGCTCCTGCGCGGCTGGGGGAACGCGTGGCTCCCGGTGCTGCTCGGCCCGTTGCGTGAACTGGCCGCGCCCTTCGCCTGGCTATTCGGCATGTTCAAGCGTCACGTCAGCTGGCGCGGCCAGCGCCTGCGCTTGTCGTCAGGAACCCTGCTCTACGCAGAGCACCCGAAGCAGCGCTGACGCTCAGCCGGTGCGAGCCGTGAGGTCTGCTGGCGGCGGGACCACGGCACGAATGCCGAACACTTCCAAATCCAGCACCCGGCGCACGACTAGAAACTCGTTACAGAGCTCGGTCACTTCCAGATCCAAGCTCAGCAAGTCTCCGCGCTTGATGCGCTTCTCGATTTTTTCGGACAGCGCGGCCATGCGCAGCGCGCCGAAGTTGCCGCAGGCGCCCTTCACGGAGTGGATCACGCTCAGCAGCTTGCGTTCGCCGCGCTCGGCGACAGCTTCCCGCAAGGTTTCCAAGCGGCGCTCCATGTCTTCCACGAAGATCAGCGAAAGCTCTTCGACGATGCGCGGCGAGCCGGCTTCTTCGGCCAGCTCTCGCAGCCGCGACAAGTCCACCGAGTTCGGCAGGTTGCTCGGAGCCGCTGGCGGCACCGGGCGCACGCCGGACTCGGTCGCTGATTGTGCCTTCGCGATCGGTCGCGTGGGCACGGACATCGACAACCAATGCAACGCCTTGCGGCGCAGCGTGGAAAGCGAAAATGGCTTGGCCAGGAAGTCGTCCATGCCGGCTTGCAAGCAGGCCTGACGCACACCGGGCACCGTACCGGCAGTGACGGCCAAGATCGGCACGCGCCGATTCGGGCCCTCGACCGCGCGAATTTGGCGGGTTGCTTCCAAGCCATCGAGATCGGGCATGTGGCAATCCATCAGCACCAAGTCGTACTGGTTCTGATGGAACTTGCGCACGGCTTCGCGCCCGGTGGACACCAAATCCACTTCGCACTTGAGCGTGCACAGCACGCGCTCGATTAGCATGCGGTTGAACTCGTTGTCTTCCGCGAGTAGCACGCGATGTACTTCTTGTTCCGCGCCCAGACGAAAGCCCACCGGCGTCATCGCGCGCGGCGGCGGCAACGACTTGCTGTGCTCGGTCACGTCGGCCAGCATCTGGTCGATCACGGACAGCAGTTGCTGCCCCGAGCGGTGCACGTTCTCGGCCGCCAAGCGTTGCTCGGGGTCGAGCGTACCCTCGAGCAACAGCTCGCTTGCGCCGATCACCACCGTCATCGGCGTGCGCAAATCATGCCCGAGCGCGGACGAGGCAAATTGTAGGGGATTCGTGGGCTCGTCGCGAAAGCGGTGCGCGAAGCGCAAGAGCAGGTTTTGCCACTCTTCGAGGCTGGGCGCGCGATCCAGATCGAGGCCAGCCGACGAGAGCTCGCGCAGCATCTCTGGGGGCAGAGAGAGCGGTGGTTCGCTGCTGGCGCTCGAGCTCAAGCGACGTCCCGAGAAAGATCGAGCGTGGCGATGCGACGGTACAGCGTCGCGCGACCGATGCCGAGCAACTTGGCGGCTTTGCCAACGCTGCCCTGCGTGGCGCGCAGCGCGCGTTGAATGGCGCGCCGCTCCAACTCGCGCAGCGGCAAGATCTCGGTTTCGCCATGACCATTCGCGCTCGAGCCGTTGCTCGGCACGACCGACAAACCGAGCGAGGGCAAACCGAGCTCGCGAATGTCGGGCGGCAAATCCGCCAGGTTGATCTCGTCACCGCGACAAGCCAAGAGGCTTCTGTGGACCACGTTTTGTAGCTCGCGCACGTTGCCCGGCCAGCGGTGGCGGGACATCGCTTCCAGCGCCTCGGGCGAGATGCGCTGCACTTGGCGGCCCACGTCCGAGGTCAGCGTGCGCAAGAAGTGCCCCACCAGGAGCGGGATGTCTTCCACGCGTTCACGCAGCGCCGGCAGGTGAATCGGATACACCACCAAGCGGAAGTACAAATCTTCGCGGAAGCGCCCGGCTTCCACCTCGGCGCGCAGATCGCGATGCGTGGCGCACACCATGCGTACGTCGATCGGGATTTCGCCGGAGCCGCCCACGCGACGGATGGTCTTCTCTTGCAGCGTGCGCAGTAGGCTGGCCTGCGTCTGCAAGCTCATCTCACCGATTTCGTCCAAGAGCAGCGTGCCGCCGTTGGCTTGCTCGAAGCAACCCCGGCGCATCTGGGTCGCGCCGCTGAATGCGCCGCGTTCGTGCCCGAACAGCTCCGACTCCTGCAAGGACTCGGGGATGCCCGCGCAGTTGATGGCCACGAAGGGACCGCGCTTGCGCTGACCACCGCTGTGAATCGCGCGCGCCACCAGCTCTTTGCCAGTGCCGCTCTCGCCCGAGACGCACACGGCGACCTCGCTCTCGAGTACGCGCTGCACTTGATGAGCCAGCTCGCGCATGGGCGGGCTCTTGCCCACGATCGAACCCAAAACCGAGCGTTCGGTGAGCGCGCTCTCCAACCTTCGCACGTTGATCACGAGCTCGCGCCGTTCACGCGCGCGATGCACGGCCAGCAGCAGGCGGTCCCGATCGAGGGGCTTGGTGATGTAGTCGTAGGCGCCGGCGCGCATCGCGGCCACGGCGGTCTCGATTTCGCGCTGCGCGGTCACGACGATGATCGGCAATTCTGCATCACGCGCTTTCAGGTGCTGAATCACCTTGATGCCGGTGACTTCACCCAGGCCGAGATCCACGCACGCCACGGTCGGCAATTCGCCGTCCGATTCGAGTACGCTACGCGCTGAGTCGTGCTCGGCGACACGATAGCCAGTGCGCTCCAGCCAGAACCTCATCAGGCGCCGCGCGGTAGGGTCGTCATCCACGACAGCGACTAAGTCGGACGTACCCTGAACAGACACAGCGCCAGTTTCATCTTCGATCATCGTTCCTTAGGTGAAACGCACGTTCTGGTCCCGCCTTTAGACGCGATAGGTCTCAGCCGATCAGATTGAGACGGCGAAAGCCCGCATGCGCCGCCTGTATCGCACCCCGGCGCTTTCTGTAAACATTCATTATCATTATGTTTTTCGCGCAATCTGGGGCACTGATCACGCGCCCCGGAGTTGGAACGGCGCTCGCATTGTCTCGTCGTCATCGTGGCGGCTGCACATAAAAATCCGAGTCTCAAGAAGTTCCCCCTGGCTCACGGCATGCTGCGCGCGAGCGGCGAGACGGTGGAAGGGCCGCGCGCCTGTGATTGGTTCGACGTCTTCGTCGACGACCGAGGGAACCTGGTGCTCGCGCTGCTGGATGTGCGAAGCAGCGCGGAATCACCGCAGGCTTTCCTGTCGGGGCTGATGCAAACCACGAAAGCCGCACTGCTGCGCGACGAGGCGCTGCACGTGGTGGTCGCAGAGCTCGAAATGCAGCTGGCCGCACACCCCGGCGTCGAAGCAGGCTTGGTGATTTTGCGCATCAGTCAGCGAGACGCCAAAGTGGAGCTCCTGAACGCCGGCATGCCCACCGTGGTCAATACCAGCCCCGGCGGACGCCTCGATTTCTACCCAGCCCAATCCAGCGCTGTCGGTCGCCGCATCGGCGAGGTTCACCCGTACGAGCTGGTCCCATTGCGCTGGGGCGGTACCTGGTTCGTCGTCTCGGACGGTCTCTTGAACGGCGCCTCGGACGAAGAGACCATGGCCACGCTCTGCCACAAGCTCGACGTCGCCAATCGCGGCCTAGCGCTCGCTCAAGCGAGTCCGGAAGATTTGTACGACGTATTCCAAACAGCGCTCACTGCCGCGCGCTTCCTACGTGACGACGCAACCGGCGTCGTGATCGCCGCCGACGGCGCGGCCCGCTTCCAATCCGGCATCGTCTAAAAGCTCAATTCCCCCCGTAAACGTGCCCGTGCCCGCTCTCTTCTCCTGACTCTCCCCTCCTGAACAACACGCCCCGCGAGGTGCGGCGCTGGACATCGATCGCCCCTCTCTTGCTCTTTATGTGGGTCGCCTCTCAGCAGCCCGCGTGCGCCAGTGCGTTACGGCGTGTGGTCGCGCGGTGCGATTTGTCGGGTACGGGCACGGGCACGGGCACGTTTACGGGGCGAGAGACCACTGCTAGATCTAGGGTCGATGAAGATCCAGACCGCGACCATCGAGCGCTTGCGTGATGCATTGCTGCAGAGCGGACGGCGGCCGAGCATGGTCGTATCTTCAGCCTATGAAACATTGACGCGGGAAGGCTTGCTCACGCCGGAAGAGGTGGGCTCCATCAATCGCGTCGGGCCTTTGGCCGAGACGATGTTCCTGATGATGGCAGCGGACGGAACAGTGTCGAACGTCGAGCGCGACGCGGTGCGCGGCGCCATCCGCGGCTTGACCGATGATCTGCTGCGCACGGGCACCATCAACGTGATGTTGGAGGGCTACGAAAAGCGCCTCGCCGATCACGGCCGCGATGCTCGGCTGCAGGAAATCGCCGAAGAGATCGCGGAAGATCCGCACGAAGCAGAGGGCGCGTTCGCGCTCGCCGCAGCCGTCGCGCTCGCCGACGACCAGGTGAGCGAAGAGGAGAACGCGTTCATCAACCAGCTCGCAGAGTGGTTTGGCATCAGCGCCGAGCGCGCCTCGCAGATTTTGGATCAGCTGGAGGACGATCGCGAGCCAGCGTAATTCCGCTCGCACGCAACCTTCGGCCAGACTCGCCACAGTACCGCTCGCGTTTAGGCTATTCACCTTTGTCCTCGGCCCGCGGCCAGCGAGCGCGCCCCGCGAAATCGACAAATCAATCGACTTCGACGCGGACACTGGCTACCACTCGGGCTGTGAAAATCGCCGTCGTTGGTTCTGGGTACGTTGGGTTGGTGGCAGGTGCCTGTTTCGCGGATTCTGGCACCAATGTCATGTGTATCGACGTGAACGAAGCCAAGCTCGCCAAGCTGCGAGCGGGCGAAGTTCCGTTCTTCGAACCGCGCTTGGCGGATCTGCTGAAGCGCAACTGGCCGCATCGCCTGGATTACACCTCCAGCTTGACTGATGGCATTCGCGGCCGCGAGGTCGTGTTCGTCGCGGTCGGTACGCCGCCTCAAGAAGACGGCTCGGCCGATCTCTCGTACGTGCTGGGCGTTGCCGAGCAGGTGGCCAAGGCCGCCGAGCACGACGTCGTGCTCGTGCTGAAGAGCACTGTTCCCGTGGGCACCAACGAAAAGGTGCGCGCGGTCGTCGAGCGCTTCGCCAAGCACAAGATCAGCGTCGTCAGCAACCCGGAGTTCTTGAAAGAGGGCGACGCGGTGAATGACTTCTTCAAGCCCGACCGCATCGTGATCGGCACGGACGACAACCACGCCTTCGAGCTCTTGGAGCGCTTGTATTCGCCGTACAACCGTCAGCGCAGCCGCATTCAGCGCATGAGCCCGAAGAGCGCTGAAATCGTCAAATATGCGTCCAACGCCCTGCTCGCCACGAAGATCAGCTTCATGAACGAGATCGCGCACCTGTGTGACGTGGCGGGCGGCGATGTCGAGCACGTGCGCCTGGCCGTCGGCGCGGACGAACGCATCGGCATGCAGTTCCTGTATCCGGGCCTCGGCTTCGGCGGCAGCTGTTTCCCGAAAGACCTGCGCGCGCTCGTGCGCACCGGCGCAGACTACGGCCTGCCCATGGAAGTCTCGAGCGCCGCCGTGCGCGCCAACGAGATCCCGACCAAAACCTTGCTCGCGCACATGGAGAAAGATCTCGGCGGCTTGGGCGACAAGTTGATCGCGGTCTGGGGCTTGGCCTTCAAGCCCAAGACGGACGACGTGCGCGAAGCCCCCGGCATCAAGATGATCGCCGAGCTGGTCGCCCGCGGCGCGCGCGTGCGCACCACGGACCCGCAAGCCCGCGAAACCGCCCGCGAGAGCATGACCCTGATGGGCCTGATGGACCGCGTGGAAATCTTGGACAACGAGTACGAGACGTGTCGCGGAGCGGACGCGCTGCTCTTGGCCACGGAGTGGAACGAGTACCGAAACCCCGAGTTTCCGCGGGTGCGCGAGCTGATGCGCGGCCGGCACGTGTTCGACGGCCGCAACATGTGCGTGCCGAGCGCCGTCGCGGCCGCGGGCCTAGCCTATCGCGGCATGGGTCGCCCCACGCTCGGTTATTGAGCTCAACCGAGACGCTGAATACGCGCTGCTACGACGTCTTCGAAGCGGCGTAGCAGCGCGGCGACGTGCTCGCCCGGATCACCTCCGTGCATCAAGGGCGTCAGATCCATGCCCCAGGTGAGCCCCGAATGCCGATCGGTGCCGTGACTCTCTGAAAACGTCGCGTGAGCGCGGCGCCGACCCATGGTCGCCAAATCGTAGCGCTTACCGCCCGCGATCTGTGAATCGAACACGCCCAAAAGCGCGCTCTGCAGGTGTTCGCGGCCATCCAACGCAAGCGCCACCTTGTCCGCGTCACACAGCCAATCCAGATCGCGCCAAACCTCACAGCCAATCAGACGCTGAGGCCGCGCTTCGGGCTCGAGCTCGCGGCAAGCGGCGATCACGCGCAGCGCGACGGCCACGTGGGTGTCGTGCTTGTCCGCCAAATTATGAGTGTAAATGACCACTGGCGCGGTGTTCCGTAGAATCTCGACGAGATCCGCGAGCACCTCGGGACGGGCTGCGTTCTTCACGGCGGAGCTCGGGTGATCGAGCAAAAATTGCGCGCCGTATTCCCCGACATAGGCCGCCTTTTTCTGCTCGCTGCGGCGCACCGTCTTCAGCTGGTCGTCCGAAAAATCTCGGTACACGCCGTCGCGCGCGCTACCTGAGCCGTCCGTGACCACGACTCCAGTGAACCAACGCTCGGCGTTCGAGAAGCACTCCAAGATGCCGTGCGCCGCCATGATCTCCAAGTCGTCATGGTGCGCACCGATCCCGAGATGTGTCGTGCGGCGCAACGCGATGGCGAGAGACTCCTGGTCGGGGATGAAAATCTGCGCACTCGCTTGGCTGAGCTTCATTGTGGCCTCTGCGCGCATTCAAGCGCGACAAACAGGCGGCCGCAATCGCTCATCCCACAATGCTGAGGCACGACGCGCGCAGTGCCTGCGCAGGGCGCCACGGCACCTATTTTTGTGCCCGCGCCGGCTCCCGCGCGACCCGGTTTATCACCCGATCGGAATACGCGTTCGACAGCGACGAGCCAACGCTTACCATTTGACGGCAGACCGACGCTCCGACAGCGTTGAACGCATGAAGATTGCTTTTGCCGCGCTGCTCTTAAGCGCCGGGGTGGGCTGTTCACTTACAGGGTGCGGGAGTTCTTCGACGGCCGCGCCAAACAGCGCTGGAACCGTTGGCATGGCGGGCGGTAGCGCAACTGCCGGCGGCGGGAACCATTGCATGGACTACGACCAGGACGGCGTGCCGGGACGTTGCTCACAGGGGCAGTCATCCGACCTAGTCGACTGCATTGACTCGAATCCAGATGTGCATCCCGGCGCGCCCGAGCTGTGCGACCTGCTCGACAATGACTGCAACGGCCAGGTCGACGATGGCGACGGTACACCAGAGTGCGGCAACGCTTGCAGCAAAACGGCCGGCAAGTGCGACCCTGCCGTGGAAGTGGCTGCGACCGCCGAGGGCGCCTGCTACCGCACCGAAAGCGGGCAAGTGTACTGCTTCGGTTCGAACACGAAGGGCGTGCTGGGCAGCTACGAGACGGCCTGGGCATACAGCCCGCTCAAGGTGCCGGGTGTGTCGCGCGCAAAGGCGTTGGTCGCTTCGGGAGTCTCGGAAGTGTGCGCGATCTTGGAGAGCGAAGCGGTTTGCTGGGGTGACAGCTTTGCGTTGCCGTCCCGCGTGCCCCTGCCGGCGGGCGGAAAATCCTACGCGTTATCAACTTCGAAGGGTCTGTGCGTTTTGACGACCGCGGGTGCCGTACAGTGCTTCGCTGTCCACGATACCGGGAGCACCACGGTGCTCGGATCCGACGCCATTTCCATCGACGCCCATGGTGACTCTTTGTGCGCTCTGCTGAGCAACGGAAACATTCACTGTTGGGGGTTCACGGACGACTACACGAAGATCGATCAAGAGATCGCTACGGACGGCGCAAGCTCACTGAAAGTCGGCCCCGACTCAATCTGCGGCTTAGTCGCAAATCAGCTCGAGTGCTGGCAAGAGTGGAAAACAGGGTATGCAACCGAGCCGAGTATGGTCCCTGGCAACGGCAGCGCGGTGGCACTCGCGCTCGGCAGCAACTCCAAATGCGCACTTTCCGCAGCCGGCAAGCTCGCCTGTTGGGCGGGAAATACTCCGACCGAATTGTCCAGCGCGAGCAGCATCACCCTGGGTGAGGAATTCGGCTGCGCGGTGGTGAGCGACGGGCGCGTGAAGTGCTGGGGTGACGTCGACAAGAGCGGCATTCCAGTGCTCAAGGCGTCGAGTTCGACGGTCGCGGTCGCTATCCCCTACGCGATAGCGAGTGACGCGGACGAGCCCGCGCTGCTGCTCGGCGATCCTCCGCTTGGTGCGTGCGACAATCCCCTGGATCTGTGGAATTTGAAGCCGGATCCAGTTACCGATCCCGTGCTCGGCGACGTGTTCTCCGTCATGCATTCGTGCGCAGAATCCTGTAAGGATTCGTTGGATCCCGCCGCTTGCTTTGCGCCCTGCTATGCGAAAGAGAACGTA
>Ga0315912_10004713_pt1 | contig 12788 bp, 9 predicted proteins | sample VfabasoilMG_FD_204469 | JGI IMG/M metagenome (GOLD analysis project Ga0315912, IMG submission 204469) | Garden soil microbial communities collected in Santa Monica, California, United States - V. faba soil | ecosystem: Environmental > Terrestrial > Soil > Garden | place: USA: California... | reverse complement strand
GAACCGGAATTTGCGCGCATCTTTCCGCAGCTGCAGCTCACCGGTACGGCGGCGGGCCAAACCTTCTGCGCATTCCTTTCGATCCCAGAGGTGAGCACGTCACCGCAGCTCGTGCTGCTGCGTTGGTTGTCGCCGGGAGCGTTCGTGGTCGTCAACGTGCTGCTGCTGTATTCGCTGGGGTTCCTCGGCTTGCTCGGGATCCGCCGGCGCTACGGGTTGTCCAGCTTGCCGTTCGCGGTGCTTTTCCTGCTGTTCAACTTCAATGGTCACGTCGTGGCCCATCTGGCGGTTGGGCATTCGATGTGGAGCGGCTACTTCTTGCTGTCGTTCTTCGTTCTGTATCTGCTCAAATGGGTCGAGCAGCCCGCAGCGCGCTCGGCTGCGGTTCAGCTCGCGCTCGTGTTGTTCGGTCTGGCTCTGCAGGGCGCGGTTCATTTGATGATGGCCGGCGCGCTCACGGTGGCCCTGGCAGCGGCTTGTACTGGTAGGTTACGCCGGTCTGGGCTGTGCGCGCTTGGCCTGACCGGCTTGCTCGCCGCCGTGCGCGCGTTGCCAGCATCGATGCTCGTCTGGCGTATGCCGACCGCGCGTTTTTTCGGTGGTTTCGCCACGCTATCCGAGATGCTGGCTGCGCTGGCCAGCATTCGCGGCCCGGAGTTTCCAATGCAGGCCGGCATTTTCGGTGCACTCGGTTGGTGGGAGTATGACACGTACGTGGGTGAACTCGGCGCCTTGACGCTCGGCTATTTCGGCATTTGGAAGACCTGGCAGGCGCGGCACGGTGCAGCTGAGCTTCGCCAATCGCTGCGAGTTCCGCTCTTGGCCATCACCCTGCTCACGCTGAGCGTCGTCGCGTTCCCGCTGTTCGCGCTCAAGCTGCCGTTCTTGGCCAATGAACGAGTGACCTCGCGCTTGTTGATCATGCCGCTCTTGGTGCTGCTGGTCGTCTCGTGCATTCGCCTGCAGGAGTCACTATCTGCGTTCAAGGCAACGCACTCGCTGGCAACGGTGACCGGCGGCGCCCTGGTGATCGAAGCGCTCTCGCTCGCTGCGCATTCGGAAAGATGGAGTTTGGCGGCTCTCGAGCGCACGCCCGCGTTGGACTGGCACGAGCTGAACGGGCCCGCCGTGTTGCTCCAAGCGCAACCGAGTTGGGGTGCGCTGTATCGCGCAAGCCTGGCCATCGGCAGCGCCATCAGCGCACTCGCTTTGCTCGGTTCGAGCCTGCTTTTGTGGCACTTTCTGCGGCAAGAACGTGGTTCACAGCCAGCCAGCGGGAGCCAGCAGCTGGAGCAAACGGTCGCCCCCGTTTAGCCTACGCGAGTGCACCTGACAGTGACCCCGGCTTCGTCCATGTCGAGCTTTCGCTGTTGCCGCCGCTCCCGTCCGTTGGCGTAGATTTCGGCCTCGCTCTGCTTTGGCAGCGGGGCGGCTACGGGCTTTCCTTGCCCCGGACGGAAGGAGCAACCCCTCAGCTTGACGATCTCGCAACTTGGGAGACAATTCGTTATGCGCCGCTGCTCGAACTCCAACAACTGGCCGGCATCACCGTCGATGGCCGACCGATCCATGGCGCAGAGTAAGGTCTTCCAAGGAATGCTTCGAACCGTGCTCGTGGCCGCGGCTTGCGCTTCGAGTTGTGTCGTGCAGGGCGGTGAGGAAAATTACCAAACCGACACCGCCATGGTTGAAGTGATCCGCTACGAAGCCAAGAACCAGGACGGCGTGCTGGTCGGTTCCGGTTGTACGGTCCAAACGGGAGAAACGGGGGAGCGCATTCATTTCAAGGCGGCCCCCGGTGATCGCGTCGAGCTGACCGAGCGCACGGAACTGATTGTGGACAAGCGCTCGACCGTGGAGCAGCATGGCCTCGACGACGCCTTTTGGTGCAGCCAGAAGTCGCAGTCGCTCGCCTCTTATGTGCCAATCGATGCGCGGTGCCTCAAGAGCGTGGAGAGCGGCTCGACGGTCGCGTGCTTTCTGGATCGCGATTGGGTCGGGAAAATCACCCACGCAGAGTTCATCCCACCTCAAGCCGAGCCGAAGCCCGGTACGGTGCTCGGCTTTACTTTGCACATTGACGTACTGGCTCAAGGAAAACAGTGTGCTGTATCGCAATGCCCGGGCGTCGACACTCCGTCGGGCGCGGGTGTCATTTTCGTGGTCGACAAACCATGATTCGATTTTTCTCGAAGAGCGCGCTCGCGCCCGTCGCGCTGTGCTTGCTCGGCGCGTTCGCGCTCAGTGGCTGTGAGCACAAGCAACCGCCGCAGCCAAAACCAAAGCCGAGCTGGGTGGCCCAAACCCAGATCTCGGGCGGAGGGGCCAAGCGCATTTTCGCCGAGAACGTAGAGCTCGGCGTATCAATCAAGAATACCACGCAGACCCCCGTGATCATCTCCGGGATGGGTCGAGACGACCAGGTACTGCTCGTGGCCGCCGACGGCACGACGAGCAAGCTTCATCGTCTGTCGGTCGGAGTCGCCAAACCCATCCTGCTCAAGCCCGGCGAAGAAACCAGGACCGGTCTGCTATTCGAGCCACTCCGCGGCGAGCCGCGCTCGCTCCGCGTTTACGACCAAGAGACCTCGTTGGCGGCTGAGTCTCCGGCACCCGCTGCCCGAGGGAAGTGAGCGGATATCAGGCTCGTGCATGACTATCCATAGAGGAGTTCTATTGGACGGCCTCGTCGGAGCGAGACAGAGTCGCTCCGATGTCGACTTCTCTTCGCAGCCTGATGGTCGTCAGCGCGCTGCTCAGCGGCTGTTCTCAAAACCCCGGCGAACCGGCTGCTGCGGGCCCCACGGGCACAGCGGGCGCGCCGGCAGAGGGCGGCTCGTCGTCGAATCAGCCAACGACGAGCGGGGCCGGGGAGGATGACGCTGGCGGGCGCTCGAATGGGAGCGCTGCGGGCTCCGGCGGCGCCTCGTCCAGCACTGGCCAGGATGAGCCTGGCGGAGGCGGCACAGCCGCTTTCGCGGGCACTGGAGGCGGCGCAGGCACGGCGCACGGCACCGTCCTCAGCACGGTCGACTGGAAGGTCATCGCGGAATCCCAAGATTCGACCGTGTCCAGCAATGTGCCCAGCGTTGCCAGCCGCGGGAAAGATGCCGCGGTCGCCTACATGGAGCGGCCCAGTCGGCGAATCGTGCTGCAACGCTTCGACGAAAGCGGTGATCGGCTCGGCTCGCCGGTCGAGCTCGGAATCAACGTCGACGAACGCAGCAACGTCACGCTGGCCAGTGACGGCAAGCAGTATGCGGCCTGCTGGAATGCCGCACCCGACGTGCGTTGTTCCCTGATCGACGAACAGAACCAGATTCATCTGAACGCGCTGGCCGTTTCGGGACAGTATTCGACCATTGTCGCGCGCGCGAACGGTTGGGCGCTCGCCTACTCCGGGCAAGACAAGCTCGTCCGTTTGCAGCCGCTGACCCCGACACTCGCTCTCGACGGCAGCTTCATCGGACCAGTCTTGTATACGCAGTTCAGCGTGCAAGACATTGGACCGCTGTTTGCGGCAACGCCCTCTGGGTTTGCATTGGTTGGGAGCAACAACGAAGCCGGCGACGTCAGTCTGTTGCGAGTGAGCGCCGACCTGCAATCGGTGGTTTCCGCAACGCCCTTGGGGCATGCCCTCTGGCATTCCGCTCAACTGGTTGCGTCCGATACGCGCGCTGCAGTGAGCCTGTCCATCCCGTATGGTTCTTACCTCCTCTTGCTAGATCAAAAGAAGCTGACCGCGGAATTGCCCATCGCTGGCGGTGGCAAAACCGGCACCGATCAGGGCCTGCTACTGACCGAAGGCGGCATTGGCGCGGCGTGGTTGGGTGGCAACATGGCTGTGCGGCGCCGCTTCTTCGCCGATGGTCACGACTCCGACGTTGGCCTCGACCCGCGGACTCCCTCGAACGAAGTGCTTGGTTTGGAAGAAGAGGGCACCGGTGCCTACCAGCAAGTGGTGCAGGTCGGTAACCGTGCCCTATTGGTCGCGAAAACGACGCGCTATGGCTCGATCTACGGCGCAGGCGCGATTCGTGTCGCCGCTCTGAACTTCGCCGAATGATGTGCCACGCCGGCGCTACATCTGGACTCGCATAGCTCGACTGGCGCGGCTTCCACACGCCTCACGCTGTCTCTAGTTGCCGACGAGGTACCAATTGTCGGTCAACTTCTTGCTGTAGGTCCAGTGCGCTTTCGCAGGTATGCCAACTTGCGTTCGAGCTCCGGTTCCAGCCGGTTACGCCCGGCCTCGATAAATCGAATCGATGTGCAGCACGCGCTCCGGGTCGCTCGAGTCGGCCAAGTTGTCTTGCGGGTAGGCTCATTCCGGTGAGGCTCCGGTGCGCGGCTGGGGCGTATTGAACCCCCAAGAAAGGCAAACCGTACCAGGGTTGAGCTGCGCGTCGAGGGTAGGGCGATTCAATCGACGGGGTGTTCCAGGCATCGGACGAAACCCAGCAACTGCGGCGGCGTCGGGACCGATAGGAAGCGGCAGCCAGAAATTCGCCCGGATTCATGCCGTGTCTCACAGCCCCACGCCTCACAACGCCCTATTTACTAGCGTGTTCGCAAAGCCGGAAAACGCGGCTTCCGAGCTGAAGCTCGTGTTGCCGAAAGCGATCTCGGCGCTCATCGACTGGGCGACGCTCGAGCTGTGTCCCGGGAGTTTCGTCGATCCGCAGTTTGTCGAGCGACGCACCGATTTGCTGTTCAGCGTTCGCTACGCTGGCAATGATACCTGGATCTACGTCCTATTCGAGCATCAAAGTACTACCGACTGGTTCATGCCGTTTCGGCTCCTGCGTTACATCGTGCGCATCTGGGAGGCGTTCTTGCGTGACAACCCGACGGCGAAGCGCTTGCCCGCTATTGTGCCCGTGGTGCTCTATCACAGCCCAGACGATGGCGGTGTCTGGTCGGGGCCCACCCAACTGTCGGAGCTCATCGATCTCGATCCGGGGCAAATCGAGTCCTTCGCGGGGCTGATCCCGCAGCTCAAGTTTCTCTTGGATGATATCTCGAGCTCGGACGACGCGGACTTGCGCAGGCGCCGCCACGAGGCAGCTGCGGCGTTGTTCTTGCTGCGCGATGCGCGCTCGAGCAAGAACTTACGCGAGGGGTTGAAGCGCTGGGATTCGGTGCTGGCCCAAATTGCCGTAGCGCCTGGCGGTCGGGAGGCGCTCGCCGCCCTGTTGGAGTATGCTCTGCGGGTCGGCGAGATCCCGCGCCAAGACCTCGAAGAATTTGCCCGACAATTGAGTCCCGTGACCCAGGAGGCGTTCATGACCACCGCAGAAATGCTCGCAATGGAAGGAGAGGCTCGCGGAGAGGCTCGCGGAGAGGCCAGGGGCGTAATCAGGGGAAAGGCCGAAGGTAAGGCTGAGCTCGTGCTTCGGCTACTGGTTGGTCGCTTCGGACGCCTGCCCGAAGGGGCAAGCGCTCGCGTTGCGGCCGCAACGTCGGATGAGCTCGACTCACTCGCGGAGCGTTTGCTTACTGCGACGAGCGTCGAAGAAGTGTTGGGCTGAGCAGCCTGGCTCAGTGCGGTTTGACGGACACGACGTTGCATTGGATGAACTGGCCGTAGTTCATCGAGCCGGGGATGCCGTCGAACGTGTACTTTTCGTAGTTGACGATTTGGCGCTCGTTGCTGTCGTACCCGTCGAGGGTGACTTTGCTGTTGGCGGCCATCTGCAGCGTGACTTGGTAGTCGAGTTTGAAGATGTAGTGCCCGACGGTTTGGTAGTCGTTCAGAAAGTATTCTTGTTTGGGGCTGGCGACGGTGAGCCGCCATTGCGAGTAGTCGCCGCGATTGACGGTGCCGCCGATCGTGAAGGGGACTTTGCGCCAGGTCATGTTTTGGTATTGGAAGGTCGTGGTGTCGGGGCGCATGCCGCCGTCGATTTGCGTGGGTTCGACGATGCCGCGGATGCGTAGGGTGACGTCGTAGGTGGTGCCGGGGGTGCCGGCGATGGTGACTTCTTTGGCTGATTTGAAGCCGCCCGCGGTGAGCGTGACGTGGTTGCACACGGCGCCGTTGGAAGTGTCGGGGGTTCCGGTGCAGGGGTCGTCGACGCGCAGGCCGTCGAGGTCTTTGGCGATGTCGAGGCCGTTGCTGCCGGCTTGGGCGGTTCCGCCTTGGCCCGCGGCGTTGCTGGCTCCCGCCGTGGCTCCGCCGCCGGAGTGGTTGCCTGCGGAGCTTCCGGTGGCGCCTGCCGCGGAGTTGGTGCCGCCGGTGGAGGCTCCGCCAGTGGCTGAACCGCCCGAGCTGCCCGAGCCACCTGCGCCGGCGAGGGAGGTGCTGCCGCCTGGCGCGCTGGCTCCCGCTTGGTTGATGGCGCCGCCCTGGGCGTTGCTGCCGCCCTGGGCACCGCTCCTACCGCCGTGCCCGATTTCACCCCCGGGTTCGGAGGAGCTGGTCGAGCCGCAGGCGACGGCCGCGCTGGCGGGCAGCGCGAGGGCAAGGACGAGTACTAGCTGCGAAGATTTTTCCAATCGAGGACTCCGGCTGCGACGCGCTGAGCAGTGGCGGGCGGCGGCGATTCCTTGATCAACAATCGGCATCAGCGCGGGATCCGCGCGGCGCTGGCGCGGCTGAATATCCAGCGTCACTGCCGTTTGATGGCAAGGGCGTCCTTGGCTGTGCCCTTCATTTAGTTGAGCAACTTTCGGGGGCGCAAGTCGCTGCATGATGACCGAGAGTGCTGGCGTCCATAGAGATGCCGCTTGTCACGGTTTTCGTGTTTCCGGAGAACCTGTCGATGATCCCTGGTCTGAAACTCGCCTCGCCAACCACCATGCTCGCTTGTGCGGGCATCGTCGCGCTTGCGCTCGGCTGCAGCGCGAGCAATGGGCCGAAAGACAGCGCGGCTGCTCAACCACCGGGGTCCGGGGGTGCCGGTTCCGTAGGCGGAGCTGCTGCCACGGGTGGCGTGGGTGTTGGGCCTGGTACGGGTGGCGGCGCCACGTGTGAGGGCGGGGAGATCGCCGATAACAAGCGGGTGGTGAGGCTCAGCTTCAATCAGCTCTCGCGCACCATTCACGCGCTGCTCGGCGATACCTTCGGCACGAAGGTGGATGCGGATTTCGAGATCGGCCCGGAGTCGCCCACTGCGCGCACTTTTCCGCCGCTCTCGAGTCCTCAAGAAGGCAGCTCGATTACGACTGGTCTGTGGCAGAAGGTGGATCTAATCGCTTCGGCCGCGGGCGGTTATGCTCTGGCCAATCTGGGGCAGCTTACCGGTTGTGGCGCTGCGCCGACGGATGCTTGCGCGGAGGCTTTCGTGCGTGCCTTTGCCGAGAAGGCGTACCGCAGACCGCTGACGGCCGCAGAGGCGACGTCGATCGTTCAGGTTTATACCGAGGTGAAGGGGATTTACGGGACGATTCCCGAGGCCGTGCAGCACAGCGTGTATGCCATCATGCAGTCGCCTCAGCTGCTGTACCGGACGGAGCTGGGCGAGGCCAAGGATCAAGCGGGCCCGCTCACGCCGTATGAGCTGGCAAGCTCGCTGTCTTACTTCTTGTCGGATGCGCCGCCCGACGCGGAGCTGCTGACGGCGGCGGCTCAGAACAAGCTGAGCGCGAGCGCCGACATCACCGCGCAAGTCGATCGCCTGCTCGCGACGCCTGCCGCGCGCAAGAATTTGGAAAGCGCGCTGTTTTCGTATTTCCAGGTGGATAACCTGGCGACGGTGAAGATTGACGATCCGGCCTTTACCTCCGGGACGCAGGCCAAACCGTACACGGGGGTACGTGAGTCTGCTTATCACGAGGTCGAGCTGTTTCTGGCCAACACTTTGTGGAGCGGGCCGCTCACCGGTTTGCTCACCTCGAAGAAGTCGTGGGTCAACAGCACGCTTTCGGGTCTGTACGGAGTGACGCTCAGCGCTGCGGGCGATGAGAGTCAGTTCGTCGAAACGACGTTGCCTGACAATCGCAGCGGCTTGCTGACTCAGGTCGGCTTTTTGGCCTCGAACTCGCGCCCGGATCTGCCCTCGGTCGTGGCGCGTGGGCTGGTGGTGAATAAAGCCATGCTGTGCCAAACCAATCCCACGTTTCCCACCGATCCGGCACTGGTCGCGAAGATCGAAGAGGCGGGCACGAAGCTGGCCTCGGTATCCGAGCGCGAGCGCGCCGAATACCGGGGCAGCACCGCACCGTGTTCTGGCTGTCATCGCGCCTTCGACGCCTACGGCCTCGCGCTCGACCGCTACGACATCGTCGGTCGCTATCGCACGATGGATCCGCAAGGCCGTCCGATCGATGCCTCGGTCACGCTGCCTGCCTTGTTCAACAACGAGGTGGCTGCGGATGCCGTGGCCATGGAGAGCAAGATCGCTCAGAACCCGGGCTTTCCCGCGTGCTTCGGCAAGAACATGTTGAATTGGGCGCTGGCCGAAGGCTCGCAGCTCACCCCGACCAGCTGTGCCACGCAAGCCGTCGTCAGCGGCTTCAATGAAAGCGATAAGAGTTTGAGTTCGCTATTGCGGGCGGTCGCCATATCCAAGGCATTTACGCACCGGAACGCTGGAGTCAGCCAATGAGACAGTATCGATTCGCGCGACGTTCCTTCCTCGCTGGCATCGGTGGCGCGTTCGCGCTCGATGTGTTGCTGCGCAACATGGAAGCCGCAGCCGAGGGCGCAACGTCACCCGCCCGCATGTTGCTCACGCATTTCCCGGTCGGCACGTATCGTCAGAGCTATCTGCCCAAGGGCGGACAAACGGACTTCACGTTGTCGCCGATTCTGCAGCCGTTCGAGAGCCTGAGGAGCGACATGATCGTGCTCTATGGCTTTCAGGATCGCCTGTCGTGTCCGGGCGGCGGTGGCCACGAGGCAGGCACGCCCTTTACGACCACGTGCGCCAACTCCCCCGGGACCCGAGCCAACGGCGGCGAAGGGGATGATGGTGTCGCGGGCGGTCCCTCGTTCGATCAGATCTTTTTGAAGCACGTGCCCAACCTGAAGCAGAGCGGCGCGGGCTACATCAACACGCTGGCAGACGCGCGCGTGGATTCGCTGGAGACGTCCACGCAGTGTCTCTCGTATGGCGAAAGCATCCCCGGCGGCGCGGACTATCGAACCCGCTCGATCAAGGCCGCCAATCCCGGCGGGAATATCACGGAATATACGCCGAACCTGCCGGAGCTCAGCCCCGCCAACGCGTACGCCAAGCTGTTCAGCAACTTCATCCCCGGTGGTTCTACTCCCGGCAACAACGATGCGGCGCTCAAGGCGTTGAAGGCGCGGAAGAGCGTGCTCGATCACAGTCTGCGCGAGCTAGCGCTGTTGAAGACGCTCGCACCTGCGAGTGAAGCCGACAAGATCGAAGCGCACGCGAGCGCGGTGCGTGAGGTCGAAAAGCAGCTCGTCGGACAGATCGAAAGCGGCGCCGTGGGCGGCGGCACGGTGTGCGTCAAGCCCACCGAACCGGACGCTTCTCTGAAAGGCAAGACCGGCTCGAAGTTCGACTACGGTGATGAAGCGACGGCCACCTCGGACGAGGACATGCACGAGCGCATCGGCAAGGCGCACGCGGCCGTGATCCTGGCGGCGTTCCAGTGCGACATCATCCGCGTCGCGAGCTTTCAATGGTCGCCGGGCACGAATCACGTGTCGTTCAAAGGCAAGTATCCCGCGGACCCAGAGCGCAGCTTCATGCATCATCCGATGAGCCATCGCATCGGGTCGCAATCATTCTTCAACGGGGCGCCGCAAACCGGCACCAGCCCCGATGCCTCGCTGTATCAGTTTTTGGTGGCGATCAACGCTTGGTACAACCAGAAAACCGCCGATATCCTGAGCTCGTTCAAGAATGCCAAGGACGGCTTCGGCAACAGCGTGCTCGATCATACGGTGGTGCCGTATCTGACCGAGGTCGGCGATCCGTCGCATTCACGCGGTCCGAAAGCATCGCTGATCTTCGGCGGGAAAGCGCTGGGCATGAAGGGAGGACAGTTTCTCAACTTCGATGGCAACGTACGCCCACAGGTCGATGTTTGGCTGACAGTGGCTCAAGCCTTGCTTCAAACCGATGATCCCCTGGCCGCGTTGCCCGCGACTGAGAAGTTCAACCGCAGCGGTGCGGGGCCGATCAAGGGCCTCTGGGCGAAACCGGCCTGAGCGCTCGGGCCCACATCGTCCCGTGCTTGCCGAGGCTTGTTCGCTCAGCGCAACTGGGCTACCGCTAGTGTCCAGTATGCGAGCTTTTCCCCTCGCACCAAGGTACGTGGCATCCCCGCAGCTACGGCTAGACAACGCGCCGCTCGCGCCGAGCGCTGTGCCGGCGGAGCCATCACTAGCAGCCGATGCGGCTTTGGCGCTGCAGCTGCAAGCGCGCTCGCCCGATGCCGCGCGCGTGGCCTGGGAGCGTTTTTCACCCTTGGTTCGTCGGCTGTTGTCGCGTGCACTGGGTCCCGAGCGGGACATCGAAGATTCGCTGCAAGAGGTGTTTCTGTGCCTGTTCAACAAGGCTCCGGGGCTGCGTAACCCCGCTGCCCTGCGCGCGTTCATCGTTTCAATCACGATTCGCACCGTGCGGCACGAAATCCGCCGCCGTAAGTTGCGCAGTTGGCTGAGGCTCGACAGCAACGCGGCGGTCGAAGATTTGCGCACGGTGAGCCCAGACACGGACGCGCGCGAGGCGCTGACCCGGTTCTATGCGCTGCTCGACCGCATCAACACCCGGGACCGCAGTGTGTTCGTGCTGCACGTGATCGAGGGCATGGATGTGGAAGCCGTCGCCAATGCGCTCGAGGTGTCCGTGCCCACGGTTCGGCGTTGTTTCGCCCGGGCGCGTGAGCGAGTCGCGCTCTTGGCGGGTCGCGATCCCATGCTCGTCGACTACGCGTCGAAGTTGCAGATCGGTGCGGAGCCATGAAGCCAGCGCCCAACCCAGACGCCGTCGTCGAGCAAATGGTCGCCTTGGCCCGACAACTGGGGACCGAGCCCCCAAATCTCAGCCGAGAGCGACAATTCCTGGCGGCGATTTCGGAGCGCGTGGCCGCTCATCGCGCGCGCGAAACGCGGCGTCGGGGTGCGCTTGCGCTAGCGGCCGTCGCAGCGGCAAGCTTTGCGCTCTTTCTCTGGTTCGCACCGCGTAGCGCGCGTCCGCTCAGCTATCGGATCGACGGTGGCGCACTCAGTGAAGGGACCATCTTCGCTCAGGCGGGCACGAGCGTCGCGTTTTCGGACGGTTCGCGCCTGCAGCTGACGCCCTCCGCGCGCGCGCGCATCGAACAAGTCACGGCGCACGGCGCGCGAGTGAATTTGATCGACGGTGAGGTGGCCGTCGACATCGTCAAGGCCGAGGGCAACGCTTGGTTCGTGCAGGCTGGGCCTTATCAGGTGCACGTGGTCGGCACTGCCTTCGATGTGCGTTGGGCCAAAGAACGGCGTCGCATCGAGGTCGACTTGCATCGCGGTTCGGTGATCGTCACGGGTCCGCACATCGATGGCCAACTGCGCATGCAAGCCGGGCAGCGGCTGACCAGCGCCGTGGACGGTGCCAGTGCGGTCACGAGCGAGGCTTCGGCGGGGCCCGCTTCCGCCGCTGCGCCGGCAAGCTCGACGCCCGCCGCGAGCGATTCGGCGAAGCCCGCACCAGATGTCAATGCGCCGCCGCGCGATGCTGCGAGCGTTGGCTGGTCGCGCTTGGTCGCGCAAGGTGAGTTTCAGCGCGTGCTGGACGCGGCGCAACGACGCGGCATCGATGGCGTGCTCGCGAGCGGAACGCAGCTCGAACTGGCGGCGCTTTCGGATGCTGCGCGTTATGGTCGCAATCCGGATTTGGCGCGCCGAGCCTTGCTCGCCGAACGGAAGCGCTTCGCGCGGGCTGCAGCTGCTCGCGGCGCCGCGTTCTTCTTGGGGGGCATCGAAAAGGAGGGCTCGGCCGCCGCGCTCGCCTGGTACGAGACGTACCTGGCGGAATCGCCGCGCGGGCCCTACGCCGCGCAGGCGCTCGGGCGGCGCATGATGATCGTCCATCGTCGCAGCGGTAGCGCGGCTTCTGCGCCTCTGGCGCGCGAATATTTGCGAACCTTCGCGCAGGGGCCGTACGCGCCGCTGGCTCACAAGATTCTGGAGAGCTCGCCGGAATGAGGCGCGCGCGTTGGCGCAGCTGGCTCGTAGGTGCGGTGTGTGTGTGGTGGGCTGAGCCCGCCGCGGCCGAATCGGCGAATCGAGTCGTGTTGCTCGCCAGCGAAGGCGAACAAGACGTCACGGCGCTCGAGCTGCTCACTCGGGTGCGCGGTGAGCTGCACGCGGGCGGGCTGGAGGTGATCGCGCATCCCATCCCGGCTGACGCGGATCTTCGGGTCGCGGTCGAAGCCAGCAGTCCGGAGCTTGCTCCTGCGGCGGTCATCGCGGTGCGCTACCTACGGCCCATGCCGCCTGAACCGGCGGGCGCCGAGGTTTGGATTTCGGACCGGCTTTCGAACACCACGTTGATGCAAGTGGTGCGGGCGAGCTCTCAGCAAGTGGAGCCCGCGCCTCGTTTGGCCGTGCAGGTCACGGAAGTCTTGAAGGCTCGCTTGGCACTCCTGTGGGTGAAGTTAGAGCCGCCGCCACCACCGCCGCCACCGCCACCGCCGCCGCCACCCGTACCGCCGCCGGCAGCCGCCGTGCAGCGCGGTCGGCTGCTCTTGGGCTTGGGTTTGGGGCTTTCGTGGCACACGCACGGCGATGTGGTGAGCTTTCTGCCGTCGCTCTCGGCGGGCTACGATTTGCCCGAAAGCAGCTGGTCGATTGCTTCGCTCGGCCTCAACGCCGGTTGGACGCCGCA
>Ga0315912_10004711_pt1 | contig 12794 bp, 12 predicted proteins | sample VfabasoilMG_FD_204469 | JGI IMG/M metagenome (GOLD analysis project Ga0315912, IMG submission 204469) | Garden soil microbial communities collected in Santa Monica, California, United States - V. faba soil | ecosystem: Environmental > Terrestrial > Soil > Garden | place: USA: California... | reverse complement strand
GACTCTCCTCTCCTGAACAACGCTCCCAACGAGGTGCGCTGCTGGATCGAGATCGCCCCCTCTTCTCTTCCCAACTGGGCTGCCCCTCGGCAGCCCGCGTGCTCGGGCACGGGCACGTTTACGGGGCCTGAGCAAATAGGGACAGGCCCTAGTCCAAATCGCCGGCGTCGGCGGGTGGCGGAGGGTCCGTGCTGGGGATGGCGAGCCTTCGCGCGTCTTCGAACGCCGCCGTGTCTCCCGCAAAGGCGCGCCAAATATCGAGCAAAAAGCTGGGCGTCGGTGATTCGATGCGAAACGGCGCGGACAGCGGTAACTCGACCCAGGCCGCGTGCAGCGCGATGCGGTCCAGCGCGGTCACCGCACCGCTATCGGCAATGAAGCGCGACACACCACCGTAGGCGCGATCGCCGAGCAGCGGTAAGCCGTGCGCGGTGCAGTGCACGCGCAGCTGATGGGTGCGACCCGTGAGCGGTGAAAGGGCCAGCAAGTGCAGCGCGCTCGGCGTGGCACGCGGCAGCACCGCGCTGGCCACGCGCGCGTAGTCAGTATGCGCGGGCTCGGGGTTGCGCCCGTTGACCACGCGCTGATTTCCGCCCGCGCGCCCAATGCTCTCCGACCAAGCACCCGTGGTCGACGTGCTCGGCATGCTCGACGTGTTCGACGCCAAGCCCAGGTAGCGACGCTTGAAACGCCCCTGCTCGCGCCAACCTTGTACCAGGCGGTTCGCGTCCGGGCCGAGGCCGAGCGTCACCACGCCGCTGACGCCGGTGTCGAGCCGGGACAGCGCGTGGAGACGCGAAACGGGCAAGCGCAGCTGCGTTGCCAAACGTGACAGCAGCGTGTCGCTGGTGCGCGCGTCGGGCTCCGTTTGTAACCCTGCGGGTTTATCAACGAAGAGCAGCCCACGGTACTCACCCAGGATCCGCAGCTCTGCCGCGGGCACGGGTGTGCGTTGACCGGTCAACGGAGCTCGGCCGTATTGCCGGTCGTGCGCCGCACGAGTTCGACCAACACCGGGTCGGTCGCCAATTGCTCGCGCAGCGATTGCTTCACGAACTCCAGCTGATCCGGACTGAGCTTGCCCACCAGGTGGCTGGTGGCGTCACTGACGCGACCGTCCAAGTATTGGTCCAGTGATAGTTCCCCGCGCTGCAAGCTCGAGAGTGCCGCGCTGACCTTGCCGCCGGACGCCGCTTCCGGGCTCGCGCCCAGCTTGAACGGTTCCGCCGCCTGCACACCGTCTTTGCCCGGTGTGCCGCCAATGCCGCCGATGCCTGCGCCCGGAGGCTTGCCAATGCCGTCGATACCCATGGCTAATTCCTCAACTGGTTCCTAGCCGCGACAATCGTTCCGGAGCCTAGCATGGCTCGCCCAGAGGCGGGCGAGCCCGCCCCATGAGCGATGGCGGTTACGTTCAGCGCGTTCAGCGCGTTCAGCACGCCGAGCGCGCTCAGCGGATGTTGCCAATGGCATTCTTCATCGTATCGTGACGGGCCTTGAGCACGTTCGAAACGGCTGAATATCCACGACTTTCAGCGCTGATCTGCTCCTGCAGTTTGAGGTAGTACAGGTTCTGATCGGCTTCTTGAGAGATCACTTGTTGGATGCTCGGATCGCCGGCGCTGACGCCGTTGCTCGTTGCTTGGCCCCCCAGTGCGGATGTCGCCGTACCGGTCGGCCCTTCTGGACGATTGAACGCGGCGTTCGGGCCGTACGGGTTGCCGGCGAATGAGCCGGGACCGACGCTCGAGCCGCCGGGACGCATGGCAGCGGCCAAAATACTGCCGCCAGGCAGGTGCGTGACCGCGGCTTCAGCGCCGTTGACGATGGCGGCCGAGCTGGCGTTCATCACTTGTTGGAAAGGACGGGCCGGTTCGGGGGTAACCCGCGGCGCGGTGGCGGTCGGGAACACGGCGGGCGGCGGGCCGCCCACGGCAACACGAGTGGTCATTTTGCAATACTCCTTTTTTGGGCGCACTTGCTTGCGCGCCCTCTGATCGGCGCGGCAGCGCCGCGGGTTGCTCGGAAAAAGCGCGCCGGCGCAATATTCACGAGCGTGGCCGATTCAGCGCGCGATCTGGGGCAGGTAGGACCCCGGCGCTGCTCAAAAACGGCCGTCGATGCCGATCCCGAAGCCGCTCGTGCCGACCGCCTGCGGCACGACGCGAACCTTGGCCTGAAGGTCGGAACGCACGAGCTCGTCGTGCCCGCTGGCCAGCCCCGCGACGAAGAGCACCGCGCCGGTCGCCTGAACCACGGCGTCAGCAGACAGGATGGCGATCGTTTGCACCTCACTGAACGCGCCGCTGACGCACTTGTTGGCGAGCAGCGGATTATTTTCACAGTGGTAGCTGCGCGCGCCGATCGCCGCCCAGGGGCCAATCACCGGGACGATCAACCAGCCCGTGCCGTCTTCCATTTTGGCGCTCACGCCGAGCACGACTGCAGTCGTGTAGGCGATCAGCAGCGTGGCAAGACCGCCGCCGATCAAGCCGTGGGCCGCGCGATGCTCGACGTGATAGCCGGGCGGGATCGGCAAACCGGTGCGGTACGGGAGCAGCGCGGGATAGAAACCTGAGCCCAAGCTCAAATTGGCCGCCGGCGCGGGTGCGCCTGCCGCAGGGGGAAGGCGATTGGGAGCGTTGTTCGGCGCGGGCGCGGGCTGCGCTGGGCGCGTTGCTGGGTTCTGCGCAGCAGGGGCGGTTGCCGGCGCGGGCACTCGGGCGGGCGCAGGAGGCGCTGCGGGCGCGGGCGCTGCGGGCGCGGGCGCTGCCGGCGTGGGCGTTGCGCTGGGGGGTGCGGGAAAGCTTGCGGTGGACTGCGCCAGCGACTGGCTCGCAAACGACAACACGAGTGAAAAACAGGCACCAAGAGCGCACCAACCCCCAAACCCACGTCCAGGCATCGATTCAGGATTAGCAGGAGCCGAAGGTCGAGGCTAGGACCCGTCGCTTCAGCGAACCAGTAGTGACCAACTAGGAACCGTGACGAGCGAGAGAATCAGGCCCCAGCTCACAAACGCCGCTGCCAGCTCACCGGCCACACCGTAGGCCATCATCAGCGCGCCAGCCGTAATCATGGTCGGCATGGCTGTCTCGAGCACCGCCACTTGGAAGACCAGCCCCTGTGCGCCGAGCGCACGCGCCAAACCCCAGGCCACGCACGGGAAGACGAATAGCTTCAGCAACAGCCCGAGCGCGAATACTCGCTTGGGACGAGGCGGTGTGAAGCGCAGCTTCAGGCCAACCGCGAACATCGCGAGCGGCACGAGCGGCGACGCCGCAGCAGTCAACACGGGTTCGAGCGCGGCTGGGCGAGGCAACGGGAGCAGCGCGATCAGCAGCGCCAAGAAGGGTGGGAAGACGAGCACGCGGCTCGCCCGCTCCCAAGCGCTGGTCTGCGCGCCACCGCTCACTTTAGCCAGCACCAGCGGTGCCACAGTGCTGACGAGCAAGAACGAACCGAGCTGATCGTACACCGCCGCGAAGGGCAGCGAATTCTCACCGAGCAGACCACTGCACAGCGGGAAGCCCAGGAACGAAGTGTTCGCGAGCGCCGTTGCCAAAAATAGAGCGGTCGTATCGTTGTTGTCTAGAGCCAAAAACCGCTGCGCCAGACGTGCGGTCAGGTAGGCAAGGCCGGCCATCGCCCAGGGCACGACGACAAGAACTGCCAGCGCAGGGCGCACGCTCATCTTTGGGACGAGGCGCAGCACGGTCGCCGGCACGCAGATATCGATCACGAATCGATTCAAGACATCGGCTGCGTTGTCCGGCAGCCGACCGGTACGTCGCGCCAAGTAGCCCGCGAAGAGCAACGTGCACACGAGGAAGAGGGCGGGACCCATTATGAGCCAAGCTTAGCGGACAAGACTGAGACAGAGCGACTCTCGGTTGCCAATAGCCATATCGCAGCGTGCCGTTCGCCGTTCGCTGTGCGCGCGCGTTGCCGTTGCGAGCGTGCGCGCCCGGACGCGTGGCGGAATTTGTCATTCGTACTTAAGGCGCATTCGCGCGCGACGTTTAGTTCGCTTCACGCAGCACTGGGCTCAAAGAGGGGAGTCGTTTCTTTGGCGAGGGGCTGTGATTTGGAAATTCCCGAAAGGGAGCCAGCGGAGATCTCAAAAGATGAAAAAAGTATCCATTCTCAGTTCCCTCGCTATTGGCGCTTTACTCGTTGGCTGTGGCGGCGACGGCCCCAAGGGCCCCACGGGCGCAGCCGGCCCTTCGGGTAAAGACGGCGCAACCGGTCCCGCTGGCATCTCCGCGCTCGTCGCGATGACCGAAGAGAGCGCGGGCGACAACTGCGAGTACGGCGGGCAAAAGGTCGACTACGGCGCGGACATCGACGACAGCGGTACGTTGGACGAGAACGAGATCGAAGGCTCCAAGTACGTCTGCAATGGCGCGGACGGCAAAGACGGCGCTGACGGCAAAGACGGCGCCGACGGTGCCACTGGCGCCACTGGCCCCGCGGGCCTTGATGGCGCTGCCGCGGCAATGGGCGCTACCGGCGCTACCGGCGCAACGGGCGCAACGGGCGCTACCGGCGCAACGGGCGCAACCGGCGCGACCGGCGCGACCGGTGCGACCGGCGTACAGGGCGCGACGGGCGCAACCGGCGCACAGGGCCCGGTCGGCGCAACGGGCGCTACCGGCGCTACCGGCGCTACCGGCGCGATGGGTGCCACCGGCGCGCAGGGCGTGACCGGCGCCACCGGCGCAACGGGTGCCACCGGCGCAACGGGTGCCACCGGCGCAACGGGTGCTACCGGCGCGACGGGTGCTACCGGCGCGACGGGTGCTACCGGCGCAACGGGCGCTACGGGCGCTACCGGCGCAACGGGCGCTACCGGCGCTACGGGTGCGAAGGGCTTCAATTCGCTGCTCAAACTCACCGGTGAGGCCCCCGGCGCCAACTGCTTCGCAGGTGGAACCAAGGTCGAAGTCGGGCTCGACGACGGTACCCCGAGCGGCACGGCAAGCAACGGCGTGCTCGAAACCGGAGAGGTCGACCAAACCAGCTATCTCTGCGTGCCCGCGCGCTACAAGGTTCTCGTCTGCGGCTCGTCTAGCTTCGCCGTGCCGAGCATCATGCCGGCCAACCTGACGCTGGTCGCCGGTAGCAACTGCACGCCAGATTCAGCCACGAAGACCATGCTGATCACGCGCAGCGGCTCGTTCGTCGCCGCGGAAGTGAAGGCGTTCGTCGAAGCGGGTGGTGAGGTCATGACCGAATACAACAACTCCGATGAGGTGTTCAATGCGGTATTCGGTGCTGGCCTGGCCACTCAAGGCACAGGGCAAGGCGGTTGCAGCGACAACATGCCCTTGGTCGTTCAATTCACGCCGTCCGATCCGTTCTGGCAGACGAACGCATACGTTGCGGAAGGCAACCCTGGCTGCGGTTACGCGGTCACCAACTTCCCGGGCATCACGCCCTTGGCCGGTTGGGCAGCGGGGCAAGTCGGCTTTGCGTATCGCAACGCGGGCCAGGGTCGCCTCTGGTTGACGGACTACGACTGGCAAGACAGCCAAGCCAAGAGCGCCCAGACGCTCATTCTGATGAAGGCCGTCCTCAACCACTGATGTCGATGCGGACGAGCAGTCCCTAGGCTCGTTCGCGCGCCGCCTTCGCCTCCGCCCAAAGCCTCTCGGCTTCGGCGGCGGCGGAGGCGTTGCCGCGTCGCTTCTCGGACCAACGAAGCACGTCGTACGGGCCTTCCCACAACCCGACTGGGTCGCGGAAGCCGATGCGTGGAATGGTGGCGGCATCGCCGCGGAACAAGCCGTGCACGATCGCGAGCTTGGCCCAATAGATGGCCTGCGCATCGCGACCGAGTTTGTAACAAGCGTAGCCGGCGAGCCAGGTGAGCTCGGCCAAACCGGCATGGCGCGCGTGACCTGCGCACAGTCGATCGAGTGCGTCCTGGTAGCGATCGAGCGCGCACAAACACTCAGCGGCTCGAAAGCAAGCCCAGGCCGATTCTTCGTCCCAACCGCGCAGCGCGGCGCACGCATCGTAGGCCGCGACAGCCTGCTCGTTCTCGCGCAGATTGCGGTGCGATTCACCCAGGTAAAAGTGCCAGCGTGGATCTTGGGGGTACGCCTCGATGTGCCGGCGCAGCACCTCGATGTCGTGCCGAAACTTGCGCGTATATGCTTCCGGCGGCTTCGCGAGCTCGCTGAAGGTCATGCCCGTGAGCGTACGAAATCCGACTTTGTAGGCGGCGAACGCCTCGTGAGTCGGCCCCGCCCAACGCTCGCTCATCGGTAACCGAAAGAAGCGCTCCTTCACGTAGTTCTTGCGCGTGTCCGCCACGTACAGCACGCCCTCCGTGGCCCGCGTGAGTTCGGCGCGTACATCCAGCAGCGGTTTGCCGTCGCGCCCGGTTTCGAGGTGCAAGCGCTCGTCGGTATCCACGGTCACCGCCCAATCGCCGCCCAGCTCGCGAGCCGCATCGAGCGCGAAGTTGCGCGCGGCCGAGAAATCATTGCTCCACGTCAGCTTGCGCTCTGCGTACTTGCTGCCGGCGATCTCCTGCGCGCGCAGCAAGCTGCCATCGCTGACGCCGGTGTCGATGACCAGACAGACGTCGACCCAAGCGACGACCGAGCGCAGGGCATCGGCGATGATCGATTCGTTGTTGCCCGTGAGCGTGGTGGCGACGATGCGCATGGCCGCGAGCTTATCGCACCCGTACGCTCAAATGCCGAACCAGTCTGCGGGCGGAAGCGTGCCCTTGCCGGCGCGGATTTCGAAGTACAAGCGCGCCCCGCCGGGGCTCGTGCCAACGGTGCCGAGGCGCGTGCCGGACGGCAAATCATCGCCCACCTTGACGTCGATCGAGCCGAGGTTTGCGCTCACCGTGTAGTATCCGCCACCGTGATCGAGGATCACGCTGCGCCCGTACGCCGCGTACGAATCAGCGAAGGCCACGCGCCCGGCCTGCACCGCGCGCACCACCGACCCGGTAGGAGCGAACATTTCCAGGCCCGGTCCCTCGAAGCCGGCGCGTTCGACGCTACGGATCTCGCTGCGGCCCGTGATCGGAAAGGGCAAGCGTCCTTTGAGTCCGGCGAATCCACCGCCAGCCGGAGCGGAATCGGCCGGGCCCATGCCCGCGCCATAAACGGCCGTGTGGGCCGAACCCACGCCCCCGGAGAACGCGCGCGCGAACGCGTTCGCGCGATCTTGTTCCGAGAGCAGCACGCTGTGGGCGGCGCTCATGACTCGCACTTCGCTCTCGAAGGTGGCGCGGCGTGTCTCGAGATCCAGCAATTTCCGGCCGAGCGCCACGCGACGCGCGCGGAGCTCGCGCTCGAGCGACAGATCGCGACCGATGGCGTTGCGCAAGCGCTCGAGGCGCACCGCATGTTCGACCAAGGCCTCGAAGCCGCCACCGACCGGCAATAAGCCGGCCTTGGCTAGACTCACGTAGACCCGCCCGCGCGTGACGGTGCGCGCGTGCGCACTGTCCGTTTCTTTGCCGAGTCGCTCCAGTTCGGCTTTGCCCAGAGCGACCTGGCGAGTGAGTTCACTCAGTCGTCGCTCCGCATCACCACCGAGGTCACGCTCCGCCGCTGCCGGCGCTTCGGCGACCTCCGACGGATCGCTCTGATCGTCGGCTTGCACCGCATCCGCGGGCGCGCTGATCGCCGCCGCGCTGGCCGCCAGCAAGAGCACGCCCAGGAACGGACTGAGCCGAACCGCTTTCATGCGCCGAGCAGCCTCCGCACGCTGAGCAGCGCCGCGAGCGCGCCGAGCGCAGCGCCGGAGACGACCAGCGCGAGCGCCAGGGTCCAAGGCAAAAACGAGGGCGTCATGCCGATCAGCGTGGCAAAGCTGGCATCGAAATGGCTCTGCACGATGGCAAATAGGCTACCCAAGAGCATGAGCGCGAGAGTCGCACCGAGCCCGCCTTGAATCGCGCCTTCCACGACATACGGGCGCCGCACGTAGTCGTCGGTGGCGCCCACGAGCTTCAAGACTTCGACCTCGATCCGACGGCGTTGCAAGGCCAGACGAATCGTGGACGAAACCACGCTGATGACCGCGGCCAGCACGACCAAGGCGAGCAAACCCGAAGCCGTCAGACCGCCCGCCAAGAGCGCGGCCAAGCGATCGCTCCACGCCGCGTACGTCTCCACGCGTTCGACCGCGGGCAGCGCAGCGAGCTGCTCGGCCAGCTTGTCGAGCCTCCCAGCGGCGACTTCGCTCTGCACGCTCACCTCGAGCGAAGCGGGAAATGCTTCGACCGGCAAAGAATCGATGATCGGATCATCGCTCTGACCGGTGAGCTCGCGCCGCGCCTCTTCGCTGGACACGAACTTGACGGTGGTCACGCCGTCGCTTGCGCGCAGCGCACGCTCGATAGTGCTGATTTGCTCGCGTTCGGCGCCTTTTTTCAGATACACCGAGGCGCGCCCCGTGCTCGACCAGCGGTCCTTGACGTGGCTCACGTTCACCACGACCAAGAGCGCCGAAGCCAGACACACGAAAGCGACGGCCACCGAGAACACGCTCAAGGCGTGCAATCGCCAATCGTTCTTGGTGCCGCGCCACGCTCGTTCGATGGGAGTCATTGGAGAACCTTCACGCAACCCGCCTGCCGACCAACTCCGCCACATCGTCCAAGCCGTTCGGAACGTCGGTGGCCTTGCCTTCGTCGAGCACGACCACGCGCCGCGGACGCACATCGAGCAACGAGCGATCGTGGGTGGCGAACAGCACCGTCACTCCGGTCTCGTTGATGTCTTCCAGCAAGCCCAAGATATCGACTGCCAACTGCGGGTCGAGATTGCCCGTCGGTTCGTCCGCCAACAGTAGCGCTGGCTCGCCGACGATCGCGCGCGCAACGGCCACCCGCTGTTGTTCACCGCCCGAAAGCACGCTCGCCAAATCCGCGCCGCGACCGGAAAGGCCCACGCGCTCCAGCACCTCACCGACACGAGTGCGGATCACGCGCTGCGGCAGCCCGAGCACCTCGAGCGGCAGAGCTACGTTGTCGAGCACGCTCCAGTTCTTCACCAGCTTGAAGTCCTGGAAAATGATCCCGATATTCCGGCGCAAGAACGGGATCGAGCTCGGCGTGAGCCGGCCGATTTCCCGGCCCAAAAACAGAATCCGCCCCGCATCGACGTTCTCCGCCGCATACAAGAGACGCAGCAGCGTGCTCTTTCCGGCGCCGGAAGGCCCGGTAATGAACACGAATTCACCGCGGGCGATCTCGAGCTGTAGACCGCGAAGCACGGGACAGTCGGCGCGATAGGCCTTGTGCACCCCCTCGAACGTCAACACCGGGCGATTCGAGGCCGTAGGATCGAAGCGGCTGCCCTCGCGCAACGCCGAACGAAAGGCGCGACTTTTTCCGCCGAATTCCATCGGCTCGTGGTTAACAGGGAGCTTGGTGAAGGCACAACTTTTCGGCACACTCCGGCGCGAGGTCAGGTGAAAGTCGCTTACTTCGGGCTGCCGCTGGGCGCCCATTTATTACTGAGAGATGGGCACGAGCTCGATCCGTGCGTGCTCTCACCCTTGTCCGCCCCCGGTCGAAGGCGAATCACGCAGCAGGTCGCGCCCCAGTCACTGCTCGACGCACTCGGTGCAGCGCGCGAAACCCTGAACTCACAAATCGAGGCGGCGCTCGCGCGCGCCCGGCCGGATTTGATCGTCAGCTGGTTCTGGACGCGGCTGCTGCCCGAAAGCTGGCTTCGTGTCGCCGCTCACGGTGGAATCGGCGTGCATCCCTCACTGTTGCCTCGCCACCGTGGCCCCAATCCGTACTTTTGGACCATCGATAGCGGGGACCGTGACGCAGGAGTGACTTTGCACACCTTGGCGCCAGAGTACGACACTGGCACCATCTTGCTGCAACGGGCGATCCCGGTGGCGGAGCGCAACTCATGGCAGCTGGCGCGCGCACTCGATCGGCCCTCGCTCGCTCTCTTGAGAGAGGGGGTGGGGCGCTTCGCGCGCTCCCATCCCCCCATGCCCACCGCGCAGGACGAGCAAGCTGCCACGTGGGCACCCGAGCCGACCGGCCGGGAGCTGAGCGTCGATTGGCACTGGGCAACCGCGCGTATTTTGCGACGAATTCGCGCCATTTCACCGGTGCCGGGCTTGGCCGTGGAGATCAACGGAGTCCGCTTTTTCGTCACCCGCGCGGAACCGGCCCGTGATTTCGTGCATGCGCTCGAGCCGGGCGAGGCGGGCGTGGTCGGTCAGCCAGGCACGCTGGTGATTCGCACCGGAGATGGCGCGATCGCCGTCGAACGCGCGCTCTTGGACGATAGCGGCGAAGGCAGCGAAGAAGACGACCCGAACTCCGAACCGAGCGAGCTCGATCGCCACGCACTGGCCGAAGCCGTCGTGCAGCGCATGGCCCCGGCTTAACGAAGTCTTTCGCCGTAGGATCCAGCACTTGGAATCGCGACCCCCGATGATAGACTCCGTAGCTCTGGAGGAGTTTGGATGTCCGATCCCGTTTCGGCAGCCCGCGCTGCGCGTGAAAATCTCGCTCGTGGTCTCGGTGCCCTACAAAGCCCCGGTGTCCCGCCGCAGTTGATGTCCGTGGCCGAGCCCGTCGCGCACGCGATGAGCGCGCTGCATCGGATCGAATCCAGCCAAGGCGCTGCAACGGCGGAGGCCGGTCCCGCCGCACTGGGCGCCGCGCGCCACGCGCTGGCCACACTGCAAGCCAGCGCCGGCCAGCACCCCGCAGTCGATCACGCGCTGGAAGCGATCGCCAGCTCCCTCGGCTTGATTCACCAATTGGCGCAAGCAGCGCAAGCGCCTGCCGTGTCGCCGTTTGCCGGCACGGTGGTTGCCGGAAATCCGCCCCAAGCCTACCCGCAGTCACTCTCGCAAAGCGTCGCCGGGCCCGCCACTCAGCCTTCGCAAGCCATGGCCTATCAGCCGCGTCCGGAAGTGCCGCCGCAAGTTTCGTACGCCCAACCGCCGGTGCAACCACCGCCGCAAGCGTGGCAACCGCAAGCCGCGCCACCCGCGCAGCACGCGCCGCCCGCGCACCAACCTCCGCCGGCCCCCGCGTATCAGGCGCCTGCACCAGCAGCGGCGCCGGCCTATCAAGCTCCGGCGACCACGCGCGCGGGCGCGGCACCTGGAGCTCCAGCAGCTCCAGCAGCTCCGGGCACCCTGCGCGTGGAGGCCGAACTCGGCGCGCACAGCGGCACGAATTTCTACAAGGGGCTGAGCGGCAATGACGTGATCGATTCCGGCGGCATCTTCATCTCCACCTATCAAATTCCGGCCATCGGTCAGCCGTTGTCTTTGCGCGTCTCGATGCCCGGCGGCTACGAGTTCGAAGCGCTCGGCATCGTGCGCTGGACGCGCGACACGCCAGACGGTGGCGACGGCAAGCCCGGCTTCGGCGCGCAATTCACGCAGATCACGCCCGAGGGTCGTCAGCTCGTGTATCGCTACGTCAGAAATCGCGAACCACTGTTTCACGACGATCTGTGAGTCTTCGTAGATGAGAGCGCAATGAGGCGCGCTCGCTGGCTTGCGCTTGCCTGCGTCTTTTGGGTGGTTTCGTGGGCGGGGCGGGCACGCGCGGGGGACCCGTACCTCAATTGGTACACGGTCAAGACGCCGCATTTTCGCATCCACTACCACAGCGGGTTAGAGGACATCGCGCAGCGCACCGCGAGCAGCGCGGAGTCCGTGTATCAACGGCTGGTGCCGCAGCTCGGCTGGGAACCGAAGCAACTCACCGAAATGGTGATCACGGACGACACCGATTCCGCCAACGGCTCGGCATCGACCATTCCCTACAACGTCGTGCGCTTGTTCGCGACCGCGCCCGACGACATGTCGGCGCTGGGCGACTACGACAACTGGATCAACGAGCTCGTCACCCACGAGTACACGCACATCCTGCAGCTCGACAACACCTCGGGCCTGCCCGCGGTCGGCAACGTCATCTTCGGTAAAACCTACGCACCAAACCAAGCGCAACCGCGCTGGATCTTGGAAGGTTTGGCCGTGGTGATGGAGAGCGCGCACACCTCCGGTGGACGGCTGCGTTCCTCGCAATTCGACATGCTCTTGCGTGCGGACGTGCTCGAGCACCGTTTGGCGCCCCTGGATCAAATCAGCAATCCTGCGCGACGCTGGCCCGGCGGCAACCTCTGGTACTTGTACGGCGCGAATTTCATCGGTTGGATCGTGGACACCTACGGCCCAGGGACGTACGCCGCGGTGGCCGCGGACTACGGCGCCTCGATCGTCCCTTGGGGCATCAATCGCGCGATCCGGCGCGTCACGGGCCGCACGTACGAGCAATTGTACGAAGGCTTTCGCCTGTACCTCGAGCGCAAGTACGCGGCGCAAGAGCAAGCCGTGCTCGCGCGCGGGCTGCGCCAAGGAAAGCGCCTGACGCGGCGTGGGTACAACGCGCGCACCCCGGTCTTCATGCCTGATTGCGAGAACGGCAAGCAACGCTTGCTGTACGCGCGCGACGACGGCAACACCACTTCCGGCATCTACTCACTCGATCTCGACGCAAAGGATCCGGATGCGAGCGCGGAGCTGATCGCGCGCTCCGGCGGCCAAGGCCTGGCCGTCGATCGCGATTGCTCGCTCTACTTCGACAACACGGCCGGCTCCAAGCGCCTGTACGTGTTCAGCGATCTGTTTCGACAAGCGCCCAATACGCGTTCGCCCGCGGGCACCGAGCGCAACCGACAAAGGCTGACCGTGGGCGCGCGCGCCAGCATGCCGGACGTGAGCTCCGACGGCCGCTTTCTCGCCTATGTCACCAACCGCGCGGG
>Ga0315912_10004710_pt1 | contig 12795 bp, 8 predicted proteins | sample VfabasoilMG_FD_204469 | JGI IMG/M metagenome (GOLD analysis project Ga0315912, IMG submission 204469) | Garden soil microbial communities collected in Santa Monica, California, United States - V. faba soil | ecosystem: Environmental > Terrestrial > Soil > Garden | place: USA: California... | reverse complement strand
ACGAAGCCGGCGACAAACTCATGGCCGTGAGCTTCGCGGGATCGCCGGCGCTGAACATCAGCGCACCACGGGTACTCATGACCGGACGCTTTCGACCGGGGATCAACAGCAACACGCAGTACTCGGTCGCCAAGGATGGCCGCTTCCTCCGTATCCAGCGCGTCCAGCCTGAATTGCCTGTGACGCAAATCGAGATCGTCCTCAACTGGTTTCAGTCGCTGGGCCAAAAGTAGAATATTGCGATCGGTTCGGAGGACTGTATGCAACATGTTGCCTGCGGCGTCGGAGTGCGGAACGTCATCGCGACGTTCGCGTTTGCGTCATTGATGTGTGCGATCTCGTCGTGCGCGAAGCCCGCGTCTGAAGCGCCGGCACCGAATGCGGCGGCGGGTGCGCAGCCTCAAGCGGTGGCGCAGGCCTCGCACGACGTGCCACCTCCGGCGGCGGTCGCAGGTGCTGTGGAGACCGTGCAGGGACGCGTGCTCGAGTCGTTCGATTCGTCGGGTTACACCTACGTGCGCGTGAAGACGGATCAAGGTGAAGTGTGGGCGGCGACGCTGGCCTTCAAAGTCGCGGTGGGCGATACGGTTGTGGTGCCGCTCGAGAATCCGATGCGCAACTTCCGCAGCCAGGCGCTGAAACGCGATTTCGACCTGGTGTACTTCGCGACCCGCATCGGCAAGCCCGGCGAAGCCGCGCCGTCGGCGTCGTCTGGCGCGCTGCCTCCAGGCCATCCGCCGACCAATCCTGCGGCGACGCCGGAATCGCCGATGCCGGCAGAACCGAACGCAAAGCTGATCGACAAGATCGCGCCTCCGCAAGGCGGCATGGCGGTTGCGAACGTGTGGGCCAATCGCAAGTCGCTGGCGGGCAAGCTCATCACCGTGCGCGGCAAAGTGATGAAGTACAACCCCGGCATCATGGGTCTGAATTGGATCCATCTGCAGGACGGATCGGGCGTGGTGAAGGACGGAACGCACGACCTGACGGTCACCACGACCAACGAAACGCGAGTCGGCGACGTCGTCACCATCACCGGCACGGTTGTCGTCGACAAAAGTTTCGGCGCCGGTTACGGCTACGCGGTGATGCTTCAGGGAGCACGAGTCGCGCGTTAGCGCGCTAAAAAGAAGTCGCGCGTTAGCGCGCTAAAAAGAAGCTGCGCGATAGCGCGCTATCGGAACCTCGCCAGATAGACGTCGCGAAGCACCACGCGATACGCCGGCTGATACCGGGCCGCGTAGATCTCCGAGTGATGGACGGCCGGATAGCCCTTCGGCTTCAGGCGCGCGGCGAACGATCGTAGAAACGCGCCCTCGAACGGCAATTTGCGGTCCCGCACGCCGTTCGCGACAACGCTCCACCATTCCTCAAAGCGCTCGCGATTCGGCGTGAACGTCTTCGCCGATTCGATCATCACGTCGCCAAGCTTCGTCACATCAAGGCCGCTGGCTTTGAACGGCCGCAGGTTGATGCGGATGACCGAACCGTCCGGGCTCACGTCTTCGACCAGCGGTTCGGTTGCGCCGCCAGAGACTGAAGCGATTTCAGATCGCAGATACTCGCGCGCCTCGGCTTCGTCCGTGATGAGATGCCCGTTGCCGAACGCCGCCTGATGCACGAACTTGTAGGCATCTGCTGTCTGCATGTCCGGATAACGCGTCACCTGCTCCTGGAGCCGGTCGAGGATCGTGGGCCCGCGCTGGCACGCCGGCAGTGCGAACGCCGCGGCCAGGACGAGTGCGCTAGAGATTCGGCGCCAGGACGCGTTCGGCCTCTTCAACGGTGATGTCCTTCCGTCGCGCATAGTCCTCGAGCTGATCGCGTCCGATGCGGCCGACGTTGAAGTACTTCGCATCCGGGTGACTCAAGTAGATGCCGCTCACAGACGCGGCGGGCATCATCGCGCACGTTTCGGTGAGCGTAATGCCAACGGCCGGCGCATCAAGCAACGAGAAGAGCTTCGTCTTCTCTGTGTGGTCCGGGCACGCCGGGTAGCCAAACGCCGGACGGATGCCTCTGAAGTTTTCGGTTCGAAGGTCGTCCTGCGACAGGTTTTCGTCTTTGCCGTAACCCCAGTCGTGCCGTGCCTGCGCGTGCAGGTATTCAGCGAATGCTTCCGCCAGTCGATCGGCGAGCGCCTTCACGATGATCGCGCTGTAGTCGTCGCCGGCCGCTTCGTACGACTTCGCAAGTTCGTCGGCGCCGATGCCGGCCGTGACCGCGAACGCACCGATGTAGTCCGGCGCCATGGACGCGGTTGGCGCCACGAAATCGGCCAGCGAGCGGTTCGGACGGCCATCGGCGATCGGCTCCTGCTGCCGCAGCATCGAAAATTTCGCGAGCACCTGCCGTCTCGCATCGTCCTTGTAGACAACAATGTCGTCGCCTGACGCATTCGCCGGCCAGAAACCGTACACGCCGCGGGCCGTGACTTTCTTCTCGCTGACCATGCGCGCGAGAATCTTCTGCGCGTGGTCGTACAGATCGCGCGCGGCCGGACCGATCTTCGGATCGTCCAGAATCGCCGGGAACCGGCCCTTCAGCTCCCACGCGGAGAAGAAGAACGTCCAGTCGATGAACGGCACCAGGTCCTCGATCTTCGGCTCAACCACGCGCCGGCCAACGAACCAGGGCACCGGAATCTGTGCCGTATCCCAGTCGGTTTTCAGATGGTTCTTGCGCGCGTCTTCCAACGACAGCACCGGTCGCTCGCGACGTCCGGCATAGCGCTGGCGCGTCTCTTCCTGTTCAACTCTCGTGGCGGTCGCGAACGCATCGCGCTGGCGATCGCTCATCAGGCTCGCGACCACATCAACCACGCGCGATGCGTCGAGCACATGCACCGTGGTGCCGGAATACTCGGGCGCCACTTTCACGGCCGTGTGCTGCTTGCTCGTGGTGGCGCCGCCGATCAGGAGCGGCGTGGTGAGATGCCGGCGTTCCATTTCCTTTGCGACGATGACCATTTCATCGAGCGACGGCGTAATCAGGCCGGACAAGCCGATGATGTCGGCCTTGCGTTCGGCGGCTTCACTCAAAATCCTGTCGAGCGGCACCATCACGCCGAGGTCGATCACCTCGTAGTTGTTGCAGCCAAGAACAACACCAACGATGTTCTTGCCGATGTCGTGCACGTCGCCCTTGACGGTGGCGAGCAGGATCTTGCCGTTCGAATCGGACCGCCCGGCTGCCGCCAGCGCGCCGGAGGTAACGGGCTCCGCTCCCTCCGTGCCCGCCGCTCCGCCGCCTGCGGCCTTAGTCCGTTCCCTCTGCTGCTGCTTCTCGAGCTCCATGTACGGCTCCAGATACGCCACCGCCCGTTTCATGGCTCTGGCGCTCTTCACCACCTGCGGCAGGAACATTTTGCCGGCACCGAACAGGTCGCCCACGATCTTCATGCCGTCCATCAGCGGGCCTTCGATCACGTCCAGCGGCCGCGGCAACTTCTTGCGCGCCTCTTCGGTGTCCAGCTCGATGAAATCGACGACGCCGTGAACCAGCGCGAAGGCGAGCCGCTCCTCCACCGGTTTCTCCCGCCACGCCAGATCCTGTTCACGCCTGGCCCCGGCGCCCTTCACGCGATCCGCAAACGCCACGAGCCGCTCGGTCGCATCAGGCCGCCGGTTGAACAGCACGTCTTCAACGTGCTCGAGCAGATCGGGCGGAATGTCCTGATACACCGCCAGCTGGCCGGCATTGACGATGCCCATGTCCATGCCGGCGTCGATCGCGTGGTACAGGAACGCCGCGTGCATCGCTTCGCGGACCACGTCGTTGCCGCGGAAAGAGAAGGACAGGTTGCTGACGCCGCCGCTGATCTTCACGCCAGGACAGCTGGCCTTGATCAGCCGCGTCGCCTCGATGAAGTTGATGGCGTAATCGGCGTGTTCTTCAAGGCCCGTCGCGATCGCGAGAATGTTCGGATCGAAAATGATGTCAGACGGGTCGAACCCGGCTTTCTCGGTGAGCAACCGGTACGCGCGACGACAGATCGTGACCTTGCGCTCGATCGTGTCCGCCTGCCCCTGCTCGTCGAAGGCCATGACCACGACGGCCGCGCCGTAACGGCGGACGAGCGACGCTTTGTGCAGGAAATCGGCTTCGCCTTCCTTCAACGAAATGGAATTGACGACCGACTTGCCCTGCACGCATTTCAATCCGGCTTCGATGACGGACCACTTCGAGCTGTCGATCATCACCGGCACGCGCGCGATCTCCGGCTCCGTCGCGATGTAATTCAGAAAGGTCGTCATCGCCTGTTCTGAATCGATCAGGCCTTCGTCCATGTTGACGTCGATGACGTTCGCGCCGCCGCGCACCTGCTCGAGCGCCACGGTCGTCGCGCCGGTGAAATCGTCGCTCTTGATCAGCCGCGAAAATTTCTTGGAGCCGGTGATGTTCGTGCGCTCACCGATCATCTGGAAGTTCGAATCGGGACGAATGACGAGCGGCTCAAGTCCCGAAAGGCGCGTGAACGGCGGAGTGCCGCCGGCCTCTGCGCCTGACGTCACGCGTGGTCTCGGCCGAATACTGCCGACGGCCTTGGCAACGGCGTGAATGTGGTCCGGCGTTGTTCCGCAACAACCGCCAACGATGTTGACCAGGCCGCTCTCGACAAATTCCCTGATCAGGTCCGCGGTTTCCGCCGGTAGCTCGTCGTATTCACCGAATGCGTTCGGGAGACCGGCGTTCGGGTACACGCTGACCCACGAGCCGGAGAGCCGCGCCAGCTCCGCCAGGTGCGGCCGCATCTCGCGCGCGCCGAGCGCGCAGTTCAGGCCGACGCACCACGGCCTGGCGTGTTCGATCGAAAGGTAGAACGCTTCGAGCGTCTGGCCCGACAGGGTACGGCCGCTGCGATCGGTAATCGTCACGGAGATCATCAGCGGGAGCCGCACGCCGCGTTCTTCATACACTTCGTCGATCGCGACCAGGCCGGCCTTCGCGTTCAGTGTGTCGAAGATCGTTTCGAGCAGGATGATGTCGGATCCGCCGTCGATCAAGCCGCGCACCTGATCGGCGTACGCGTTCTTCAGCTGATCGAAGGTGATGGCGCGCAGGGCGGGGTTGTTGATGTCCGGAGAAATGGAAAGCGTGCGGTTTGCCGGACCGATCGAACCGGCCACGAACCGCGGCCGATCGGGCGTGCGGGCCGTGAACTCATCCGCCGCGGCGCGCGCGAGCTTCGCGGCTGCCACGTTCAACTCGTAGCAGATCGGTTCCAGGTGATAGTCCGCCTGTGAAATCGCCTGCGCGTTGAATGAGTTCGTTTCGATGATATCGGCATCGGCTGCGAGGTACTCGCGGTGAATATCGCCGATGACGTCCGGGCGCGTGAGCACCAGCACGTCGCTGTTGCCTTTGAGATCCGTCGGATGCTTCGCGAACCGCTCGCCGCGGAAGTCCGCCTCCTGCAGCTTCCGCCGCTGGATCATCGTCCCCATCGCGCCGTCCAGAACAAGAACGCGGCGCGAAAGGATTTCGTCGAGGAGTGCGGAGCCCCGGGTCTCATTTCGTACGGAGCCCCGGGTCTTTAGACCCGGGGTACTTGGTATTTCTATGCTCATGCGCGAGTTCCTGATGCAATCAATACGGCGAAAGGATCGCCCGTGCGGCGCGAGCCGACGCGGACGATCACGTTGGTAAATCCGGCGTCCGTCATCCGCGTTTGCAGATCGGCGTCGGTGAAGCCAAGCCAGCGATCGCCCAGCTTCGAGCGGACCCATGCTTCGCTGTGTTCACGAAGTTCCAGCACGACCACGCGGCCGCCGGGCCGAAGAATCCGGCGCGCCTCGGCGAGCGCGCGGTCCGGCTGTTCGGCGTGATGGAGCGCCTGTGAGAGCAGCGCGATGTCCATCGATCGGTCCTTGAGCGGCAACTTCTCCAGGTCGCCGCGCTTCCAGGTGATGTTGTTGAGCTTGCGGCGTCTCGCCAGCGCGCGACCGCGCGCCAGCACGTCCTGCGACCGATCGATGGCGGTCACGTGTTTCGCCCAACGCGCGGCTTCGATCGTCAGGTGCCCTTCGCCGCACCCGAGGTCGGCGACCTCAACAGCCGGCAGCAAGAGCCCGAGGGCGCGCGACCAGGCCGGCCAGCTCCGTCCGGGCACGAGCTGACGACGCTCGTCGCCGTGCGTGGCGAAGCTGTCTTTGCGAAGGCGCAGCACCTCAGCGAGGCGCGCATCATCGGCACGGGTTTCCGGCGTCTGGCGTTTGAACTCCTCGCCGAGCCAGACGTGCAACGCGGCGAGCGGCCCCTCCCGGCTCGCCAGGCGATCGGAAAGCCGGTACCAGCTGAAGCCGCCGGCCCGTTCCTCGCTGACGAGGCCGGCGTCGCGCAGCAGTCCCAGGTGCCGCGAAACGCCCGACTGCGCGACCCCCAGGACGCCGGTTAATTCGGAGACATTGAGCGACTCGCGCGACAGGAGCCGCAGCAGCCGAAGCCGCGTCTCGTCGCCAAGCAGCCTGAGCAGGGGCGCTGCGTTCACATCTATAAATATACATTAGTAGATATGGGGACGGGCCTGTTTTGCACAGGATTTCCACAAGAAAGGGACAGGCCTCAGGCAGGCGCGGCCGCCAGGAGGCCTGTCCCCTTTCTGTGGAAATCCTGTGCAAAACAGGCCCGTCCCCCTAACATTGCTCATGACTCTCTTGCTCGCGCACGGCGCCGGTGCCGGCAAAGACCATCCGTGGATGTTGAAAGTGGACCGCGCGCTCGCGCGGCACGGCATCGAAGTGGTGCGTTTCAACTTCCCCTACAAGGACGCGGGCAGGAACGTGCCCGACAAGGCGGCCGTACTCGAGGCGCATTTCGCGAAGGTCTGGAAGGAAGCCGCCGCGTCTGCCAAAGGGCCGATGATTGCCGCCGGAAAATCGATGGGGGGCCGCATCGCATCACAGGTCGCGGCCGCGGGTGGATTCGATCCGGCACCGGCCGCGCTGATCTTCTTCGGCTATCCCCTGCATCCACCCGGCAAACCGACGCAGCGCCGCGATGCGCACCTGCCGCGAATCAGTGTGCCGATGCTCTTTCTTCACGGCACGCGCGATCCGTTCGGCTCACCAGAAGAGATGACCGAACTGACGACGTCGTTGCCCACGTCAACGCTGCATATCGTAGACGGCGGCGATCACTCGCTCGTCGCATCGAAGCGCGCCAGCGCCGGAGCGGACTCGGTGGAAATTGCCGTTGACACGGCGGCCGCATGGATTCGGTCGATCCGCTGAAAAAGTCAAAAGGCAGAAGTCAGAAGTTCGGACTACCCCTTCGCGAACATCCTGGGCCCGATCCACCAGAACACGCCCAGCGCCACCACCATCGTCGCGGCGGGAGCGATCAGGCCGCTCAGGTAGTAACCAACGGCGCTCAGAATGACCGCGCCTTCCGTGAGAAACCAGATCTGCGCAACCGCGCCGGCCACCGCCGGCGTGGCCCAGTACGCGGCCACGGACTCGGCCGCGCGGCGTTCCGGCACGCGCGGAATGAGCACCATCACGGCCACCACCACCAGGATGACGCTCACGGCCGCGATCCCATACGCGATCATCGTCATCGTGTCGCTCTGTTCCGGCATGCCGGCATTCGCGCGGAGGACCACCATCACCGCGGAGAGAACAGTCGCGCCGTAACCCATGAACCGGTGGAGCATCGGGGGATTCGCCTTCGGCTGCTCATTGGCCATCAGTCCCTGCCTCCTGTCAGTTGCGCGATCCACGCGCCCACTGCAGATCGAAATTCATCCGTGAATTCATGGCCGCCGTCGAAGCGCACGACGTGCGGAGAGGCGTTGCGGTCGCGAAGAAACTGAATGTCGATGTCGGCTTTGGGCAGATACCAGGTGTCGCGCGAGCCAACGCCCACAAGGACCGGCAGCGTCAGAAACCGACTCGCGGGGTCGGTTTTGGCATCGGCAGGAATATCGCCGCCGAGCAAGACGACGCCGGTGGGACGACGAGTGCAGAGCGATGCGGCGCGCGCAGCCATCGATGCGCCCTGCGAGAATCCCAGATAGACGATCGCGCCGGTTGCATCGCCCACCGCCGCATCCACCGCGCGATTCACATACTCGACGTTGTCCGCGATCGCGGCGTCTCGATCCTGCCGCGTCATCCAGCTCGCCACCACGGACTCGTCACCGCGCGTATAGAAACGATGCAGCGCCTGCACCGAAACCAGCCGCCACGCATCGGCACCAGGGATCTTCTGCAACTCCGACATCATTGCGTCGGCGCTCTGACCGTAGCCGTGAAAACCTACGAGCGTTCCGGCCGCTAGTACCGCAGACGGATCGATGACGAGGACGCGGCCGTGATTTGTCGTTGGGATGAGAAGTGAACGCATAAAAGGAAACCCCGGGTCTAAAGACCCGGGGCTCCATTCGTCATCTGTTGTTTGTTGTCAGTTCGGCTACTTCACCGGCGCTGGTACCGTGAGATTCAGGTCGTACTTCTTCAGCGTCTGGCTGAGCGTCATCGCCTTCACCAGTGCGGCGTTCGCGTCGGCAACGGCCTTCGGGATTGCGGTGCGCAGTTCGGCGGCCGTCTTCATCTGCGATTCGCTGACCATGTCGCCGAAGCCCATCAGGTCGCCCTTCAGCGAGCCGAGACGGCCGAAGACGTTGGCCGGATCCGGCGCACCGCCGCCGCGTCCGCCGCCACCGCCGCCGCCAAATCCACCGCCGCCGCCGGGCGCGGCGCCCACACCGAACTTCGCCTTCACCGTGGCGAAGTCCTTCGTGAACGCATCGAACTGCGCCTTCACCGTGTCCGGCGCCTTCGACTCTTTCACCTTGCCGGCCAGGTCGGTGAGCTGCGAATCAACGGACGTCAACGCATCGGCTGCCGCCTGTCCGCGCTTCTGAATCTCGTGCAGTTCCATCGCGAGGTCGGTCGCCGCTTTGCGCGACGCGTCCGACTGCAGCATCGGGTCGCCCACGATCTTCAGCGCCTTCGTCTCGATCGTCTTGCCGCCAATGACGAGCGCAACGTTGTAGGTGCCAGGCAGCACCATCGGACCTGCGGTCGCACCGCCGCCGCCACCGCCGCGGCCGCCGCCGCCAAATCCACCGCCGCACGGGTTCTGCGGCATGTATCCAGCTTCGGGCTGCGGCACCGCGCCGCCGCCGCGTCCGCCACCACCGCCCGCGCCGCCCGCGCCACCGCCGCGCGCCGCTTGCGCCGCCGCAGCCAACGCCTCCGCCGCTCCGCCAGCGCGGCCGCCCGGCGCTCCGCCTGGCGCGCCACCCGGTGCACCGGCCGGCTGACCGGCCGCGACTGGATCAACGCGCATGTCCCAGCACACGGTCTGCACGCCGGCCGCGAGACGATTCGCCGGAATCGGCAGATCGCGCACCTGACGGCCCGCCGCATCCGTGATCTTCAGCCGCGCATCGGTCGCGGCCTTCTTGAAGTACATCTGGATCACCGCCTGCGTCGGCGGGTTTTCGCCGAGCCAGAACTGGTGGCCCCAGAACTCGTCGTTGCGGTCGTCCCACTGGCGCCACTGCAGCGCGGGTCCGATCGAGAACAACTTCGCTTCCGCCGCGGCCTGCGCCGCCGCCAGCTCCTGAATCGGTTCCAGGTGATCGAGAATCCAGATGCCGCGTCCGTGCGTCGCCACGAGCATCGCGTTGTCGCGCGGGTGCAGCGTGATTTCGTCCACGCGGACGTTCGGGAAGTTGCGGCCGCTCAGCCGGCGCCAGCTCTTGCCGCGATCGAGCGTCACAAAAATTCCGGTCTCCGCAGACAGATACAACACGTCCGGGTTCTTCAGGTCTTCGGTGATCGATCGCGCGACTTCACCTTTCAGGTTGCCGCTGATCGACTGGAACGTGGCGCCGAAGTCCTTGCTCATCCAGATGTGCGTCTCGAAGTCGTTCAGGCGATGCGCGTCCTGCGTCACATACACCGTGCCCGCTTCGAATTTCGACGCGACGGTCTCGGACACGAATCCGCCCTTCACAAACCCGGGCATCCGATCCGCCATCGTCTTGTCCCACGTCTTGCCGCCGTCCTTCGTGCCGCTCACCACGCCGTCGTCGGTGCCCGCGTAATAGACGCCAGGCTGCTTCGCCGATTCGCCCACGGTGACGATCGCCGGCCAGCTCTGGATGCCGTCGTTCGCGGCGATGCGGACTTCGTTGTTGCGCACGCCCATGATCATCTGGTCGTTGCGCACGGGGCTCGACGTCAGGTCCGGGCTCAGCGCCACCCACGAATCACCTCGGTCGGTGGACTTGAACACTTTGTTGCCGGCAACGATGAGCGCGTTCGCTTCGCTGACGGAGAACTGCATCGGCGTGTCCCAGTGGAAGCGATATGCGCCGCCGCCCTGGTTGTCCGTGGTGTTGCCCGCGTTCGGACGGATGCTCTTCGATTCGCCGGTCAGACGATTGCGGCGCGTCGTGTTGCCGTCCTGCGATTCGGTGTAGACCACGCGCCAGTCGCGCGGATCCATGATCGTGACGAAGCCGTCACCGCCCTGCACCTGGTGCCAGCGATCGTTGGTGATGCCGTTGGACGCGCGCACCGCGCTCGGCCCGCACCAGTTGTAGTTGTCCTGCATGCCGCCGCACACGTTGTACGGATATTCCATGTCGTAACCCACGTGATAGAACGTGGCGATCGGCAGGTTCGGGTACCAAATCCAGGTGCGCGCCATGTCGTACGTCGAGTAGACGCCGCCATCCGATCCGATGATCACGTGGTTCGAGTTTGCGGGATTCCACCAGATGGCGTGCTTGTCGTCGTGCACCGGCTGATCGACCGGCTGGAACGAACGGCCGCCGTCGGTGGACATCGACATGCGCACGCTGGCCACCAGCACGCGGTCCGGATTGTTCGGATCCACGCGGATCTGCGAGAAGTACATCGCGCGTCCGTCCGGATTCGCGCCGACCCGACGCCAGTTGGCGCCGCCGTCGTCCGATCGATAAATGCCTTCGCCGAGCGTTGGCGCTGCGGCCTGCGGCGCTTCAGTTGCCGCTCCACCACCAGCGGCACCGCCGCCGGCTGCACCGGCACCACCGGCACCGCGTCCGCCACCAGCGCCGGCCCCCGCACCGCCGCCGCCAGCGCCGCGTCCGCCACCACCGCCTGCGCCACCGCCGCCACCACGGCCACCGCCGCCGGCGCCTTCAGACTGCACCTCGGCATAAACAATGTTGCCGCTCGCGCGGTACGCGTCGATCGCAATACGACCAAGCTGGCCAGTCGGCAATCCGTTCGTGAGCTTGGTCCAGTTCTCGCCGCCGTCGGTCGACTTGTAGATGCCGCTGCCCGGTCCGCCGCCGTTCATGCAGCACTGCGAGCGCTGACGCTGATACATCGTCGCGTAGAGCACCCGGCGATCGGTCGCGGACATCACCAGATCATTCGCGCCGGTGTTCTCGTCCACGTTGAGCACGCGCTTCCAGGTGGCGCCGCCGTCGGTCGTCTTATAGACGCCGCGCTCGCCGCCCGGGCCCCAGAGCGATCCCATCGCCGCGACAAGCACGATGTTGTCGTCGGTTGGATCGATCACGATGCGCGCGATGTGCTTGGACGTGGGCAGGCCCATCAATTTCCAGGTGGTGCCGCCGTCGGTCGATTTGTAAACGCCGTCGCCCCAGCCTGAGCTCTGGCGGTTGTTCGGTTCGCCGGTGCCGGCCCAGACGAGATCGGGATTCTTCTGCGACACGGCGAGATCGCCGATCGACATCGATCCACCATGCTGGAATTGCGGCGTGAACGTGGCGCCGTTGTTCGTGGTTTTCCAGATGCCGCCGTGCGCGGATCCCACCCAGAACGTGGACGGATTCGCTTCGTAGACCGCGAGGTCTGCGACGCGGCCCGACGCTTGCGCCGGTCCGATGTTGCGGAAATGGAGATTGGCCAAGTCGTCGCCGGCCTGAGCCTGGGGTGACGACTGGCCGGAGATCTGACGGCCGAACGCGGCTATCGCCAGAATTGCGACCAGAACAGCAAACGCGCGTACTCGCTTCAACATGGACCCTCCCGGGCGGAATGCGGGCCTGAATTATAGGGTATTTGCTACTATTCGCCCACGTAGCACGCCCCCCCGGGAGGCTGGATGGACGGGTTCTTTCTGGTCTGGCTCGCGATGGCGATTGCGCTGTTCGTCGTCTGGCAGCGCACCACCCGCCTCACCGCCGAAAGCACGGAAATCCAGCGGAAGCTCCTCGATCTCGCCGATCGGCTTCGCGCGCTCGAAGGCGCGGAGATCCGCCGCCATGAGGCGGAACGGCAGGCGGCAGCGGCGGCGTCCGCGCGGGACGACGCAGCGTCCAGGCATGCAGCACCGAGCACCGAGGCGCCGGGCGCGCCGGCGCCCAGCATGCCCGTCCGCGCCGTCACTCCCGACGCTTCGGCGAGACAAGCCCCGGCACCCGACACCGTTGCGCCTCCGTCGCGCGATGAAATGCCGGTGGCGGCGGCCAGCGCCATCGAACCTGCGCAGCCGGAACCGAGCGCGCCAGCGTCCAGGCCTCTGATTCCAACCGGTCCCGCATTCAGCGCTCCCGCGCCTCCGAATCCAGTGATGGCGTGGCTGCTGCGCGGCAACCCGCTCGCGAAGCTGGGTGTGGTGCTGATGTTCTTCGGTCTCGGGTACTTGCTGAAGTACGCGAGCGATCACGGCATGTTGTCGATCGAGACCCGGCTCTCCGGCGCCGCGGCGATTTCGATGGCGTTGCTCGTGGTGGGCTGGCGTCTGCGCAAGCGGATGCCGGTCTATGCGCTCACGCTGCAAGGCGGATCGATCGGCGCGCTCTATCTCACGAGCTTCGCGGCG
>Ga0315912_10004709_pt1 | contig 12795 bp, 10 predicted proteins | sample VfabasoilMG_FD_204469 | JGI IMG/M metagenome (GOLD analysis project Ga0315912, IMG submission 204469) | Garden soil microbial communities collected in Santa Monica, California, United States - V. faba soil | ecosystem: Environmental > Terrestrial > Soil > Garden | place: USA: California... | reverse complement strand
CGCGCAATACCGGTTTTGCGCGCAGCATCGAAGTGAATTCGCGCGTGCATCTCGGCGAAACCGACGTGCAGGGCGCCAAGGCCGCCGCGGCCATCATGGGCATGAACAACATCTACTACCGCTTCCTGCACCTGGTGGAAGACGGCGAGTACCAGACCATGCCCGCGCGCCTGCGCATGAACGTGATCGCCAATCACGGCATCGACAAGCTCGATTTCGAGCTGATCTCGCTGGCCGTGTCGGCGGTCAACGGCTGTGGCCTGTGCATCACTTCGCATGAGAAGAAACTGCGCGCCCACCAGGTATCGCGCGAAGCCATCCAGAGCGCGGTGCGCATCGCCGCGACCATTCACGCCGTGGCCGGTGTCCTGGAGTTCGAACATAGCGCGCCGGTGGCGTCGCCCCCTGCCGAACTCGCCGCCTAGCGGGAACATATCGGCCGTCCCTCTCCCTTCACGGCCGATACTGGGGCGCCCGGAATGCCGGGCGCCTTTTCTTTTTCAGACGGTGTCAGGCCGGCATTCCGGCATTATCCGCGCATGGCCCCGAACGTCCTGTCCGCAGGCGTGATCGTCGTGCGCAAGACCGGCGAGGGTTGGCGCGTCCTGCTGCTGCGCGTCTATAACTACTGGGATTGTCCCAAGGGGCTGGTCGAGGCCGGCGAGGAGCCGCTGGCCACCGCGCGTCGCGAGGTGCGCGAGGAAACCACCATCGATGATCTCGAGTTCGCCTGGGGCGAGTCGTTCCGTGAAACCGAACCCTACGGGCGCGACAAGAAGATAGCCCGCTACTACCTGGCGAGGACGACGACCGAATCCATCACGCTGCCAGTGAACCCGGAGCTGGGCAAACCGGAACACCACGAATGGCGCTGGCTCACCTGGGAAGAAGCCGAGCAGCGCGTGGGCGATCGGCTCTGGAACGTGCTGCGCTGGGCGCAGGAGACCATCGACTGAATCGGCCCGTTATCGCGCGGCGTCGCAACCTCGCGCGTCGCCGCTGCGGCAAGCCTGCTCGGCGACCTTGGTGAACTCGGGTGGTTCACGCGTCGGATCGTCCGGGCAGCCGAGCTGCGCGAGGCGCCGACCCGCCAGCGCATCGTCGTCGCGCTTCAGATCGATTTTCGCCAGGATGCCGAGATCCGGTCCGGCGCAATGAATGCCGCCGAAGTAGACGGGATGTGAGTCGCCTGGAACGTCGAGGCGCGCAAGCATGGTGGGGCGAAGGTCGGTGCGTTCCGGCTGCACAACGACGCGCACCCATTCGGGTTTCAGCGGTTTTCCGCGCTCCATCTGGTTTACGGCGCCGACCGCGGCCTCAAACAATCGTTCGCCGGAGACGACGTCGTTGCCTCCGAACGCGTTGCCCTCGGTGGCGATTATGGTCAGCGCTTCGCCGTCGAGGGACCGGTAGCGCTGCAAGTTGGCGTCGACAACGCCGCCGAAACCGTCGGGCAAATGCACCGCGGCGCGTGGGCGCAGCGGGGCCACGGGTTCACGGGCGCAGCGCACCGATTTCACCAGGTCACGCATCGCCTCGAGTTGCGCGTCCTGCGATGAGTGAAGTCGCAACACCAGGCCGATGCCGAGCTCGACCGGGCAATTGACCACGCCGAAGCCGATGATCATGTCTTTCCGGCCAAACAACGCCAGGAAGCGACCTGCCGAGAACTGCTCGTCGTGCAGGATCGCGCCCTCGATTTTCTTGGGCTGCATGCTGACAACCGCGGGCAGCATCTGGTCGCGGAATTCTTCGTATGTCAGTGATCGCGTCAGCCACAGCACCGTGACTTCAGGCTCTTCCAGGTGCGGGATGCCCGCCAGGGCGGATTCGGAAATCAGGCGCTTGTGCGAGCCGCCCGCCGGATTCTTGCTGTCTTCGATCACCGCTCCGGGCGGCAGCGCGATGGAGAAGCCCGGCAGCGACACTCGCGAGGTCTGCGGCTGTTGGGCCATGCCCGTCGAACCGGCCATTCCGATCAGGATGACACCCGCAATTCGCGCGATTCTCATGTCAAACCACCCGTCCGCGCCGTCCGCCGCGCAGGAAATCCTCGATGTTGAGCGCGAGCTCATCCACCGCGCGCTGTCTTGCTTCGAACGCAGCCCAGGCGATGTGCGGGGTTACGATGAGATTCGGAATGTCCGGCGCGAACAGCGGACTGCCATCCACCGGTGGCTCCTGCGGCAACACGTCGATGGCCGCGCCACCCAGGTCGCCGCCACGCAGCGCGGCCACCAGCGCATCCAGGTCGACCAGCGCGCCGCGCGCAGTATTGATCAGCAACGCATCGGGCTTCATCAGTGCCAGCTCGCGCTTGCCGATGAGCCCGGTGGTCGCGGGCGTCAGCGGGCAATGCAGCGACAGAACGTCGGCGCTGCGCAGTAGTTCGTCCAGCGTCACACGCACCGGCCCGATCGCACTGGCGGTGTCATCCTCGCGTCCCGGCTTCGCACCCGGCCGCTCAGCCACCAGCACCCGCATGCCGAGCGCCGCCTTCGCGGCCTTGGCCACGGCGCGACCCAGCGTGCCGAAGCCGACGATGCCCAGCATCTTTCCGGACAATTCGCGGATCGGCGCGCCGGGCACGCTGAACTGTTCACAACGCGCCCAGGTGCCATCCACCGAAGCCTGGCCGTATTCGCGCAGCCGATGCGTCAGCGACAGCATCACGCCGAGCACGTGCTGCACCACCGACACCGTGCAGTACTCGCGGATATTGCAGACGGCAATGCCGAGCTCGCGCGCCGCCTCGAGATCCACGTTGTTGGTACCCGTGGCCGTGAGTCCGATGAACCGCAGCCCGGGCACGGCCCGCATGCGCGCGCGCGAGATGTTCAGCTTGTTGGTGAGGATGAACTCGCAGCCGGCGATGCGTTCGTCGACCTCGGCATCCGTGGAGGTCGCATGAAAAGTGATCCCCGGCAGCACGCGCTCCAGGGATCCGGTGTCGAGGTCATCGTGACTGACGGTGCCGAAATCGAGGAATACCGATCTCAACTAGCTACTCCGCTCGCGAAGCCGGCGCCGGAAGGGCGCCAGCCGGAGCGGCAAGTGTGCCACCAGAATGGGGGGAGGGTGCAATGGCCGGCGGAATCAGCTTGTACATCACCGGGGTCACGAGCCGCGCCAGCAGCGTCGAGCTGATCAGGCCGCCGATGATCACCCAGGCCATGGGCGAGTAGAGCCCGATGTTCTGCAGCGCCAGGGGCAGCAGGCCGCCGATGGCCGTGGCCGAGGTCAGGAGAATAGGAAGAAACCTGATCTCGCCGGCCTGTTCGATGGCCTCGTCCAGTGGCATGCCCTGTTCGCGCAGCTGGTTGGTGAAGTCCACCAGCAGGATGGAGTTCTTGATCTCGATGCCCACCAGCGCCACGAAGCCGATCGACGCGACGAACGAGATGTCGTTGCCCGACAGCAGCAGCATCAGCAAACCCCCGAACACGCCCAGCGGCACCACCGTGAGCACGATGAGCGTGGATTTGAAGTTGCCGAACTCGAGCACGAGGATGGCGAAGATGCCGAAGATGGCAACAATGATCGCGATGCCGATGCCGCCGAAAGCTTCCTGCGACGCCTCATTCTCGCCGCCCAGGTCGTAGTAATAACCGCGCGGCCAGTCCATGGCATCGAGCTTCGTGGTGATCTGCTTCGTGAGCTCGGCGATGTTGAAGCCAGGCTCTGCATCCGCGTCGATGGTCATGGCGCGTTCGCGGTTGAAGCGCTGGATCAGTGTCGGCGCCTTCTCGAATTCCAGCGAGGCCAGTTGCGACAGCGGCAGCGTGCCGCCGGACAAGGTCGGCACGCGCACCTGCTCCAGCGCACCGAACTCGGCCTGCTGGGTGATGGGCGTGCGGATCACGATGGGGTACTGCTCGCCGGTCGTGTCCTTGAAGGTGCCCACGGGCACGCCGGCCACGGACAGGCGCACGGCCCGATCCAGCTCGGCGGTCTGCACGCCCAGCTGCTGTGCCTTGCGTGAATCGATGCGCAACTTTAGGTTGGTTCGCGACACGTTGAGCGGATTCTTCACGTCACGCGTGCCGGGCGTGGCCTTCACCAGGTCTTCCACCTTGTGGCTCAGCTGCTCGATCACGTTGAGGTCGTTACCGATCACGCGCACCGAGATCGGCGCCGAGATCGGCGGGCCGTTGGCGAATTCCTTCACGTAGATGTGCGCGCCCGGATATTGGTCCAGCCGCTCGCGCAGCGCCTGCAGCTTCACCGGCGTTTCGTCGGTGTCGTACTCGTGCAGCTGCACGAACACTTCCGCGTAGTTGGACGCGTCGTTGGCGGGAATGTGGTTGTAATAGATCTGCGGATTGCCGTGCCCGAGGTTGGCGAACCAGCTCTTCACCTCGGGCATCTTCTCGAGCTCGGCCTCCACCACGCGCAGCGCGCGATCGGTTTCCGACAGCGCCGTGCCATTCGGTGCATTCACCTGCACGAGGAACTGCGGCGTGTCCGCCTTGGGAAACAGGCTGGATCCGAGCACGGGCACCAGCGCCGCCGACAGCAGCAGCGAACCGCCGAGCGCCGCCAGCACCGTGAGCCGAGGGCGCGACAGGCACCAGTGCAGCGCCGGACGATAGTAGCGATGGATCACGCCCATCACGCGCTTCAGGAACGGGTTCTCGTGCGCCTGGGATTCTTCCTTCAGCACGCGGCTGGTCATGAACGGAATGATGAACAGGGCCAGCAGCAGCGAGCCGATGATGGTGCTGACCACCGCCATCGGCAGCACGCGGATGAACTTGCCCGCGGTGCCGGGCAGGGCCATCAGCGGCAGGAACGCGAAAATGAGCGTGGCGGTGCAGCCGAGGATGGCGACGAAGATCTGCTTGGTGCCGGCCAGCGCGGCCTGCACGCGCGTGTAACCCATGCGCATGTGCCGTGCGATGTTCTCCACCACGACGATGGAATCGTCGACCAGCAGCCCCAGCGCCACCACGAAGCCCGCGATGGAGAGCTGGTTCAGCGAGTAGCCGAGGAAATAAAGGCACGCCAGCCCGAAGGACAGCGACAGCGGGATCGACACCATCACGATGCCCGCGGCCCGAAGGCCCAGCGGCAGGAGTGTCAACAACACCAGCGCGATCGCGATTCCGAAGTCGAAATAGAGCCGGCCGAGCCGCGAGCTCACGTTCTTCGACTGGTCGAAGCCGACTTCGAGCCGGATGCGCTTCGGCAAGTCCTCGCCGAAATTGTCGATGACGGCCATCACGCGTTCGCGCACCTCGAGGATGTTGTAGCCATCCTTCTGGTTCGCGGTGACGAACACGGCGCGCTTTCCGTTGAAGCGGCCGGTGTAGCTGTAGGTGCCGGTGTTCCAGCTCACCTCGGCCACGTCGCGGATGCGTACGATGCGGCCTTCGAGGGACGCGATCACCGTGTCACGCACCTGGTCCAGCGTTTCATAGCTGCCGGAGGTCTTCAGCGAAAACGTGCGCGCGCCGAGGTCCACGAATCCGGCCGGGATGTTCGCGTTCTCGCTCTGCACGGCCGCGATCACCTGGTTGGGCGAGAGATTCAGCTCGGCCATGCGCTTGAGGTCCAGCGCCACGCGCAGTTCGCGATCGGGAAAGGCCCAGCTTTCCGAGGTTCGCACACCGTCGACGGTCTTCAGGCGGTCCTTGAGTTCGCGCGCGTAGTCCTCGAGCTCGCGGTACGGAGCGTCTTCCGACAGCAGCGCGACCTGGATGGTATTCACCAGGCCCGGCGAGAACTTGCGCACGATGATGTGCGTGCCCTCGGGAAATTCCGGGCGCAGCGCATTCAGCTCGCGCGTGATTTCGTCGTACTTCTTGTCGGCGTCGGTGAAAGCCTGGAATTCGATGGCCGTGAACGACACGCCGTCGCGCACCGAGGTTTCCATCTTGAGCACGTCATCCAGCGCCGCGAACTTGTCCTCCAGCGGCTTGGCCACCAGCCGTTCGAGATCCTTGGGATCAGCACCGGGGTAGATAGCGGCGATGGTGAAGCCGGGGATCTTGAAATACGGATCTTCTTCGCGCGGCACGCTGGCGAAGGCGTACCAGCCCAGCGCCACCAGGCACATGAAGGCCACCAGCGTGAACTGGTAACGGCGAATCGGGAATTCGAGCAGGGTCATGGCGCGCGACTAACTTTCGGAGGGCGCGGCCGGCAGGTTTTCCGCCTGGCGCGTGCCTTCGGCGGCCACTTCCACCGACTCGCCGTCTTCGAGGAACAGCGCGCCGTCGGTGATGACGCGTTCGCCGGCACCGAGGCCGCTCTCGAGCGCGATGGCGTCCGCCGTGATGAAGGCCACGCGCACCTGGCGACGCAGCGCCTTGCCCTTGTCGATGACGAACACGCTGGCCCGGTCGCCGTTGCCTTCCACCAGCGCCGCCATGGGCACATAGGTCAGCGGCGGCGCGGAAGATTCGGGCGCCATGCGCAGGCGCGCGACCAGTCCGCTCACCAGCCGCGGCGGCGGCGTGTCGAATTTCACCTCGATGGGAAACATGCCGGAACGTTCATCCGCCGCGCTCGCCACCTCGGTGACCGTGCCGTGCATGGACTGTCCCGGGAAGGCGTCCATGCGGATCTCGCCCTTGTCGCCGATCTTCACGTTGACGATCTCGCGGTCGGCCAGCGCGGCGCGCACCACGAAGCCACTGTCGCTCTCGCCAAACACCAGCACCGGCGCGCCCGCGGCCACGAGCTCGCGTTCCTCCACGAGCTTGCGCAACACCACGCCGTCGCGTGGCGCGACGATCACGGAATATCCCTGGTTGAACTGCGCGGACTTGAAACCGGCTTCGGCTACCGCCGCCTGCGTGCGCAGGTCCTGCAGCTGCTCCAGGCTGATGACCTGGTCGGCGTAGAGATTCTCGCCGCGCTTGAGGTCGCGCTGCGATTTCTCGGCCAGCTGGCGCGCCTGTTCCACCTGCGCATTCACCTCGGTGAGTTCGATCTCCGCCAGGCGCTGGCCCTGCTTCACGGCCTGGCCCGGTTGCACGTGCACGCGACGCACCAGGCCGCCGAGCTTGAACGACAGGCGCATCTCGTTCTTCGTGACCACGATGCCGTTGGTGTCGATGGGCGGCACCGCCGGACCCAGCGCGGCCAGCTGCACGCGCACCGGCGTGGCCTTCGGCGCTTCGGGCGCGTCGTCGCGGCCGCACCCGGCGACCGCGAGCACGGTCAGCGCGATGAGAATTCCATTTCTTTTATTGACGTTCATGGATGGGTCCCAGGGGCAGGTTGCCCGCGGCGGTGGCGTAGTCGAGCTCGGCCTGGCGCGCGAGCACTTCGAAACGCGTGACATTGAGATTGAGTTCGGCGCCCGTAAGGCTGGAGCGCGCGTCGATGAATTCCACCTGGCTGATCACGCCCTCATCGCGCTTGCGGCTGGCGATGCGGAATGCGGCGCGCGCGGCATCCGAGCGCGCGGCGGCCGTGGCCAGCGAATCGGCGCTGGTATTGAGCCGGTCCAGCGATTGCTGGACTTCGAGCTGCACCTGCTGCTCGAGCTCGTTGTACTGCGTCTGCGTGCGGCGTGCGACGGCGTCGGCCTGCCGCACGGCGGCGCGACGCGCGCCGCCATCGAAGAACGTCCAGTTGAGCAGCAACGACACCGTGGCGTAATTGCTGCCGCGACCGAATTCGTATTCCTCTCCCTGGATGCCGCCGTCGGCGCCCAGCGAAAGCGTCGGCCACAGTTCAGCCTTCGCGAGGCTGGTCTGGGCCTCGCTGGCACGGGACAAGTGCGCGAGTTCGGCGAGCTCGGGGCGGTTGTCGATGGCCGCCTGGCGCAGCTCGGCGAGGGCGCGCGTGGTGGCCGAGATGTTGGATTCCACCTCGGCGTTCTCGAGCGCGGTGTCGAGCGGGCGATTCAGCAGGAAGTTGAGATAACTCTGCGCCTGCGCCGCGAGATTGCGCGCGTCGCGCGATTGCTGGACCACCTGCAATTGTTCGGCGCGCGCGCGCAGCACCTGGTCCTGCGTCACCTTGCCATTGCGGAACAGGGATTCATTGACGCGCAGGTTTTCGTCGAGCAACGCGACGCTGGCGTCGACGATGCCCTGGTTGCGCACCGAGCCCAGCCAGCGCAGGTAGCCCACGGTGATGTCGCGCTTGAGGCGCCGGGCCAGCGCCTGGCGCGAGTATTCGCTGGCGCCCAGCAGTTCGCGTTGCGCGCGCACCGCCGCCGGAATGGCCGGCGCAATGATGGGCATGCGCAAGGTGATGCGGGTGTCCTGCTCGGTTTCGCGCAGGAAAGCGATGGTTTCGTTTTGCACGACGGGAAAACGCGGCGGCTGTCCCTGCGCGATCAGCATTTCGTTCAGCGTCTGGTACGCGGGATTCAGCGCATCGCCCAGCGGCAGTTCGATGGTGCGGCCTCCTTCCGATCGCGAGTACCGCGCCGCGAAACCGGCTTCCGGGAAGTAACGCGCGCGGGCTTCGTCGAGCGCGGCGGCGGCGCGTTCCACTTCCAGCGACTGCGCCTGCAGCCCGAGATTCGACGCCAGACCTTCGCGCACGTATTCGTCGATGACGGCCGGGAGCGGCCGTCCGGAGACGGCTTCCTGGGCGCCGGACGCGGGCGGAAGCGAGGAAAAAAAGAACGCCGCCAGGGCGGCGAGGGCTGTCAGCTGTCGAGTGGCTGGACGAGTGTCTAATTTGAAGCGAAGACGATCCATGTCGGCGTTCTGAAGTCTCAGGCCTTGAGGTCGCGGGTGATCATGTCGATGGCGTTGTCGATGAGCGCTTTCGGAACCACGCCGTGATGCGCCAGCGCATTCGCCTTGGTGGTGGTGAGCTGGATGATTCCGTGCATGAATCCCCACAGCGTCACGCTCATCAGCATCGGCGAGCCGATGTCGCCGCGAATGCTGCCGTCCTTCACGCCATTCTCGATGCAGGCCACGAGCGTGGCCTGGAGACGATCTCCGCCCATCGCGCAGGCCTGCTCGGCCGGCGAGCCATCGGTGGGTTCGGGGGAGTGCAGTTCGCAGCGGGCCAATGCATCGAAAAGCACCGGGAATTCCTGCGAGAAAGCGACGTAGGCTCGGCCGAGGGCGCTCACCTGTTCGAGGCCGGTACGATTGCGTTCGGCGGCTTCGACGAAGCGGGTGTGCAACATGCTCATGGCGCGTTCGGCCAGGCCGAACATGAGATCGGCGCGGTCCTGGAAATACACGTAGAGCAGGGCGCGCGAAAGCCGCGCGCGACGCGCGACATCATCCATGGTCAGCGCATCCAGTCCCACTTCGCGACCCGCGGCCTCGGCGGCGTCCACGATCTCGGCGCGACGACGCTCCTTTTCTTCCAGTCGACGTTCGGCGATGTAGTTCATGGGCGGGGAGCCTAACCCTTACTCTGACGGCGCGTCAATTAGTAGAGAAGTGTGTAAAGCATCCGGAGACGCAAATGCGAACTCATCGCATTTACATCGCAACGGGGCGAACTCATACTGCGGGCCGTGAAATCCACTGACATGCACGGTTCCCCGGTCCCGCTGGCCGAGTTGCGACGCGGCGAAAGCGGCGTGGTCTCCGGCCTCGATGCCGCCCGGATGTTCGGCGATTCGTCGGCCGAATCGGCGGCTTTGCTCGCGCGCCTGCGCGACCTGGGCTTCGTCGCCGGCGCGCGCTGCGAAATCGTCGCGCGCATGTGGCTGGGCGGTGATCCCCTGGTGGTCCGCATCGGTGGATCGACGTTTGCGCTGCGGCGTGCCGAAGCGGCCGCCGTGCAGGTGCTGCGTCACAAGGAACGGCCAAGTCCCAGCGCCGTACTCGTCGCCAAGGACGCAAGCGCCGCCACGGTCTAGAGGTTTCCCGTGGACACTGCGGTCTCCGCTTCGCCGTTGCGAATTGCGCTGGTCGGCGTGCCGAACTGCGGCAAGACCGCGTTGTTCAACCGCCTGACCGGCAGCCGCCAGAAGGTTGCCAACTACCCGGGTGTGACCGTCGAGCGCCGCGAAGGCGAACGCGCCGCGAACGACGGCAGCGAATTGCGCATCCTCGATCTGCCCGGTACCTATAGCCTCAGTCCCACCACGCTCGACGAAGCCATCACGCGCGACGTGCTGCTCGGCCGCGTGGCCGACGCGCCTGCGCCCGGACTCATCGTCTGCGTGGTGGACGCCGTGCACCTGCCGATCGGACTGCGTCTCGCGCTGGAAGTGAAGCGGCTCGGCCTGCCCATGGTGCTGGCGCTGAACCGCATGGACGTGGCGCGCCGCCGCGGCGTGAAGATCAACGTCGAGCGATTGGCGGCCGAGCTCGGCGTGGCGGTGTTGCCCACCGTGGCCGTGCAGCGCGGTGGCGCCGACGCGCTCATCGAAGCCATCCAGCCCGGACGCTGGGCCGCGCAGCGCAACGTGACCGTGCCCGCGTGGCAGGAAACCACGGCCGAAGACGCCGAACAGACCCAGTCGGATCTCAAGGGCGTGCTCGAGGCCGTGGGTTACTCGGCCCCGGTGGAAAATCCCTGGTTCGGGCGCGTCGACCGGCTGCTGCTCCATCCCCTCGGCGGCCTGATGGTGCTCGCCGTGGTGATGTTCCTGATGTTCCAGGCCGTGTTCAGCTGGGCGGAAGCGCCCATGGACTTGATCGAAGGCGGCATGGCCGCCGTGGGCGAGTGGCTGCGCGGTAGCATGTCCGAGGGACCCTTGCGCAGCCTGCTGGTCGACGGCGTGATCGCTGGCGCCGGCGCCGTGCTGGTGTTCCTGCCGCAGATCATCATCCTGTTCTTCTTCATCCTCGCGCTCGAGGACTCGGGTTACCTGCCGCGCGCTGCCTATCTACTGGACCGGCTCATGGGCAGCGTGGGACTCTCGGGGCGCGCCTTCATCCCGCTGCTGTCGAGCTTCGCCTGCGCCATTCCCGGCATCATGGCGGCGCGCACCATTCCGAGCTGGCGTGATCGCCTGACCACCATCATGGTGGCGCCGCTGATGACCTGCTCGGCCAGGCTTCCGGTGTACGCGCTGCTGATCGCCGCCTTCATTCCGGACGAGTCCGTGGGCGTGTTCAATCTGCAGGGCCTCGTGATGTTCGGCCTGTATGCGGCGGGCATCCTCTCGGCGCTGCTCGTGGCCTGGGTCATGAAACTCTTCGCGAGCGGCACCCTGTATTCGCCGCTGATGCTGGAGCTGCCCGACTTCCAGTGGCCGAACTCCGGCAACCTGCTGCTGGGTTTGTGGGAACGCGTGAAGATCTTCCTGAGTCGCGTCGGCGGCATCATCCTGGCGCTGACCATCATCCTGTGGTTCCTGTCCAGCTACCCGGCACCACCGCCGGATGCCACCGGTCCCGCCATCCAGTACAGCTTCGCCGGCCAACTCGGCGCGGCGCTCGAATACGTGTTCGCTCCCATCGGTTTCAACTGGCAGATTTCGATCGCGCTGGTGCCGGGTCTCGCGGCGCGCGAAGTGGCGGTGAGCGCGCTGGGCACGGTTTACGCGATGTCGGCGGCGGGTGACGACGTCGCCGGTCAACTCGAGCCGCTGATCGCCCAGACCTGGAGCCTGGCGACCGCCTGCAGCCTGCTGGTCTGGTACATCTTCGCGCCGCAGTGCCTGTCGACGCTGGCCGTGGTCAAGCGCGAAACCAACTCCTGGCGTTACCCGCTGATCATGGCGGGATATCTCTTCGCGCTGGCCTACCTCGCTTCGTTCATCACCTATCGCGTCGTGAGCGCCTGGGCGTAAGGTAGGGCCGCATGCTTCAGCAAGTCCTGGTGACCTTCCTGGTTCTCGCAGCCTTCGCCTTCAGCGCCTGGCGCCTGATGCCCGCGCGGCGTCGCCTGCTCACGCTGCTGGCGCTGGATCGCTGGGCCGCGGGCCATCCGGCACTGTCCGCCTGGCGCGAACGCTGGCTGAAGCCGCGCATCATCCGCGCGGGTGGTGTCGGTTGCGACGGCTGCGCCGCCAACGGCTCGCACGCACCGCGTTCCCGGTGATCAACCGCGTCTTCGTCGCGCTGGCCGCGCAGGTGGGTGCGCTGCTGTGCATGACGGACGCGACGGCCGCCCCCGCGACCCGCACCGTGCGCGATGACACCGGCGCGGAAGTCACCGTCGCCACCAGTCCCTGCCGCATCGTTTCGCTGGCCCCCGGCACCACGGCGATGTTGTACGCGGCCGGTGCCGGTCACTGCCTGGTGGGAACCATCGCCTTCAGCAAGGAACCGGCGGAAGCCGCGTCCGTGCCCGTCGTGGGCGACGCCGAGACCCTGGACTTCGAACAGCTGCTGACGCTGCGTCCCAGCGTGGTCGTGGTCGCGGTGGACGTGGTGCAGCGGGTGCGCATCGATCGCATCCGCGCGCTGAAGATTCCGGTGTACCAGGTGCACGTGCAGCGCGTGAGTGGCATGCCCGAATCGCTGCGCCGGCTGGGCGCGCTCACCGATACCGCCGCCACCGCGAAAGCCAGCGCCGACCGGCTGGATGCCGACCTCGCGCGCATCGCCGCGCAATACCGCGGCCGGCCCAATGTCCGCGTGCTTTACCAGATCTGGGATCAGCCTATCTACACCATCGGCGGGCAACACGTGATCACCGACGCGTTGCAGGTGTGCGGGGCGACCAACGTTTTCGCGGAGCTCTCGACCGCGGCGCCGGCGGTGACGCGCGAGGCCGCCGTGCTGCGCAATCCCGATCTCATCCTGGTGTCCGCGCCGCCCGAGTCGGCCAACGAATGGGTGGCCCGGTGGCGCCGGATTCCCACGCTGCGCGCGGTGCGCGACGACAAGATCGTCGCCTACGTGGACGAACGCATGGATCGCATGGGGCCGTCGCTCATAGCCGCGACGGAAGGGCTCTGCA
>Ga0315912_10004708_pt1 | contig 12796 bp, 13 predicted proteins | sample VfabasoilMG_FD_204469 | JGI IMG/M metagenome (GOLD analysis project Ga0315912, IMG submission 204469) | Garden soil microbial communities collected in Santa Monica, California, United States - V. faba soil | ecosystem: Environmental > Terrestrial > Soil > Garden | place: USA: California... | reverse complement strand
ACTTCACGGATAAAATGTACTACCTGTGCCGTTCCAGTGGCACTCGTATTCCCGCCGCTGCTCGCAACCGATAGCGACTGCTTTTTTTCTTCCGTTGCGTAAGGATCCACCGGCGGATTCAACGCCCCGGGCATATCAATACGCGTGGAATCGATTTCAATCCACTGCGCAGGCACCGCACGCACAAATGCCGTGCCGCGTATATCGGTAATTTCCGCTGGCTTCTTGCCCGCCGCTAGGCGATGCGCGATATCCACAATCGCGCGCTCGGCATTGCCGTACACCAGCATGTCGGCTTTGGCGTCGATCAGCACCGAGCGGCGTACCTTTTCCGACCAGTAATCAAAATGTGCGATGCGTCTTAGACTCGCCTCGATGCCGCCGATGATGATGGGCACATCGGAAAAAGCCTCGCGCGCGCGCTGGCTGTAAACAATCACCGAGCGGTCGGGCCGCTTGCCGCCCTCGGCTTCCGGTGTATAAGCGTCATCGCTGCGCAAGCGCCGGTCGGCGGTATAGCGATTGACCATCGAATCCATGTTGCCGGCGGTGATGCCGAAAAACAGTTTCGGCCTGCCCAGCGCCTTGAATGCATCGGCGCTGTGCCAATCCGGCTGCGCGATGATGCCGACACGAAAACCCTGCGCCTCGAGCAAGCGCCCGACAATCGCCATGCCGAAACTCGGATGATCGACATAAGCATCGCCGGTAACGATGATGATGTCGCATTCGTCCCATCCCAGCGTATCCATCTCCGCGCGCGACATCGGCAGGTATGGCGCCGTACCGAAGCGCGCCGCCCAGTACTTGCGATGGCTAAAAAGATCTTTAGTAATGCTGGCAGCGGCTTGCATGGCACGCATTATACCGCGCTTTATACGTTGTTTGGTAGTAAGTTATTGTTTTTATTGACTATTTTATTTTTGACTGCCAAATTTTCCACCATGGCTTGCCGTCGCCCGCATTGCCGGTAAACGGCGCATCTGCTGCACGAGGCGCGCTGGTGTTACGAACGATTGCGGTTGGCACTTCAGTTTGCGTACCTAGAGTATTTTTCGGCTCGGCCTCTCCTTCGTCTTCATTCTCGTCCTTGATGTTTTCAAGATAGCGCTTCAGCACCGCATCAAAGTCGCTTGCGAGATCGAGCATCACATCACGTTCGGTATCGTAGATGGCATTCATGCCGATTTGCGACAATTTTTCCAGGTAGCGCCACATGTCGCGCACAATCGCATCGGTCTGTTTGGGATCGGGGCTCCACGGCAAATCGAGTTCAACCGCCTGGTCGTACACGTAGAAATTGATGCTCTCGTCGCCCTCAGGCAGATCGGCCGATAATGCCAAACGTGGAGGCGTTTCCTTGCCCATCAGCGCCGCAATCAATCTCGTGCGCGGAGGCTTGGGTTCCTTCCACATAAGGCTGGAATCAAGCGTCGACAGCGCTTCACGAATCCGCCACTTCGGTGCGCTGCGATCCGTGTCAGGCCGCGAAGTGTCCATGTAGACGCCGTCATTCCACGCATTGAAGGCCGCCTCCCTGCTCACGGCAATTTGAGGATCAAGCACGCAGATTTCGTAACTCATATTGGCTCGTCAGCTAAGATGGTGCTCAAAGCATATACCGGTTCTCCTTGAAAGGCAGTGTATTGGCGACGATGTTTAAACGTTTGTAAATCGCCAAGTAATACACTATCGCCTTCCCGCGCACCGCGGTAGGATAGCCGGACGTCATGGGAGAGGACATGCGTAACACGCTGTTTTCATTTGCACTTTCTTGCCGCGCATTGCATGGCGTTCGCGCAGTGCAATCCGGTGCAGCCATGACGCGACGGTACCAATGTTTCTGATCGTCAAGATACTCATCGCCGCCGCGGTAGTAGTGCCCCTGGTTTATATGGGCTAAGCCATTGCGATCGTGCTCGTAACGCCGCTGGTGGCTATACTTTTCGTCGGCGATCTGATGAATCTCGGTACCAAAACCATACGCGCAATACGCCGGGGCGCATACAAGGGCGACACGCGTGTCTATCAATTCGGATTTATTCAGGTGCGCATGATCGAACATGCGAACCGCGCATGGTTTTCAGCGCTGTCGGTATGCAAGGCGCTCGGCTATGAAGACGTGCAATACACGATCCGCCACTACGCCACCACCGACTATCAGATTTTCGGTGCGAAAAAAGAACCGTTCCTGTCGGAATCAGGCGTGCAGAAACTGGCAGCGCTGTCGCGTCATGCCGACGCGCCCGCGTTCCAGAAATGGTTTGACGGCGAAGTGCTGGCGACGCTGCCGAAAACGCGGCGTCGCATGAAAGCGTCCGTGTCTACAGCGCCACCATCTATCGATACTTTTTAAGCGATTGTTTTTATTGGTTTTATTGCAACGCCATCGCCGATGATGCGCTGATTCAGCAAATTGGTACACGCGGCGATGATTTCCAGCGCCGGCGTCGCCACACCGGTGAGTTGTCCCAGCTCGACGATGACGTTGATGATGGCATCGAGTTCAAGCGAGCGCCCCGCGCGCACGTCCTGCAGCGTCGATGGCGGTATCGACACGCGCTTTTTTGAATTCGCAACCAGCGCCGCCGCGTCCACGTCAAGCGGACTTCCTACAGCACCGGCCACTGCAATCACTTCGCGCGTCATCGCCACTGCAAGCTTCTCCGTGGGGGGAAAGTTCGCAGCTTCCCGCGCGTTCGTTTGCGTGAGTGAACCCATGGTGTTCCACACCGCATTGGACAACAGCTTGGTCCACTTGCCTTTGCGTATATCCGTCACCGGTTTGCCCGGCCAACCGGCATTCGCGGTAATTTTCGCGATTGTCTGTAACCGTTCGCTCATGCGATTGTCGATCTCACCGAGTGTGATTGAATCCGCGTCCGAGTCCGCGAGCCGTATGCGCCCCGGTTCGACCAGATCGGAAGGCTTGAACGCGATACCGCCGATGATGTTTTCCTGTGCAAAAGTGCGCGACAGCACACCGTCGGGGTCGAGTGATTTCAGTTTCGTGCCTTTGTAGCGCGACTCGATGCCGTCGAAGTACCACCACGGAATGCCGTTTTGCGGAAACACAAACATCGCATCCTTACCGCCAAGCGAGCGTAAATGCTGTGCCGCCGGTACCAGTTGATGCGATTTCAGCGTGACGAAAATCAAATCATACGGCGGCTTTTCTTCCCCCGGCCGCGCTGCGCGCACCTTGATCGGATCGGGACGTCCGCTTTTCGGCCCTTCGAGAATAATGCCGCGCCTGGACAGCGCCTCATACTGCGCGCCGCGTGCCACCAGCGTCACATCCTCGCCCGCCGCCGACAGTATCGCGCCGAGATAGCCGCCGATCGCGCCGGCGCCGTAGACCAGAATTTTCATCACCCAACCTTTACTTTCGCTGCACGTTTCACCACACCTCGCTACGTGATTACGCCGCACGAATAGCGGATATCGTAAGTATCTGTTTTTAAAGAACTTTTACAATGCTATTTTACCGAGGGTTTTACCCGGCGGCCACGCTGTTGGCGCAGCACGCTCGTATTGCGGCGGATACTTTGCATCCGCGTTCAATGTAACTGCTGCATGTTGCGGCCAGCGCGGATTAAACAGCATCGCACGCGCCAGCGAAATGAAATCCGCCTTGCCGCTAGTGAGAATATCTTCGGCCTGTTGCGGATCGGTGATCAATCCCACCGCGCCTGTCGCGATTCCCGTCTCGCGTTTTACACGCTCCGCGAACGGCACCTGATAGCCGGGACCTGTCGGCACTTTCGCATCCAGCACCACACCGCCGCCGGAGACCGTGACGTACGCAGCACCGGCTTTCTTGAGTTCGCCGGCGTAAACAACGGCGTCGTCTGGCGTCCAGCCGCCATCGGCGAAATCGCTGCCGGAAATTTTTGCACCGATGAATTTGTCCGCAGGCCACGCTTCCCGCATCGCGCGAAAAACCTCCAACGGCCAGCGCATGCGGTTTTGCAAACTGCCGCCGTACTCGTCGCTGCGCTTGTTCGCCAGCGGTGACAGAAACTCTGAAAACAAATAACCGTGCGTCGAATGCATTTCGACGAAATCCAATCCGAGGCGTGCTGCGCGCCGCACCGACGCCACACACGCCTGTTTGACGCGTTGCATATCCTGCGCGCCTAACGCGTGCGGCACCGGCCAGTCCGCGGCCAGAGCTACTGCCGACGGCGCTTCGACCATCCACGCGCCCTCTTCCGGTTTCAGCGGGCCGCGCCCGTTCCACGGTCGGTGCGAGGAGGCCTTGCGCCCCGCGTGGCCAAGTTGAATGCCGAGCACGATAGACGATACGCCGCGCACCGCTTTCACCACGCGCGCCATCGCTTGCTCGTTGGCGTCGCTGTACAGTCCCGTGCACTGCGGCGTGATGCGGCCTTCGGGTAAAACACCGGTAGCCTCGATAACCAGCATGGACGCGCCGGAGAGCGCCATGCTGCCGAGATGCATCACATGCCAGTCGGTCATCGAGCCGTCGACTGCGCTGTACTGACACATCGGCGCGACCGTTATTCGATTCTCCAGCGTGAAATTGCCGAGTTGCAAAGGTGAAAACAGTTTGCTCATGATCTGCCTTGTCAATAATCACAACAATGTTTGAAGTCCAGCGAAAATATCCAAGCATCGACCACCGCAGATAGCCCAGCAGTGGCAGCACGGGAGCCGCGCGCATGATGTGCTTCGGTATGCCCGCCGGTGCGGGAACGAAGAAAATTACCGCCGCGACAGGGAAACAGGCCGCGAGCGGTTCGTTCAACCGTTCATTTGTTCACTCAGTGAATCTCCGGATCCGCTGTCGCCACCGTCTGATGCAGGAAATCAAAATCACAGCCCTTGTCCGCCTGCGTTACGTGCTGCGAAAATAACGCGCCGTAGCCGCGGCCGAAGCGCTGCGGCTGTGGTTTCCATTCGGCGCGGCGGCGCGCGAGTTCGGCGTCACTAACTTTCAGTTCGAGTTTGCGCGCCTCGACATCGAGTTCGATCATATCGCCTTCGCGCACCAGCGCCAGCGGGCCGCCAATGTACGACTCCGGAGCCACGTGCAGCACACAGGTACCATACGACGTGCCGCTCATGCGCGCGTCGGAGATGCGCACCATGTCGCGCACGCCCTTTTTCAGCAATTTCTTGGGAATCGGCAGTTGTCCCCACTCCGGCATGCCGGGGCCGCCGAGCGGGCCGCCATTTTGCAGCACCAGCACCGAGTTTTCATCGACCTTGAGATTCTCGTCGTCGATCCTCGTATTCATCTCGTTGTAATCCTTGAACACCACCGCGGGCCCCGTGTGCTTGTGCAAATGTGGCTCGGCAGCGGTAGGTTTGATTACCGCACCGTTGGGCGCGAGATTGCCACGCAGCACGGCAAGCCCGCCAGTAGCTGATACCGGATTCGAGCGTGGGCGGATCACGTCTTCGTTGTAGGTTTTGCAGTCGGCAAGATTTTCGCCCAGGGTTTTGCCGTTGACCGTCATGCACTTTACGTTGAGGAGGTCGGTAAGATTCGCCAGCATCGCGCGCAAACCTCCGGCGTAATAAAAATCCTCCATCAGATATTTGTCGCCTGCCGGACGAATGTTCGCCAACACCGGCACTTTGCGCGCGAGTTCGTCGAAGCGTTCCAGCTTGAGTTCGATGCCCGCGCGTCCCGCCATCGCCAGCAAATGAATCAGCGCGTTAGTCGACCCCGACAACGCATGCACCGCGATGATCGCGTTATCGAACGATTGCGCGGTCAGAAAATCTGAAGGCTTCCAGTCTTCCCACGCCATATCGACGATGCGTTTGCCGCTGGCCGTGGCCATGCGCGGATGATTGGCATCAGCCGCAGGTATGGATGCCGCGCCCGGTAGCGTGAGGCCCAGCGTTTCGGTGATCGAAGTCATGGTGGAAGCCGTGCCCATCACCATGCAGTGCCCGTAGGAGCGCGCAATGCCTTCTTCCACTTCGCCCCACGCCTTTTGATCGATGTTGCCGGCGCGCAGTTCAGCCCAGTATTTCCATGAGTCGGTACCCGAGCCTAAAAATTCGCCGTGCCAGTTGCCGCGCAGCATCGGCCCGGCGGGCATATAAATGCTGGGCAGATTCATCGACAACGCGCCCATGAGGAGTGCTGGCGTGGTCTTGTCGCAGCCACCCATCAGCACGCAACCGTCCACCGGATAGGAACGTAGCAACTCCTCGGTTTCCATCGCCAGCATGTTGCGGTACATCATGGTCGAAGGTTTCTGGAACGGCTCGGCCAGTGTGATCGCCGGCATCTCCAGCGGAAACCCTCCTGCCTGCCACACGCCGCGCTTCACTTCCTCCGCGCGCGTGCGAAAGTGAGCGTGGCACGGGTTGATGTCACTCCACGTGTTGATAATGCCGATCACCGGCTTGCCGGCAAAATCCTCGCGTGAATAACCCATCTGCAAGGTACGCGAGCGGTGGCCGAACGAGCGCATGTCCTGCACGCCGAACCATTTGTGACTGCGCAATTCTTCGGGGCGGCGTCGGGGACGTGCCATGGTCAACCTCCATTTTAGATTTGGAATTTATTCAGAAAATGCGGCATCGCGCACGCAACGCCGGCATCATTTTACAACCAGCTTAGGCAGATGCGTCAGGTTTTAGCCCCGCCGCCTCCACGCCCTTGGCCGCGCATTCCTCGTCTTCGTCGCCGGATGCTCCACTGATACCAACCGCGCCGAGAATGCTGTTATCGGTATCGCGAATCAGCACCGCGCCCTGTTGCGGCAGAAATTTCCCCTGCGCTGTGGCTGCCAGTGTGATGAAAAAATTCGGATTGCCCTTGGCGCGATTCGCCAGCGCACGGCTCGAACAGCTCATCGCCACCGCACCCCAAGCCTTGCCGAGTGCGACATCGTAACGGAACATGCTCGCCCCATCTTCACGCTGCGCAGCCTTCACGTTACCGGAGTCGTCAAGCACCACCACAGTGAGTTTGGCAAATTTTTTCGCACGTGCATGTTCGAGGGCTTTATCGCAAATGGTGTTGGCTTGTTTCAGGGTCAGCGGCATGCCGGTCTCCGGGAAATTTAAAAAATAGTTTACCGACTATACAAACCGCGTCCGCAATGGTCAACCGGCAACCCGAAGTGGTTGGCTTCGTGCGAGTTCCGCGCAACGTTTACTGCCGTTGCAGAATTGGACTACCATCAGCATGACTTACACGATACGGGAGGCGTGTTCTCATGCCGCTGTTACGTCAATTCGCGCTCGCCGCATTGTGCTGTGCAGGCGGCACCGGTGTGTGGGCTGCCGACACCTATCCTAATCGCCCGATACGCTTGATTTCGCCCAACCCGGCGGGTGGCGCCAATGACAACATCGGCCGCGTTGCCGCCGCGCGCATGGGCGAGGCGCTCGGCCAGCAGGTTGTCGTCGACAATCGCGGCGGTGCGGGCGGCATGATCGGTGCGGAGATCGCGGCCCGGGCGGCGCCCGACGGCTATACGCTGTTCGCCGCTTCGCAGGCGAGTCACTCCGTGGCGCCGCACACGTTTCGCAAAATGCCCGTCGATGTGATCCGCGATTTCGCACCGGTGGCACTGTTCGCGCAAGTGCAAAACGTGCTGTCGGCCAATCCGGCGTTCACGCCGTCCACCGTGCAGGAATTGATTGCCGCGGCAAAAGCACGTCCAGGCACAATCAACTATGCGAGCGCGGGACCGGGGTCCGCCAGCCATTTCTCCGGACTCGCGTTCGCCAAAGCCGCAGGCATCAACATCGTGCATATCCCGTACAAAGGTGGCGCACAGGCGATGACGGCGCTGATCGCGGGCGAGGCGGCGTTTAACTTCGGCCCCGCCGCAGCAAGCGTACCGCTGATCAAGGCCGGTCGCCTAAAAGCAATCGCGGTCAGCGGCACGACCCGCGCCCGCGCGTTGCCCGATGTGCCCACGGTCGCCGAATCGGGCGTGCCCGGCTACTCCATCGTCGGCTGGTTCGGACTCGTCGCACCCAAAGGCACGCCGCCCGCAATTATTGCCCGGCTCAATGCCACGGTAAGAAACGCGGTCTCGTCCGGAGACGGCGCGAAACAGCTCATCAACATGGGCGCCGAACCGGCATCCATGAAGCCGGAAGCGTTCGGCGAGTTCATCATGCGAGAGTACCGCCGCTACGCTGCGCTGGTGAAAGACGCGGGGCTAAAGGTCGAGTAGACTTTCGGCTGCTTGCCTAATCACCATAAAACGGTTCAATCGGAAGGGGAGATCATGAAAAGCGCTCGCGCTTCATCGACTCCGTCACCAACCGCAAGAGCCAGATGCCGCCGCGGCGCAGTCAGATCAAACCCGAAGATATCGAAGCGCTGTGGGCCTATATGGCAACCGGGGACAGGTAACGCAATCACCAACAGGAGACCGATCATGATGCCAGCAGAGTACGATGTCACAGGTAAAGTGGTTTTCATCACCGGCGCCGCGCGCGGCATAGGCCGCGGCATTGCCGAAGTGCTGGCCGAAGCGGGCGCGGATATCGCGCTGAATGCGCTGACGCCCAAGTATCTCAACGGCACGTGTGCGGAGATCGCCAAGGCATCCGGGCGCCGCGTCGAGCCCGTCGTCGCGGATGTGACCAGAGCCGATGACGTGAAGCGCGCAGTGGACGAGGTGCTCGCCAGGTTCGGCCGCATCGATGTCATGGTGAACGCGCTGGGTGACGCAATCCGCAAGCCGCTGGCGGCACTGCCCAACAACCCCGAAAGCAAGGCGATTTCCGACGACGACCTGCGCTTCGTAATGGACATCAACCTGACCGAGGCGCTGCTGTGCACGCGCGCGGTCGGCCCGCACATGCTCGCACGCAAGTCCGGCAAAGTCATCAACATCGCCGCGTGGACAGCGCATCAGGGCGGGCGCGACATGGTGCTCTACACCACCGCCAAAACCGCGCTCACCGGCTTCACGCGCGCGCAGGCGCTCGAATGGGCGCCCTATAACGTGCACGTCAACGCCATCGGCCCCGGTCAGTTCCCCGATATCGTCACCGCCGGACCGGAGCGCTTCAGGCAAATAACGGAACGCGCACAAAAGAACGTGCCGCTGGGACGCCACGGCAAGCTGCGTGAAGTGGGGCTGCTCGCGCTTTACCTCGCCTCCTCCGCGTCGGACTACATGACCGGCCAAACCATACTGCTCGACGGCGGACTGGGGTTGTAGCGTGATCGCAGCCGCGCCATGCTGACCACGCTGCTGACCGTGTTTTTTTTGCATTGGCTGGCACTCGTCACGCCCGGCCCGAACGTCATGCTCATCTCGCAGCTTGCTGCGAGCGGCCATCGTGGCAGCGCGCTGTACGCGAGCCTCGGCATTGGCGTGATGGCAGCCGCCTGGGCGCTGCTCGCGGTGCTTGGCATCAATGCAATTTTCAGCGCGCACTCGCAGCTTCGGCTCGCGGTTCAGATCGCGGGCGGCGCCTACCTGTGCTACATCGCGCTGAAACTGTGGCGCTCCGGCGCGTGGGTTGGCGGACGGCAATACGGCCGCATTGCGCCATGGGCCGCGTTTCGATTGGGCTTCATCACCAACATCACCAATCCGAAGACGGCGCTGTTCTTCGGCAGCGTGTTTGCCGCAGCTTTGCCTGCCCACCCCGGCACGCCGCTGCTTGCCGCGGCAGTGGCAATGGTATTCTTCAACGCACTGGTGTGGCATGTGCTGCTCGGCCTGGCGTTATCGCACCCGTCGATACAGTCCGGCTATGATCGGCAGCGCAAATTATTGAACCGCGCTGCTGCTGCCATAATCGGGGCTTACGGCCTGCGCCTGCTGACGGTTACCGCCTCAGAGCCGAAATAATCGACGATCCGAAAGAGAGTACCCATGAACACCATCGTCTGGCAATGGAGTAAATGGCTGACACTCGTCATGCTGGCACAAGGCGCAACAGTGTTTGCGCAGGACAAAGTGCCCGGCTATCCGGTGCGCCCGATACGCCTCATCATCGGCGTGGCTCCGGGCGCGGGCGCCGACATTATTGCAAGAATGACGGCTGAAATTCTGCGCGAAAGCTGGGGACAGAACGTAGTGGTGGATCCGCGGCCCGGCGGCGGCGGCGTGGTTGCCAGCACCTACGCGGCGAAGGCAGAGCCCGATGGTTATACCCTGTATCAGAATGGATTCGGACTCATACTCCAGGGCGCGGCCAGGCGCGTGCCCTTCGATGTGCTCAAAACTTTTGTCCCGGCCGTGCGTTCAACCGCCCAGCCGTATGTTCTCCTCGTCAGTCCGAACATCACCGCCAAGTCAATCAAGGAACTCGTCGCGCTTTCGGCAGCGCGGCCTCTGACTTATGCAGGCAGTTCAGGCACGGGCAGCACCGTGCATATCGGCATGGAAAGGCTGGCGAAACAGTCCGGCATGAAAGCCAGGCATATCGCCTACAAAGGCAGTTCCGTAGCTCTGCTCGCACTGATGGGCGGAGAAATCAATATGGCTGCCACCAGCATCATGTCGGCGGTGGGCGCCATCAAGACCGGCAAGGTCCGCGCACTGGCGAATATGGGCCTGGAACGCGTGCCGGCCCTGCCCGATCTGCCCACGATAGTCGAGCTGGGGTACCCGAAAGCAGAGATTGCGAATATGTACAATTTGTGGGTGCCGGCGGGAACGCCAGGCGCGATCGTTGCTGCTCTCAACAGCGTCGTCAGCAAGGGACTGAATACTCCGGAGATGACAAAACGGCTCGCAGCCCTCGGCGCGACACCCGTCAAGCCGATGCCGCCGAACAAGGTCAAGGCAGACATCGAGCGCGAATATGTTGAGCTTCAGCAGTCGGTGAAGGAACTGGGTCTCAAGTTCTAGTGCCTGTTAACCATTAGCGCGCGTGCTGCCGGCGGAGCGTAACAAAGCGTGAGCATGCGCTGCAGCGCACGGCAACTCGCTTGCGGTATGAAGGAGGAGGCACGGTGCGGCTAAGAATCAAAAATCCTCAGGACTTCTGGTGCGGCATTTTCTTCGTTGCCGTAGGTGCGCTGGCGCTTTACCTGTCGCGCAGCTACGAAATGGGCAGCGCCCTGGACATGGGCCCCGGCTATTTTCCGACATGGCTGGGCGGCATCATGGCCGGCTTCGGGGTGATTATCGCCGCGCTGTCGTTCAGGATTGCAGGCGAAAGCGGTCAGGACCCTGGCGACTGGGCTTTTCGGCCGTGGCTGGTGCTGCCCGCTACACTCGGGGTGTACGCTCTGATGATGGAGGCCGAGGCCGGCTTTGTACCGTCGCTGATCGTACTGATAATCGGCTGCGCACTGGCGCATAAGGATGTGCGCTGGCGGGAAACCCTGCTGCTCAGCATCTTTGTTACCGCCGGTGCCGTGGCGCTATTCTCCTATGGGATCGGTCTGCCGTACCGGCTGTTCTGGTGGAGCCACTGATGGAACAGCTCTTTCAGAACCTGATCCTCGGCTTCAGCGTCGCGCTCACGCTGCAGAACCTGATGTATTGCTTCCTCGGTGTTTTTCTGGGGACCATGATCGGCGTCCTGCCCGGTGTCGGCCCATTGGCTACCATGGCCATGCTGCTGCCGCTGACGTTCGCCCTGCCGCCGATCTCGGCGCTCATCATGCTGGCCGGTATTTATTACGGCTCCGACTATGGCGGGTCGACCACATCGATACTGGTCAACCTGCCCGGCGAAGGATCCTCGGTAGTCACCCTGCTCGATGGCCATCCAATGGCGCAACAGGGTCGCGCGGGCCCTGCGCTGGCGATCGCCGCAATAGGTTCCTTTTTCGCCGGTTGTGTCGGCACGCTGCTGATCGCGCTGGTCGGCCCGCCGCTCGCCAATGTCGCGCTGAATTTCGGCTCGCCGGAATACTTTTCCCTGATGGTGATGGCGCTGGTATGCGCCTCGGTGGTGGGAACCGGTTCGCTGCTCAAGTCTCTCGCCATGGTGACCCTGGGGCTGCTCATCGGCATTGTCGGCACTGATGTCAGTTCCGGCAAACTGCGTTTCGACTTCGGCGTGGTCGAGTTGAGTGACGGCGTCGGAATTGCCGTGATCGCGATGGGCGTTTTCGGGATGACCGAGATCGTCAAGAATCTCGCCAGCGCAGAAATGACTCAAACCATCATGAAAGGGAAAATCCAGGGACTGATGCCGCGCTGGCAGGACCTGAAAATCAGCTTTGGACCCATGCTGCGCGGCACTGCGATCGGCGCCGCCTTCGGGCCCCTGCCGGGGCTGGGCGGCACCATCAGCGCATTCACGTCGTACATGGTTGAAAAAAAACTGGCCAAGGACCCTTCGCGCTTCGGCAAGGGAGCGATCGAAGGCGTGGCAGGGCCGGAGAGCGCGAACAACGCCTGCGCACAAACCACGTTCGTGCCCATGCTGACACTGGGCATACCCGGCAGCGCCTCAATGGCGTTGATGCTGGGCGCCATGATGATCCATGGCATCACGCCCGGGCCGCAGGTAATGACCTCGCGCCCCGACTTGTTCTGGGGACTGATCGCAAGCATGTGGATCGGCAACGGCATGCTGCTGGTGCTCAATCTGCCGCTCGTCGGCATCTGGGTCCGGCTGTTGCAGGTGCCTTACCGGCTGCTGTTTCCCGTCATCATGACCATGATGGGCATCGGCATCTACAGCCTGAACAGCAGCAGTGTCGACGTGCTGCTGATGGCGGGGTTCGGTTTTGCGGGTTATGTGCTGATGCGGCTCGGCTGCTCGTTCCCGCCGATGATCCTGGGCATGGTGCTGGGACCGCTGATGGAGGAGAACCTACGGCGCTCTCTGCTGTTGACGGAGGGCGATCCCTCGGTGTTTTTCA
>Ga0315912_10004707_pt1 | contig 12797 bp, 9 predicted proteins | sample VfabasoilMG_FD_204469 | JGI IMG/M metagenome (GOLD analysis project Ga0315912, IMG submission 204469) | Garden soil microbial communities collected in Santa Monica, California, United States - V. faba soil | ecosystem: Environmental > Terrestrial > Soil > Garden | place: USA: California... | reverse complement strand
GGCGGGGCGGAAGGTGGGCTCAGGTGGCAGAGGCTGCAGTCGTGCGCGTCGCCCGGAAAGCGCGAGGACCGGCTGTGAATGAGATGAATGCGAAAGTCGAGCGGATTGTCGGGCTCGAACGACAACGCGACGTGGCAGCTGAAGCACGCGCTGCGGTCGCCCAGGCCGTGATTGACGATCGCGAGCGAAGAGCGCTCGGCGTGGCAATCATTACAGTGCCCCGTGGTCGACTCGAAGCTCGTTTGCGATGGGGAACCGACTTGAAGGTTCAGCGTGGCCCCACGGTTCAGTGCTTCACCGCCCCAGTCGCGACGTGCCTTGACGGCAAGAGTGTACGTGCCTGGCTGTGCGTCTGCAGGAAGAGTGAAGCTGAACGTGTCCGGGGTCGGCGTATCCCAAATCGCAGGGTCTTGCGCGCCGCCCAAGATCACCGGGAATGTCGGCACGCTCTGCACGAGTCCCGTCCAGCCGTCGCCCGCCACCGTCGCCACTGTCACTTGCGGAGCCAGTAGCTCACTGACATCGACCGTCCGCGTGGGCACCTTCAACTTGTCGGTTGGACCGCTGAGCGACAAGATCAGGTTTCCTTCGCGGTGCTTCAGCGCGTAGTAGAGGGACACGTTGAGCGTGGTGTCGAAGTAGCGAAGCCCGGCCGGGCTTTCGCCTCGCAAGAACTGCCCGTAGGTGGGCAAGCTCCCGGGCGGGTTCAGGCGCCTGCCGTCTGCGTCCCGAAACGTCACGCGCAGCGAAAGCGTATCGCCAGGCAAATAGAAGCCGCTCGCGGGAGGTGTCACGAGCTCGAGAGCGGGAGCGAAGCCGTATCCGAACGGAAAGTCACGTTCGTTTGCGTGGTCGAGCGCGACCTTTCGCTTGGCCCGGAGATCAGCGGACCACACGAGCTCGAGCTCCGTGGCGCGTCGATCGATGTGCACTGCACGCTCGTCTACGTGAAGCTCCTGCCTCGACTGAACCAAGCCTTCGGCGATGAACTGAGTCGCGCCGGAGCAATCACCGATTGCCTTGCAGCCCGTGGTGATTTGGCGCGCCACGTAGCGTCGCACGAACCCGTCGTCCGTATCGCGCCATTCGTCGTCCGTGCCGGCGCGAAACACGAGCGCCTTCCCTACCGGACGACCACGCGCGTCTTTGGGGAGCACGACGAACGTGCTCTCCCCTTCCATCCAGCGCGCGCCGCGATAGAAGCGCTGGCGCGTGAAGGTTCCGTCGCCAGGAGCGCGCCAATCTTCCTCGACGAAATGGATCCCTCGCCAATCGAGCCGCGATAGATCGGAGCCGTGCAGCAAGGGTTCGATTCCGCGATCGGTCGTGGTCACGACCCGCGCCGTAATGTCGACTTCCTGCAGAAACCGTTCGCGATCACCGGCCAGGGTAATCGTTTGCGCCGCGCCGTTACGAAACCACAGGCTCAGCCCCACGGGCTCTCTGTGACGGGCGTGCGCGCCCACATTCCCGTCTCCAACGCTTGCGACCAACGCCGCAGCGACCAAAGCTCCAAATGATTGGCGAATTGCATTCATGCGTCCACCTCGCTCCCGAGCCTAGGCCGCGGGTCGCGCGATGAAATGAGCAATTCATTCGAATTCGTGTGGCCGGCCCCCCGAAAGCGTTACGGATCAGGAGCCCTTTTTCGTGGTTCACGCAGCGGTCGACGGTGCAATTGGTCTGAGCCAGGACTCGCGATCTCGCTGGTGACCACGCTGAGCAGCGGAGCAGCCGTGGAAGCCGGCTTGGTGGGCAACGAGGGGTTCGTCGGGATCTCCGTCTTGCTGGGCGCGACGCGCGCTGGGGCTCGGGCCTTTTCAGCTTCGAGACAGCGTGGCTGCCGCGGTCGTTTAGGATGAGCGCATCCTAGCGAAATGGCGCCATTCCGTCTTGCTGCTGACACTCGGGGCAGTGCTGCTCGAAGGTCGGCAGCATTGCTCGGGAACGGGTGAGGGCGCCCGCACGGCAGGACCAAGTTTCTCATCGAAGCTGCGCGCGACGTTCTTGACGCTCGGCGCTGCGAGACCCTTTCGTGTTACTTGTCGATGGGGAGCCTTCATAGGGGCTATCCTGCAGCGGCCGGGTAGGAGATGTGATGAATTCGTCGAGAGCGATTTTTCTAACCAATAGGAACGACAAGTTCGAGGCTCGCATTGAACGGCTCGAGTTGCCCGAGCTTGCCGACGAGGGCGAGGTTGCCGTACGCGTCGAGTATTCCACCTTGAACTACAAGGACGGTCTGGCGATCACGAATCGCGCGCCCGTGGTTCGGAAGTGGCCCATGGTTGCTGGCATCGACTGCGCTGGCGTCGTGACCGAGAGCCGGGACGCGCGGTTCCGTCCGGGCGACGCCGTGATATTGAACGGCTGGCGCGCAGGCGAAGTTTACTGGGGAGGGCTGTCCGAAAGGGCCAATTTGATGGGAGATTGGCTGATTCACAGACCCGCTGGCATGGATGCGAAGACGTCGATGGCCATTGGCACCGCAGGCTACACGGCCATGCTCTGCGTTCTCGCGCTGGAGAAGCATGGCCTCGTTCCCGCAGGCGGTGAAGTGTTGGTCACCGGAGCCTCGGGCGGTGTGGGCAGTGTCGCCGTGGCTATTCTATCGACCCTTGGCTACAGCGTGACCGCTTCCACCGGACGATTGGGCGAGAGCGACTACCTGAAGGAGCTCGGCGCGGCGGAGGTGATCGACCGGCAGACCCTGAATGCTCCCGGCAAGCCACTTCAGAAAGAACGGTTTCAGGCTGTGGTCGATACGGTCGGGAGTCACACGTTGGCAAACGCCTGCGCTCAATTGAAGTATGGCGGAGCGGCCGCAGCGTGCGGGTTGGCGCAGGGGCTGGACTTTCCGAGCAGCGTTGCCCCCTTCATCTTGCGCGGCGTGACCCTCTATGGTGTCGAATCGTCGCTTTCGCCCCGTGCCTTGCGTGAGACCGCGTGGGCCCGCCTCGGGAGCGATCTGGCTTCGGCCAAGCTTGCTTTGATGACCGCAGAGATCTCGCTCGAGCAGGCTTTGGTAGCCGCCGCTGAAGTCGTGGCCGGGAAGGTGCGAGGCCGCTTGGTCGTCGATGTGAATCGCTGAGTCACTCCGGCCTGTACGCCAGCGTCATCTGATGGTTCATTGCTTCGCGGCCGATTTCCAGCGCGAGGCGCAACGCGCGGGCGCGGGGGATGGCTTCGAGACGCGCAGCGACGGCGGGTCGTAAGTTCTCTGGCAACGCAGAGAGACCCGCCTCGCGACAGGTCGCTTGGACCACCTCGGAGCGCGTCAGCTGAAAGTGCGCCGCGAGCTCGTCGAGCAAGCCCGTGAGCCCGTGCAATGACCAAGCTTGCGTGCGTCCGAACCCGAGCTCCTGCAACGCAGCTGCCTCCTCGGCATCGAGCAACACTGTGCGGGTCGGCTTCGGCTCGGTTCCGCGCAGCGTGTGCATCGAACGGTACAGGGCAAAGTGCGCCATTGGGCCGCTCCTAGTAGCACGTACGGTGGGCGACCGAGCTTTCAGAGCTCGATCGTCCAGCTTTCGCGGCCCGTGGTGGTAAGCCAGGCTCGGAGTTGCTCCTTCACGAACTGCCGCTCATCGGCTCGAAGCGATCGGGCGCTCCCCGTCGTGCTGGTGAGACGCACTCCGCGGAGCCACACGGAGAAGGAACCTCCGAGCTCTGCCTCGATGGGAAGCGCGAGCTCGAAGGCCTCGCTGCGGCACGTCACGCTGCCGCCACGGCCGACGTGAGTCACGGTAAATGACAGCGGCTTTCGTACTTGCACGCCGTCGAGTCTACCGCGAGCCGCGAAGCCTTCGGCGAACTGTCACCAGAGGGTTGGTGCGAGGCTACCCAATCCTCACACGGCCGCGCGATACGAGGTATCGTGGTGTCACCGACGATCTTCACGCCCGCGGAAGACCCATTCGAGGTTCGGCCTGCCTTGCACGGTGCGCTCTCGGAGCAAGCGTGGAACCTGGCACGTCCCGTCTTCGACTGGGCCGTAGGATTCGGCGAGCTGCGTCGCGTGTACGCAGCCGCTAGCAGAGAGGCTAGCGTCGAGGGCTTCCTGGCGCGCGCGCTGCTCGAGTTAGGGGTGGAATGGAGCGCGAATGACCTCGATTTGTCGCGCATTCCTCGCAAGGGGGGCTGCGTCGTCGTGGCCAATCATCCGTTTGGCGGCATCGAGGGTATCGTGCTCGCCTCGATGCTTCGCGCCTCGAGAAAGGACGTCAAAGTCGTAGCCAATCAGCTGCTCTGGCGACTCGAGGCGATGCGCGAGGTGCTGTTGCCGGTCGATGTTTACGGCGGCAGCGTCGCGACGCAGCATAATCTGCCGCGCTTGCGCGCAGCGCTGCGGCATTTGAAGAGCGGCGGCGTGCTCGCGGTGTTCCCCTCCGGTGAGGTGGCGCACTTTTCGAGCCAACGCGGCGCGGTGGCGGAAGCCGAGTGGAATCCATCGGTAGCGTGGCTGGCGCGCGTCGCGCAGGCGCCCGTGGTGCCGGTTCACTTTGCCGGTCAAGCGTCGGTGTTGGTGCAGGCGCTCGGTTTGTTGCACCCCGGGCTCCGAACTGCGCTGCTTCCTCGCGAGCTCTTGAGGCAACGGGGGCGCTGCCTTCGCGTGCGAGTGGGAGCTCCGATTTCTCAGGCAAAGCTCGACGCGCTCGGGAGTGACGCCCTGCGTGTGGACTACCTGCGGCAGCGCACCTTGGTGCTGGGTGCGGCCTCACCGAAGCCGCGGCGCCCTGTGTTTTCGGCGCTAACGCCGCCAGCGCGGCTCGAACCGCTCGCGCCGCCGCTCGACTCCTCGCTCATCGCGCGCGAAATAGAGGCGTTGCCCGAGTCGGCGCTGCTCGTAAAGGACCACGACCGCTGCGTTTACGTCGCCAGCGCGCAGCAAATCCCTTGGACCTTGCGTGAGATCGGGCGGCTGCGCGAGCAGACCTTCCGTGAGGCCCGCGAGGGGACGGGCAGGTCGTTCGACCTCGATGACTTCGACCGGAGCTACCTGCACCTCTTCAGCTTCGATCACAAAGATCAGCAGCTGGTGGGCGCCTACCGCCTTGGGCTTTCGGACCGCGTGCCGCTCCCGAGCGGGCTTTACACGAGCACGCTGTTCACTCTCGATCCAGAGCTGTTTCGTCGAACTGGTCCCGCGATCGAGATGGGTCGTTCGTTCGTGTGCACCCGCTACCAGAAGAGCCCGGCGGGGCTATTCCTGCTGTGGCGCGGCATCGGACGCTTTCTCGCCCAAAACTCCCAGTATCGAGTGTTGTTCGGCCCCGTCAGCATCAGCGCCGACTACTCGATGGCTTCCCGCGAGCTGATGGTCGACTACTCCAGCGCGAGCGACCGTGTGCACCCGCTGAATCGCTTCGTGCGGGCTCGCATGCCATTCGCTCGCAATCGACGCACCACCGTGTTTGCTGGCCTCGGCCCGGGCTTTCAGCAGTTGCTCGACATCGAAGAGGTGTCCCAGATGGTCGCCGACGTCGAACCAGACCAGAAAGGCGTCCCCATCCTGCTTCGGCAGTATTTGCGTTTGGGCGGGCGGATGCTCGGCTTCAATCTCGACCCGAGTTTCAGCGGCGTGCTGGACGGCCTCGTGCTGGTGGATCTGGCGGAGACCGATCTCAAGATCCTTTCTCGCTATCTCGGCGCCGAAGCTGCCGCTTCGTTTCGCGCGCGGCACGCGGCTCCTCGCGTCAGCGCCTGAATTCCGATTTCCGGAATGACCGGACGCATCGGTGTCGTCCGGCTGACACTTGCGCGCCACTGAATCGTTACGCATGCTTCTTGGAGCATGCCTGCGTCCGACCTCGCGTGCGCCTGGCTCGGCTACGAAAGCCGCAGCGCGCTCGCCAGCACTTTCGAAACGGTGGGAGCCGCGCTTTCTGCCAGCGTGTCCAGCGCCGGCACGTCAGTTCGCGGCCGGCCGATTGCGCGGCTGGACTTCGGCACACCCGGTCGCCCGGTGGTGCTGCTCTCCGCGTTGATGCACGGGGTGGAAGTCATCGGCTCGGTGGCGTTGCTCGAAGTGTTGCGTCGACTTGCGCGCGCGGAGGATCCGCTTGCGCAACGGCTCTTGGCGGCGGCGCATTTCGTGGTGCTGCCCATCGTCAACCCCGACGCTTTGTCGGTCAATCTGCGCCGCACCGCCCAGGGCCGGCGCGCGTGGCAACGTTGCAACGCGCAGGGTGTCGATCTGAATCGCAACTTCCCGCGGCTCACGGCGGGTCGCTTGCTGCATCCCTTCTCGGGCTCGCGTTTTCGCTTCTCGCCGCACTATCTGGGTGAGCACGCCCTGAGCGAACCCGAAACGCGCGCGGTGCACGACGTCGCGCTGGCCGCGCGTCCGCTGCTTTCGCTCGCCTTTCACAGCTTCGGCAACCTGCTCCTGTATCCTTGGGCTTACACCCAGCGTGAAAACCCGCGGGCGGCGGAGTATCGCGCGCTCGGAGCCGTGTTCGCGCGAGCGTTGCCGCACGTGCCCTACGTGGTGAAGCAAGCGCGTCAGTTCTACTCGGTGCTCGGGGACATGGACGATTGGCTCGACGCCGAGTGCAAGACCTTGTCGTTCACGATCGAGGTGGGCGCGCCTCGGTTTTCGCTCGCGAAGCTCTCGCGACTGACGAACCCGTTTTGCTGGATGAACCCGGAACGAGCTTCGGAGGTGGTCGAAAACCTGACGCCCGCCGTGCTCGCGCTCTTGGCCGAAAAGCTGGGCGTCTCAGCGCACTCCCGAGCGTGAGCCGGGGTCGTCCACGCCGAGGAGTGACGCGCAGTGGGCGACGCTCGGCAGCCCATCGGGGCTATCCGCGGCGAGCCGTCGAGCGTGAGGCAGTTCGCCGCGCGCGCGCGCCAAGAGCTCCTGTTCGTTGGTCACGCGATAGCTGAGCAATACTCGAAATCGATCGGCGCGCTCGCCCAGGGCCCTGCTGAATCCGCCCGCGCGGCCCCCGAGCAGCAGTTCGACGCCACGCCGCCCGAGCGCCCGCCGAAACTCCGCGTTCGAACGAGCGGGCTCGCGCGGCCACAGGGTGACTTGGTTTCCGGCGCGCGCGAGCGCGAAGGCCAGCGCCAGACACTCGGCAAACTCCGGGTCTACGACGCTGCGGGGCTCGCGTTCGAGAACGAGCAAGAAGCCAGGGCCCTGGCGGCGCTCGGCGGCCAGTCGCTCGGCGTGAGTAGGGGCAGGATACGTGAGGAGCTCATCACGCCAGCGCTCGGCGAAGCGCCTGCGATTGTCGATGAGCGAACGCTTGAGGCCGCGCTTCACGCTGCGGCCGTGAGTGACCCCATGGTAGTGCACGACGCGCGAGAGGGGCTGATACATCACCTGAAGGCCTGCGCGGCGCACCCGAAAGGCGAGATCGGTGTCCTCGTAGTAGGCCGGCGCGAAGCGCTCGTCGAAACCGCCGAGGCTCGCCCACAGGTCCCGGGGAAGCAGCACCGAGGCCGCCGAACAATAGTCGACTCTGCGCGCAAAGCCGTACTCAGGGCGTTCGGGATCGGTCCAGCGCCCGTAGTTGGCGCAGCTGGCGTCGTCGAACACCACGCCCCCCGCCTCCTGCAGGCGGCCGTCTCCGAAGAGTAGCTTGGACCCAACCAACCCCACCCGGTCGAAGTGCTCGAACGTGTTCACGAGCTCGCTCAACCAGCCGGCCGTGACGCGGGTGTCGTTGTTCAAGAGGCAGAGCCAGCTGCCGCGCGCCGACTGCGCCGCGTGATTGTTGGAGCGCAAGTATCCGAGGTTGCTCTGGTTCCTGATGACGCGCAGATTGCGCACGCGCTCGAGCATCTGCGGCGTGGCGTCGGTCGAGCAGTCGTCCGCCACGATGACCTCGAAGCTTTCGCCGGCGTCGACCTCGCAGAGCGAGCGCAAGCAAGCCCAAGTCGTGGCGAACTTTCCGTACACGGGCACGATCACGCTGACGCGCGGATCGCGCCACGCGGGAAGCGCGAGCTGCTGCGCGGCGATTTGCTGGCTTGCTTCCGTGTCGCTCGGCAGCGGCGGAAAGCGCTCGCGTTCGAACCAGCCAAGTTGCTCGGCCCACGCTGCGCGCATCAGGCCGACTCCAGCCTCGCGAGGTGCGGCGGGTCGCCGTAGCCGCCGAGCAGCGCCTCCGCCTCGCTTTCGTAGAACCGCAAGACCTCGTCCCGAGCGCTCTGGTTCGCGAGCTCGAAATGTTTGGCCGAGGTGGCGATGCGATAGAGCGCCATCAAGAGCGAAAGATGCAAGCCTCGCCAGCCATCGCGATAGCCCTGATGAGTGACGTAGCGACGCCGAAACTCGCGCGCCGCACGGCGAAGGGCAACGAACGAAGACGGCTTCTCGCCGCGCTCGACGGCCTGGCGAGCCTCGATGCTGGTGTAGCGATTCAGCTTCTCCAGAAAGTGGGTGGTGTCGAGGTAGTTGAAGTGAACGATGGCGTTGCCCTCGCTGAAGGGAAGCTCGTGGCTCTTGGCCGCTTCCGCTCGCGCGTAGCCCTGGTGGATGCGCCCGGAGGTAGCGAGCTGTCCTCGACGAAAGAAGCGCTCGTGACGGTCGCGCTCCGGGCTCCAGCCGGTGTGCTCGAGGCGCGCTCCGAGCAGGTAGTTGACGCGGGGAATGCTGACGAGATCCACGTCGTCCCGCTCCGTGAATTCACGCAGCGTGCGGCTGAGCCTGGGGGGCACGACCTCGTCCGCGTCGAGGATCAACACCCAATCCCCGGTGCATTTTTCGATCGCGAAGGCTCGCGCCGGTTCGCAAAAGCCGAGCGGCTCGTGCAGATAGACTTCTGCGCCGAAGCTTTGCGCGATTTCGCGCGTGCGGTCGACGCTGTGCATGTCCACGACCACGATCTGGTCGACCCATGAGCACAGCGAACGCAGCGCGAAACCCAGGTTGCGTTCTTCGTCGCGGGTGTTGATGGCGGCAGATATTCTGGCTTTCATGCGTGCTTTCCGAGCGCCTTGACGGCCGCGCGAGCGCTCTCGCGATCGCAAAGCCATAGGAGCAGCGCGAACGTCGCGAGTCCGAGTCCGACGTGCGCCACGAGCGCGGGCGCGGACTTCGATGGTTGAATTTGCTCTACCCCGTAGGATGCCGCGCCGCTCAGCGCCGCCGCCAGCCAGATCCGCCAGATCACGGGCGTGATGCGAAACGGCACCAGCGCTTTGGCGGCGCGGAACACCGCGAAGTTGGTGAACTGCACCAACGCGTTCGCCAGCGCATAGCCGATCGCGCCGAGCCAGAGGATCAGCGGCGCACCGAGCAACCAGGTCGACACCATCCAGACCACGGCGAAGCCGAGCGCCAGACGCGAGCGCCCGAGGGCATTGAAGAGCCCCAGCAGCGGCGTGACCGTCGGTACGAACAGGTTTGCGAATGCCACCAACAGAAAGAGCGGCTTGGCGGGCAGCCATTGCTCACCGAACACGATGCGCGTGAGAGGATCGAACAAGACCAAGGTAGTGATCGCGAGTGGCGCAGTGATGGCGTTGGTGGCCCAAATCGTGCGTTCGATGAAACGACCGAGCGCCGGCAAGTCGTGGCTGACGCGCGCGAACACCGGCAAGTACAGGCGGTGAAACGCCGACAACGCCATCAGCGCATAAACTGCGAGCGTCTGCGACCAATTGATGTAGCCCACGTCCGCAGGTCCGAGCGCCAGACCGACCAAGATCGGCGTGATGCTGTCTTTCACCAGCGAGACCAGACCGATCCCCTGAAACGCGAGCCCGAAGCCCAGGTGGCTGCGTACCAGCTGGAAGTCCCAGACCCAGCCAAACTTCACGCGCGCCGCGAACTGAATGGCAACGGCCCCGACCAGCGAGCGCAACAAGATGGCCAGCGCGAAGCTCTTCGCACCGAAACCTGCGTAGGCGAGGCCGACCGCGCTGAAGTTGTAAACGACGGCCTCGAGCGTATCGACCAGCGCGAGCCGGTCGAAGCTGAGCGTGCGCTCGAGACGAACCGTCGGGATCGCCCGCAGACCGCTGAAGAAGAAGCCCAGCGCGACCAGGCGTAGCGTCGTGGCCGCATCGCCCGACAAATGATACGCACGCGCCAAACTAGGAGCCGAGAACCAGAACACGCAGAGCACGCTGCCGATCAGGAGCTGCTGAAAGCTCCAGATCGCTCGGTAGTCGCGCGGCGATGGCTCCGTTTGGGAGCGGATCAAGCTCGCGCCGAGCCCCGCGTCGCCGAAGCGCGACAGAAAAGTTTGCGCGAAGGTGACTAGGGCGAACACCCCGAAATCCGCCGGGCCGAGCAGGCGAGCGAGCAGCACCACGCCTAGCAGGTTGCTCACTTGAACGAGCGCTTGTCGCAGCGCTAGCGACGTGGCGCCGCTCACCGCTTTGCGCGCGATGACGCGGATCGGGTCGACGGGCAAAGCGTTCGCCATGCGTGGTGCACCGCTTTGCACGAAGCGTGCACGCGGCGTCGATCGACGCGCTGGACGTGGAGGAGGCCCGCTGTCAACCGCGCTGCACGCGCGCGTTGCTGGGTCGTCACGTCTGCCGCGCGCACGTCGCCGAGCGGTGGTTCCGAGCGCGCGGCGAGTGTGCCGCGAAGGCACACCGTGAGCTGGAAGCCCACGAATTTCCCGCGCCATGGCAGGGTGGGACGCTCGACTTTGCCGTGCGTGTGACGCGACTATAATCGCGCGCATGCGTGAACGAGTCTTGATTCTGGGAGCTACTTCGGCGATCGGCGCGGAAGTAGCGCAGATCTACGCGGGTCGAGGAGCCCGGCTGCATTTGGTGGGCCGAAATCCGAACAAGTTGTGGGACGTGCAGGCGCGCATGGGGGTGGCGGACGCAACCTCCGAGGTCGCCGACTTCTGTGATTTGTCACGCAATGAGGCCGTGGTAGCGCGCGCGCTTTCGATTCTGGAGGGTCTCGACACGGTGGTCATCGCGCACGGCGATCTCGGCGATCAGTTGGCGAGCGAGCGTTCGTTTCAAGACGCCGAGCCGGTCCTACGAACCAATTTCACGAGCGTCGTTTCGCTGTTGATCCCGCTGGCCAATCATCTGGAGAGCGTGAAGAGCGGGCGCGTGGGCGTCATCACCTCGGTGGCAGGCGATCGGGGTCGGCCACGCAACTACACCTATGGTGCGGCCAAGGGGGCGCTCAACATCTTCTTGCAGGGCTTGCGCTCGCGCCTGTATCCGGCAGGTGTGCAGGTGACGACGCTCAAGCTCGGACCCGTCGACACGCCCATGACGACCAATCACAAGAAGAACGCGCTGTTCGGAAAGGCGCCTGCGGTCGCCGCGCAGATCGTGGCCGCCCTCGACTCGGGCAAAGCCGAGGCCTATGTGCCCGCTTTTTGGGCTGCCATCATGCCGGTCGTCAAGCACACGCCCGAGCGGCTGTTTCAGTCGCTGTCGTTCCTCTCGGGGCGGTAGTGCTTCACGCTGCTCCGGAGCTGACCGGCACCTTCCGCTCGCTTTCCGGCTTCAACTATCGCACGTGGGCGATGGGTGCCATCGTTTCCAACGTGGGCACCTGGATGCAGCGCACGGCCCAAGACTGGATCGTGCTCACGGAGCTGACCGATCACAACGCGACGGCCGTGGGTACGGTGATGGCGCTGCAGTTCGGTCCGCAGGCGCTGCTGCTGCCGCTCACCGGCTTCGCTGCCGATCACCTGGATCGCCGCAAGCTGCTCACGTTCACCCAGGCGTCCATGGGCGCGCTCGCGCTCGGCCTGGGGCTTTTGTGTGTGTGCGGCGCCGTTCGGCTCTGGCACGTGTACCTGTTTGCCTTTCTGCTCGGCTGCGTCACGGCGTTCGACGCGCCGGCGCGCCAAACCTTCGTCTCCGAGCTGGTGCCCGACGCACATCTCTCGAACGCCGTCGCGCTCAACTCGACTTCGTTCAACCTGGCGCGGTTGCTCGGCCCGGCGATCGCCGGCCTGCTCATCGCCAGCGTCGGTTCGGGTTGGGTGTTCTTGATCAACGCGGCTTCGTTTGCCGCGGTGCTCGGCTCGCTCGGCTCGCTGCGCGTCAGCGAACTCTACTTGCGAAATCGCACGGCGCCCTCGCGCGGGAGCTTGGTCGAGGGCTTTCGCTACGTGGCGAAGCGGCCTGATTTGAAGGCCGTGCTGCTGATGCTCTTCTTGATCGGCACCTTCGGTCTCAACTTCCCGATCTACATTTCGACCATGGCCGTCAGCGTGTTCCACAAGGGCCCGAGCGAGTTCGGCCTGCTCACGTCGATGATGGCCACAGGCTCGGTCGCTGGTGCCCTGCTCTCCGCGCGGCGCGAGAAGCCACGAGTTGCGCTGCTGCTCACGGGTGCGCTCGCCTTCGGCGTCGGGCTCGCGCTGGCGGCCCTCATGCCAAGCTACGGCCTGTTCGGCCTCGCGCTCGTCGTCGTCGGTGTTGCTGCTCAGACCTTCAACACCACCGCCAACGGCAGCGTACAGCTAGCGACGGAGCCGGGCATGCGCGGCCGCGTGATGGCAATCTTCATGGCCATCGCGATGGGCGGCACTCCGATCGGCGCGCCCATCGTCGGCTATGTCGCGGACACGTTCGGCGCTCGCTGGGGACTCGCCGTCGGCGTCGCCGCGGGCTTTGCTGCAGCGCTGGTTGGGCTGCGCTATCTATCGCTCGCGGCGCCTCCCAACGCCGAAGCCTAGAGCTGGCGCTTCTCGGGTGGCTCGTGGAACCAGTCGTTGTCGCGCCCGTTCATGAAGCGAACCGGCGCCGCGAGCAGCGTGTCGACCTGAAGGTCATCGAGCGTCGCCAGCGAAACCGACCAGTAGGCGCCGCCAATTTCCTCCACGTAGCCCGTGGTGCCGATG
>Ga0315912_10004706_pt1 | contig 12800 bp, 7 predicted proteins | sample VfabasoilMG_FD_204469 | JGI IMG/M metagenome (GOLD analysis project Ga0315912, IMG submission 204469) | Garden soil microbial communities collected in Santa Monica, California, United States - V. faba soil | ecosystem: Environmental > Terrestrial > Soil > Garden | place: USA: California... | reverse complement strand
GCCCGCTCCGCTCTCCATCGCCACAACGCTCGCGCGGCGTGGCCCGCCACGACCCCTCTTCGTCGGCCTCCTACGCCCCTCGCCGTCGCGACGCGCACCGTCGCGGGGGCACCTGCGCGCGTCATTTCAACAGGCAAAATGCTCTCGCGCGCACGTCTCCTCTCGCGGGCTAGGCGGAGTTGGGCCGCCTACGGCGCGTTGTCGAAGACGAGGTCCGCACCGGTGACGGCAACGCGGTACGTCCCCGTCCAGGTGTTGGCGGCCAGGAGCTCGATCGTGTTGTCGCCCGGGACGAGCTCCGCGAAATCGAGCTCGATGGCCTGGTTCAAGAGGCCCGCGCCGGCGCCCGCGCCGCCGAGCTCGGGGGAGAAGTCGGTGAAGGCGTTGGCTTCGGCGTCGGTGATGTTGCGGTCGTGCCATTCGCCACCGTTCACGCGGTAGCGGAGGGCGAGGTACTGCGGCGGGTGGTTCACGCCGTTCCACTCGAACCAGGGGTACGTCGCTGCGAGCACGAGGCGGGCGCGCGTGAAGTCGCCGGGCTCGACGGCGGTGAAGGCGAGCGAGACCGGGGGCTCGTCTTCATCCACGTTCGGGACGAGGTAGCCGACATTGCGGCCTTCGCCGTCGAAGGTGCACGCCGTTTCGGCGCAGAGGATGCGGCCGTCGTCCGTTGGGTACTTCGGAATGACGGCGCCTTCCCACTGGCAATCGGCGCTTTCCATCTTGCAGCCGCCCAGACCCGAGTACGCGGTGAGCGAATCGGGAGCGCTGTATTCGCGGTAGTCCTCGATGACGGGGCCGTCGAAACCGATGTTGTCGAAGCGCATCGTGGCGGCGGAGCCCGCCCAGTACTTCATCGTCGCGTGGTTGCGGAGCGCGAGGCTCACGTAGCCGCGTGAAAAGGGGAGGTCGAGATCACCCGACCAGAGCAGCTGCTGGTTCGGGAAGGTGACGCCGTCGGCAGAGGCGTCGCTCGTCCACACCTCGATGTGCTCCTGCGTGAGGTAAATTTCGACGTGGTTGAGGGAGTCGGGCGCCGTGACGGCGTGCGGGATGGCGCAGTCGAAGGAGGGGATGAACGCCGTCTGGACGTAGTCGCGGAAGGTGTAGACGATGGTCTCGAGCGTGTGCGGCGTGTTGCACCAGCCGGTGCCGAACTCGAGCTCGATGCCGTTCTTCGGGCCTGAGCCGCGTTCTTGCCAGTCGAAGCTCGGCGCGGGCGACGGATCTTCGGCAATGACGAGGGCGGGCCAGCCGCCGAGGCCGTTGTTCGTGAGATCCATGTCGAGCTTGATGGTCCCGGTGCGACCCGCGAAGTCGAACGGCTGGCGGATGCGATAGGTCGAAAGCCCGTAGTTTTGTGCGGCAGCCGTTGCGAGGGCGTGGCGGCTCGGGATCGTGGAAATGGGATCGCAGACGAGCACGTCCGAATCGGGCAAGACCATCGTGTCGGAGAGCTCGGAGCGGCAGGAGCCGATCAGCGCCGGGCCGATGCGGAACGCATCGTCGAAGCTCGCGCTGTTGTAGGGCATGCCACGCACGACGCTCCAATGCGCGGGATCGAGCTCGCCCGAGCGGCCGCCGTCCTGGCGCCCACTCTCGAAGGTGGCGCAGAAGGCGGGTTTGTCGAAGCCGCAGGTCCCGTCCTGGGGCACGTACTCGGTGGGCGGATCGGGGTGTTCGAAGGGAGGCGCGCCGGCCGAGCTCGGCGTGCCTGCGTTGCCGTTGCCCGCGCTGCCGCCTGCGCCGCCGGTGCCTCCCGTGCCCGTGCTCGACTCGTCGTTCGAGCCGCAGGCCGTGGCGAAGGCGCCTAGCACCGCGACGGAAATCAGCGACTTGAAGCAAAGCATGGGCTTGCTCATTCGCTGGGCGGCCCGAGCAGGCTCGCGTCGGGGCCGGAACCCGTGAGGGTGCCGAGGAAGGCGACGAGATCGGTTCGGTCCGTGTCGCTGAGCTCGAGGGGAACGAGCTCGTTCGTGCCGGGGTAGTGCCCGGCGGGGTCGCCGCCGCGAGCGAAGAAGGCGATGACTTGCTCGAGGCTCGTGAGCTGTCCGGTGTGCATGAAGCTCGGGTGGGAGGCGGCGCAGCGTAGGGTCGGCGTTCGGAACGCGCCTTCGTGCTCGGGACCCAGCACGGTGGGCAGAGCCTGGCGGTCGCCGTCGCTGAACTCGCCGGCGCTGCTCATCGGGTCGTCGAGGGCCGCCGCCAGACCGGTCGCGGCGCCGTGGTCGTCCTCGTCGAGGATCGCAACCGCGACGATCGCGGGGCTCAAGCCGACGTTGTGGAACCGGTCGTCGGTGAGGCGCGGGCCGCCGTGGCACGACACGCAGTTGCCCCGGCCGATGAACAGCGCGGCACCGCGCTGCTCGCTCGCGTCGAGGGCACTCGCGTCCCCGTCGAGCCACGCATCGAATCGACCCGGCCCGCAGCGGAGGGTCCGCAGGTACGCGCCGAGCGCTTTCGTGGCGTTGACCGCCGCGACCGTGACGAGCTTCTGGTCGTCGGGGTCCATGCCGTCGTAGTCGGCCTGATCGCCCGGGATGCCGCGGCAGCGGAACATCGAGCCCTGCGCGGTGTTCACCTCGACGCAGCCGGTCGTGTCGTTCGTGAGCGCGGGGAAGCGCGCCGCGTCGTCGAACGGCGGCATGGTGCCGAACACGGTCTCGTACTCCTCACGATGCTGGCGAAAGAGCTGCTCGGCCACGAACAGGCGGCCCGAGTTGAACTCGCGGTTGCTCTCCATCACCCCGAGCGCCTGGTTCCAGAGCGCGTCGCGTCGACCATCCCAGTTGTAGAGCGGCGGGAACGCGACCTCGAGCAGCGTGGGCGTCTTCCGGAGCGTCCACTGAGCGGCGAGCGAGACCTGGCGGTGGGGGCTCCGCGTGTCGACGAAGGTCGTGGTCGGGACGTGACAGCCGGCGCAGCTCACGCGGCCGGAATCGCCTTGCGTGCCCAGCGACGCGCCCGAGCCGTCGTTGTCCCCCTCGAGCAGCGTGCCCGAAAACGACTTGTCGAAGAACAAGCGCTGGCCGAAGCGCGCAGCGAGCGGCTCGTCGGCGACGCGGTTGCTCGGATCTTCGGGCGGAGGACCCGCGTCGTAGTGGAGGGCGGCCAGCGCCTCGCGCTCCTCCGCCGTGAAGGTGGGCGCGCCGTCGCCCGGTGGACCGCCCGCGCCGTCGCCGCCCGAGTCGGAGCTACAACCTGCGACGACGAGCAACACGAGCCCGAGTGAGGAGCGCTTAGCCACCGCCATACCACCTGGTCCCGCAGGGCAGCACCGACTCGTCCCACGCCGGCTCCGGCGCGCTGAGCTCGATGCCGAAATCGTCCATGTGATGGTCGCTGTGGCAAAGGCTGTAGTTGTGCTCGTACTGGTGCCCGCTTTTCGGATCCGAGGCCTCGTCGATGCCGCAGTGATAGAGCACGGCACGGTAGGCGACCGTGACCGGGCCTACCGGCATGCGACCCTGCGGCAACACCGCGCAGGCCGCCGGCTTGTCGTCCATGAAGACGTAGACGCGTGAGGTGGACGCGTAGACGTCCCATTTCACGGGGCGATCGTAGCCGGCCATGGCGCCCTGCACGGGCACGGGCGTCCAGCTTTGCTCCCACTCTTCCGTGTAGTCGCCCGCGTGGTGGCCGTAGACGTTGGCGCGCGGGCACTGCTGGCTCACGCCCCAGCCCCGCTTGTCGCAGTACTCGATCTGCGTCTCCTGGTAGCCCGCGAACGGTTGCACCACGATGGTTTGCCCGCCCTCCGGAGGATCGTCGTCGGCCGTGCCTTCCTGACCGTCGGGGCCGCCGAGCTGGAACGAAAGCTTGCCGAGCCGGTTGTGCACCGGAACGTCGAAGAAGTTCCCTTCGTCCGGCCCCGGATCGTCGGCGAGCGGCACGTCGGTGATCATGATCTGCGGGTAGCGACGGTTGGTCGACGGAATGTCCGTCGACATGCGGACGTGCAGGAAGCGGTCGGCGGCGATCGCGGTCGGCACGTTCTTCGGCGTCATGCTCACGTTGCAGCTCGAGCCGCCGTCGGCCATGCCGAGCACGAATTGCCCGAGAAGCGGGCCGTACGCGAAGTTGCCGGTGCAGCCGCTGGTGTCGATCGCCCACTTCGAATTGCGGAGCACGAAGCAGTTGTTGTCTTGCCACTTCGTGAACGGCTCCCACTCCGCGCCTTCGTCGAACGTCTCGAGGAAGTCCATTTCCGGCTTCGGATCGGGCGTCACGTCGACGTAGGCGCGGGCGACCGGCTTCGGGCGGTTCTGCGGGTCGTGTTGACCGTTGATGAACACCTCGCCGGACGAGAGCCGGGCCTCGTCGAGCGTGATGGACGGCTGGTTGAAGGGCTCACCGCTCGTGCGATCGACGTCGGCGTCGGCGTGCATGGCGTTGATGTAGCCGTTCGGGAACGGGCAACCCTGGTCGAGCGCCTCGACGATGAAGCGCGTCTTGCCCTGGATACCCGGCCAGCTCACGGCGTTGATCGGACGCCCGCCCTGGTGGAGCGCCAGGTCGAAGCGCGCCTCGCCCGCGGCGAGCACGTCGAACGGGGGGTAGCTGAGCCGGTGGAGCGCGACGCTTCCGGGCTCCTCGCCATCGAGAATCGTGAAGCGCTCGCCGAAGTCGGCGATGTCGTCGGCAGACTGCGTCGAGCGCTTGTCGTACTCGGGCCCGTCGGTGAAATAGAGGACGACGTTGTCACCCTGCCAGTCGGCATCCTTCTTGTACTTGATGCGGTAAACTGGGCGTGGAGCAGCTTTCGCCGTGTAAAAGACGATGCCGTCGTCGCGATAGCCCTGCTTCAGGAGCTCGTCGCGCCGTTCGAGATCCGAGACGTATTCGGCGCTGTTCGCCTCCGGGTAGATGGGAGCGAGCCAGTCGGCGTTGCGGAAGCCGCCTCCGCCGTTCGGATCGGCCAGACGATACACGGGCAGGCGATCGGCACCGGGCGTGAGGAACACGTAGCCGAGCACCGACTCCTCCTCCGTGCGGCTGTAGTCGTGGCGCGTGTTGTCGCAGCCGGTGATGGCGCAATCGAACAGATTGGCGTCGTCGAGCTCGCGCGGCTGGAAGACGCGATCGCCCGCGCAGCGATAGATGCCGTTCCTGACACCGACCTCGCCGTCGTCACCGATGAGCCAGTCGGCGGGATCCGCGGGCTCTGGATAGATGCGGTAGTCTTTCGCGCCGAACACCGGCTCGAACTCGATGACGGCAGTGTCGCCGTTCTTCTTGACCTCTACGTTGACGAGCGGCGGCAGCTCGGGCACGCAGCCGGAATCGCCCGCTTCGCAGGGCTTCCGGCAGGCGCCGCCCGCGCAGGTGAGCCCGGCGCCACACGCCTGGCCGTCGCATTCCGGATCGAGGCAATCGGCGAACCCGTCGCAGTCTTCGTCCACGCCGCCCGTGCACGCGCTCTCGCTGTCGGCTGTCGCCGTGCACATCGGGCCTGGATCCGGCGGGTTCGGGCCACCCCCGCTGCCGGGCATGCCGGCCCCGCCCCCCCGGTTGCCGTCGGCATTCGCGCCACCGCTCGAGCCGCAGCCGAAGGCACACAGGGCAAGCACTGCGATCGTGGTCCGCTTGGTCATCGTCACCTCTCGGCTTCGCGCGTGGCGATCACGCGCGCTGCGCTTTCGCGCCATCGTCTTCGATCACCCAACGCAGAGAGTAACTCCCTCACACGAGAACACAACACTTCGCGTCAGAGCGACAAGGGAGCACGCGCACCCACATCGTCGCACCCTGCGTGCGGCGCATCGCAGCTCGGACGCTCGGCCAGCTCAGATCTGGCGCGAGAGAAGCGGCGAAACCTTCTGGAGCAGTGCGAAGTCGCGATCGCGATGCACCACTTCGAGCTCGTTCCGGATCGCGCACGCGGCGATCAGGCAATCGATCGACGAGCGCACGGTAATTCCCGCACGACGGGCCGCCCGGTAGAGCCCCACCGCTTCCTCGAACAGCGCCTGATTCATCGGCGATTCGACGATGGGCAAGGCGAGCATGGCGTCGCGCGCCAACCGAAAGGCACGCTCGTCGCGAAAGCCCTGGAGCACTTCCTGCACGACGGGCAGGCAGGTGACTATGTCGTCGAAGGGGACGACGAGCTCGAGGTTCAAGGGGCGCTTCGCCCGAAACACTTCGACCCAGACCGAGGTATCGACGAGGATCACCGTCGAGCCCGCTTCACGCGTGCCGGTCGGTCGCTTCGCATCGAGGCGAGCTCGCCCTCCCACGCGCCGGAGCCGGCGAGCGCCAGGATTTGTCGCGCCTTGAAGCGCCGCACGAAATCCTCGAGCGCTCGCTCGACGGCGCGCGAGTAGGTCTTCTCCCCGGAAAGTCGCGTCGCCTCTTCCAGCAGGTCCTCACGAAGCACAAGATTCGTGCGTTTCATACACATAGGGTGGCACGGGCGATGCGTCCCGGCTAGCCGAGGGCGGGGCGCCGGGAGCTATGCTACGGGCGAAGCGATGCGCTCCACTCCCTGGATCTCCACTTCGCGCTTCAGCGCCCTGGCGGGCGCCTTGGCCTGGGCGTGCTCGACCGGGTCGCCCAGCACGGGCGATGACGCGGGCACCGGTGGCTCAGGTGCGAGCATGCCGGGCGGCAGCGGCGGCACCGCGGGCACGTCGACGAGCGGCAGCGCGGGAAAACCGAGCACGGGCGGCGCGAGCGCCACGGGCGGCACGAGCGGTACCACGAGCACACCGGGCGGCAGTGGTGGCGGAGCCGGCAGCGCGACGACGGGCGGCACCACGGGCGGTGGGACGATGGCGGGCACCGGCGGCGCACTCGCCGGGTCGACGGCCGGCGGCGGAGCCGGCGCCGGCGGGATGAACACAGGCGGCGCCGGCGTCGCAGGCATGCCCGCTGCGGGCACGAGCGGCGACGCCGGCGGCAGCGGCATGAGCGGAGCGAGCGGAACGGGCGGCGCACCCAGCGGCCCCTGCGACATCGGCGGCAAGATCCTGTGCGACGATTTCGAGTCGACCGCGGCAGGCATGCTCCCGAGCACGGCCCCCTGGGCCGCGCGCAATTGCTTCGATACCTCGAACACCTTGAAAGTGGACGGAGCCGCCCACAAGAGCGGTTCGCAGTCGCTGCTCGGCATGAACATTCCCTACGCCGACTGCCAGCTGCACGCCGATCTCGGCGCCTCGCTCAGCGAGTACTGGGTGCGCGCGTGGGTGTACTACGGCACGGCCGCGCCCACGGCCTCCACGCACGAAGTCACCGTGTTCGAGCTCGTGCCCGCGGCGAACACCGACGACCCTTCGATTCGCATCGGGTACCGCGGCGACACGTGCATGCCGATCGGCGTGGAGCTCAACATCACGGGCGGCGGGCAGGAGGAAACCGGTTGCACGGGCCAGACCCCCGTGGCCAACACCTGGTACTGCTACGTGCTCCACGTGAAGCAGATGGCGTCGAGTGTCACGACCGATCTCTCGATCGACGGCGTCGATCAGTCGTACACGAACCACGGCAACCCGCAGCAGGAGATCACGTCGCAGGTCGCGAACGTGCGCTACCTGCGCGTGGGCCCGCGCTCGTACTCGGGCAACTGGGCGAACCCGATCTACGTGGACGACGTGGCGGTGGCCACGCAAGCGCTCGGCTGCCCGTAGCGCCGAGGCCGCGGCCGGACTCGTCGAGGCCGCGGCTCAGACCGGGATACCCGGCGCCGGGAAGCTCTTGCAGACTTCCTCGACCTCGCGCGCAATGCGACCGATGAGCGCCTCGTCGGCGGGCGCCTTCACGACCTCGTCGATCCAGCCGGCAAGCTTGACCATCTCGGCCTTGCCCATGCCGCGCGTGGTGACGGCGGGCGTGCCGAGCCGGAGGCCCGACGGGTCGAAGGGCTTGCGCTGATCGTAGGGGACGGCGTTGTAATTCGCGCAGATCCCGGCGCGGTCGAGCGCCTTGGCGGCGATCTTGCCGGTCACGTTCTTCGAGGTGAGGTCGATCAGGATCAGGTGGTTGTCGGTGCCGCCGGTCACGAGCGTGAAGCCGCGGGAAAGGAGCCCCTCGGCGAGCGTGCGCGCGTTCGCGACGGTGTTCTCCGCGTACGCCTTGAACTCCGGAGTCATCGCTTCCTTGGCGGCGACGGCGATGGCGGCCGTGGTGTGATTGTGCGGGCCGCCCTGCAGGCCCGGGAACACGGCGCGATCGATCTCCTTCGCGAGCTCCTGCTTGCACATGATGACGCCGCCGCGCGGACCGCGCAGCGTCTTGTGCGTCGTGCTCGTCACGACGTCGGCGATGCCGAAGGGCGACGGGTGCGCGCCGCCGGCAACGAGCCCGGCGATGTGCGCGATGTCCGCGCAGAGCTTGGCGCCGACCTCGTCGGCGATCTCGCGGAATTTCGGGAAGTCGAGCACGCGCGGGTAGGCGCTCGTGCCGGCCCACAGGATCTTCGGCCGGTGCTCGCGCGCGAGGCGCCGCACCTCGTCGAAATCGATGCGGTGATCCGTCGCGCTCAGGCCGTACGGCACGCTCTTGAAGTAGCGGCCCGTGATGCTGACGCTCCAGCCGTGCGTGAGGTGCCCGCCGAACGGCAAGCCAAGCCCCATGACCACGTCCCCCGGCTGACAGAACGCGAGGTAGGCGGCGAGATTGGCGGGGCTACCGCTGTACGGCTGCACGTTCACGTGCTCCGCACCGAACAGTTGCTTGAGTCGCGAAACAGCGAGCTCCTCGACCTTGTCGATGACCTGCTGACCCTCGTAGTAACGTTTCCCGGCGTAGCCCTCTGAGTATTTGTTCGTGAGGACGCTGCCCGACGCTTCGATGACGGCACGGGACGCGTAGTTCTCGCTCGGGATCAGACGCAGCGTGCGGCTCTCGAGGGCCTCTTCGTCACGGATCAGGCGGGCGATTTCGGGGTCGCGCTCGGAGAGCGCAGGGTCACGGCTCGGCATGGCGGCGCGGAGGCTAGCACCGCGTACGGGCCCGAGGAGCGAGCCTCGCGTTACTTCGTCCGAGGCAACGTTCAGGCTGGCTGGAAGGCCGGCTGGGCGTCCAGCGGGGTGCCCTGGCGCACCGGCCAGAGCGCCCAATAACCCGTTCTCGACGGGCGCCAGGGGAGGACTAAGATCCTCGGCTTAGACTTCATGGCCACGCCTCGTCGGAGCAGTGGCGACCCCGGTGTCGCGCAGCCGAGCCCTGAGCCTCGGAATGCGCAAGCACCGGCGGCGGCCAGCGCACCTGCGCCGTCGCGCCGGTCCGCCTCGAGCGTCATCCCTTCGGATGATGCCATGCCTTCGGAGGATGCCGACACGGCGGATCACCGACCGAAGCCCGTTCCCCTCTCGGCCGAGGTGAGCGCGGAGCCCCGTGCGCCCCAGGCAACGACGCCGGACGAGTCCCGCCCCGAGGTCGCCGAGGTCGCGGACGCCGAGGTCGCGGACGCCGAGATCGCCGAAGACGACATCTCCGAAGCCGAGGCCGAGCCCGAGACGCCGAAGACCGATCCGGAGCCGGTGGCCGCCAAGGCCGTGGCAGCGCTGGTCGACGTGCCCGACAGCGCCCCACCGAGCATCCCCTCGGCCGCCGCAGCGCCGCTCGACACCACGGGGCGCGGCGGGGTGCCCGTCCTGCCGGGGCACATCATCGCCAACCGCTACGAGGTGCTCGGCGTGCTCGGCGAAGGCGGCATGGGCATCGTCTACCGCTGCAAGGACAAGTCGAGCGGTCAGATCGTCGCCATCAAGCGCGTCATTCCGCCGCCCGGCAACCTCGCGCACGAATACGTGATGTGGTTCTACAAGGAGGCGCGCGCGCTCGCCGCCTTGGGCCACCCGAACATCGTGCGCGCGCACGACTTCGGCCAGCTGCGCGACGGCTCCCCGTTCCTCGCCATGGAGCTCGTGTCCGGCGCGTCGCTCCACGATCTCACGCACGCACGCCTCAATTTCGCCCTGATCTGGTCGATCGTCGACCAGATCCTGAGCGCGCTCGCCCACGCGCACGCGCGCGGCGTGGTGCACGGCGATCTGAAGCCGTCGAACGTGCTCGTCGAGCGGCGCGAGGGCGAGCCGCCGTTCGTGCACGTGCTCGACTTCGGCCTCGCGTGGCTGCGCATCGACGCCCAGGACGAACGCCTGAGCGGCTCGAAGCCGATGGAGTTCGCGCCGCACGCCGGCGCCGGGACGCCCGGCTACATGGCGCCCGAGCAGATCCAGCACGAGATGCACCACGTGTGCGGTGCGACCGATCTCTACTCGCTCGGCTGCATCCTGTATCGGCTGCTCGGCGGCAAGGCGCCGTTCAGCGGCAACTCCAAGGAGCTCTTGCGGGTGCACGCGTTCGACGCGCCGCCCGAGCTCAAGCCGGCGCTCGACCTGCCCGACGGCGTGGTCGCGTTCGTGCACCAGCTGCTCGCGAAGCGGCCCTGGGATCGCTGGGAGTTCGCCAACGAGGCGCGCCGCACCTGGGCCCAGTGGCAGCCCGAGGTGCTCGACGCGGCCACCTGGCGCTTCCAGGCACCGACCCGCACCGCCGAGCCCGCCCCCGCCACGCGCCCGAGCGGCGCCCGCGGGCCGAACCCCGATCTCGAGCCCGCTCCGGATCGCCCGCCGGGCTTGCTCAGCATTCGACCGAGCCCGCTCGTCGGGCGCGAGGACACGCGCCGCTCGCTCTACGACATGGCGCACGAGCTGATTCGCGGCGAGGGCCCGCCGCATCGGCTCGCGCTGCTGGTCGGACCGGCCGGCGCCGGCAAGAGCCGCATCGCGGAGTGGCTGTGCGAGGTCCTGCACGAAGAGGGCAAGATCGTGCCGCTTCGCGCGCGTTACCGCGCGATTCGCAGCCCGCTCGACGGCATGCTGGGTGCCGCGCTCGCCTACTACAACTTCGAGCGCGTCGACCGTCACACGATCGAGCGCTCGCTGCTCGACCGCTGGAAGGTGCGCCGCGACGACAAGAACGGTCGCGCGTGGGTGGCCGGTGCCGCCGAGTGGATGCGCCCGATGGGCGCCGACCAGGCGATCGGACCGAGCGGCATTCGCTTCACGCTCGACACGCTCGAGACGCGGCGCATGGTCATCCGCTACACGCTGCGGAAGATCGCCAACAAGCGCCCGCTGCTGTTCTGGCTCGACGATCTGCACAACACCGGCCCGGCGACGATCGACGGCCTGCTGCGCATCCTCGAGGACGAGCCGGATCAGCGCATCATGATGCTCGCGACGGCACGCGCCGAGGAGGTCGCGCTCGGCACGTCGGCCGCCGATCGCCTGCGCCAGCTGCGCGAGGCGACGAACGGCACCGTCCTCGACGTGCCCCCGCTCACCCCCGAGCGCACCGTCGAGCTGATTCGCTCGTCGATCCCGCTCGACGACGCCGCGGTCGAGGAAGCCGCGCGCCGGAGCCGCGGCAACCCGCTGTTCGCGCTGCAGCAGCTCCACGCCTGGGCGCTCTCGGGCCACATGGAGTTCTCGGGCTCCACGTACCGCGTGCCGCCCGACGTGCTCTCCGTGCGGCCCCAGACGACGGCGGAGCTCTGGGAGAGCCGGATCGCGTCGGTGCCCGATCAGCACCGCATCGCGGCGTATGCGGCGGCCACGCTCGGCGGCGACGTGCGCAAGAACGTGCTGCATGCCCTGTTGAGCTCGCTCGGGCAGCCCGCCGACAGCGCGATGCTGAGCCTGGCCAACGCCGAGGTCCTGATCCCGCGCGGCCCCGGTCGCTACAGCTGGCCGCACGAGCTCCTGCAGGAGCATCTGCTCGGCGGACTCCAGGCGCGCAGCGATCGCGAGAAGATCTTCCGCGCCGCAGCCGCCGCCCTCACGCTGCATCCGCTCGCCGGCCAGCGCCGCATCGTGCGCCAGCGCATGGTGAACCTGATCGAGGCGAACGACTCGGACACCGCCGCGCTGCTGCTCTTCGACTTCCTGCAGCAAAGCTGGAACGGTGCGCGCGAGCCGCTCGCGACGCTCGCGGATCTCGAGCTTTTGAAGGGCAAGCTGCGCGGGCGCACCCTCGCGCTCAAGAACCGCTGGCAGGCCGAGGCCCTCCGCCACATCGGCCGCATGGCGGAGGCGAACACCTACGCGGAGCTCGCCCGCGCCCGCTTCGAGGAGCTTGGCGACGCCGAGAACATCGCGCATTGCCAGCGCCTGCTCGGGCACCTCGCGAGCGAGCAGGGCGCTTCCGCGGAAGGGCTCGAGCTCGTGCGCCGCGCGCTCAACACCTTCGAGAGCCTCGGCAACCTGCTCGGCATGGCGCTCTGCCAGTCGGCCGCGGGCGAGATCGAGTACCTGCTCGGCGACTACGAGCAGGCCCGCGACACGGTCGTCCTCGCCGAGAAGAACTTCGCCGAGCTCGACCAGCCGCTCGGGCGTGGCCAGTGCTTGCTCCTGCTCTCGTGGATCGAGCACTCCGAGGGCGCGACGGAGCGCTCGCGGCGCTTCGCCCAGGAGTCACGCGGCGAGTTCGAGCGCGCCGGCTATCGCCTCGGCACCGCGCAGGCCGACGTGTCGCTCGCCCACGTCGAGCACCGCCTGATGAACTACCATGGCGCGGAAACGGGCGCGCTCGAAGCGCTCGTCGTGTTCGAGACGCTTCGCACGCCGCGCGGCCAGGCCGCCTGCGACCGCCTGCTCGCCATGGTCGGCCTCGACACCGATGACATGGAGATGGCGGAGCTTCACGCCACGCGCGCCAACAAGATCTACGCGAAGTCGAACGACCCCTGGGGCGTGATGGAGACCAAGCTCCTCTTCTGCCAGATCGCCCTCTTCCGGCACGATACGCTCAGGGCGCGCGAGCTCCTCGAGGAGTGCAGCCGCATCGCC
>Ga0315912_10004705_pt1 | contig 12802 bp, 6 predicted proteins | sample VfabasoilMG_FD_204469 | JGI IMG/M metagenome (GOLD analysis project Ga0315912, IMG submission 204469) | Garden soil microbial communities collected in Santa Monica, California, United States - V. faba soil | ecosystem: Environmental > Terrestrial > Soil > Garden | place: USA: California... | reverse complement strand
ATCTCCGGGGGCGTGGGACTCAACCGCGGCGACCAGGGGGAAGCCGCCGCGGTTGTGACCCATCCGCAGGGCGCCTAGAACTTCTTCTCTGCGCGAATCATGAAGAAGCGTCCGCGCGAATTGAAGGACCCCTGGTCGAATCCATTCGCATAGTTTCCTTCGAGGAACGGCGGCATCTCGTCGAAAATGTTGTCGACCGTCAGGGTGAGCGTCGTTTCCGACTGTTCGAATTCGTAGCTCGCCATCCAGTCGTTCTGCACGTATTCGTCCGCTTCGAGGTGTTCGCCATCGACGAGCAGCGAGCCATCGTTGCGCACGCCGCCAACGTATCGAAGCGCCGTGCTCAACGCGAACGGCCCACGATCCCAGGTCACGCGCCCGGTGCCGCGCACGCGGGCAAGAGTGCCCGTCGCATCGGTGTAGGTGCCCACGCGACGAACGGGCGGTGCCCCGGGCGCCGGAGACTGCTCGAACGTATCGAGATACGTGATGTCGGTGCGAAAGACGAACGTGCCGATGGAGCGGTCCGCCGTTTCATATTGGAGACCGAAGTCCACGCCCTCGATTTCCTGGTTCAGCAGGTTGGCGCGCGTCGCGATCACTTCGAGCACCGAGTTCGTCGTCGGGTCGCGCGTGATGCGATCGGCGTAGCTGCCATTCGCCGCGTTCTGCGCGAGCACGTAGTTCCGGTCGATCGAACCGATAATGCCGTCCTTTTCGATGTGGAAGAAATCGACAGTGGCCGACAATCGCTCCGCGAAGGCCGGCGTGAACACCACGCCGATCGTGAGGTTGTCGGCTTCTTCAGGCAGCAGGTCCGGATTTCCACCGGACACCACGAATGTTCCCGTCGTGTTTGCCGGCGCCTGCCGTCCTCCGCAACCGGGCAGCGACGCGAAGTTGGGGCCGGCGCAGGGATCGACGATGGGTGCGAAGCCGCGAGTCTGTCCCGAGAACGCCTCGTTGAACGTGGGCGCGCGGAAGCCGGTACCCCATGAGCCACGCACCAGCAGCGAATCGATGGGACGCCACTTCAGGCCGACCTTCGGGTTCGTCGTGTCACCGAAGAGGTTGTAGTCCGAATATCGCGCGGCGAGATCGAGATCGAGTGAGGCCAGCAGCGGAATCGCGAACTCGGTGTAGATCTCGGTGATTTCCCGCGTGGGCGGGAAGGCGTCGGGCGTCGGGCCGCGGCCGACGAAAGCGTTGAGCTCCGAATTGCGGTCGTTGTCCGAAGAGAACGATTCACGCCGGAACTCCGCGCCGATTGCCATGCGCACCTTGCCGGCCGGCATGTCGAAAAGGTCGCCGCTGAAGTTCGCGACCGCCGATTGCATGCGCGATTTCACCGTCGTGTTCGAGTCGGCAGAGATGAAATCCAGCATCTCGGGCGTGATGGTGCCTTCAGCCCCGAGCAGGTTGATCGGCACGCAGCCATTGCCAGCGGCGCGGCAGGCGTCCGAGTCGCCGGCCGCCTGCTGCAGACGCTCACGCAGCACGCCTTCGCCGCCGAAGGTGAGCTGGTCGAGATTCTGGTGGTTGTACGACAGGTCCCATTTCCATTCGCCGATGCCGCCCTCGATGCCGGCGACGAAGCGCGACACATCGGAGGTCACGTCGGATTGACGGCGGCCGCGGAACGGCTGTTCGCCAATCGTGCGCGCGACGCTCAGGTCGACGCCGAAAGGATTGAACTCGTTGTTGGCGCTGAGGATGATCGGGTCGCCGTACACGGCGCCGAAGTAGTCAGGCGCCAGGTATCCGGTGGAGCGGCGGCGATTGAACGACGCCTCGGCGAAAGCAGTGAGGTTCGAGCTGATCTCGTAGTCGCCGGTGAACGAGATGTTCTGCTGGCGGATGTCGGAAGCGCTCGTCTCGTAGAGCCAGTAGTTGATGCCGTCGTTGCCGACCGAGAGCGGGTCATTCGTGTCGGGAAACACGAACGCCCGGAAATCGTTGACCGTCGCGGCCTGGTTGACGCCATCGATGAGGATGCGCTCGGCGTTGCCGAATCCGGGAAGGCCTTGCACCACGGCCACGGTTGGCAGCGGGTCGCGGAAGTTGCGGCCACCTTGTGCGCGCCAGTCCGGATCGCGGCTGATCGGCCGATCGGCGATGAAGTTGCCGTCCGCCTCACGCCAGGAGGCGTTGAACACGAATCCGCCCTTGTCAGCCTTGTGGCCGAACGTCGCGCTGATTTCGGTGTTGGGTACGTCATCGCGACTGGAAACGCCGTAGCCGCCCTTGATGGACAGGCCTTCGAATTCCCGCCGCATGATGATGTTCACTACGCCGGCGATCGCGTCGGAGCCGTAGATAGCCGACGCGCCGTCCTGCAGCACTTCGACGCGGTCGACGGCTTCGAATGGAATGCTGTTGAGATCGACGGTGCCGCCGTCGTTGTTCGACAACACGCGGCGTCCGTTGATGAGGACGAGGGTGTTGACCGCACTCAGGCCGCGCAGTGCGACGGTGGCGGTGCCGCCGTTGCCACGGCCTGCGGTGTCACTGGCTGAGGCAGTGGCGACCGGCAGCTCGCGAAGCAGTTCGCCCACGCTGGTCGCGCCGGTGGCTTCGATCTCGGTGCGATCAAGGATGGTGACGGGCGCGGAGGTTTCGAGGCCGGTGGTCGCGAGGCGTGAGCCGGTGACCAGTACCTCGTCCATTTCGGTTGCGGGCGCATCGGCCTGGGTTTGTGCGAAAGCCACAGGCGCCGAGATGGCTGCCATCGATGCGAGGAGGAGATTCCGTTTGCAGTTCATTTTGCGACCCCCGTTGGTAAACGTTCGATATCGTATACCGTCTACTAAACTTCCTGTCCAGATGTTGCGCGGGCGCAAATCCGGTGCGGCGAGAGGGCCGCCCGCACGTTCAGGGCGCAGGGCGTGGAGAAGCGAGGTGCTCTTCGAAGAAGCGCGTCACGAGACCGAACAGATGGAGCCTGGTGTTGGCGCCCTCGCTGATTCCATGGGTGCGATCGGGGTAGGCCATCATCGAAAAAGGTTTGTTCAACGCGACCAGGCGGTCCACGAGCTGCTCCGCGTTCTGGTAATGCACGTTGTCGTCGCCCGTACCGTGAATGATGAGCAGCGCGCCGGCGAGGTCTTTCGCAAAGTTGATGGGCGACCCATCGCGATAGCCGGCGGCGTTTTCAGCGGGCAGCCCCATGTAGCGTTCCTGGTATATCGAGTTGTAGAGCATCTGGTCGACCGGGCTCGCGACGGCAACGCCTGCCGCATACAACGTGGGGTAGCGGAACATGGCATTCAGCGTCATGGCTCCGCCGCCACTCCAGCCCCAGACTCCGATGCGTGCGGCGTCGATGTACGGGCGCTTCTCCAGCATCTGGCGGATCGCGGCAGCCTGGTCCGCCGAGGCCTGGATGCCGATCTGGCGGTAGATAGACCGCCGCCAGTCGTGTCCGCGCGGCGCGGCCGCGCCGCGGCTGTCGACGCTCGCGACGAGGAAACCGCGCTGGGCCATGAGCTGATGCCAGAGTTGTCGATCTCCGCCCCAGCGATCGACGACGGTCTGCCCGGCCGGTTCGGAGTACACGTACACCAGCAGCGGATACTTTTTCGACGCGTCGAAACCCGGCGGCTTCATCATCCAGGCGTCGAGCACTGTTCCGCCGATGTCGATCTTGAAGAACTCCGATGGCGAAGACGGCGTCCCGGCCAGTAGTGCGCGCATCCTGGTGTTCGAAGTGAGGATTCGCGGCGTCTCGTGACGGGGGAGCTGGATGACGTCGACTGTGGGCGGCTCGCCAAAGCTCGAGAACGTGTGGATTGCCCACCGGGCGCCGGGTGCAATGTCGTAGTCATGCGAACCCGCCAGATTTGTCGGCGTCAGTCGCTCCAGCTTCGGGGCTCCCGTGAGCGTGGCGCGGTACAGGTAACGCTGGGAGACGTTGTCGGGTGAAGCAATGAAGTACACGTAGCCGGCCTTCACATCCACTGACTCGATCGATACGACATCGAAGTTTCCCGGCGTTCGCAATTCGAAATCGCCTTTGTCGGCGGAGACCGTGTACAGGTGCATCCATCCGTCGCGCTCGCTCATCCACGTGAACCTGCGCGCTCGCTCGAGCCAGTGCACGTGATCGCTGGGCATCAGCCACGCGTCGTCTTTTTCGACAAGCAATGGACGCACGGTTCCCGACGCGGCGTCGCCCAGCAGCACTCGATTCGTGTTCTGCCGGCGGTTCTCGTGCTGTAGCAGCAGTTCGCTGTGACCGAGCCAGGTCACGCGGGGCAGGTAGTTGTCGCGCGGGTCGCCGGCAACGTCGAACCATCGCGTCGTGGGGGCATCAACGGAGACGACGCCCACGCGCGCCGCGGAGTTGGTGGTGCCGGGTTTCGGGTAGCGCAGGGGAAGGGGAATGGAGTACTGACCGCCGGTATTGCGGATCATGTAGAAAGTGCCCACGCCGCGGGTGTCGAACTGCCAGTACGCGATGCGACGCGAGTCGGGGCTCCACAGGTAAGCCTTACCGAGCGAGAACTCCTCTTCGTAGGCAAGATCTCCGCGTGCGTTCAGAACGAGATCGCCGCCGTCTTCGGTGAGACGAGTCGCGACTCCGGCAATCGTTTCCACGTGGAGATTGTTGTTAGCCACGTACGCGATGCGTGATCCATCCGGCGAAAACTCGGGATAGAGCAATCCATGGGGCGCCATGTCGCGGCCAATCTGTCGGAGAGTCCGTGCGCGTGTGTCGAACAACCAGTAGTCGGCCACCGGATTGTTTCGACGGGCATCGGCGCGATCAGCTTTCAACAGGATCAGCCGGCCGTCCGCTGACCATTCATGGTCGGTGAACGCGAGAGGTGCGGACGCGCCTGCGGGAGTCAGCTCCGAGGCGCGAACGGCGACGGAGCGTTTGCCCGTTCCGGTGTCGTAACGAACCACGTCCAACCCAACCACTGCCTCGGGAGCCTTCTCGAACTTTGAATACGCGGCGCCGCCCGGCAGCCAGCGAATCGTCCCGGGACGCTCGAGCGTCGTTGCTGCCGGCCCGAAGATCTGCGTGAGCTCGAGCGGCTTCATCGACGCGTCGACTGCGAACGCAGGTGGATGAAGCGTTCCGGCAAGCAGGATCGCTGCCGTGACCTTCGCGAGTGTGCTCATGGATTCCCGCCGGCTGGGTTCGGATGAATTTGTATACTATATAACTTCCAGGCCGAGAGAAGTTCCAATGCGAATACGACTGCTGGGCACGGGCACTCCCACTCCATCGCTCAAGCGCATGAGCTCGGGTTATCTCGTCGAAGCCGGCGAACGCAAGATGTTGTTCGACTTCGGGCCGGGCGCGTATCACCGCATGCTCGAGGCAGGTGTTCGCCCGACGGAGATCACCGACATCTTCTTCACCCACCTGCATTACGACCATTGCCTGGACTATGTGCGCCTGCTGATGACGCGCTGGGACCAGGGCGCGGGCCGCATTCCCGAGTTGCGTGTGTATGGCCCCGCGTACACCGCAAGGATGACCGAAGCGATCATCGGTGATGGTGGCTTGTTCGCGCCCGACCTCGAGGCGCGAACGCGATTGCGCATGAGCCAGGATGTCTTCGTTGCGCGCGGCGGCAAGCTGCCGCGGCTCAAGCCGCGACCCGTCGTGCGCGAACTCGCGAGTGGGGACGTCGTGGAGGACGGGGGCTTCCGGGTGCACGCCCGCTCGGTGCTTCATGCGCAGCCCTACCTGGACTGTTTCGGCTATCGGCTGGAAGCGGAGGGCAGGAGCTTCGTCTATTCCGGTGATGCGGGCCCGTGCAAAGCCATGGAGCAACTCGCGCATCGATGCGACGTCCTTGTTCACATGTGCCACTTCATCAGTGGCACGGCTCTCAGCCCGGACATGAACAAGCTCAACATGGGTCACCTGGAACTGGCGCGGCTCGGCAAGGCGGCGGAAGTGAACAATCTCGTGGTCAGTCACGTCACCGAGCAGATGGACGTGCCGGGTGTCCGCGAGCGCCTCATCGCCGAGATGGCGGCTATCTACTCCGGGAATCTCTTCTTCGGAGAAGACCTGATGCAGATTCCCCTCGGGGCGCCGGCGCCCGCCAGACTCGAGTAGTGCACCAGGAGCGCTGCCTTGAGCCCAGGCTGGTTCCACACGCTCGGCATCCTGGGTCTCGCGCTCATCTTCATCATTGGCAGCTGGCGCGCGATCAATCTAGGGGCCTTGTCGCTGGTGGCGGTGTTCCTGCTGGGCGGCCTCGTGATGAAGGAGGACCTCGCGTCGCTTTGGCGAGGTTTCCCTGTCGACCTGCTGATACTGCTCGTCGGCGTTACCTATCTGTTCGGCGTTGCCACCGCGAATGGAACCGTGGAAAGACTGGTGTCCGCGGCCTCACGTCGCGTCGAGCGACGGCGCGTGTGGATTCCCTGGGTCGTATTCGTGGTGTCGGCATTGCCCACGATGGCCGGCGCACTGGGATCCGCGGCGGCCGCGCTCGTCGCTCCCATTGCGTTGCGCCTCGCCGAACGATGCTTGCTCGATCGGCGGATGGTGGGACTCATGGTGCTCCACGGCGTCGCCTGCGGAAATTTCTCGCCGTTGAACCCGTTGGGAGTCATCGTGATCCAGGGCACCGAGCGGGCGGGTCTCGAGCTGTCAGCCGCTGCGCTGTTCTTTGCCAACGTCGCGTACAACGTGATTCTCGGCGCCGTGATTTTCCTGGGCTTCGGGGGCCTGAGACTGGCGCGCGAGAGCGGCGGCGAGGGAACGCCGCGTATGGAAGCGGTGCGGCCCGACAAACTGCGCGCGGACCAGGTCGCCACGGTGATCGCACTGCTGGCGATCACCGTCGCGGCACTCGCATTCGATCTCAACATCGGGATCCTCGCGCTCACTGCGGCCGTAAGCCTGCAGTTGGTCTTCGGTGCGGCGCGAGCAGGTGGAGAACGAAAGATCGCTTGGGATGTGGTGCTTCTGGTCTGCGGGATCGTGACCTACGTGGCGCTGCTGCAACGGCAGGGGACGGTCGACATGATCGGGGGCAGCATCGCGGCGCTGGACAGTCCGCTTCTCGGTGCCTTGCTTATCTGCATCGTCGGCGCGACGACCTCGGCGTTCGCGTCCAGCGCCGGCATCCTGGGAGCGATGATCCTGCTGGCCGCGCCTTTCATGTTGCAAGGCGGCGTGGGCGTCACCGGCTTCGTCATTGCCCTTGCCATTTCCTCAACCGTCGTCGACTCGTCGCCGTTCTCCACGGCGGGAGCGCTCGTCGTCGCGAACGCCACCGAAGGCGAACGCGAGCGCGTGTACCGCGGGTTGCTCATCTGGGCCGGGCTCATGGTCCTGACCGCCCCGCTGACTAGCTGGCTTCTTTTCGTCGTCCTGCCCTGACTCCCGCAGAGGCGGCAGTTGAGTCGTCGCGGATTTTAAGATACGGTGTTTCGTATACGATCTACAATGTTCGGCCAGCGGAGGGCGGTCGTCGTGCGCGGACACGGCGGCACGCAATCGGGCGGGCCATTACGAAGCGGCGAAAAAGCCGACGAAACAGGGAGCAGGCATGAGCGACAACTCTGGTTTGAAGTGCCGCCACGCAGAAAACGTCCGCGCAGTACTGCGTGCGATGGGCGTGGCGGGTTTGGTTTTCTGCACGACGGCGCCCGGGGCCTACGCGCAGGAGCAGCAGATGGAGGAAGTGGTGGTGACCGGCTCGCGCCTCATGCGCCCGGATCTCAGCGCACCCAGCCCCGTTACCGTCATCGATGAAGAAGCAGTCCAGCTTTCCGGTGACGTCACGGTCGAGCGGGTGTTGTACGAACTGCCGCAGCTTTCGGCCGGCAACAATTCGAGCGTGAACTCGGCGGGCGGCTCTGGCGTGCTGACCGCGAATCTCCGCGGCCTCGGAGCCACGCGAACCCTCACGCTGGTGAATGGCAGGCGCTTCATCCCGGCGAACGGCGCCGGCAGCGTGGATCTCGCGACGATTCCGACGCCGCTGGTCAAACGCGTGGACGTGGTGACGGGCGGTGCTTCCGCGGTGTACGGCTCCGATGCCATCGCCGGTGCCGTCAACTTCGTGCTGCGCGACGACTTCGAAGGCTTCCAGGTGGGCGCGCAATACGGCCAGGCCTCCGAATCCGACGCCCAAACTACCGACTACAACCTGATGTTCGGCACGAACATCGGCGAGGGTCGGGGGAACGTCACGCTCTATCTGTCACATGCGCGGCGCGATCCGGTGTACATGCAGGACCGCGACTTCTCACGAGTGCCACTCAACGCGTCGCTCGGCCCCAGCGGATCCGGCAACATTCCCGGTGGGCGTGTCGGCCTGAGCGGCGCCCAGATGGCGAGCTTGAATCTGGGCATGGGCGCTGGCGTGATCCCGATCGGACCCGAGGGCTGCACGACCCAGGTCAACTCGATTCGTTTCGGCGAGAACGGCCAGGTCCTGAGGCACTGCGATCCGGAAACGCTCTACAACTACGCGGCCGGCAACTACCTACTGCGACCTCTCGATCGCACGCAGTTCGGAGCGCTGGCGCACTTCGACGTCAACGACGAGGTGCAGGCCTACACCGAACTTCACTACGCGCTGGCGGAGAACGAGTTCCAGCAGGCGGCCGATTCACTGTCGATCCTGACGGGCACGAATTCGTACTTCGAAGTGCGGAATTACGCCACGAACCCGGTGCTGACACCGGACGTGCGCGCCTTGTTCGTGAACAACGCCGCGATCTTCGATCCGATGGGCACAGGCAATGCGCGGATCTCCGGTGGCATGGCGCGTCGCGTCGATGAACTGGGCCTGCGGAATTTCTCGTTCGATCGCGACACCCTGGGCAGCACGCTGGGGCTTCGAGGTGATTTCAAGGTCGGTGACAACCTCTGGCGGTGGGATGTGTTTGCGCAATACCACCGATCGGAGACCGACGAGACCGTCAAGGGCACGATGTCGCCCGCTCGCATGCAGCTCGGACTGGACACCGTGATCAATTCTGCAGGGCAGGTAGTTTGTGTCACCTCCTTCCCGGGCTGCGTGCCAGTGAATCCATTTGGCACCGGGTCAATCACTCCGGACGCGGCGACATTCATCTCGCCGGCGCGTTCGTCCTCGGATCTGTTCGAGCGAGAGGTCTACGGCGCGTCTCTCGCGGGCGAATTCTTCGACCTCCCGGGTGGGCAGATTTCGGCAGCGGTGGGCTTCGAACATCGCGACGATGAATATGAGTTCATGCCGGGTGCCACCGACCTGGCCCGCGAATACGGAACGGCATCGCGCGGCATCACGCGTGGCGGCTTCTATGTAGACGAAGTCTTCGCCGAAGTCCGCGTGCCGCTGCTTTCGGACAAGCCGTTCGCGGATGTCCTCGCCATCGAAGGCGCGATCCGCTACTCGGACTATTCGAACTTCGGCAGCGCGGAAACGTGGCGTGCGGGCCTCGAGTGGGGACCGACGGACTGGCTGCGATTCCGCACCGCGTACAACATCGCGAATCGCGCGCCGGCCATCAGCGAGTTGTACGCGCCGATCGGCACGGGCTTCTCGCCGGGCAATGATCCCTGCGCGATCATCCGCAACCCGAGTCAGGCGCAGCGGGATTTCTGCGTGACCCAGGGTGTGCCGGCGGCGGAGGCGAACAGCTTTGTCCAGACCGCTCTCGGCTTCAACCAGGTGTCGGGCGGCAACCCCGCGTTGCGTGAAGAGTCATCCGAAACCTTCACGGTCGGCGCGGTTGTGAGACTGCCGTTCATCGACCGGTTCAACATCGCGGTCGATTACTACCAGATTGAAGTCGAAGACGCGGTTGCGACGATGAACGCGCAGACCACGCTGGATGTCTGCTACCAGCTCCTCGACGCGAACAGCGAGCCCTGCCGCGCGATCACGCGACTGGGCGACGGCCAGATCTTCGAGGTGCGTGCGAGCAACAGCAACATCGGTTCGCTGGCGGTCGAAGGTGTGGATCTCACGATGGACTACACCGTGGGATTGCCGGACGGCATGGCGATCGGTGAAGGGAAGCCGGAACTCGGCCTGATGCTGAACACCGGCTGGTTGTTCGAACGCGAGAGCCAGATCATTGGCGCGCAACCCATCGATTGCGCCGGGTTCTTCGGCTCCTGCACCGCGCAGGGCGCGGGGGGTTCGCCGGACTTCAAGGCGTTGTTTGCGGCGACGCTCGACAGCGGCCCTCTCATGGTGAAGGCGCAGGTTCGCTATCTCGCGGGCCTCAAGCCGCTGGAGACCATCGCGGCGACCACTCCGGTCGTGGCGGATGCGGTCAACTACGTCGATTTCTCGGCGCGCTGGAAGTTCAACGACACCTTTGATGTGTACGCGGGCATCGACAACGCCTTCGACGAGGATCCGCCGCTGCTCACCTCGAGCTGGGGCGGCGACGCCAACACCGACGTCACGCTGTACGACGTGATCGGCAGGCGCTACTTCCTCGGCATGCGAGTGAATTTCTAACGGGTGAGTCGGCTACGGGAATCGCCCGCGAGGGCGATTCCCGAATGCCGGCACCGAGGTTTTCAATGATCTGACCGTCAATTCCCGGCCCGGGCCGCAAGTAACAATTGCAATCTCGTCGCTCCTCGCGAATGCTTCGGGCATCAAAAATGAGGGTCGCCGATGAGTTCTGTTCACCTGGATATCCGCACGCTTTCCGACCGGCTTGTGGATGTGGTCCGCGACTTCATTCTTTCCGGCGTCATTCCGTCGGAAGAGCCCATCCGCCAGGACGCGCTGGCCGCCGAACTGCGGGTCAGCAAGATTCCGTTGCGCGAAGCGCTTGCCCGTCTCGAGCAGGACGGCTTGGTCATCTCGCACCCGAACCGGGGATTCTTCGTGCGGCCCATGTCGCCGGAGGAGGCGGAGGAAGTGTATGCGCTGCGTCTCAAGCTCGAGCCTGACGCCGCCGCCCACGCGTGTCTCATCGCCAACGAGAAGGATCAGGAACGCGCCCGGCAGGCGCTGGCGCTCTTCGATATAGAAGCCGCCGCGCACAAACCGACGGTGGGCGCTTCCAATCGTGCGTTTCACCTGGCGCTGGTTCAGCCGGGCGGGCACCGGGTCACCACGAACATCGTGGCGCGCCTGCACGTGCTCGCGGATCGATACGTCCGCAAGCACCTCGAACCGAAAGGCCGGGTGCTGCGCGCCGAGGCCGAACATCATGAAATGCTCGACGCCTGGATCAACCGCCGCGACGCGCGCGTGCGCAAGCTGATCGCCGAACACCTGACACACACGCTGGGTGATCTGCGCAGCGTGCTGAGTCCGCCGAGCACCGCGCGCAGCGTCGCGGCAAAGAAGAAGAAAAAGTCGCGCAAGTAGACTTCAGTCGGCGCGACATTCTTGCCGCGTCCGAGCCTCGAGGTATATCGTATACCAAAGAGGAAACCCCATGACCCACCGCGCCCGGCTGTTCTCGTCCCTGTGGACTTCGTTCCTGTGCCTTTCCGTCACATCGTCCGTGTTCGCCGCCGACGCTGCGGACGACAGGCTGCGAACGCTCTACAACTCGGAGTGGGAGTGGAGAGAGAAGGAATTCGCCCGGCAGCCCGGTGAAGTCGGGCGCGGCTACACCGCCGATCATCTGCCGCGCGTGGATGCGGCTGCGCAGAAGGCCCGTCTCGCATACTGGACCTCGGTGCTGAAACAGCTCGACGCGATCGACGTCGCGGCCCTGTCGGCGCCGGAACGGCTCAACGGCGAGATTTTCCGCGCACTGATCGAAGAGAACGCGACCGACACGCGCTTCAAGACCTACGAGGCGCCTTTCAACGCGGACACTTTCTTCTGGACGAGTTTCTCGCCGCGTGAAGGTTTCGTGACGGCCGATGAATATCGCCGCTACCTCGGGCGCCTGCGCGACGTGCCGCGGTATTTCGACGAGCAGATCGTCAACATGCGCGCCGGGCTCAAACGCGGCTACACGGTCCCCAAGGTGTCCGTGACCGGCCGCGACAAGACCATCGAGCCCTATCTCAAGGCGGACGAGACGAACCCTCTCTATCTGCCTTTCGAGCGGATGCCCGCGTCCATCCCCGCTGGGGAACAGGACCGCATGCGTTCCGAGGCGCGCGCCGTCATCGCGGATCACGCAGTGCCCGCATTCACGAAGCTGTTGGCCTTCATCCGCAACGAATACCTGGTGAAGGCGCGGGAAACACTTGCCGCATCGAAGCTGCCGGATGGTCCGGCTTTCTACCAGGCGATGATCCACAAGTTCACCACGCTCGATCTCACGGCGGAGCAGATCCACAAGATCGGGTTAGACGAAGTGGCGCGCATCAAGGCGCTGCAACTCGAAACGATGGCGAAGACCGGTTTCAAGGGCAGCCTGCCGGAATTCATGACGTTCCTGCGGACCGACCCGCAGTTCTATGCGAAGACGCCTCGCGAGCTGCTGATGACGGCTGCCTACATCGTCAAGAAGGCCGATCTGAAGCTCAAGGAAACGATCGGGACACTGCCGCGATTCCGTCACGGCATCCTGCCCGTGCCGGATGCGCTGGCGCCTATCTACACGGGCGGACGCGGCGGCCTCGAAAGCTGCATGTTCAACACCTACAACCTGCCAGCGCGTCCGCTGTACACGTTGCCCTCGCTGGTGCTTCACGAATGCACGCCGGGACACAGCTTCCAGGCGGCGCTTGCGCTCGAGGCGCCCGCTCGTCCGGCGTTCCGCAATGAGATCTACTTTTCCGGTTACGGGGAGGGATGGGGACTCTATATGGAGTGGCTGGGCAACGTGATGGGCATCTACGAGACGCCTTACGAAGAGTTCGGTCAGCTCACTTACGAGATGTGGAGAGCGTCGAGCGCAA
>Ga0315912_10004704_pt1 | contig 12804 bp, 7 predicted proteins | sample VfabasoilMG_FD_204469 | JGI IMG/M metagenome (GOLD analysis project Ga0315912, IMG submission 204469) | Garden soil microbial communities collected in Santa Monica, California, United States - V. faba soil | ecosystem: Environmental > Terrestrial > Soil > Garden | place: USA: California... | reverse complement strand
TTTCCATCTCCCTCAACGCCTCATAGGCGGGTAACAACAGTGCTGGCTCACCGGCCGCAGTGGGGCGCGTGATAGCCCACCAATACTGTTCGTCGGCCTCAGTCCAACTGGGATCAGCAATATAAATCATGCTCATCAAGCCGATCCATGGTTGCCAATGGTCGCGCGCGTATTGATAGGCACGCACTAAATACTCAGCCTTTTGGGTTTCGGTCACGGCGTGCCAAGCATAAGACGAGTCCGGGCGCTGGTCGCTCGTCCAGCCCATCTCGGTAATGGCAATCTGCTTGTCACCATCGCCATTCGCCACCATGATCGCGCGGATGTCTTCGACATGGCGAAACACCCACCAGCGTCCCTGCCAAAACGCATCTTGTTCGGTCTCCTCGGGCGAGCGCTCCGGTGGATGGCTATAGCCCGGCGCATGGACGCCCAGCATATCAAAATAAGGCGCGCCACCGGCGGCATACAGGCCGCGATAAAACTCGTCATCGGGCATGGCAATGGTTGGGTCGCTGGGGCCAGTGGGCGATAACCCGGCCGAGATCACGATCACTTGCGGGTCGGCTTGTTTGAGCGCGAGGTAACACGCCTTGAGCAATTCGACATAGGCCGCCGGGTCCGCCAACTGATCGCCCCACTCACGCGTTAGGTTGGGCTCGTTCCACACCTCATAGGCGGCCACGCGCCCGCGATACCGCGCGCCCAGCACGCCACAAAAATCGCCAAAGTCTTGCATCTGGCCGGGTGGGCCGTTAGGGACCCACACGGTTGGGTCGGCTTGTGACCATTGTGGTTGTTGGTCAAGGCGCAACAGCAGTTTGAGGCCGCGCTCCTCTGCGATCTGCACAATGGCATCGGTGCGGAAGAAATCATAATCCGCAGCGGACTGCGGACGGGCGTGGATCATTTCCCGCCACGAGACCTGTTGTTTGATCCAGCCAAAGCCGAGGTCGCGCACGAGGTCGGCGTCGCGCCAAGCGGTCTTGTTATCTACATGCCACCACAAGAAGGCTTGAATGCCGTATTCGGGGGAGTTGAGCTGTGGGAGGGGATAGAGGCGTGCGGGCGGCGTGGGCGAGGCGGGGGCTGAAACACAGGCCACCCAAAACAGGCCCCACAACGCGATAGCCAGTATTGCGTTGTGGGGCCTGTGGCTTCCTAACCTCATGGTTTGTCCATTTTGCTAATCGCGTCAAAGGCCGGGCGCGGCAGGCCGCTCTTGTTGAGGATGCTAAAGATCACATTATCATCCTTGTCAGGCTCGCCACCCTTGGGGGCGTAATCGAGATTGAAGAGGAAGGCCATCTTTACTAATCCTGAGTCGCGCATCCAGTTGTAGGCCTCGACTAGATATTGCCCTTGTTCTTCTTCGGTGGTGTCCACTGCAAATTCAAAACCGGGGCGGAACTTACCCTCAATCGCGGAGGCATATCCAAACTCGGTGAGACATTGTTGCTTTTGTCCATTGAGCAATTTGGCGTAGGTTTCCACTTGGCTCTTCAACGCCCATGAGTAGTGCGGGCTGTTCCACGGCCCCAAGAAGATTTGATCGGTGTGGGGTGGTGGGTTCTGGCCATCCGAGAGGGGGGGCAAGTTCGTGCCGTTGGAGTGGGTGCCAACACAATCGGCGTAATTCAGGCCGCCGCCATCAATGAACGCTTTGAGGTAGGTGACATCATCCACCACAATCGGGCGACCACTCGGCTGGCAATTGGGGAAGGACACATTGCAATTCACGCCCGTCGGCGAGAGCGCGCCAGAGATAACGGTGATGCCTTTGTCGCGGGCTTTGATCGCGGCGTGCGCGGCTTGTAAGAGTTTGATGTACTCGGCGGCGTTGACACCGCCCGCCGTGTTCCATTCGCGCACCAAGTTTTGTTCATTCCAAACTTCAATCGCCCGGATTTGTCCTGGATAATGCTCAACGAGTTGTCCGAGGAAATTGGCAAAGACTTGATAATCATCGGGCGGTGCCACACCCTCACCATTTTCCAGCAATGGCATGGGATTGGCCTGGGTCCACTCCGGGGCCGCTACCACCGAGAACATCACCCGCACCCCCACCGAACACGCACTTTGCATCGCGCCATCCAAGAATGACCAGTTGATCTGGCCGGGTTGCGGTTCTAGGTCATGCCAACGCACTTGGATTTTAACCCATTGCAAGCCCAAGCCGCGGATCACCGACATCCAATGCTCAAAGTCAGTTTGACCGACATAGACGTGGCTTTGAATGCCATACCCAAATTTGGAGGGCGCAAGCGGGGCATAGTTGCACACCACTTTCGTCGTGTTAGGCACAGGGGTCGCCGGGGCCGTCGTGGGTAAAGGCGCAGTCGCCAAGACCAATGGTTGGTCAGGCTGAGGGGTTGGTGCTTCAACTGCGGTGTCAAAGCCGCCCATGACCCAATAGACCAGCGCAAATACGCCGCCCCCTGCCAGAAGCGTCAAGCCTACCCACAAGCCGATGATAATTGAAAGATTAGTATTAGTAGAAGGAGAAGAAGGTTTCATTAGATTAGGAATGAGTCGTCCAGAAGTTTTCGTGAACTGCGCGCGCTTCGTTGATTAACTCGGCCACTGGGCCATGCACTTCAACTTGGCGTTCGCTCCGTGCAAAGACCTCACGACAAGGCAATACGAGATGCTCCGGCGAAGGGCCGATGAGTGCGTACAGATCGGCTTCACTGAAAGCGTAGACGACCCGCCCGATCTGGCTCCAGTGAATAGCGCCAGCGCACATGGCACAAGGTTCGGTGCTGGCGTAGAGGGTCGCGCGCGTCAATTGCTCTGATGTAAAGCGTTGGGTCGCCAAACGCACCAGATTTGTTTCGGCGTGGCCTGTGCTGTCACGTTCGGTGATCACGGTGTTCTCAGCTTCCAGTAACACCTGACCATGTTCGTCGGCCAGCACAGCCCCAAAGGGATGATTACCATGCTCGCGGGCGCGCCAGGCGACGGTAATCGCTAAACGGAGATGGTCGAGATCAAATGGGCGCATGTCATCCCCTTCAGCGCACAACGACTGTGATGCTCGGCGACAGGCGATCCCAACTGGAGCTGGAAAAACAGGCGGTGCGATCATCCCAACAAATCCCCAACGAGATCTGGTACGTACCGGCGACGCGGATCTTAAAGTGATCGGTTTGGCGTTGCACCTGTCCCGGATTGAGCGCGCCATCCGACCATGATTTGCCAGTGACACCCGGCGCGGCATAGGCTGAAAAAGCCCCATACGGCACGTGCTCACTCGACGTATTGGTCAGTTGATAGGAAAACCAAATGTCTTCGCCGACACCCACTGTGGTACTCCGGACTGAAAACTCATCGCCGCGAATACCCCGCGAAGTCGTAAAGCCTCCCGAAGATGGCGGTGGCGCTTGGGTGGCCGCGCTCGGCGGCACTGTGTTGGCGGGACGGCTGGTGGGCGGGGGAGCGGTGATGGCCGGCGGTGGTGGCGCGGCGATCACGGGCAGGCTGTTCACATCGCCCGTATATTGCGACACTTGATTTGAAACCCAGCCTTGTCCGTTCGCGCCCGCCGCATAACTGATCACAAACCACGTCGCAGAAGAGTCACGCCCTATCGCCTGTGCGGTCGCGCCTTGCGCCAAGCCACCCAATGGAGAGTAATTTGTCCCTGGCCCAGAGCGCACATTGGCAGGGAGCGTGATATTAAGAACCGCCCCCGAAGGTTGCGGCGTATCCGTCGGTTGATCGGGTGCGGCGGTGTCCGTTGGCTGAGGTGCGGTGGTATCGGTCGCTGGCGGCAAGGTTGGTGCGGGCGTGGTCGTGGGGATGACCACTCGGGTGGGCGCCTGTGCCACTTTGGTTGGCGTCGTTGACGCAGTGGTCGGGTTCAACATGGTGTAAATGGCAAAGACCAGCATAGCAACACCACCAAGCGCCAACACGGCGAGGCCGATGATCGCACCAAGAGGAAGTTTAGAAGAAGTCATGTCGAAGGTACTCCAATTCTGCTGTCAGTCAACCGGGTTGAATAACGCTTATCCCGGATGACGGATAGATACCACCATATTTTAACGCAAGCCGCCCTTACGGACTTGGCGTCCAATTGATCACCGTGATCGTGATCGCTGGGGTGAGGGTCTCCCAATCGGCGGCGAGGTTAGCGCATTCGCCCTCGGTCGAGAAACAAATCCGCAAAACGAGCCGATATGTGCCAGGCTCTTGAAGGGTGATCCCATCTTCCCAGCCATCCGCGGTAGGGCCGAGTGCGCGTGGCGCGAGCGTCATCGCGCCCGTCCAACTGGCATGAAATTGACTCATGCCATTGCTCTGGTTGGTGATTTGCACGCCTAGTTTGCCGTACTTCACTTCATTTTGGTTCGTGTTAAAGATCGTCTCCCGAAAACAGATACGCTCAATGAGCGTGGCAAAAGTGGGTTTATCAGGATCGCATAAGGTGAGGGTGCCGCTCACACCGTGTTGACCAGAACTCGGCTGAGGCGTCTTGACGCTCGCGGTAGTTTGCGGCGCGTTGGTGATCAGTGCGGTCGGCGGCGCGGCGACCAGCGGCGCGGCGTTTAGTTCACCTTTGATTACGCCGAGATCACTGAACACCCATCCGCGCGCATCACCATAAGGGATGAGTAACCATTGGCCCTGTCGTCCCAGTATCGGTAGGTCTACCTCAGTTGAACTTAACTGCCCGAGCACCTCATAGTCTGTCCCTGGCCCGGCGCGTACATTGATCGAGGCGCTGGCTGGCAAAAAAGTCACGCCGCTGGCGACCAACGTTGCACTTGGGGTAGCCTCGGGCGTTGCTGACAGGGCGGCGGTTGGAGCCAACTGGCTCGGGCTAGGCGTCAGAGTCATTTCAATCTGAGCCGCCGTTGGTTGCATCAATTGCACATTGGCTGTAGGCAGGCCGCTCGCCGAGGGCGCACTACACGCGGCGAGGCACGCGGCTAGGGCAAGCAACCACTTGAGATGAATGCGAAAGTTCGGGTGGGGCATAGTTATCAGCGATCAGCCATCCGTCAATTCAACTTCTGACTTCTGGTTTCTGACTTCTGACTTCTATCTCACGGCATCACCGCATCCAACGCGGCGCAGGCCGGGCACGATCCATCGGGGCGGATGAGGGCGTAGCCCGCTTGCGGGTCGTTGGCGAGGTATTGGGTGAAGTCCATGTTGAACACAATGATCAGCCGCACCTTGCCACTGTTCGCGCCGAGGCTCACCGAGTCAGCCAGCCATTGGGCTTGTTGTGAGATCGTGGTGTTTTGCGCCCACTGAAAATAAGCCGGGAGCGGGATGTGTTCGTAGCCGCTCGGCGTGAGGTACCCCAACTCAGTGAAACACAATGGGCGACTGCCGCCAAAGGTGCTGTAATACAAGTTCACCATCGGCCAGAAGTAGAACGAGTAGTGATACCCACCTAGGGCGCTCCCGTCAGTGGCGTTGGGCGAGGTCGTGCCTGTGTTGTAATGGACGCCGACGCAGTCCATATAATTCGCCGCGCCCGCGTTCGCCATTTGTTGTAGGAAGGTGTCGTCATTACAAAAGGCGGGGGTGCAACCAGCCGCCCCGGCCGCGCCAGTGGGAGCTGGGGCCCCACTGATGACGATGGTGCCGGAGTTCGCGGCCTTGATTGCTGAATACGCCTGTTGCAACATTTGGGTATACGTCGCGCCGCTGATCTGCCCATTGGGCCACTCACGGTCAATGTTGGCTTCGTTCCAAACTTCAATCGCATCAGCGCCGGAGGCGGCGATGCCCGCCACAAACCCCGCATATTCCGGCCAGTAGGCCGGGTCGGCGGCGCGGTTAATATCACCCAGGGCGCTCACCAACACCTTGAAGCCCTGTCCATGGGCTTCGCCGATCAACCCAGATACATCGCCAAAGGCTTGCACCTTGACCCAATTCATCCCGGCTAGCTTCATCTCTGCTGGATGGCCAATAAAGCCCGGCACTTGGCCACCCAATTCAAACGGGCCACCCGCTACAGGCGGCGGTGGGACAAAGCCCCCTCCACCTGAGCTAGTAGTGCGCGTGACTGTGCCAGTCCCAGTGCCCCCTCCGCCCCCAGTGGACGCGCGTGGCGTGGCCGTTACCTCGGCGACTTTAATCGGCACAGAGCCGAAAGACAATGGTTGACTGCCTTGCAGTTCAGCCGAGATCTGATAGTCGCCCGCTTTGGAAGCGACGTAGATAAATGGGTGATCCGGTTGGGCGGTCGCTTGCGCTACGACGCCCGAAGCATCGCTGACCTTCCAGAGCAAGCCGGTTTGCGTTTGCGTTTCGCTCGTGAGATTGGCTTTGTATTGCGCGATGGCGTTGGCGATCTCCGCCGGGACGCCAATGGTGAGCAAGTCGGCGACCACGACCCCACCCAACCGATAACGGCTCGCCAAGGCAAACCGCTGACGCAACGTATCCGCGGAGGTGATCCACAGCAAGTGTTCAGTGCCAGCCTCGTCCTTAAACGTATAGGTCGCGGCGAAGGCATGGGCATCATAATTCACGCTTTGGTTCTGCCCAGCGAGCGTCACGGTCACTGGTTCGCCGAGGGCGGGCTTGTCAGACGCACCAGCCGCGATCTGCACGGATTGCACGTTGGCCACGAGTGATTGATGGTCGCGCAAGGTGAACCCAGCGGCGGTTTTATCCACACTGAGGGCAGAGGTGAGCAAGCGCAAACGACCGCGATTGACCTCGCCCACCGCCCACGCCAAGAGTTGGTCGGCGGAGCCATCGCCATACGCCTGCGGGTTGTCGGCGATGGGCAGAAGCAAGGCATCGGCGGCGGCGCTCAATGCAGGCCATTCATAACCGGCGGTGTTGAAGTTATCGGCTTGCGCGGTCGCGGGCATGACGCGCACTAAGAGCGTTTTGTTTTGCGCGTGTAATTGCTCGGACAAATCGGTGACGAGGCGCGTGAAGAGCGGCCCTAAGTTTTCATCCACCCCGCGATAATCTAACACCAGCCCGGCATAATTTTCGGAAGTCGCAAATGACACCAGCCCTTGCAAATGATTGGCGCGCGTCCCCGGATCGCTGAGCAGGTTGGCAAAGTCGTTGACATTTACTTGTCCAGTCGCCGCGTCATAGTTGCGGATCACCGGATAGAGCGCCAAGTTTTGGCCTTGTGGCGTGCCGGGCAATTGCCCCGCCAGCGCGCCATTGGGTTGGATAAAAACCCCGCCGAGCAAGATGGCGTTTACCGACCCCGAGGCGGCCGCGGTGAGGGCCTGCCCCGGCTCGAGCGTGGTGAAGGCCAACGGCGGCGTGGCTTGCGCTTCAAACAAGCCTAGAGCGAGAGGCGCGCTCGTCACCGTCGCCACCATTTGGTTGCCGCGCGGGTGCGCCGGGAGAAAGCTCCAGTCGGTGCCATCCCACGCATACAGATCCAAGTGCGCGAGGTCATAATTGGGCGGGATGACCACTGAGAGGAAAAGTTGTTTAGGCGAAGTACCGCTGGTGGCGATGGAAAAAATGTTAGTGAGCAGGCGTAAGTTGGCTGGGAGGGCGGCGCGCGCTGTGGCCCACGTCTCTTGAGCAAAGGTCTCGGCAGTTACCGAATCGATCTTCACCCCAAAGTCTTCGGTGAGAGTGGTGGGGTTGGCGCTGAGCGCAAAGCCCCCGCTGGTTTGCACCACCGGTTGGGTCGCGGAAATTTGGGTGTAATCATTGGTGGTGCCACAGGCTCCCCCCAACACGGCCAAGATCACCAAACATGAAAGGGCTTTAGGCCAATAACGGGTCATTGCTCATTCTCCTACTGCTCGAACGCTAGTGGCCTAGTCGAAATTGTAAACCCTAAGGTCTTCCAGACCCTTAGGGTTTATTAGGCCAATAGGAAACAAAACGGCGGCTTGTCACCTCAGCCGCCTCCAGCCTGCGCTCATCAAATTGTTCGAGATAGGGAAAATGATAACAAGAAAGTGCGGAAGCGACAAGAGGTCACGGGCTAGCCGTCGGGGCGCTCGTTGGGCAACTCGCCTGCGCCGCCGCCAATTTCTCGGCCACCCTCGCGTCAGCGAAGAGCGCGGCGGCCGTGGCATAATGGTCGGCTGCGCCACAGGCGTCGCCCATCGCGCTGAGTTCATCCCCATAGTTGGCTGAGGCTTGAAAGTATTTTCGGGTCGTGTCGTGGAAATTGGGCGCGAGCGGATAGAGTTGCGCGAGGATGTCCGCGGTCTTGCCCCAGTTGAGGCCCCAATAGGTGAGCGCATCTAAATACAGCCGCGCCCAAGCGCGATGGTTAAGCGCTTCTTGGTCGAGCGTGCCAAAGGCTTTGGCTTGATCCAGATCGACGATCCCCGCCTCCAGTTCATTGCCCAAGATGCGTTGCATCCCCCGCGAGCGGAGCGCGGCGAACATCATCACGGTTACCTTGGCGGCTTCGTAATTGGCATCCACCGCGCGTAAATGGGCGAGATGCGCGATGACTCCATCCCAATTGGCTTCAGCATAGGCGCTTTGCGCGAGGTCGAAAGTTTCAGCCGGGGTGACACCAGCGGGCGTGGGCGTGGTGGCGGGCGGCGTCGGGCTGGGTGTGATCTGCAAACCACGTTGCGCCTGCGCCAATTTATCCGCCGCACCGGAGTAGTTGGGGTCAATTTGCAAGATGTAAGCGAAGCGTTCCGCGGCGATGGCGTAGCGCCCGGCGGCGAGGTCGGCGCTCCCGCGATCAAACTGCACTTGCAGGTCGGCGGTTTGGGTGGCGGCCGCGAGCGTCTCGCGCTGGTCTAGTCCGGCCTGATACCCCGCAAACGCGGCCAGGCCCAACACGGTCAGCAACGCGCAGGCGAAGATCGCGCCAACCGTGAGGAGCGAACGCGAAAACCGCCGCCGAAGCGCCGGAGAGGGGAGCGTGTCTTCAGGGAGCACCATACCGAAACAGTAATAGGGAATGGAAAATTTGTCGAGGGTAGGCAAAAAAAAACGGGTCATGTATTCACATGACCCGTTGCAGGTTGAGTTGCGTTTATCCTTCTACCAACTCTTCTTCATCCTCGTCTTCCGCCTCCACTTTCACGGTGAGCGGTGAGCCAGTGGCGGCTTGTTGCGCGCGGATGGTGAGATCGATCTCCCGCGCCAATTCGGGGTGTTGTTTGAGGAAGGCCTTGGCCTGTTCACGGCCTTGACCAATGCGCGTGTCGTTGTAGGAGAAGAACGCGCCGCGCTTGGTGATGATCTCCAACCCAGCGCCGATGTCAATCAGGTCGCCTTCCTTGGAGATGCCTTCGTTGTACATGATATCGAACTCGGCCTCGCGGAAGGGTGGCGCGACCTTGTTCTTAGTGACGCGGACACGGGTACGCGCGCCCACCACTTCTGCACCATCCTTGATGGCTTGGATGCGGCGCACATCAAGCCGCACCGAGGCGTAGAACTTGAGCGCGTTGCCGCCGGTGGTGGTTTCGGGGTTGCCGAACATCACGCCAATTTTTTGGCGCAATTGATTGGTGAATAAGACTGCCGTATTGCTTTGCTTGATCGCCCCAGAGAGTTTGCGGAGGGCTTGCGACATGAGCCGCGCTTGCAGACCCATGTGGCTATCGCCCATCTCGCCTTCAATTTCAGCGCGTGGCACGAGGGCGGCCACCGAGTCGACCACCACCACGTCCATCGCGCCGGAGCGCACCAACGTCTCGGTAATTTCGAGCGCCTGCTCGCCGGTGTCGGGTTGCGAGATGTATAAGTTCTCGATATCTACCCCCAGCCGGGCCGCGTAGAGCGGGTCGAGGGCGTGTTCCATGTCCACATAGCCGCACACCCCGCCGCGCTTTTGGGCTTCGGCGACGATGTGCAAACAGAGTGTGGTCTTGCCCGATGACTCTGGGCCAAAAATTTCGGTCACGCGCCCACGTGGCACGCCGCCCACACCGAGCGCAATATCTAAGGCGAGCGATCCGGTGGGGATCGTATCTACCACCATGTGTTTGGCTTCACCGAGGCGCATAATGGCTCCATCTCCAAAACGTTTGGTGAGGTCGCCGAGCGCCTTGTCAATGGCGCTACGCCGCCCGGCGTCTAACACTAGGCGGCCATCCTCCATAGCGGACGTGCGGCGGCCTCGCGCGCGCGGCGCTTCTTCTTCGGTTGTTTCTTCTTCTGCAACTTCGACTTCTTCTTCGGTCTGTTCTTTCTTACGGCGGCCCATAATGATTGCTCCTTCAGGTTATGGATACGGCTACCTATGTAGCCGAACAAATGTCTCATTAGTATAGCCCAAGTGTTCTATTTGTCAATAAGGAATGTTGGGTTTTTGGCTCTCAATGTAGGGCAAAGGTGGTTTACGCGGATGGTACAGATGACACAAGTGCTGGACTTATACATTAGCGACAGGCTTCGAACCGTATTTCGCGAAGCGGTCAGGAGAGAGCCGGGGTGAGGTAAAGCGACGGCTATTACTCGAAAGCGCGCAACGTAAGTTATACGATAAGCCGCAGTACACCCCCCTCCATCTCCCCCCAAATGAAAACACATTTGGGGGGAGTGCCTTTAGGATTAAGGATGCTCCCAAACCTCTCCACCCTACACGCGCCCATCCGTTTCAATCCGCTATTATCCGTTGCCAATTTTCTTTTCCTCCTCTCCAGTAGTATATTAGCCGCCTCATCATTCCTCACAACCTAATACACAATATGGAGGCCATTCATGGATAAATGGGTCTATCTCTTTGAAGAAGGGGATCGCACAATGGGGATGCTCTTGGGCGGCAAGGGCGCCGGACTATCGGAAATGTCGCGGGCGAGCTTGCCGGTGCCGCCCGGTTTCACCATCACCACCGCCGCCAGCAAAGCCTACTATGCCAACGACAAACTCTTCCCCGAAGGCATGTGGTCGCAGAGCAAGGCCGCGCTTAAAGCTGTCGAGGAGAAGACCGGCAAAGGCTTTGGCGACCCTTCCAAGCCGCTCTTGGTCTCCGTCCGCTCTGGCGCGCCGGTGTCCATGCCGGGCATGATGGACACGGTGCTCAACCTCGGCCTCAACCCACAAACGCTCGTTGGCCTCGCGCAACTCACTGGCAACGAGCGTTTTGCTTGGGATGCCTATCGGCGCTTCGTGCAGATGTTTGGCAACATCGTCTTGGGCGTGCCGCACGACCGATTTGAGCGCGCGCTCGAAGCGGTGAAGCACCAAACCGGCACCCAGCGCGACGCGGATTTGGATGTGGCGGCTTTGCGTAGCATCGTGGATCGTTACAAAGAGATCATCTTTGGCGAAGTGCGCCGCCCCGTCCCCGACGACCCCGAAGAGCAATTGCGCCTCGCTATTGCCGTCGTCTTCGAATCGTGGATGAACCGCCGCGCCATTGATTACCGACGGCTCAACCGCATCAGCGACGAACTCGGCACGGCAGTGAATGTGCAGGCGATGGTCTTTGGCAACGCGGGCGAAGACTCTGGCACCGGCGTGGCGTTCACGCGCAACCCCAACACCGGCAAGCCCATGCTCTATGGCGAATATCTCACCAACGCGCAAGGTGAAGACGTGGTGGCGGGCATCCGCACGCCCTCGCCCATTCAAGATATGGCCGAGGTCATGCCCGAAACCTATCGGCAAATCCTCGACATCGCGCGGCGCTTGGAAGGGCACTACCGCGACATGCAAGACATTGAGTTTACGATTGAGCGCGGCAAGTTGTGGATGTTACAAACGCGCAACGGCAAACGCACCGGCAAGGCCGCCACGCGCATCGCGATTGATCTGGTGAATGAAGGCGTGATCGCCCGCAAGGAGGCAGTCTTGCGCGTCTCGCCCGAACACTTGGAACAACTGTTACACCCCATCGTTGACCCCAACGCTAAATTGACCGTGCTAGCCACGGGCCTACCCGCCTCCCCCGGCGCGGCGTCGGGCATGGCGGTCTTCGACGCCGACGAAGCGCAAGCGCGCGCGGCGAATGGCGAAAAAGTGATCTTGCTCCGCCACGAGACCAACCCGGACGACTTTCATGGCATGGTCGCGGCGCAAGCGATTGTCACGGCGCGCGGCGGGGTGACCTCGCACGCGGCGGTGGTGGCACGCGGCATGGGCAAGTGTTGCGTGGTGGGGTGCGATGGCTTGCAAATTGATTACGGCCTGCAACTGTTTGTGGCCGGCAATGTCACCATCTCGCGCGGCGATTGGCTCACGGTGGATGGCACGAGCGGCAAAGTGTTGTTGGGGCAAGTCCCCACCATTCAACCGGAGCTTGATCAACATTACGAAACGCTGATGACTTGGGCGGACGAGTTCCGTCAACTGAAAGTGCGCGCCAACGCCGATGTGCCAGCCGACGCGCAGACCGCGCGGCGCTTTGGCGCGGAGGGCATCGGCCTGTGCCGCACGGAGCACATGTTCTTTGAGGGCGAACGCATCAACGCTATGCGCGAGATGATCATGTCGCCCAACGCCATCGCGCGCGCGGAAGCCCTGGCCAAACTGGAGCCACTGCAGACGCAGGACTTTGAAGGCCTCTTCACCGCGATGAACGGCTTCCCCGTCACCATCCGTTTGCTCGACCCGCCTTTGCACGAATTTCTCCCGCGCCACGAAGAGACCGTGCTATCCATCACCGATCTCAAGTTGCAATTGCGCGTGGCCGCCAGCCTAGAAGAGATCAACGCCCTGCTCAAACAGATCAACGCCAAGGAGGCCATCCTCGCGCAGATCGAGCGACTGGCCGAGGCCAACCCGATGTTGGGGCATCGCGGCTGTCGGTTGGGGATCGTCTATCCGGAGATCACCGAGATGCAAGCGCGCGCCATCTTCACCGCCGCCGTGCGGTGCCAAGAGCGGGGCATCAAAGTTTCGCCCGAAGTGATGATCCCCCTCGTC
>Ga0315912_10004703_pt1 | contig 12804 bp, 11 predicted proteins | sample VfabasoilMG_FD_204469 | JGI IMG/M metagenome (GOLD analysis project Ga0315912, IMG submission 204469) | Garden soil microbial communities collected in Santa Monica, California, United States - V. faba soil | ecosystem: Environmental > Terrestrial > Soil > Garden | place: USA: California... | reverse complement strand
GACCGGCGATTCGCTGAAGCTGTCGAAGCTGGCATCGCAAACCGACGCCGACTACATTGTTTTCTGCGGCGTGCACTTCATGGCCGAGGTCGCCGACATCCTGTGCAAGCCGGGCCAGATCACGGTGCTGCCCGACATGGCTGCCGGCTGTTCGATGGCGGACATGGCGAGTGTCTCCAAAGTCCAGCGCGCGTGGCGCGAACTGGCGGAGGTCCTCGACCCGGACCAGAACGTCACACCCGTCACGTACATCAATTCGGCGGCCGACCTCAAGGCGTTCTGCGGCGAGCACGGCGGCATCGTCTGCACTTCGTCGAACGCGCGGCAGATCCTCGACTGGTCGTTCGCGCGGCGCGAAAAAGTCCTGTTCTTCCCCGACCAGCACCTGGGCCGCTGGACCGGCCACCAGATGGGCATTCCGCTCGAGGAGATGCAGGTCTGGGATCCGGACGAGCCGCTCGGCGGCCTCACGGTGGAGCAGGTCCGCTCCGCGAAGATGCTGCTGTGGAAGGGCCATTGCTCGGTGCACCAGATGTTCCAGCCGCAGCACGTCCTCAAGTTCCGCAACCAGTACCCGGACGGCCTGGTCATTTCGCACCCGGAATGCCGCTTCGAAGTGTGCAAGCTTTCGGACCATGTCGGCTCGACCGAGACGATCATCAAGACCATCGAAGCCGCCCCCGCGAATACGCGCTGGCTGGTGGGGACCGAACTCAACCTCGTCAACCGCATCGCCGAGGAGTTCAAGCCCCAGGGCAAGATCATCCAGTTCATGGCGCCCCTGGTTTGCATGTGCTCGACCATGGCGCGCATCGACCCCCAGCACCTTGCCTGGACCCTGGAGAACCTGGCCGAAGGCAACGTTGTGAACCGCATCAAGGTGCCTGCGCGCGATGCAGAGCTCGCCAAGGTCGCGCTCGATCGGATGCTCGCGGTTTCCTGACCGTGCCCGCGCCGCGGGTACGCGGCCGCTCCGGTGAGGGGCGCGGCGCCGTTGCGTGCCTTGCTGGTCCTGATGCTTGCATTGTCGTGCCCGGTGCTCGCAGCCGACGTGCAGGTTCGCGCCGAAAGGCGGGGCGACACCTTCGAAGTGGAGGCCAGCGCGCAGTTCGTGGCGGACCGCCAGGTCGCGTGGGATGTGCTGACCGACTACGAGCACCTTTCCAGTTTCATTCCCGGCATGCATTCAAGCAAGGTGGTCGCGCGCAATGGACGCGAACTGCAGGTCGATCAGCGCGGGGAGGCCCGGCTGCTGTTTTTCAGCTTTCCGATCGAAGTGCGGCTGGCCATCACCGAAACGGCGCCGGAGCGCATCGAATCGCACGCGATCTCCGGGAACTTCAAGGCGCTGAGCGGCGAGTACCGGCTTGAACCGCGAGGCAGCCACCTGGTCCTGCAATACAGCGGGCAGTTCACGCCCGATTTCGATGTTCCGCCGCTGATCGGCACCATGGTGGTGCGCCATACGCTGGAGCAGCGCTTCGGCGCCATGGTGGACGAAATCATGCGGCGGCAACGGGCCATGGACCGGCAAGGCGCGCCGGAAAGCGGAAGTTGAATTCCCGCGATGACGGCGGGATCATTGGGCAGTGAACCCGGCGGGGCCGGGCGACTCTCACATGCTGTGCGTCCCCGCGCAAACCCGACCCACCCGGACATGGAAACGCTGCACGTAGTCACCTACAACATCCACAAGGGCTTCTCGCAGTTCAAGCGCCGCATGTCGGTGCACGATTTGCGGGACAGGCTGCGCGGCATCGGCGCCGACCTGGTTTTCCTCCAGGAAGTGCAGGGCCTCCACGAGCGCAACGCGGAACTGCATTCGAACTGGCCGGCGACGCCGCAGTACGAATTCCTCGCCGATTCCATCTGGCACGCGTTTGCGTACGGCAAGAACGCGGTGTACGACAGCGGCCACCATGGCAATGCAATCCTGAGCAAGTATCCCATCTCGAAATGGGACAACGAAGACATCTCGATGCATGACAGCGAGAAGCGCGGATTGCTCCATTGCGAGATTGCCATCCCGGGATGGAGCCATCCCCTGCATTGCATCAATGTGCACCTCGGGCTCCTCAACCAGTGGCGCAAGAAGCAGGTGCAGGCGCTGCGCACGCGCATCGAGCGCATGGTGCCGTCGAATGCGCCGCTGGTGATCGCGGGCGATTTCAACGATTGGGAGCGTTCCGCGGGGCGCGAGCTGGTTCACGCCCTCGATCTCTCGGAGGTGTTCGAGTCGACTTCGGGCAGGCCGGCGCGCAGCTATCCCGCATTCCTGCCCATGCTTCACCTCGATCGCATCTATGTTCGCGGCTTCTCGATCCGCCTTGCGCATGCGCATCGCGGGCGCGCCTGGGCGCGCGTTTCCGACCACATTGCGCTCTCCGCGCTGTTGACGCGCAAATCCTGAATCGCGCGCCGCGCGGCATTCCGCCTTACAATTTTTAACAACCTGCGGCAATGCGCGGGGGCACTATTTGGCTGCAGACCAAGGGTGGGACCGGTGGTTCCGCCCCCTGCAGTTCCTAGCCATGTTCTTACGGGCGCAGCAATGCGCCCGTTTTCTTTTTCGGCAAGCGACCGGCTAGCTTTTCGATTGCGGCACCGCGGGCGGCGGCGCAGGCTGGGTGGGGACCACCTGGATCGGCGCCGGCTCGTCGATGACCTTCATTCCCGTCACGAAGTACGCCGTCTCGGCGAAGCAGCTGACAGGCACGCCGACATGCTCTTCGTAGTTCAGGGAGACGCGCTTGCCGATCGACTCGTTGATGCGTTGCGCGACGGCATCGTCGCGCACGCTGAAGAAGAACTTCTCGGCCACCGTGCCCGGCATCGTGATGAGTGCCAGTTCGCCTTCCCAGGTCTTGCAGAGCCAGCCTTTTTTCGACAGTTTCTGCACGTAGCCGGCGCGCTCGCCTTCCGAATAGCTCCAGCTGAGCACCAGCCATGTGTAGGCGACGAATAGCGCGACCACGAAGGCGATCAGGATCAGCAGTACGCGTGCGACGGCGCTCATGGCAAGGGACCTCCCGGCGGTTGCAGGGCACGCGGCGATGCACGCCCAGGGCGAAATATACCGCATCGGCCTGACGGCGCCGCGGCCGGGGGAGGGGGGACGATCCGGGCGGCGCGAAGTCCATGGCCCGATGCCCGATTGGGCATACTATTCGACTCTCCCACTGCGCCCGGCACGCGATTGCCCCACCCGCTTCCTTGAAAGCCCTAGCCCCGCGAGCGCCGGGCGCCTCGCCGGCGCGCCGCAACGACTGGCGCACCCTGCTCACGCTGCTGCCCTACCTCTGGGAATTCAAGTGGAGGGTGGCAGCCGCGCTCGTTTTCCTCACGCTGGCGAAGCTGGCAAACGTCGGCGTGCCGCTGGTCATGAAAGAAATCGTGGACGCCCTGGATCCCCGCCAGGCGGTCCTGGCCCTGCCGATCGCGATGCTGGTCATGTACGGCCTGCTGCGCTTGTCCACGGTGGTCTTTGCCGAACTCAGGGACATCGTTTTCGTGCGGGTGGCCAAGCGGGCGATCCGGCGCGTCGCGCTGCAGGTCTTCCGCCATTTGCACAGCCTGAGCCTGCGCTTCCACCTCGAAAGGCAGACCGGCGGCGTGTCACGCGACATCGAGCGCGGCACCCGCGGGATTTCGACCCTGCTGAGCTACATGCTGTTCTCGATCATCCCCGTCATCATCGAATTCGGCCTGGTCGCCGCGGTGCTGCTGGCGAAGTTCGACTGGCGGTTCATGGCCATCACCATGACTGCGGTCATCCTCTACCTGCTTTTTACCGTCACGGTGACCGAGTGGCGCATGGAGATCCGGCGCCGCGCCAATGAACTCGATTCGAAGGCCAATACCCGCGCGGTCGACAGCCTGCTCAACTACGAGACCGTGAAGTATTTCAACAACGAAGAGTTCGAGGCCAGGCGTTACGACGACAACCTGCGGAAATTCGAATCGGCCGACGTTCGCAACGAAGTGTCCCTCGGCGCCCTCAACATCGGGCAAAGCCTGGTCATCGCGGTGGCGGTGACGCTGCTCATGATCCTTGCCGCGCAGGGCGTGGTCGCCGGGACCCTGACGCTGGGCGACCTGGTGCTGGTCAACGGGTTGCTGATCCAGCTCTATATCCCGCTCAATTTCCTGGGCATGGTCTACCGCGAGATCAAGCAGGCGCTTACCGACATGGACAAGATGTTCCGGCTGCTGTCGGAGAACCGCGAGGTGGAAGACCGCGCGGGCGCGATGCCGCTGGCGACGGAGCGGCCGGCGGTGCGCTTCGAGAACGTGGACTTCGGCTACGAGTCGCGCCGGCAGATCCTGCACAACGTGAGCTTCGAGATCCCGGCGGGGCATACGGTCGCCGTGGTCGGCGCGAGCGGTTCCGGCAAATCGACCCTGGCCCGCCTGCTGTTCCGGTTCTACGACGTCAACGGCGGCCGCATCACGATCGACGGCATCGACATCCGCGACCTGACGCAAAAGAGCTTGCGCGCGGCGATCGGCATCGTTCCCCAGGACACCGTGCTGTTCAACGACACGATCCGCTACAACATCGCCTACGGCAATACCGAAGCGCCGGAGTCCGAGGTGATCCAGGCGGCGCAATCGGCGCATATCCATGATCTCATCCAGAGCCTGCCCGACCAGTACGAAGCCATGGTCGGCGAGCGGGGGCTCAAACTCTCGGGCGGGGAAAAGCAGCGGGTGGCCATCGCCCGCGCCCTGCTCAAGGATCCGCGCATCCTGATCTTCGACGAAGCGACGTCGGCCCTCGATTCGCGCTCGGAGATGGCAATCCAGTCGGAACTGGGCCGAATTTCCGTTTCGCGCACCACGCTCGTCATCGCGCACCGGCTCTCGACCGTTGTCGATGCCGACCAGATCCTGGTCATGGACGGCGGCCGCATCGTCGAGCGCGGCACGCACCGCGAATTGCTGGCGCGTACGGGCGTCTACGCGCACATGTGGGCGCTCCAGCAGGAAAAGGCGCGGGTCGAGGCAGCCGGCCTGACGTCCCCCGTCAAGATTGCCTAGGCGTTCAACCCGAGGGTACATGCCGCCGTTATACGGGGCAGGCATGGCAGTTGCATAAGGAATTCCCAGACGAATGAGTACATCAGGGAGCGAAGTTACCTAAGGTTTTTAGAATGTTCCCTTAGTGATTGATTTTTGATATGTTGTTGCCGGGCTTGTGCGGGAGGAGAGGGGATTGCAGCGAGGTGAGTGCCTCCTTACAATCCAGTCGTGAATCCTGCGATTTTAGAAAAACACATATTTTTCATCTAGTTATAATCTGAGAAGCAGGTCGCGACGAACATGAAAGCGCTCTTTAGTGCACTGGTTTTGTGCCTTGCCTCGGCAGGTTTGCCCGCCCTGGCGGACGGTGGCGTGCAGAAAACCGCGGTCGGCGTCCAGAAAAACATGGCGAAGCCGGCGCGGTTTGCGGCAAAACCCGCCGCTTTGCGTCTTCGTTCCGGCGCGGTGCTGGTCCTCGACCAGCAGACGGGCACCCCGTTGTTCGCCAAGAACACCGACCAGGTGATGCCCATTGCCTCGATCACAAAGCTGATGACGGCCATGGTGGTGCTCGATTCCGGGCTGCCGCTGCTCGAACTGGTCAGCGTGGACAATGCCGACGTCGATCGCGTAAAGGGATCCCGCTCCAAGCTGAAGGTCGGCACTTCGCTGATGCGCGCGGAGATGCTCAAGCTGGCGCTGATGGCGTCGGAAAACCGTGCTGCCGCCTCGCTGGCGCGCAACTACCCCGGCGGCACCGAAGCCTTCGTCGAAGCCATGAACGCCAAGGCTGCCGAACTCGGCATGATCAATTCCCATTTCGTCGATGCGACCGGCCTGCAGCCGTCGAACGTGTCCACCGCCGACGACCTTGCGAAAATGGTGGAAGCGGCGCACGGCTACCCCCTGATTCGCGAGTACACCACTTCCGATTCCTTCCGCATCGAATCGGAGGAGAAGCGCCGCCGCATGCTCTCCTACGTGAATTCCAACCGGCTGATCAAGAGCCACCAGTGGGACATCGGGCTTTCCAAGACCGGCTACATCAGCGAGGCGGGGCGCTGCCTGGTGATGCAGGCCATGATCGCGGACAAGCCCACGATCATCGTGCTGCTCGATTCCTGGGGAAAAATGTCCCGGATCGGCGACGCCAACCGCATCAAGCGCTGGATCGAAACGGATGTGATCCGCGTCAGCGGCTGATGCCTCGCGCGTGACGCAGGAGAATGCCCGCCGCTGGCGGGCATTTTGTTTTTCAGGCGGACTTCAGGCCAAGCCGGTGGCCCAGCGCGCGCGAGATCTGGTCGGCGACATCCTTCACGCGCGCCCCCCAGGTCTTGTCGATGCGGTTCGAAGGCGCGGAGAGCGAGAGCCCCGCGATCAGCCGTCCCTCGTCGTCATGGATGCCCGCGCCGATGCAGGAGACGCCTTTCTCGGCCTCCTCGTTGTCGAAGGCATAGCCCAGCTTGCGCACCCGCTCGAGTTCCTTGCTCAGGGCCGTGAGGTCGCGAATGGTGTTCTTGGTGAACACGGGCAGGCCGGTTCGATCCGCATACTCCCGGCATTTCTCGGCGCCGTCCTCCACCAGGAAGATCTTGCCCGCCGCGGTGATGTGCAACGGCGCGCTTGCGCCGATCAGGTGCACCACCCGCATCGCGGTGCGATCGGACAGCAGGCGCTCCACGTACACCATCTCGTCGCCCTGGCGCACCGACAGGTTCACCGTCTCGTGCAGGTCCTGGTGCAGGCGCTGCATGTAAGGCAGCGCTTCCTGGCGCAGGTTGATGCGCGACTTGACGAGGTTGCCCAGCTCCAGCAGCCGGATCCCGAGGCGATAGGTGCCGGGCTCGACGCGGTCGACCATCCTGAACTCGACGAGCATGTTGAGGATGCGATGCGCGGTCGACGGGTGCAGGCTCGTGGCGTTCGCCAGCCGTTTCAGGTTGACGGGCTCGTTGTTGCGGGCCAGCGCGTCAAGCAGGTCCATCATGCGCTCGATGACCTGGATCGAAGTCTTGCCGTTCGTTTCAGCCACGCTTCCTCTTTCCGGTCCGGAAATTGTGCAATGCAGAAATTTTACATGCTGAAACCCGGGGCCACAACCATAGGGAAAGCGGCCGCGCCCTGCGTGCTATGATGCGCGCCGTGTTGCGCTGCGCCGCTGCCCGGGATGTCAAGGGCGCGTCCCGCCTTATCTGCATGGCCCGTCGCTGAAATCTGCCGGATCCGTCCGTGCGCCCGCGAAGCACCGGGCGCGCCGGCTGAGCGGGCGCGATCGAGTACTGGAGGGAAATGAAAGTCGGTCTGTTCGTCACCTGTCTGGTCGACCTCATGAGGCCGAATATCGGATTCGCTGCGCTCAGGCTGCTGGAGGCCGCCGGCTGCGACGTCGTGGTGCCGGCCACCCAGACCTGTTGCGGCCAGCCCGGCTACAACTCCGGCGACCGCATTGCGGCGCAGGCGCTTGCCCGCAAGGTCGTCGATGAATTCGACGCCTGCGAGTACATAGTGGTTCCGTCGGGCTCCTGCAGCGGGATGATCCGGGCCCACTACCCGGAGTTGTTCGCCGAGCTGCCGGAATACCGGGCGCGCGCCGAAGCCGTCGCGGCACGCACGTATGAACTCACCGATTTCCTGCAGAACATGGTGCGGCTGGAACGGGTGCCGGGCAAGGTCAGCGGCAGCGTGACGTACCACGATTCCTGTTCGGGGCTGCGCGAAATGGGCGTGAAATCGCAGCCTCGGGCCCTGTTGTCCAAGATCCCCGGCCTCACCATCAAGGAAATGCAGCAGCCCGAGCAATGCTGCGGATTCGGCGGCACGTTCGCCGTCAAGTATGGCGACATCTCGTCGCGCATCGCCGACCTCAAGTGCGAAGACGTGCAGGCCGCGGGTGCGGATGCACTGGTGCTCGGCGACCTCGGCTGCATGCTGAACATCGAGGGGCGGCTGCGCCGCCGCAACGACAATACGCCGGTTCTGCACGTCGCCGAAGTGCTGGCGGGCGAACTGCCGCAGGACTGAAGGGCGATACGATGCAGATCACTTCCCGGGATTTCAAGCGTGTCGCAAGCCGCAAGCTGGCGGATCCCAAGCTGCAGAAAGCGCTTGGCAACGCCAAGGGCAAGCTGGTGGTTACCCGGGCGCGTTCGATCCTCGAGCTCGACAATTACGAGGAAATCCGCGAGGCGTCCGCCCGCGTGCGCGACTTCGGGCTGCAGAACATGGACGTCCTGCTGGAGGAATGGGAGCGCAGGGCCGTCGCGGCCGGCACCATCGTCCACTGGGTGGAAAGCGGGCGCGAGGTCAATGCCAAGGTGATCGAGATTGCGCGGCGGCACAACGTCCGCAAGATCATCAAATCCAAGTCGATGCTCGGCGAGGAGACCAACCTCAACCACGAGCTGGAAGCCGCCGGCCTCGACGTGCGGGAAACCGACCTCGGCGAATACATCATCCAGCAGTCGGGCGAGACGCCTTCGCACATCATCGCCCCCGCCGTGCACAAGTCCAGGGACGACGTCGCGGACCTGTTCGCGGAGAAGCACCAGCGCCGCCGCCTGACCGACATCGCAGCCCTGACGCACGAGGCCCGGGAGATCCTGAGGCCGCATTTTCTGGATGCCGACATGGGCATCAGCGGCGCCAATTTCCTGGTGGCCGAAACCGGCTCGACGATGATCGTCACCAACGAAGGCAACGGCCGCATGACGACCACGATGCCGCGGGTGCACGTGGCGATCACCGGGGTGGAGAAGATCATCCCCACGCTGGAAGACGTGTCGATGATTCTGCGGCTGCTGACCCGCTCGGCCACCGGCCAGTCCATCAGCAACTACCTTTCGTTCACCACCGGCCCGAAGCGGCCGGACGACAAGGACGGTCCCGGCGAATTCCACGTCATCATCGTCGACGCCGGGCGCACGAAGGTCCTGGCATCGGACATGCGCGAGGCCCTGCGCTGCATCCGCTGCGGCGCCTGCATGAACCATTGCCCTGTCTACCAGAACATCGGCGGCCATGCCTACGGCTGGGTCTATCCCGGCCCCATAGGCTCCATCCTCACGCCTTCCTATGTCGGGCTGGAGAACGCGATCGACCTGCCCAATGCGGCGACCCTCTGCAACCAGTGCGGCGTGGTCTGCCCGGTCAAGATCCCGCTGCCCGACCTGATGCGCAAGCTGCGCGAGAAGCAGGTGGAACGCGGACTGCGTCCGTGGGGCGAACGCGTCGGCCTGCGGTTGTGGGCCTGGGCCGCGGCCCGTCCGCGGATCTATTCCCTGCTCACCCGGATCGGCGCCCGCATCGGCCGGCTGGCCGGAGGCAGGGCGGGACTCCTGCACAAACTGCCCCCCGGCGGCAGCGGCTGGACGACGGGGCGCGATTTCCCGGCCCCGAAGGGAAAGACGTTTCGCGAGCTTTACGCGCGCGAGCGCGCCGGGAAAAGGAGCGGCCCGCAATGAGCGCTCGCGAAAACATCCTCGGGCGCATTCGCGCGGCCAACGGCAAGACGGGGGCAGCGAGCGCGGCGGAGCGCGAGGCCGTTGCCGCCCGCCTGCGAACGCACGCGCGGGGACCGCTGCCTTCGATGGACTGGGATCCGCTGCCGCGATTCAAGGAGCGCTGCATCGTCATGATGTCCACGGTCGACCAGGTGGCATCGCGATCCGACCTGCCTGCTGCGATTGCCAGGTACCTCACGAGCAACCGGTTGCCCCTCGGCGGCGTGTGCTGGCCGGAATTTGCCGACCTCGACTGGGGCGGTGCCGGGCTGGACATCGCGGCCCGTCCGGCGACAGGCCGCGACATGGTCGGGGTGACGGGCAGCTTTTGCGCGATCGCGGAGAACGGCACGCTGATGCTGCTCTCCGGCGAAGACACGCATGCAACGACGAGCCTGCTGCCGGAAACCCACATCGCCGTGGTGCCGGCATCGCGGGTCGTGCGCTCGATGGAAGACGGCTGGGACCTGCTCCGGCGCGAGCGCGAGGGCCTTCCGCGCCAGGTGAATTTCGTCTCCGGTCCCTCGCGCACCGCCGACATCGAGATGACCCTGGTCATGGGTGTCCATGGGCCATTCAGGGTCCATGTCGTAGTCGTCAATTAGGCCCATCGAAGGCGGCGTTGGCGGCCACTACTTGCCGCAGGTTCCCGCCGGTCATTCGTTCGTCATGAGCCTGCGCGCGCGTCTCAAATAACGCGCCGACGCTGCAACCTGCACGCATCGGCGCTGGTCAAACCCGCGTGTCAAAAGATGTAAAACGCATTGCCCGGGGGTGAGGCAGTGCCTGAAAATCCTTTAAACATAATAATTTAAACGCTGCCAGCCGATCGGTCCGGCAGTCCCTCAGCGAATCCGGATTCAAGCCCGCATGGACGACGTCAGTTTCCTGCCCACCTTTCCGCTCGCCGCCGCCAACATGATGCTGGTGGGCGCGGTGCTGCTGTGCGGCCTGGCCGCGGGGCAGGTGTTCGTGCGCTTCCTGAGACTGCCGCGCATTACCGGCTTCGTGGCAGCGGGCCTGCTACTGGGACCGGCAGTCCTCAACCTGCTCGACCAGTCCATGCTGGACGAGCTGTCGATTTTCGTGGATATCTCGCTGGGACTGATCCTGTTCGAGCTCGGCCGGCGCCTGGACCTGCAATGGCTCACCCGCGACCGCTGGCTGCTGGCAAGCAGCGTCGCGGAATCCCTGTTGTCGTTCCTGCTGGTCTTCGCCACGTTGCGCCTGTTCAACGTCGGGGGCGTATACGCGGCCACCGCCGCGGCGATCGCCATGGCAACTTCCCCGGCGGTGATCCTCATGATCATGCACGACCGGCGTGCGAAGGGCGCCCTCACGGAGCGCCTGCTCGCGCTCACCGCGCTCAACAACGTCTTTGCGTTCCTGCTGATCACCCTGCTGTTCGGCTTTGTCCACCTCGAGTACAAAGCCAACTGGGTGAAAGCGGTCGCCCATCCCCTGTACCTGATCTTCGGCTCCATCGTGCTGGGCTACCTGGCCTTCATGATCGCGCGCTGGCTGGCCCGCTGGCTGGGCAAGCGGGAGGAAGCGCAATTCGTGATGCTGCTGGGGTTGATCGTCACCACCGTCGGCTTCGCGATCTCATTCAAGCTGTCGGTGCTGCTCGCGCTGCTGGCATTCGGCGTGTTCGTCAAGAACCGGGACCGGGACCATTCGCTGATGGCGGTGGAATTCGGCCCGGGCGCGCAGTTTTTCCTGGTGGTGCTGTTCGTCATCACAGGCGCCGGGCTCCAGCTCTCGGAGCTGGCCGTCGCGGGCGCGATTGGCGCCGCATTCGTAGTGGCGCGGGCGGCGGGGAAGCTGGTGGGCATCACCATGTTTGCGCCGCTGTCGGGCCTTACGCAGGAGAAGGCGGTGCTGCTGACGGTGGGCATGATGCCGATGTCGGCGATCGCCGTGGTGATGGTGCAGGGGGCTTCGGCACTGTACCCGGAATTCGGCGCGCGCCTCTCGGCCATCGTCCTGTCGGCGGTCGTCATCCTGGAACTGGTGGGCCCGCTGGCGACTCAGTGGGCGTTGACGCGCGCCGGCGAAACGGAGGCGACCCGGCCCGCCGAGGCGCGGACATGAGCCTCGAGTTCACCAAATCCGATGCCTTCACCATGGGCGTCGAGCTCGAGCTGATGATCCTCAGCACGCACGATTGGGACCTGATGCGCGGCGCGGAGGATCTGCTCGCCCTCATCGCGAAGCTGCAGCACCCGGGCGACATCAAACCCGAGATCACCGAGAGCATGATCGAGATCAGCACCTCGGTGCATCGCGGCTACCACGAGATGCTGGCGGAGCTGGTGGCCATCCGCGATACCGTGCTCACCCAGGCGCAGCGCCGCAACCTCGCCATCTCCGGCGGCGGCGCGCACCCGTTCCAGCACTGGAGCGAGCAGCGCATTTTCCCCAAGGAGCGCTTTTTCCACCTGCACGAGATGTACGGCTACCTGGCGAAGCAGTTCACGGTTTTCGGCCAGCACATCCATATCGGCGTGACCTCCGGGGACGATGCCGTCTACCTTGCGCACGCGATGTCGCGCTACATCCCGCATTTCATCGCCCTGTCCGCGTCGTCGCCGTTCTCCCAGGGCATCGACACGGCATTCGACTCCTCGCGCCTGAACAACATCAATGCGTTCCCGCTCTCGGGCACCATGCCCTTCGTTCGCGATTGGGCGGAATTCAATGCCTACTTCGACACGATGCGCGACCTCAAGGTGGTGGAGTCGATGAAAGACTTCTACTGGGACATCCGGCCCAAACCCGAATTCGGCACCATCGAAATCCGGGTTTGCGACACGCCGCTGACGGTCGCCAAGGCCGCAACGCTGGGCGCCTATGCGCAAGCCCTGGCGCGCCACATCATGATCGACCGTCCGCACGAACCGTCCATCGACCTGTATCGCGTCTACGGCTTCAACCGCTTCACGGCGTGCCGCTACGGACTGCAGGGCGGCTTCATCGACGCATACAGCCGCGAGCGTCGCGGCCTCAAGGAAGACATAGCGGCAACCCTCGATGCGGTGGCGCCGCATTTCCGCGAGCTCGGATCGGGGGAGGCGCTGGCCGCCATCGTCGCCAGCCTCGAGACCGGGCAGAACGACAGCGGATGGCTGCGCGAGAATTTCCGCAAGCACGGCGCCCTGAGCGACGTCGTGCGGCTGCAAAGCCAGCTCTGGGCGCAGCCCTAGCGCGGGAGCTTCCGATACTGGCGCAACAGCCGGGCAAGCCCTTATGATGTCGGTTTTCCCGACCCGCACAGTGT
>Ga0315912_10004702_pt1 | contig 12805 bp, 10 predicted proteins | sample VfabasoilMG_FD_204469 | JGI IMG/M metagenome (GOLD analysis project Ga0315912, IMG submission 204469) | Garden soil microbial communities collected in Santa Monica, California, United States - V. faba soil | ecosystem: Environmental > Terrestrial > Soil > Garden | place: USA: California... | reverse complement strand
GCGGTTGGCTGCGCCCTGAGCGCCTGGGTGGAGGACCCGCAAAAATCCCGCATCGCGCGGGAAATCGCGGCGATGTATCCAGCGGCTGGCGGCGCCACCGTCATCGGCACCGCCCCCATCGCTGCCCAACCGGCCTTCGCCGCGCTCGCCAACGGCATCCTGGTGAACGCCGCGGACAATGACGACACGCACAAACGCGCCCTGCTGCATGTCGGCTCCGTCGTCGTCCCCGCCGCGCTGGCGCTGGGGCAAAGCGAGAAGCTGACCGGCAAGCAGGTCATCACCGCCCTGGTCGCCGGGTATGAAGTCGCCGTGCGTGTCGGCATGGCGGTGATGCCAACGCATTATCGTTTCTGGCACTCTACCGCGACCAACGGCACCTTCGGCGGCGCCGCCACCGCCGCCAACGCACTGGGCCTGGATGCGGACGGCGCGCAAATGGCGCTCGGCCTCGCCGGCACCCAGGCCGCCGGCCTGAACACCTTCTTCGAAACCGGCGACATGACCAAGAGCCTGCACCCCGGCAAGGCGGCGATGAACGGCATCCTCTCGGGCCAACTCGCCAAGCTTGGCTTCACCAGCCCGCCCACCATCCTGGAACACGCCAAGGGCTACCTGGCTGCCTACTCCCTGGAACCCAAACAGGCGGCGCTGACGGACGGGCTCGGCACCAAATGGGAAATCCTGCAGAACGGCATCAAGTTCTTCCCCTCCATCCTCGCCAGCCACTCCCCCATCCAGGCAACGCTGGCGATCGTGACGAAGCACTCGATCGACCCGGCGCAGATCGCCTCCATCACCAACGAGACCTACAACACGGTGAAGTCGCACTTCTCCAACAAGGACGTCACCGGCGTCATGTCCGCCCGCGTCTCCGTGCCCTACTGCATCGCCATCTCGGCGGTGGACCGCGCGCTGACCCAGGCCCAGTTCACGCCGGACCGCATCGCCGATCCGCTGGTGCGCCAGGTGCTGGCGCGCACGGAAGTCATTGCCGTTCCGGAACTGGACAAGCGCTACCCGGAGGATTTCCCCGCCCGCGTCACCATCCGCATGCAGGACGGCACCGAGTACCAGGAAACCGTGATGAAGCCGAAGGGCGACCCCGGCAACCCGCTCTCCCCGGACGAGATCGCGGAGAAATACATGGCCAACGCGGTAGGCGTGCTGGGTGCGGCGCGCGCGCAACAACTGCTCGCCGCGATCCGTGGCCTGCCCGACGCGGCCGACCTGTCCACGCTGTCCCCCCTTCTCTCCCCCGCCTCTTGACGCGGAACTAATCCAGGCCGAGCAATCGCCCTAACCAGTAGAGGACGTCCCGCATGTCTGCATCCGAACAGGCCTCCCACCTCGCCGAGCCGGAAGGCGACTTCCAGGTCCTGCACGAATTCGTGGAAGCGGCCCGGGAAAACCTGCCCGGCAACATCTGGGACTACCTGGTCGGTGCCACGGAAACCGAGACCACCATGCGCCGCAACCGCCTGGCCCTGGACAGCCTCGGCTTCCGCCCCCGCGTCCTGCGCGACGTCTCCAAGGTGGACACCACGCACAGCTTCCTCGGCAAGAAGATGCGCCTGCCGCTGATGTTCGCCCCGGTCGGCTCGCTGGAATCCTTCCACCCGGAAGGCGGGGCGGAAGCCGCGCGCGCCGCCACCGCATTCGGCGTGCCCATCGTCGTCAGCTCCGTCACCAAGCCGGGGCTGGAGGAAGTCGCGGCCGCCTCCGGCAACGGCCGCCGCATCTTCCAGCTCTATGTGCGCGGCGGCGATGACTTCGTGGACGACCACGTGAAGCGCGCCGTCGCCGCGGGATACGAAGCCTTCTGCATCACAGTGGACACGATGGCCTACTCCCGCCGCGAACGCGACATGGCCCGCCGCTTCGTGAAGCCCTGGCGCGCCGCCGCATCCGGCCACGCGGACCAGGCCAGCTTCAACTGGGACAAGGTGAAGCGCTTCAAGGACAAGCACAGCGTGCCCCTGATACTGAAGGGTATCGCCACGGCAGAGGACGCCGCGATTGCCTGCGAACACGGCGTGGACGTGGTGTGGGTCTCCAACCACGGCGGCCGCCAGCTGGACCATGGCCGCGGTTCCATGGAAGTGCTGCCGGAAGTGCTCGGCGCCATCAACGGCCGCGCCCGCACCATCATCGATGGCGGCTTCGCGCGCGGCACGGATTTGCTGAAGGCGATCGCCATGGGCGCGGACGCCGTCGCCATTGGCCGTCTCTATTGCTACGGCCTCGCCGCCGGCGGCGCGCCGGCGCTGGGCAAGCTGCTGCAGATTCTGGAACACGAAACCGGCGTGGCGCTCGCCCTGCTCGGCTGCACCTCGCTGGCGCAGCTCAATCGCTCCCACCTGCACGCCGCGCCGTCCGTCTACCAACCCCACGTCCATAGCGCGTTCAACCTGATGGACGCCTACACCCAATACCGCAAGTAGTTAAGGAGACTGACAATGAAGGGCGTCACCTTCCCCGGCGACCGCACCGTCGAGTTCGTGGACTTCCCAGATCCCACCCCCGGCATGGGCGAGGTTGTGGTGGAGATCAAGGCGTCGGGCATGTGCGGATCGGACCTGAAGTCCTACCGCCGCGCCAAGGGCACCGCGACGAGCCTCGGCTTCAAGGGCGCGCCGGAAGGCCCGACCATCATGGGCCATGAGCCCTGTGGCATCATCGCCGCAATCGGGCCGGGCGTGTCCAAGGCCTGGGGCAAGGTGGGCGACCGCGTGATGGTGCACCACTACGAAGGCTGCACCACCTGCAACCATTGCCGCGGCGGCTGGTCCCAGCTGTGCCAGGAAGTGCCGGTGAAGGTGTACGGCAACAACTACCACGGCGCCCACGCCAAGTACATGAAGGTGCCCTACTTCACCCTGGTGAAGCTGCACGACGAGCTCAGCTTCACCGCCGGCGCCGCCATCGCCTGCGGAACCGGCACCGCCTACGGCGCGCTGCGCCGCCTGAACCTCTCCGGCAACGACACCATCGCCATCTTCGGCCAGGGCCCCGTGGGTCTCTCCGCCACCCAGCTGGCCAAGGCGATGGGCGCGCGCGTCATCGCGCTGGACATTTCCGCCGACCGCCTGGCGCGGGCCAAGGAATTCGGCGCCGATGAGGTGGTGAACCCCGGTTCCAACGACCCGATCCAGGCGATCAAGGACCTGACGCACGGCTACGGCGCCCCTTGCACCTTGGACACCTCGGCGTCCCCGCAGGCGCGCATCCAGGCCATCCGCTCCGCCAAGGTGTGGGGCACGGTCTGCTTCGTGGGTGAGGGCAACGACGTGACCATCGAGGTCTCGCCGGACATGCTGCGCAAGCAGCTGACCGTCGTCGCCTCCTGGACGTTCAGCCAGCAAGGCCAGGCGGACTGCGCGCAGTTCTGCGTGGACCGCAAGGTGGATGTGGACAAGCTGTTCACCAACACCTGGAAGCTGGACCAGGCCAAGGAAGCCTACGAGCTGTTCGACCAGCAGAACACGGGCAAAGGCGTGTTCCTGATGTAGGGCGCACGCCTTGCGCCAACCGATGACCACCGACGCGGCGGCCCGGAAACGGGTCGCCGCGCTGTATTTGGAACTGGGGCGGCAGGGCATGTGCTCCGCCAGTTCCGGCAATGTCAGCCTGCGGCATGGGAAAGCCATGCTGATCACCGCCTCCGGCGTGTCGGCAGAACTAACAACGCCGGAGACCATCGCGACGATGACGCTGGACGGCGACACCATCGCCGGCCCCAGGCCTTCCAGCGAATGGCATTTGCACGCCGCCATCCACCAGAACTTTCCGGCCGCGACATGCGTGGTGCACACGCATTCGGATGCCGCCACTGCACTGGCCTGCCTGAATGAGGGCCTGCCCGAATTCCACTACATGCTCGCCGGTTTCGGCGGCACCATTCGCTGCGCGCCCTACGAGACCTTCGGCACCCAGGCGCTGGCGGACGTGACCATCGCCGCACTGAAGGGCCGCAGCGCCTGCCTGCTGGCCAACCACGGCATGGTCGTGTTCGGGCGGGACACCGCGCAGGCCCTGTCCCAGGCCGTGCTGCTGGAAACGCTGTGCCGGCAATACCTGCTGGCCCGCTCCGCCGGCACCGTGCGCCTGCTCACCTCGGCCGAGATGCGCGCCGCCCGCGAGCGCTTCAAGGACTACGGCCCGCGTAAGGCTGGCCGCGCCAGAAAATGACCCCTCCCCTGCCGCGCGTGATTGTCCCCTACTGCGACCAGTGGGCCGATCCCGGCCCGGATGGCGCCACGCATGACGCCTGCCTGGAAGCCCTGTGCACGCCGCCGGACCGGCTGGACCCGCGCCAAAGGCCCGCCGCGCTGGTATATCGCTACGTTTCGGAAATCGACCTCGGAGGGCATGCCCGCTACTTCGCCAGCCTTGGTCGCGATGCCGCGCGCTTCGTCCCCGGCACCATCGATGGCCTGTGTTATCTCGGCGTGGCGCCGGCCGGGGAAATCCTCGCCCGCGCCATGGACCGCTGGCTGGAATACGCCGACGCGGCGGCGGAAGTGACGGAACAGGATTTTGCCGACCTCGACGCCGAGTATGCCATCCTCGGGGTCGCCGACCAGGCGGACCATCCGCAATTCGTGCTGGAGCGCTACGTGCGCGCCAACACGGATTTGTTCATCGAACTCACCCCGGCGACTGACGAGGACAAGGCGCTGATTGCCCTGGGCAATCCCGCCCTGCATCGGGATGGCGGGCGCGCCGCGTGGGCGTCGCTCGCCAACCACGCAAGCCCGCGCGTGCGGCTGAAGGCGGCGGAAAGCCTGCTGCCGTTGAACCGGGATGAGGCATTGCGCATCGCCCGCGGCGTGCGCGTGGACCCGCGCACCAAGCCGTGGGTGTTGAGCAAGGTTCTGCGGCTGCTGCGAAGGGCCGGTGTGAGATTTTCTGACGAGGCGTAGCCGCCTCAACCAAGCAGTTCGGTCGCCGGCACATAGGGCAGCCCGAACACCTCCGCCACCGCCTGGTATGTCACCTTGCCGGCATGCACGTTCAGTCCCGCACGCAGGTGCACATCCTCCCGCATCGCGCGCGCCGCGCCCTTGTCCGCCAGCGCGATGACGAAGGGCAGCGTGGCATTGTTCAGCGCGATGGTGGAGGTGCGCGCCACGGCGCCCGGCATGTTCGTCACACAGTAATGCACTACCCCGTCCTCCACGAACACCGGGTCGGCATGCGTTGTCGGCCGCGACGTTTCCGAACAGCCGCCCTGGTCGATGGCGATGTCCACGAACACCGAACCCGGCCGCATCTTGCGGATCATCTCCCTCGTGATCAGCTTCGGCGCCGCCGCGCCCGGCACCAGCACGGCGCCGATCACCAGATCCGCCGCCATCACCTGGCGTTCGATCGTGTCCATGGTCGAAAACAATGTCTGCGCGCTGGCGCCGAACTGCAAATCCAGTTCCTTCAGCCGCGCCAGTGACCGGTCGATCACCACCACGCTGGCTTCCATGCCAATGGCCACACGCGCCGCGTTGGTGCCGGAAACGCCGCCGCCCAGCACCACCACACGCCCCGCCGCCACGCCCGGCACGCCGCCCAGCAGGATGCCGGCGCCGCCCTGTTCCTTCTCCAGGTAATGCGCGCCCACCTGCACGGACATCCGGCCCGCCACCTCGCTCATCGGCGAAAGCAGCGGCAGCCCGCCACGCACATCGGTCACCGTCTCATAGGCAATGCATGTCCCGCCGGAGGCAATCAACCCTTCGGTCTGCGCGCGGTCGGCGGCCAGGTGCAAATAGGTGAACAGCACCTGCCCCGGCCGCAGCATGGCGATCTCGCCTGGCTGCGGCTCCTTCACCTTCACCACCATGTCCGCCTGGGCGAATACGTCCGCCGCCGTGCCCAGCACCTGCGCCCCGGCGGCGCGATAGGCGTCGTCGGCGAAGCCGATGCCCTCCGCCGCCCCCGCCTGCACCAAAACAGTATGGCCGTGATGCACCAGTTCCCGCGCACCGGCGGGTGTCAGGCCCACACGATACTCGTGCGTCTTGATTTCCTTGGGAACACCGATCTTCACGGGCCACTCCTCTCGCGCGCGGCACCGTCACGGCGCCATGGCCCTGAATTGGTAGCAGGGGGGAAACGGTTCAAGGAACCGTCTCCTGCCCTTCAGCCCCGCGCCGGCACCGGCGCACCGGGAATGCGCGTCATGTTGGACATCGGGTCCAGCACCAGCAGGTCCGGGTTCAGTTCGTCCACCGTGTTGCAGCCGAGATAGGCGAGGGTCTTGTCGAACTCGGTCTTGATGAAGCCAAGCGCCCGTCCCGCGCCTTCCGCGCCGCCGACGGCACAGCCATACAGCGTCGGCCGGCCGGCCAGCACGGCGTGCGCACCCAGCGCCAGGGCCTTCGCCACGTCGGATCCGCGCCGCACGCCGGAATCCAGCAACACCGTGCCACCGCGCGGGCGGATCGCCTCCGCCACTTCCGGCAGCGCATCGATGGTGGCCAGCGTGCTGTCCATGTTCCGCGCGCCGTGGTTGGAAACCACCACGCCGTCCGCGCCGCATTCCATCGCCTTGATCGCATCGTCCCCGCGCACGATGCCCTTGACGATGAGGGAGCCGTTCTTCCACAGGTCGCGGAACCGCTTGATGTCGTCCCAGCTCAGGTTGTCCTGGCGCATGATCTCCTGGTACTGCGGCGCGCGCGTCCAGCGCACCTGCAGCTTTTCCGGATAATTAGCGGAAATCGGGAAACCGCCGTTCAGCATGTACTTGCCGATCACGCGCGCGAGCCAGCCGGGATGGCCCATCATGTCCATGATCGCAGTGGCGTTCGGTGCGAAGGGCAGGTTCAAGCCGTTCTTGGCGTTGTATTCGCGGTTCGGCGGCACGATCGTGTCCACCGTCACCACCAGCGCCTCGAACCCGTTGCGTTCGGCGCGGCGGATCAGTTCGTAGGATAGCTCGCGTTCCTTCCAGACATAGAGCTGGAACCACAGCCGCCCGCCGGCATCCTTCGCGATCTTCTCCATCGGCGTGTTGGCGCCGGTGGCGAGGGTGAACGGAATGCCCAGCTTCGCCGCCGCCTTCGCCAGTTCGAACTCGCCGTGAAACCAGGTCAGGCCCGCCGCGCCGGTGGGCGCGATCACGTAGGGCATCGACATGGGCTTGCCGAACAGCGAGGTGGCGACAGACCGGCCGGAGACGTCATTCAGCACACGGGGGCGGAACTTGATGCGTTCGAACGCCGCGCGGTTGTTGCGCAGGCCAACCTCGTCCTCGGTGGCGCGGTCGATGAACTCGAACAGGCCCTTGGGCAGAATCTTCTTCGCTTCCAGGCGCAGGTCGGGGATGTTGTAGCAGTTGTCGAGTGCGGACATGCGTTTCCTCGGTGCCAATCGATGGGGCCGGTCCGTTGGGCCGGACATGCGGCGTGCCTTGGTGGGATTCACATCACTATAAGGGTGCTGGCCCGGTTGCCAACAGGTGCCGCCGCGGGCCTGCCACCGCTGTTCCATTTTGCATGAGAGAGTTTGGAACAGGTGGAACAGCCGGAACACCTGGAACAGGCGGTACACCTGGAACACGCCACGCCCGTAAAACGGAACAGCCGCGGCATTTGGGGGCAGGTTGGGGGCGAGGAACATCGTCAGGAAAATATTCCGCAATGCTCCGCGAGGCAAGGAGAACGGCCCCCCGCACCCCGCAGGGACGGGATGCGGGGGCCCAGGCTCGCCGGGTCAGGCGCTCAGCTTGAAGCCTTCGTAGTTGTTCGCGGCCACCTGGTCGCAGCGCTTCTTGTAGTTATGCACGCCGCCGACATACGGCATGAACACGCGCGGCTTGCCGGGGATGTTGGCGCCCACGTACCAAGAATTGGCCAGCGGGTAGAGGGTGCTGTCCGCCACCTCGTTCACATGGCGCACCCAGTCGCGCTCGGCGGCGGCATCGGCTTCCACGCGGCGCTGCTGGTGGCTTTGCATGTGCTGCAGGCAGCCCGCGATGAAGTCCATGTGCTGCTCGATCGCCAGGATCATCTGGCTTTTCACGCCGGGGCTGCCGGGGCCGGTGATGATGAACATGTTGGGGAAGCCGGACACCATCCGGCCCAGGTAGGTCAGCGGTCCGCCGGCCCATTTTTCCTTCAGCACGTTGCCGGCGGTGGTGCGGACGTCGATTTCCGCCAGCGCGCCGGTCATCGCATCGAAGCCGGTGGCGAACACGATGGCGTCGAACTCATACTCGGCTTCGGTGGTGCGCAATCCGTGTTCCGTGAGTTCCTGGATCGGCGCCTTGCGGGCGTTCACCAGCTTGACGTGCGGCATGTTGAAGACCGGGTAGTAATCGGTGTCGAGGACCAGTCGCTTCGTGCCGATCGGGTGGTCCTTCGGGCAGAGGAGTTCGGCGGTTTCCGGGTCCTTCACGATGGACTTGATCTTGCGGTGCACGAACTCCACCGCGGTGTCGTTCGCTTCCTTGTTCAGCAGTAGGTCCGTGTAGGAATAGAGGAAGCTAATCGAGCCGCCTTCCTGCCACTTCTTCTCGTATGCGGCCTCGCGCTCCTCTGGCGTCGCTTCCAGCGCGGACTTGGTCGGCGGCGGGTAGCCGGCGATGCCGAACGGCGTATCGAACGCGGCGACGCGACGATCCCGGTATTCGGATTTGTGCTTGGCTTCCACCGCGCGGTCCATCGGCCGGTTTTCCGCCGGCAGGATGAAGTTGGCGGTACGCTGGAACACCGTCAGCGTCTTCGCCTGGCGGGCGATATGCGGGATCATCTGCACGCCGGAGGAACCGGTGCCGATGACGGCGACGCGCAACCCGGAAAAATCCACGCCCTCATGCGGCCACAGGCCGGTGTGGTAGGTCTTGCCCTTGAAATTCTTCAGGCCGGGGAAATCCGGCACGCGCGGGGTGGAAAGGTTACCGGCGGCCATGATGCAGTATGGCGCGGTGAAGCTCTCGCCCTGGTCCGTGGTGAGCGTCCAGGTGTTCGCTTTGTCGTCGAACACGGCGGCCTTCACGCGGGTGTTGAAGGTGATGTCCTTGCGGAGATCGAAACGGTCCGCGACGTGCTTGGCATATTCCAGGATCTGCGCCTGGGTGCCGTAGCGTTCTTCCCAGGACCAGTCCTGCTCCAGCTTCGGATCGAAGGAGTAGGAGTATTCCAGGCTTTCCACGTCGCAGCGGCAGCCGGGGTAGCGGTTCCAGAACCAGGTGCCGCCCACATCGTAGCCGGCTTCGAACGCGCGCACCTTCATGCCCATGCCGCGCAGCTTGTGGATGGCGTACATGCCGCCCAGCCCGCCGCCCACGATCAGCACATCGTAATCCGTATTGGCCATTACCCGGTCCTCTTTCCGATCAGTAGCCAAACCTACCATGGCGTCTTCCGCGCGTCACCTGCTAGGGTTTGGCCACCACGCACAGGGAGGGACAACCCCACATGAGCATCGCCGACCCCAACAAGGTCATCCTGACCGGCGAGAACCCGTTCATCCGCATGAGCCCGACGGACGGGGCGCCGGAAACCACCAGCGCCAGCTTCTGGCGCATCATCCTGTCCCCGGCCGGGCCGGGGCATGTGCTCTATATGAAGTCGGAACTGACGAACGGCGCCTGGCGCATCTGGTCCGACAACATCGCCATGACGCGCTGGCTGCAGGACACGGTGCAGGGCATGCTGAACGCGGAACTGAAGGACACGTCCATCCCCGTGACGCCGGCACGCTTCCGCCAGTACGGCACCGTGGCCACCGAGTGGACCGAAAGCCTGAAGGCGCATGGCGAGGAACTGGCGCTGACCTGGTTCAACGCCGGCGACCCGCTGTTGCTGCATGCCCAGCCGAACCAGGTGCCCGGGCGGCATTTCGGCCTGTGCACGGTGCTGATCCCGGTGGCGGGCACCCGCGTGACCCTGAACGGGAAGCAGGCCGGCGGGAAGTCCTGGCCGCGGGAACGCGAGGGCCGGCCGTTCTCCACCTCCGCCCTGGCGTTCTCCGAAAGCTGGACGGATTTGCGCTAGGCGCGTTCCAAACCTACTCGCCAGAAGGGCGCGGGACCGCTAAGTTCCGCGCCCTATTCCTACTTGCGCGCTCGGGATTCCATGACGCATCGCCTTCGCATCGCCCATTGCTCGGACATCCATCTAGACTCCATGGTTCCCGGCCAGCTGGGCGCAGAAACCGCCAACGCCGCCACGCGGGACGCCTTCGCCGCCTGCCTCGCGGACATGACTGCGCACGGCCCGGACCTGCTGCTGCTGGCCGGCGACCTGTTCGACAGCAACCGGGCGACGGCGGAGACGATCAACTGGGCGATGGAGACGCTGGGTGCCCTGCCCTACCCCGTCATCATGATTCCCGGCAATCACGACTGCATGGAGGGCGGCGCGATCTTCCATCGCTACGACTTCAGCCGCATCCCCAACGTCTCCAACCTCTGCGCCCCGGACGGCGAGATGGCCCACCTGCCGAAGCTGGGCGTGAAGGTCTGGGGCAAGGGCATGGTGGAGCATTCCCGCGCCTACAGCCCCCTGGGCGGCTGCCCGCCACGGCCGGATGGCTGCGAATGGTACCTGGGCATGGGGCACGGATTGTTCGTGCCCCATGGCGGGGACACGGACCGTTCGTCGCCCATCCACATGGCGGAGATCGAGGCGAGCCAGTGCGACTACCTGGGCTTGGGTCACCACCACGCCGCCATGGAACTGGTAAACGAAAGCGCCTTCGCCGCCTATTCCGGATCGCCCACGGACAAGGTGGGCCGCGGCGCGACCTACGTGATCGTCGACCTGGCGAAGAACGCGAAGCCGGTGCTGGACGTGCACACGGTGCGCGGGCGCTAGAAGATAAAGCTGTCGGCCCCCAGGCTGCCCCGACCCACGCCGGTCAACTGGATCATCATGTCGCCCTTGTCCAGGTTGCCGCTCAGGTTCGCGTCCACGTAGACGCGTGTGGTCAGTGTCCGGCCCACGGTGCCGTATTCTGTCACCACATCCCCGGCGGCGAAAAAGCCGGTGCCGGAAGAAACGTTGCCGGTGAACCCATTGGTGGACCGGGTCACCACCGTGCCGTCCAACCCGAACAGCGACAAGTCGATCTTGTCCAGCGTCCTCTGGAAATTCTGCAGCGTATCGGCCGCCGAGGTCTGGATGTTGCCGAACTGGTCCGTCTGCAACCCGGAATCCGAGGCAAGGTCATAACCGAACGTGTCCCGCCCGTTGTAGCCGTCCAGCTTGTCCGCGCCGCCCCCTCCGTAGATCAGGTCGTCGATGCGCCCGCCCTTGAACGTATCGTTGCCCGCGCCGCCGAGGAACACGAAGTGGCCGTTGGTCTCCGCCGCGCCGTTGATGTTCACGCTGTTGATCGCCGCCAGGCTGCTGGCATCCAGTTGCAGAGTGCCCCCCGGCGCAATGGTGGGGTCCACGGTGGTCAGCTTGTAATTGTAGCCGGGCCCGAAGATCAGGTCCTCTACACTGACGAATGTGTTGGTCTTCAGCGTGATACCGGCGGAATAATCGCCCTGGATCGCCACGGCGTCGAAACCGGCACCGCCTATCACGCGGTCGTAATTCGTGAAGGCCGCGCCGAAGATCACGGTATCCGGCCCATCACTGCCGTAAATGGTGTCATTGCCACCCTGGCTGACATCCAGCACCGCGCCCTCGGAAACCGGAGCCAGATAGATCGTGTCGTTGCGGGTGGTACCGAAGAACACTCCGGCATCGTCATCACGGATAATCCCATCGGCGGTTGGCACCACGATGTCCTCACCGAGCAGCGGATTGGAGATCGTGACCGCGAAGGTCTCATCCGGCCCTGGGAGCGTATCGCCCTGCACGGGCACCTCGATGATGACGGACTTGACGCCGATATCGAAAAACACGGTGCCCGACGGCAGCAGGCCGCCGACAAAATCCGATGGTATCGCCGGGAACAACCCGGTGCCCGCCACCGACCAGTCGATCGTCGATGCGGCTGTCGTGTCGCCAGCGCGCGTAATGGTGAAGGTGAACACGGTGGTGCCGGCGTTGCCTTCCGGCTTGTCCGCATCGGTTGCCGTGATGGCGAAGGCGGTGGCGGCCATTCTCATTCTCCCGGCGCATGGTCCCAGACCCTGCCGGGACACGGAACGCGCGCACTGACGCACGCGAAAGTAGCGAAATAATATTGCGTTAGCCCGAGTGGCGTCAACCATCCTGGCGTCGGTACGTATTCTCCTCTACCCGCCCCCGGCGCTTGACGGCACCCCGGAAGCAACCCAATTTCCGCCGCCCCCGCACCGGTGAGATAATTTGAGCGCCCAGCCCCAGCCCGACCTGTTTACCGCCGAAGCCAGCCTGTCGCTGGACTGGAACGCCGTGCGCGCCCATCTCGCGGCCAGCGGCCTGCACCTGGATGCGGACCCGGCGCCGCGCCAGTTTTCCGGCGGGTTGGCGAACGTGAACTACCTGATCCATGTCGGCGGCAAGCCCTACGTGCTGCGCCGCCCGCCCGCCGGCGAACTGCCCGCCGGCGCGCATGACATGGCGCGTGAGCACCGAATCCTCTCCCGCCTGGCGGACGCGCTGCCCTTCGTGCCGCGTTCGCTGCATCTGTGCGAGGACACGTCCGTCGTCGGGGTGAAGTTCCAGATCCTGGAATACCGCGCCGGCATCGTGGTGCGCGCGACCTTGCCGGAGGCGTTGAAGACGTGGCCGAAGGTGGGAGACCGGCTGGCGGAGGTGTTGCTGGAGACGCTGTCCGCGCTGCACGCCGTCGACCCCGCCTCCGTCGGCCTGGACGATCTCGGCCGGCCTGATGGCTTTCTTGGCCGCGCCGTCGCCGGTTG
>Ga0315912_10004701_pt1 | contig 12806 bp, 8 predicted proteins | sample VfabasoilMG_FD_204469 | JGI IMG/M metagenome (GOLD analysis project Ga0315912, IMG submission 204469) | Garden soil microbial communities collected in Santa Monica, California, United States - V. faba soil | ecosystem: Environmental > Terrestrial > Soil > Garden | place: USA: California... | reverse complement strand
GTGCGCGTGATGACCGCGCCGCCTTCGGAGCGGCGCAGCCGTTCGAAGCAGACTTCAAACCAGGCCGAATCGCCGTGGCTGGTTTCGCGGCACTCGAGCAGGCGCCGATCCTCCGAGCCGTACAACACGGCGCGCAGCGCGGCGAGGTGGTCGGCGGCCGTGCGGTCGCCCTGTTCGGCGGCGCGCGCGCAGGATTGCAGGTAGTTATCGCCGGCGAGCACCCGATCGAAGCGCGACTCTGGCGCGCCGTCGACGGCGTGGCGCCAGGAATCGTTGATTTCCAGCATCGCGCCGCGGCTGTCCACCACCGCCACCTGGTCGTGCAGCGAGGCGAGCACCGCGGCATGCAGGCTCTCCACGCGCTGGCGACGGGCTTCGGCGCGGCGAAAGGCCGACAGGTCGAGCGCGTAGATCACGCCACCTTCGTCGGACGGAAAGCGGCAATGACCGAGGATGACGGGCACACGCCGCCCGTCGCGCAGCGCCAGCTCGAGCTCGGAATTGTCGAAGCGCTGCAGGAGATCGCCGGTGTCGTCGTCGGCAACATAGGGCGCCGGCCTGGAATTGGTGGTCGCGAGGTCGTCGAAGCGCAGCTTGCCGTGCTGGATGTCCTCGTCGCTGAACCCGGTGAGACGCAGGAAGGCTTCGTTGGCCTCGCTGATGCGCAGGTCGTCGCGCCAGATCGCCGTCGGGATGATGTTGTTCTCGAAAATGCTGCGGAATCGCGCCTTGCTCACGGTCAATGCGCGGCCGGCATGCCGCCACTCATCGAGCAGCGCGGACGAGGTGAGGAAGATGATGCTCATCACCACGTGGAAGGCCACCAGCGACAGCGCGCTGTCGACCGGGTCGGCGCCGTTCAGCGGCCCGTAGCCCGTCACCATCGCGGACATGGAAACGCCACCGGCGGTCAGGCTCGCGGCGCAGGCACCGACCACACCGAAGCGCATCGTGGCCCACGCGACCAGCGGCAGCGGCGCGTACAGCAACAGCGGCGTGCGCTCCGGGCTGTTGAAGGGAATGAAGAACAGCAATACGCAGACGGCGAGCGTCGCGAGCGCCAGGGTACCGGCCTCGGCGGCGCGTTTGACGGAAATCGGCCGTTGCCCGCTGCGCAGCCGTTCGGCGCAATGGACGATGAGCGGCACCAGGGTCACGACCGCGAAAGTGTTGGTCACGGTGCGCGCCACGATGGTCAGCCAGACGTCGTTCGAGATGCCCGACAGTTTGAAGGCCGCGGCCATGAGGATGCTGGTGAGCGCCGGTGCCAGCAGCCCGCCGAACAGCACCAGCGTGAAGGCCGTGCGTACGCGGTCGAAGCGCATCGGTGCGGGAGAGGATGCGGCCAGGGCCAGCGCACCGAGAGCGGCCAGCCCGATGTTCGCGAAGTACTGGATGACCACGCGGGCTGCCGCGAAATCCGGCAATTGTGAAAACAGGTGGAAGGGCAGGACCGCAGCCAGGTACATCCACCAGTGCTCGCGAGGCGTCAGCAACAACGCCGCGAGCAGGATGGCATTGGGGGCCCAGAGGATCGACACCGGCGCCGAAGGAAATGCCAACGCCTGTCCGATTTCGGCGGCGATGTAATACGCCGCGCCGACAGCCAGCGGCAGGGTCCACGATTTGAAAAGTCCGGCCACCGATTCCTAACCCAGGTTAATTCGCGCTGGAGGACGGGTGCGAACCGTTGCTCGACCGGCCCTGCGAGACCGGACGAAACGATCTGATTTCATAGTTGTTAGCTCTCCCAAGCTGCGCCCGGCACGCATCTTCTCAGCCGGTCACGCGGCGTCCTGTCAGGGCCTGAGGATATGAATACTCCTTCACCCTTACAGGATTCTTGCGCCGTGGAGCGATTAGGCGCTATTTCGCTTTCCGATGCCACTCCGGGCTGAAATCCGGCCCGATGGGACCATGGTCCGATTCGTCCCTCCGGGGTGCTAATCGATACTCCCGGCCGGCGTAAGGGTGTCTTGACAGACGCTCCGTGGGCTGCTGCGACGCGCAAGTTGCGCCCGGCGGCCGCGCGCCGCACATATTCCGCCCCCGGGCGGTGCATCCAACTAGGAGAATCCCGTGAAAATCGCTGCAACTACTCTGTCCGTTGCGCTGTTAGCCGTGGCCGGCGTCGCCCTGGCCGCCGAGGGTGATAGCAAGGCCGCCAAGCCGACCGCCGAGGCCCCCTCGATGCAGCGTGAAACACTGCAGGAGCTTTCGGCGACCGTCACCTCGGTGGATGCCAAGACTCGGATGATCGGTCTCAAAGCCGAAGACGGCAGCACCGGCGACTACGAGGCCGGACCCGAGGTCAAGAACTTCGCGCAGATCAAGAAGGGCGACGAGGTGGTGATCAGCTACTACCGCGGCCTCGCGGCCCGCGTTGCGCCGGCAGGCACGGTCGCCTCCAAGGACGTCCAGGCCGTCGACCTGGCCACCACTGCACAGGCGGGCGAGAAGCCCGCCGCGGGCCTCGGCACCGCGGTCAAGGCCACCGTGGTCATCGAGAAGGTCGATCCCAAGGCCAACACCGTCACCTTCACGCGTCCCGATGGCACGTCACGCACGCTGCCCGTGCAGAGCGACGAGGGCAAACAATTCATCCAGAAGCTCAAGAAGGGCGACACGGTCGACGTGGTCTACGCGGAAGCCGTCGCGGTTGAAGTCCGCGCCAAGGGCGCGCCGAAGAAATGACCCGGCGTCATTTCTCGATGCGATAACGAATGCCGGCGTGCTGGTCCTCGGGGGTGTCGTTCGCCTCGAGTGACCAGCGGTCGGAGAATTCATAGCGAACCGTGATGGCGCTGCCCGGTTCGAACAGGCCGACGCCGTAGCTGACGAACAGTTTCGGTGACAGGTATTTGCCGACGGTGAAGGCGCTGCCGCCGAGATCGGCATTCTGTTCGACGCCCACCTGGTCGATGAAGCCCATCTTGCCGCCGAGTTTCTTGGCAAGGCGATTGCCGAGCAGGATGCCGGCGTTCTGCGAAGCCGACTGCACCACCGCGCCGTCCTCGCCGTGCACGTCGCTGGCGGGCTTGCCGGTCAGTAGATAGGACATGGCGTCGGTCTGCGACATGGCCGGATCGGTGAATACGTCGAGCTTGGGATGCTGTGCGGTGCCGGTGACCGCCAGCTTCGCCGTCACGTCCTGCAGCTTGCGCACGGCGAGGATGTCGAGCTGCGGGTCGTCGAGCTGCGTGCCCGCGAACATCAGCTTGCCGCGTTCGATGTTGAGCTTGCGGCCGAAGGCCTCGTAGGTTCCCGCCAGGCGGATTTCGCCGGTGGCGCGGCTGGGTTGCCCCTTGCCTTCGTTCACGCGCAGTTCTCCATTGACCGTGGAGTCGAGCCCGAATCCTGCGAGCTTCACGCCCGGCCCGAACAGGATGCGCACGTCGGTGGTGAGGCCCGGGGCCGCTTCCTTGACGCGGGCCTCCCGATCCACCACCACCACGTCATCCGACGCGCGGTAGGTGTGGCTGATGGAGAGTTTCTCCAGGTTGACGTCGGCGGCTTCGATGGTGACCGCGCCGGTGAGCGCGAGGTCGCCGATTTTTCCGGCGAGTGCGAGATCCGGGGCGATGGTCACGCGCGCGCCGGGGACATTGGCGGCGAGAAAATTGCTGCCGGTGATCCTGAGCTCGAGTCCCTGGTTCGCGTTGCGCGCGCCGTCCAGCCGCAACGTGCCTTCTCCCGAGCCGATCGAGCCTTTCGCCTGGAAGGCGCCAGCCGGCTCGAGGCTGGCTTCGATCTGGCCTTCGCGCAGGTGGATGCCGAGCACCGGCACTTCGGCGTCGAGGCCCGTGCCGCGCACGGTGAAGGCGACGCGCGGAGAGGACGCGGTGCCGCCGAGCTGCGCGGCGAGTTCGCCGCTGCCGCGCAGGTTGGCGAGTTGCGGTGCCCACCAGCCGAGCGGCGCGAGGTCGCGCAGTTTCACGCTGGCATCCCCGGAGAGCGCGGGATCGGCCTGGGCAACCGCCATCGAGAACGATCCGGTGAGCGGCCCCTGCTCAAGCAGTTCGCCGCGCAGCCGCGCGCTGGCGGCGGCCGGTGTCAGCTCCACGTCGATTCCAAAGTCGCGGTACTCGAGGCGCACCGCATCGGCGGCCGCGCCCTGCGCGAACGCGCCGGTCGAGGAGCCCAGCGCGGCGTGTCCGGTGATCACGCCATTGGCGGTGCGTCGCAGGTCGCCGCTGCCTTCGAGCTCGCCCTCCACCGAGACGCTCGCGCCCGGCGCCGCCAGCGACGCCAGCATGCCGAGCGGCAAGGCCCGGATCGAGTAGTTTGCGGCGAGCTCGCCACCGTCGCGGCGCACACCGGCGCACAGCGAAATCTCGCCGCCGGCGAGGCAGGTATTTCCCAGCTCGAAATCGCCGCGAGCCACGACCAGGCGCGCCGGCTCCTTGAGTGCCAGCGGCGGGACGGGCGCGACGCTCAGGTTCAGCCGGTCGATGGCTCCCGACCAGGCCGACTTCTGCAACGCTCCGGCCGCGTGCGCGGCCAGCGACAATTTCTCACCGCGCGCTTCGAGGCTCATGGAATGACGCGCGGCATCGCCTTCGAGCGCGAATTCGAAATGTTCGAACTCCGTGCCCGACAGCCGCAGGCCGCTGGCGGTGATGTCAAGCGTGCCGCGCAGCGCGCGCGCATTGCGCCCCTCGAGGTGCGCCTGCGCCGAATCGAATTGCGCGTTACCGCTGCGAAAGCGCGTCGAAGAGAGCGTGCCGACGAACTCGATGTCCGGCCAGCGTCCGGTCGCAGTGAGCTGTGCATCGAGCGTGCCGGCGAGAGGCTTGCGCCATTCCTGCAGCTCGGCAACTTTCAGCGTGGCTTCGAGGCGTGGCTGCGCGCCGGCGCTCGCCACGGCACGCAGCGAAGCGCCGCCGGATTGCAGCTGCAGCGTGCCGCTGGGCCTGCGGTCGGGGCCGATCGTCACATCACCGGCGCCGGAAATCGCGCGGCCGCGCAGGCGGCCCGCGAGACGGTCCAGCCGGAAGCGTGCGTGCGGGCCGGCTTCCGGCCAGTCGCCGCTGCTGTGCAGGGCGAAATCGAGCGCGCCCGGCCAGGCGTCGATGAACAACGAGGGATCGAACTGCCGCGCAGTGGCATCGAGTTGCCAGCGCGCGGGTGTCGCGAGCTCGAGGTTCCCTGAGACCGACAGGGCGCCGGGTGTCTGCGTGAGCTCGAATTCCTGGATGTGCAGCGCCTGCGAGGATCCGTCGAGGCGCAGCGCCAGCGTGGATTGGCGCGTGCCGCGCGCCAGCCGCGCGGTACTGTTGACCGCGAAGCGCCCGGCCGCGGCGCTCATCGCCACGTGACCGGAAGTGCGGAAGTGCGGCCCCATCCACGCGTCCGGCAGGCTGAACTCGTCCCAATCGAACTTTGCCGAGGCGGTGCGCGAGAGATCGGGCGCCAGGCCGTCGAGCGGAATGCTCGCCGTGCCGGTGAGTGCGGCGGCTTGCGAATTCAATCGCACCTTGAGCGCCGCGATCTTCAGCTCCCGTTCGCTGCGCGTGGTTTCGAGCTGTTCGATGAGAATGCGCTCGTCATCGAGCGACAACACTCCTGCGAGCGACGCGCGCGTCCGGTCGCCGTGAGCGTCGAATTCGAGCTCCGCCGTGCGGAAGGCGTCGGTTTCGAGCAGCGGATGCGGATCGAAGCGCGAGACGGCGAGATGCGCCTTCCAGCCGGACAGCATCTTGTCTTCGAGTTCGACGGCGAGTTTGCCCTTCAGGTCGACGGCCACCGGTGTTTCCAGGTTCACCGCCAGGCCCAGGCCATCGGCGTCGCCCGCCGCATCGAGTGCGCCCGCCCAATGGTGTTCGCCGATGCGCCAACGAAACTTGCCGCGCAGCAGTTCGAGCTTCGGAGCGCGTTCGGCAATGCGCAGCTCCAGCGTGGCCGAACCCGCGGGTCCTTCGACCTCGAGCGTACGCGCCTCGATATTCGCACCGCGCCAGCTTCCGGCCAGGTGCGCGCGCTCGATGACGAGTGGCGCCTGGTCCGTCTGCCGCAATTCGGCGCGCGTCAGCCGGAACTCGTCGATGAACATGTCGAGCGGCGCCACCCACGGATCGCGGGCGGGATCCGCGGGGTTCGTGGCCGGCGCGGTCCCGGGAAACAGCTCCAGCAACACGCCATCGACCTGCGCGCGGTCGACGTCGATGCGCGGCGCCAGCAATGCCACCGCCGAGAATTCCAGCTCCGCCGCTTCGATGCGCAGGTCTATGCCGATCGCCGGATCCCGATAGCGGAAATTCGTGACCCGCAGCGTGCCGCCGATGGTTCCGTGCACCTCGCCGATCGTGAGACCGGCCGGCAACCAGTTGCGCGCGATTGCGAGCACGCTGCGCGAACCACTCTCGGTGTACAGCGCCCACAGCAGCACGGCCGCCGCGAGCAGCAGCAGTGCCGCGAGTGAAATGCCGCCGATGCGGAGTGACTTCTTCAAAAATCCGGCCCGAGGTTGAAGTGAATCTGCCAGCCCGAGGCGTCGATCGCCTTGACCGGGTAGGCGAGGTCGAGGCGCACCACGCCGACCGGCGACTTGTAGCGCACGCCGATACCGACGCCGACGTGCAGGTTGAAGTCGTCGCCGAGGTAAGCGTCACCGGCGTCTGCGAACACGGCCGCGCCCAGGTTCTTGCGCCAGTAGTACTCGAGCTCGCCGCTGGCCTCGACGAGATTGTCGCCACCGATCACGTCGCCGACCGCGTTGCGGCTGCCGATTTCCTCGTAGCCGAAGCCGCGGATCGAACGGTCGCCGCCCGCGAAGAAGCGCAGCTCCGGCGGCAACGCGTTGAAGTCGTCCACCTTCGTCCTGCCGACTTCGCCGCGCACGATGAGCCGCGCGTTGTCGCCAATGGCGTGCAGCCACTTGGACTCCAGGCGCAATGAGTAAAAGCCTGTATCCGTCCAGTTGTCCACCGGTGTGGCGCGTGCGCTCACGGTGTAGCTGAAGCCGCGCCGCGCGAAGGTCGGCTGGTCGGAATTCGCATAAGAGAGGGCACCTTCCAGGAACACCAGCGATGAATTGCCGCGCTCGCTGCCGATCTCGAAATCGCCGGCCAGCAATTGCAGCCCATAGACCGTGGTGTAGCCGCCCCATTTGCGCGACACATTGGTCACGAGTTTCTCGGTTTGCGAGACGCTCGTTTCAGTGGTTTCGTCGCGATAGGTTGCCGCCACGCCCAACACCCGGCTCCTCGTGCCGGGCAGGGGCACGCGGTAGCTGAGCTCGACGGCCTGCAGGCGCTGCGCGTAATCAATGTCCACCTGTCCCTTGTGGCCGCGCAAATTCAGCCAGCGCCGTTGTACGCCGAAATCCACGCCCGCGCCACGATCGGTGCTGGCGTACACCGCGGCGCTGTAGACGGTGCGCTTGGCGGGCGAGAGCGTGACTTCGACCGGCACGGCATTGTCGACGGCCTTCTCGCGCTGCGCCTGCACGGAGACCGTCGAGAAATAGTCGGCGCTTATCAGGCGACGCTGCATGTCGGTCACCTTGGCGGCCGAGTACTCGTCGCCTTCCTTCCACGCGAGAAAGCGCTGCAGGAATTCCGCGTCGAACTGCGCGCCGGTGAAAGTCGTGGGGCCGAATCGATGACGCGCGCCGCCTTCCCAGGCGAGATCGATGCGCGCACTGTGCGCGGCGGCGGAAATTTCCACGCGGTGCGACGTGAGCCGCGCGCCGAGAAAGCCGTTGTCGGCGAGCGCCTTCTCGATGGCCGCCTTGCCGGCTTCGTACTGCGCGTGATCGAAGCGCTCGCCGGTGCGCGGCGTGAAGGCTTGCAGCGCCGACGCCACGCCCGAATCCTTGCCGGCCTCTCCAGTCACGTCGATCCGGCTCTCGGTCACCAGGATGGGATCGCCGGGCACGACCGTGAACCAGACATGGAAGCCGCCATCGGGCTGCGTCTCGATGCGATTGCTGACCTTGCCGTCGTAGTAGCCCCAGGCCTCGAGCGTGGAGCGGACCTCGTCTTCGCCGATGCCGATCAGGCGACGCAGCTGCGCCTCGCTCACGGGACGGTCGCCGTACTGCCCGAGCGTGAGACTCGAGCGCACGGCCGCCTCGAGCTCGGAACTCAGGCCTTCTATGCTGAGATGATTGCGGGGCGCGGGGTCGGCGGCGTGCGCGACGCACGCCGCCATGATGAGCAGCAGCAGGGCGAGGGCGGCACGTGGCGGCGCCATGTCATCCGCGGCATTCGCCCAGGCCGCCGCCGGGAGATGTCCTCAGAACGAGCCGGTTACGAAGATGCGCGCGCCGCCGTACGACCAGCGCAGGCTGCCGTCGAACCTTTCGTTGTCCACGTCCAGCTTGGTGATGAAGCTGTTCCAGCCCAGGCCAGCGCCGAAATGTTTGCTGAACTGCCAGTTGATGGCCGCGTTGTAGTCGGTGACGCGGCCGTCGTAGACATCGAAGCTGACCTTGAAGAACTGTGCGCCGTAATCGACGTACCACTGATCGTTGAGACGCCACACACCATGGATGCCGAGCACGGGCAACGGGCCGTTGGCCTCCGCGGTCGTCTCTCCGGCGACGTTCTGGCCACCACCAGCGGCTTCGATGTGGAAGTCGAACTTGAGGTTGTGGAGTCCGCCGGTGACACCCAGTTCGTAATTCTCACTCTGCAGGAAGTCGAACTCGTAGGAAACCGCGGTGACCGTGGTTTTCATTCCGGCTTCGACCTCGAGCGAGACCGGGTAGGTCTCGTCGCCGATGTCGATCGTGTCCTCGAGGACCTTGCGGGCGGTGTTATCGGTGCTGAACCACATGAGGCGGATCTTCTGCCGCGGGGTCATGCGCCAGTACGCGTCGAGACGGACACGGTCCGAGTCATCGAGACCCAGGTCGCGTTCGGCATCGAACTCATCGCCGCTCTGAAGATCACCATCGACCCGGATCTTGGTCTTGGTGTCCAGCAGGAAGCCGCCGACGCTGATGTTGACGGTGTCGTTGAGGGGGTTGCCGGCCTCGGCGTAGACCGCCGGTGCCGCCACGGCGAGGAGCACCGCGGCGGTGGGCAGCAGGTAACGCCGCCGTCTCACGGCCTGCCAGGAAACGCTGTTCGAAGCCGGAGTCACCGGGCCGGTCAAAAATGCCGCAGCTGTCATGTTAGTAAGGTTGTCCTAGTTCACGCAGGGAGAGGGTCGTGATGCAGCCTTACCAGACATCTGGACGGCTGCGGCTTAAGGGATGTTCTACGCCGGGTTGCCGGGTTGTCACATCGGACTTCGGACTTATTCGTCTTTTGGGCGGTACGACCTAGGTCCGACGCGCGCAGGGCCACCCCCGAAGCACGCTGGCGTGCCGCGTCCGGGCACCTGGGCAGCCCCGGGATCGATCGGGGGACGCGGCGCACACATATTTAAGGAGTACACATGAATCGCTTTTCATCGCCCCTGCGCGTCCTGGCCCTGGTGTGCGTGGCGCTCGTGAGCGGGACCGTCCTGGCCGCGAAACCGCCGGAAGAATGGGATGGATTGACCCGCGTCAAGCTCAAGGGCATGGACTCGGCCTACGCCCGGCCTGGCGCTGACTTCACCGTCTACAGGAAGGTGATGATCGATCCCATCGAAGTGGCATTCGCCAAAGATTGGGACAAGAAGAGCAACTACAGCAACATGAAGCTCCCTCCCGAGAAGCTCGAAGAGATCAAGACGAAGCTGGGCCAGCTCGCCCAGGAGACCTTTGCCGAGGTGCTCAGCAAAGACAACGGAATGGAGGTCGTGACCTCGCCGGGTCCGGACGTGCTGCGCTTCTCGTCCGCCATCGTCGACCTGTGGCCGCGCGCCGTCGACAACCAGGATCCGGGACGCAATTACACTTTCACGACCAGCGCCGGCAGCGCGGTGCTGTTCGCGGAGCTGCGCGATTCGGAGACCAACCAGCTCATCGGCCGCGTGGTCGACGGCCGCGAAGCCCGCAATTCGGGGACCATGCGCTGGACCAACTCGGTGGAGAACACGGCCGAAGCGCGCGCCATGGTGTCCGACTGGGCCCGCATCCTGCGCAAGCGCTACGACGCACTGCGTGAGCAGGCTGGCGCTCCGGCCCAGAAGTAGTGCAGTAGCTAGATAGTTTCCGGCGCTCACGCGCCATCTCGAGTCGCGGCGGCGGCGGCGTCCGTGAAAACACGGATTCCACCGCCGCCGCTTCACTAGGACCATGGGCCCATTGCCGCAGATTCACGTCAGGGACGATCCTGACCGCATGCAGGAACCCTTAATGGCACCCGGGAGGCGTGGCGTTTTCGTCGCGGCCTGAAGATGCGTTCACTTTCGCTGTGGATCGAACGCACGGCCTGGGTCGTGGGAATCGTGCTGCTCGGCACTTATGGCGGCATGCGCCTGTGGGCGGAAGAGGCCCGCGCCCAGGCGGTAGAGGAGTTCCGCGCCGCCTCGCTCGGGCCCGCGGACCAGAGCCTGTGGTCGCAGAAGCGCGTGATGGCCTATGCCGAGGCGCAACGCGCCGGCGACGCGCCGCAGGCGGTGTTGCGGATTCCGAAGCTGACGCTGGAGGTGCCCGTGTACGGCGACACCTCCGATCTCAATCTCGATCGGGGCGCGGGACACATTCCAGGCACCGCGGAGCTCGACCAGGTTGGAAACATAGGCATTGCCGCGCACCGCGATGGTTTCTTCCGCAAGCTCAAGGATGTCGAGCTCGGCATGGACCTGTTCGTCGAGCACGGCGGCCGCACCGAACGCTACAAGATCACCGAGATCAGCATCGTTTCCAAGGAAGAAAGCGGCGTACTCGCGCCCACTGCGACGCCGAGCATCACGCTGGTCACCTGTTACCCGTTTTACTTTGTCGGGTCCGCGCCGAATCGATTCATCGTGCGCGCCGAGCTCGACGGAACCAAGACCCACAACGACGACCTGTCCAATCGAAACCTGCAACGGAGAGAAACATGAATACTCGCGCCAAGATCATCGCGGCCGCAGTTGCCCTGACGGCAGCGGCTGGCGTTTACGCCCAAAGCTCAGTCGACAAGGCCTTCACGGCCGGCGGCACGAACTGCACGCAAATCACCTGGTCGGCTGAGATGATGGCCAAGCACCCCAAGATTGCCAGTGCCTGCCAGGAAGTCCTGCAGAAGGACGGCAAGACCTATGTGAAGTTCGAGGGTGAAGTGAAGAAGGTGGCCAAGGGCGGCACCGAAGTCGTCATGAACATGAAGGGCGGCGACCCCATCACGTTGCATCCGGCGGAAGGCCGCACCGTCTACATCGGTGGCAAGAAGACCCCGGTGAAGTCGCTGCGTCCCGGCGACACGCTGACCTTCTACATTCCCGAGGACCGTCTCGTCGCGCAGGTGATGGAGACCCCCGCCGCGCCGGTGGAAGAAGTTGCTGCCATCGAGCCGGTAGCGGCGCCGGTGGAGCAGGTGGCTATGAACACCGAGATGCCGGCGACGGCGAGCGACTGGCCGTTGATTGCGCTCTTCGGTGCACTGGCCGTTGGCCTGGCGGCGACGATGCGCGCCCGTCGCGCGCTGCGTAGCCGATAGGACCTGCCCAGCCGGAAGGGTGCGCCTTGCACTCTTCTTATATGTCGCGCCGGGTGCATTCCCAGAATGCACCCGGCGTGCGGAATGCCCTCATGCCCAAGATCGCTGGAATGCTTGTCGTCGGTGGACTCATGGCCCTGGTGGCCGGGGGTCCCGCGGTTGCACGCGGCCCGATGGGTGCCCGTGAGGCCGACTACCAGCAGGCGATCGAGCAGGCATACAAGCGCTACCTGGCCGAGAAAGGCGGCAGCATCCCGGACACTGTCGCGGCCGCCACGGGAGCGAAAGCCGAGTCGTACGGCATCGTGATCGTGCGCGTCGACGGCAAGGTCTGGGAAATCGGTGACAGCAAGCTGGCGTTTCCGATGATCACTACGGCAATTCCCTTCACTGCTGCACTGGCCATCGAACAGCAGGGTGCGGAGCTGCTATCCGGAACGAAAGGCGCGGTGGCAGGCACGGTGCCATTGCCCGATGCGCGAGGCGCCGCCGATTGGGGTCCGCAACCCACCTCTGCGCTGGACCTGGATGGTTCACTCGCGACCCTGAGCCTGGTGCAGCCGCAACGCGATGCCGAAGCCAAGTGGAGCGCACTGCTCGCGAACTTCGGCGCATTCGCCGGTGGCAATGTGGCCCTCGACCCGCGTGCCTACAAGGCCGAAAAACCACTCGTGTCACGCCTTCCGCAGGTCGCGCGCGATCTGGGCCAGGACGGCCGCCTCAAGGATGACGCCGACATCACCGCGGATCTCTACCTGCGGCAGAGTACCGTCGCGGTGACGGCACGCGACCTGGCCATCATGGCCGCGACGCTGGCCAACGATGGGATCAATCCGGTCACCCAGAAAAAAGTGGTCAGCCCCGGAACCGCACAGAAGGTTCAGTCGCTGCTGGCCGGCAAACACAAGGGCCAGAGTGCCTGGATGGCAAAGGACGGGATACTCGCCTGCGCCGCAAACTCCGGCGCCATTCTGGTAGTGCTGCCCGGACGCCTCGGCATCGCGACTTACGCGCCGCCGGTCGACGCCAACGGCGTGAGCCTGCGCGGCCAGCGCGCGATCAAGTACCTTTCGCAGACCCTGATGTTCAATCTGCAGTGACGTACCGCGGTTGTCGGATTCTTCCGGCAACAGAGCAAGGCATGTCCGTTCAGCCAGCGTTGGGATTCGCACTCTAGAATTTCCGGCAGAGCGGAAAGTCCGGGGGCAGGGCCGTGTTACGGCACCAGCACGCGAGCACATTCGATTCCACACCAGGCCAGCGTCAGTGCGCATTCGCGCTCGC
>Ga0315912_10004700_pt1 | contig 12808 bp, 12 predicted proteins | sample VfabasoilMG_FD_204469 | JGI IMG/M metagenome (GOLD analysis project Ga0315912, IMG submission 204469) | Garden soil microbial communities collected in Santa Monica, California, United States - V. faba soil | ecosystem: Environmental > Terrestrial > Soil > Garden | place: USA: California... | reverse complement strand
GCAGGGTACGGAGAGGGCGACGCAGGGTACGGAGAGGGCGACGCAGGGTACGGAGAGGGCGACGCAGGGTACGGAGAGGGCGACGCAGGGTACGGAGAGCCGACGCAAGGTACGGAGAGGGCGACGCAGGGTACGGAGCAACCCGCGGGGGTACGGCGAGCAACGTCGCCGACCTGGTCAGGGAGTCCCGATGTGCGGGGTTTTGGCGAGCGGCCCCGTCGTGCCGTTTTGGATCCGCGCCAGCAGCCGCTCGGCGGGTTCGTACCCCGCTCGAAGAGAGAGCGCGCGCTGTGCGGCAGCAATGGCCTGGGGAGCGTCTCCCGCCAAAGCCGCGATCTCCCCCTTGGTCGTCCAAAGATGGGGATCCCGTGGATCGTACTGCAGGGCGAGATCGATCTGAGCTTCCGCTTCGCCGAGGTCGGCGGGTTCTCGGTCGAGCGCGAGGCGGGCTTCTAGATACGCGAGGTAGGCCTGCGAGGATACCGGGCGCGAGTAGACGAGTTCGCCATCGACGACGTGCATGGAGCGATAGGTCGGGAGACCAGCCCCGCATCCGGCCCAGGAGAGTGCGAGGACGGCGAGTCTTCGCTGGCGCACTCCACCGGTGTAGTGGGCCAACCCGAAGACGTCGAGGCGACGGATGACGCGCATATCACGCTGTGCGTGCGAACGACTCAAACGCGGACTCACAGGGGGATGTTGCCGTGTTTGCGCCGCGGGTTGTCCTGCCGCTTGTTCTTGAGCAACGCGAAGCTGCGAGCAACCCAGCGACGGGTGTCTTCGGGCGCGATGACCTGGTCGATGAAACCGAGTTCGGCGGCCCGATAGGGATTGGCAAAACGTTCGCGATAGTCCGCAGCGAGCTCTCGCCGCAGTTGCACGGGATCGTCGGACTGTCCGAGCTCGCGCCGATACATGATGTTGATGGCGCCTTCGGCCCCCATGACGGCGATCTCGGCGGTGGGATAGGCGAGATTGATGTCCGCGCGAATGTGTTTGCTCGACATCACGTCGTAGGCACCACCGTAGGCTTTACGGGTCACGATCGTGACCTTGGGCACCGTCGCTTCGGTGAATGCATAGAGCAGCTTCGCCCCGTGGCGAATGATTCCGCCGAATTCCTGGGCCGTGCCGGGCAAGAAGCCGGGCACGTCGACCAACGTGAGCAAAGGGATATTGAAGGCATCGCAGGTCCGCACGAAGCGAGCACCTTTGACGGACGCGTCGATATCCAAACATCCCGCGAGGACGAGCGGTTGATTGGCGACCACGCCAATCGCTTGGCCACCGATCCGAGTGAAACCCACCACGATATTGCGGGCAAAGTGTTGATGGACTTCGAGGAAGACCTGATCGTCGGCGATCGAACGGATCACCTCGCGGATATCGTAGGGCTTGCTCGGATCGCTCGGGACGAGCCCCTGCAAATCGGGGCATTGGCGATCGATCGGATCGGTCGAGGGCACGCGCGGGACATCATCGAGATTGTTCGAAGGGAGAAAGGTCAACAGCTGCCGCGTCATCGCGAGTGCATGCGTCTCGGACGAACAGCGGAAGTGCGCGACCCCGCTTCGTTCACTGTGCGTCGTTGCACCGCCGAGGGCCTCCTTCGTCACCTCTTCGTGCGTCACGGCTTTGATGACTTCGGGCCCGGTCACGAACATGTAGCTCGTGTCCTCGACCATGAGGACCAAGTCGGTCAGTGCGGGCGAATAGACGGCCCCACCGGCGCACGGCCCCAGCACGACGGAAATCTGCGGGACCACGCCCGAGAGCAATACGTTGCGTTTGAAGATTTCGGCGTAGCCGCCCAAGCTCTCCACGCCTTCTTGAATGCGCGCACCGCCGCTATCGTTGAGTCCGATCACGGGGGCGCCGGTGTCGAGTGCGAGGTCCATGACCTTGCAGATCTTGTTTGCGTGCGCGCGTCCGAGCGCTCCGCCAAACGCTTCGGGCCGCTGGAGAAATACGAACACTGGACGCCCATCGATGAGCCCGTGCCCCGTGACGACTCCGTCTCCATATGGTCGCTTCGCTCGCATGTCGAAGTCGTTGCACGCATGGGTGACGTAGGGGTCGAGTTCGACGAATGAACCGGGATCGAGCAGCGCGCTCAAGCGCTCGTGCGCCGTGCCTCGACCCGAGGCGCGGATCTTGGCTTCATCCTTGTTGGCCTGAACCTCGGCGGCTGCGATCGCAGCATCATCGACCGGGCCTGTGCCCGCATGAGCCCCGAGCTCGGCCAAACGACGGCGACGCTCGAACTCTTCGCGAGGGTTCGTCACGAGCCTCTAGACCGCGCCTTTGGTCGAAGGGACGCCTGCAGTCGGATCGGAGCCACACGCCATGCGCAGCGCTCGGGCAAACGCTTTGAAGCACGCTTCGACGACGTGGTGGGTGTTGCCACCGGACCGCAAATGCAAATGCAGATTCATGCGTGCCTGAACGACCAAAGCTTGAAAGAACTCTTTGACCAAGTCACAGTCGAAGTTGCCGATCCGACGGCCGGCGACGACCGGGACGTCGTAGACGAGATACGGTCGACCGCCGAGGTCGAGCGCACAATCGACGAGGGTTTCATCCATCGGCAGCGAGAAGTGCCCAAATCGTACGATCCCGCGGCGGTCGCCGAGGGCTTCGTCGATCGCTTTACCGAGCACGAGGCCTACGTCTTCGACGGTGTGGTGATCATCGATCTCGACGTCACCCTCGGCCCTCACTTCGAGCGCCATCGCACCGTGTTTCGAGATCGCTTCGAGCATGTGCGAGAGAAACGGCACCGGCGTTTGGATCTCGGCGATCGGCATCGCGTCGTCCGGCAGGGTCAACTTGATCGCGATCTGGGTTTCTTTGGTGCGGCGCTCGACCGTCGCCTTGCGAGCCGGGGTCATGACCAGCTCCGCTCGATCCGGTCGAGCAAGATGCGAAAGGGTCGAGCGTCCTCGAGGCTGATCCCGAGCTTGGCATCGATCCAAGCGGCAATGACTTCTCCACGCGCGAGCTTGTCGATGGCCGAACGCATGTAGAGACGCGCAAACGTGTTCGAGATCTGCCGTTCGTCTTGGGTCAGGCGTCTCGTGCGAAGAGTATCCGAAAGCCGACACTCACCGCGGGCGCGGGCGTCATCGTACGCGTGCCGAAGCATGGGATCGCTCAGCACGTTGTAAGCCTCCGCGATTCGCTTGTACACCGTGTTGACGATGCTTCGCGCGGATTCCTCACTCCATCCCGCGAAACGATCGGGGTGGTACCGCTGAGCCGAGCGGTAAAAGGCGTCGCGAATGGCGACGTAGTCGCAATCGACGGGTAGCGCCAGGATTTCGTAGTACGTCAGCGTTTCGAGGCTTTCGTACATCCGCGAGAGCTCCGGCGCGACGTGGCTCATGGATGCGCTCACGGTTGGAACGTGACGGCGCCCACGTCACCCTGCCCGAAGCGCTCCGCGGCACGCTGGAGGTCTTCCTCGCTCATCCCACCGAGCACGTGCATGGTGGCGATCTGCTGCTGCATCGTGTCCTGGTCGAGCGCCCGAACTTCGAGGAGACCGTCGGTGTTGATCTCGAAGGTGACGGCGATCGTCACCTCTCCGCGCAGCGCGGGCCGGAGGTCGGTGAGGACGACTTCGCCCAACTTGTGATTGTCGTCGAACGTTTCGGCTTCGCCTTGACACACCTGGATCCGAACGAAACGTTGTCGATCGCTCGTCGTCGTGAAGAGTCGGGTGTGTTCGGTAGGAATGGCGTGGTTGCGGCGGATGAGGAAATCGACGTACCCGCCGACCGTGCGAACACCGAGGCTGCGTGGCACGACGTCGAGCAACACCGCGGCCGCGCCCCCGGTGGATCCACCTTCGACCGACGGGGCGAGCGAACCCATCAACGCCGCCCCCTGAATCGCCGCACCGACGGCGACCACGCTGAGGGGATTGATCGACGTTTGCGGCGGCTTCCCGAAGATCTCGGTGACGACCTCGCGCACGATCGGCAAACGGGTCGTCCCGCCCACGAGCACGATCTCGTCGATCTGATGGGCGGAGAGGCCCGCTCCCGAGAGCGCGTCTTGGCAGACCGGGATCGTGCGCCGAATGATCGGATCGATGAGCGGTCGCAACTCCGCTTCGGTGATCTGGAAGTGCAGCGGGCTTTTGCGGCCGGGGATGACCTCGGGAATCTCCGCGGTACCCACCGTCGTCTCGCTGATTTGAATCTTCACTTGTTCGGCAAAGGCGCGGAGGCGCTCCATGGCAATGGGGTCACCGTGCGGTGACCAGCCACATTGCTCGGTGACGCGTCGCGCCATCATCTCGGTCAGCACTTCATCGATATCGTCGCCGCCGAGAAAGGTCTCACCCGAGGTGGCGAGCACTTCGAACACGTTGCGGGTGATCTGAAGGATCGTCACATCGAATGTGCCGCCGCCGAAATCATAGACGGCAATTCGGCGATCGATGTCTTCGATATAGCCATACGCGAGCGCAGCCGCGGTGGGCTCATTGATGACCCGGATGACGTCGAGGCCCGCCAAACGAGCGGCGATGCGGGTCGCCGATCGTTGCGAATCCGTGAAGTTCGCGGGAACGGCAATGACGGTCTTGCGCAGCCGTTGTCCGAGCGCCTCTTCGGCCATTTGTTTCAGGTAGGTCAGGATGTGCGACGAAATCTCGACGACGCTGACCGTGCGCCCGCCCACCTCGAGCATCACCGATTCGTTGCTCCCCTCGAAGATCGAGTAGGGGACGCGTTGTCGCATCTGTTGGACTTCGAGCGAGCCGAAACGCCGCCCGATCATTCGTTTCGACGAATAGACGACGTTCTTCGGATCGACGAGGCGCCGTCGCTTGGCCCGGGTGCCCACGAGCCATCCGCCTTCCGGCATGGCGGCCACGACCGAAGGCACGATGCGGTCATCACCCCGGCGAACGACGGAAGCTCGGCCGTCGCGAACCACGGCACAAGCCGAGTTGGACGTCCCTAAATCGATGCCGAGCACAGGCTCCTGCTCGCCGACCATGCTCGGCACTGTACCAGGCCTCATCTAAAAACCAGCAATCGCGGCAAGGCTCCAATCTGTGCCGTAGGGGTGAACGTCGCCACTCTGGGCGCGAAGCCGGGTTCACGCTCGACGTACCTTTCGCACCTCGAGTCTGTATGTTCTAAATTTTCGATTCGGGCACGAACACGATATCGCCTGGTTCGAGCGCGACGTCCTCCGCGCGGCTATCGATGATCGCCGTGACGTCGATTTCGAACGTTTGGTGGCCATCGCTCGTCTCGCGAATGAGCTTGACCCGCTTGGTCAGGGCGAGCGGATTCATTCCGCCGGCAAGCGAAATGGCTTGGACGAGGGTCAGGCGCTCTTTGAACGAATACGACCCCGGCTCGTTCACCTGACCGAGGACACTGACTTCTCGATTCTGTCGTTCCTGGACCAGGACCGCCACCTGAGGTTGGCGCAGCCAACCATCCGCGAGGCGGCCCTCGATGTCGTCCGCGATGGCGCTCGGAAGCCTTCCTGCCACCACGATTTGCCCGATCCAGGGGAAGCGAATGCTCCCATCGTCACCTACCTGGTAGGTCCCTGTGAGGTCCTCTTGCTCGCGTACCCGGATCTCCAGCGTGTCGCCGGGACCCAAGGCTTCGGAGGCGCTCGCACTCGACGGTGGGAGGGCGACCGCAACCTCGGTCTTTGGATCACACGCAGGGAGAAGCATGACGAACCAGCACCAGCCCACGGCCGCGATGCTAGATGCGAGCCGCCGCCACGAACCAGAGTAGGTGTTTGATGTAGCCGAGCTCGTCGGTGACGCCATTGGTGTAGTGGACGGCGGTGTCGGTCCCGTCGACCCGGAGAGTGTAGCTCAGCGCCACGGAGAACACGCGACGGAGCGGCTGTTCGACCCCGATGTCGATCGTGGCCACGGTGCTGCGTTGTTGGAGATCCGCGCTTCGCTGGCCCGTGATCTCGTCGATGTTTTGATCCTCGAGGCCGGGCTCGGGCAACCCATGGTACGTGCGGCCCGACACGCTGATTCCGGCGTGGCCGATCATCTTGAATCGGAACGTGTGCCTCGCGAATGCACGCACCCCATTGTCGACGTAGTAGTTCCCCCACAGCGAATCGTGGAAGTCGCGGAACAGCGAAAGCTGCAGCTGACTCTCCAACGTCGGGTAGTAGCTGAGCGTAATGTTCCCGATGAGGCCACTAAAGTCGGGTCCATTGACATCGGCACGATAGAACGCGAGTCCCCAGCCAATGATCGCATCCAAGGTCAGTCGCCGTTGCAACTGACCTCGGTACCCGGTGTTGAAGCGATGGGCAAAGCTACTTTCGTTGCGCCCGACGCCAATATCCTCCGCGAGATACCTCGTGAAGAAAAATTGGTATTCGAAGACGAGTGCGCTCTTGGGCAAGAATCGCCACTTGGTCTCGTGCAGGAGACCGTTGACATTGCGATTGGACCGGTATTGCGAACCGTCGATGAATCGCAAAAGTTCGTTGAGGTAGCCGAGCGAGAGGCTGAGGCGGCCACCCCCCGGGCGGAAATACATCGTCACATCGGCGTGCTGGTCGTGGCGGTTCAGATTGAAGGAACGACCATCCACCCGAAAGTTCGTCGGATCGGATCCGTAGTAGTAGTCTTCATTGGCGACCAAGCTGAATCGGCGGCCTGGAAGTAGATTCAGTCGACCGCGGGCCCCAATCGAGAATCGCGGTTGCGAGCGCACGACGGGATCGCCCGAGAGGAGCTGACGGAATCCCCCGATGATGGAAAACCCGTAGTCCGCGACCCGGCCCGTCCGTTCGGGTGGACTCATCAAGAGGCCATCGCGAACCTCGCGATTTCCGATCCCGACCCACGCCGACGGATAGATGAACCCCGCCGGTTGGGGATCTTCGTTCCGATCGCTGCTGAAGACGTTGCTATCCAACCCGATCGGGACAGCCACGCCCAAGTGAACGACCGAGCGCTGACCCACCGGCAGGCCTTCCCCGTCTTCGGTTTTGGGGATCGGGACCTCCGCGTTGGCCGAGGCGGCGAGCAGCCAGACGCTCGCCAGCGCAACGCCACAACGGAGGACCATGGCGAACCTCCACGTGCGGCCCCTTGGCCAACGCGTCTGGTGCTCGTCCGTCGGAACGGTCGGTGCGCTAGAGGACGGGGCTCGCGACGGTGGGCGGCCGGCCGGCGTCGACGGCTGGTGGGACCGGGGACGTCGCGCCGCCCAACGTCGGATCCGAGATCGGGATCGTCGGGGTTTCGTCCTTTTCGTTGTCGGTCGCATCGGGAGCGGGGCCATCGTCGCCCCGGCACCCGTGAGCTTGTGCCACCAAGGCTTGGAGCTGGTCGGCTGCCGCCCCGAGCTTTTCGAGCGCGAAACGCTGCTGCCCGGCCGTGGCGTTCGCGTCTTGCAGCACGAGCAGGTCATCCGTGGCCACTTCGAGCACATCGCGTCCCCGTTCGTGCTTGTCGATGACGCACCCTTTCTCGGCCCCACCCGTGGAGTCGTCATCGCGCACTTGCTCGGCCAAGCCTGCAAGTTCGCCCATGCTCGTCTCGACACGGCTGCGGGTTTGCGCAATCGCTTCCGGCGAAATGGCCTCCGGGATCTCATCACTTTCGTTCTGTGGCTCGGCGAGCGACAGCCCACCGACCAAGAGCAGCGGACCCATGACAAGAGGGACAAGGGGGACCCACGCGAACCCGTAGCGGCTCCGTCGCACCGCCACTTGGAGCAGGTTTTGACGATCGTGTCGCACATGCGAAAGCGGTGAATCCACGGTGGTCATTGCCCGGAATATACCACGGAAAAAATGAGCTCCGCATCGTCCTCGGCTCCTTCCATGGGGAAGCGCCAGGTCTTGATCAGAGCGATCGTGCACGTGGCCAGGTTCTTTGAACCTAGGGTGTCTTCCTCGATGACGGCTCCGGTCACGCGGCCCACGACGCTGACGTCGATGGTGTAGGTGTGCTTGCCTTCGCCGACCCCCGGATTCAGCCGCATTTCTTTCTCGTAACAAGCCTTGAGCCCACGAATGAGTCTCCTGACCTGACTGCCGAGGGCCGCGGTGTTCCCACCCCCCGTGATCGATTGTGTGCTCGAGACCACCTTCGACTCCACCTTGCGTTCCGACTTGGTCTCCTTGTTAGAGAGCTCGGGACCGTCTCCGGTTTTGAGTCCCATCGTTTCGACCGCATCGCCGTGCAGAGAGATGCCTTCGCCGCCTGCGACGAAGGTGTCGATCGGGCCGCCATCGGCGAGGACCGTCGTGGCCATCCCCTGCGCAAACAGGCTGCCGAGTTGGTTTTCGGTGTCGCCAAGAATGTCGAACACGGTTCCCGGGCCGTCGCCTCCATAGGTGCCGAGCACACGGGCGAGCCCCACGTTACGGGCTTGCGACATCGCGCGCTCGGAATGGGTACTCGGTGGTTGTTCGAGTTTCTTTTCGACGGGCTTGGGCTCGGCCTTCTTGGTCTCGTCCGGTTGCGCGAGGGTGTCTTCGACGACGGGCTCGTCTTCGATCTTGGGTTGATTCTTCTTCAACAGCTGCGGGCTGCCGACGGCGATGAGGAATCGCTCGTCGATCTCGATATCTTCGTCGGCAGGAATGGGAGCGAAAAATGCCCACGTGAACAAAGGACCCAACAACGAGGTCGAGGCCAGCTGCGAATAGATGAACAGCATGCCGAGCGCCCCGATGACCGACTCCCGAAAAAGGGCGGGCAGGGGCGGCTTCAGGGGTTCGCGCTTCGGGTTCGCAAACTGAAAGGCGATCGTTCCATCGCCGACCAGGAGCTTTCCCTTGGCGCTCGCGTCGAGGGCAACGCGAAGTCCGTCCTTGGTTCCGTACTGCTTGCGCAGCTGGCCGACGGTCAACGTTCGGCTGCCGAGCCGGAGCTTGCCCTTCGTGTGGGGCGGGACATCGAGGTAGTAGATCCCGTTGCGAACATCGAACAGGCGGTGGCGTTCGGGAGCGCGTCCGCCCGAAACCAGCAGATCGCTCCGGTAGTCCGTCCCGACGGAAATCGATGCCGCGCTCGTCTGGTGGACCTGATGCTGAACGACGTCGTTCACCATCAGGGCGAGGCGCAGCACCTTGTTCGGTGCTTGGGCTTGAGCTTGAGTCCGAGGCATCCTGTTCAGGGGTGAGAGCCGGAAACCGGTCTGGGACGACACGAAGCTGCAGCACTTCGGTGCGGTCGTGGAACCTCGGGACCCCTAGTGCCCCCCTCAGCCCCAGTGGGGCGTAGGGACCCCTCAGCCGGGGTAGGGCGGAAGACACGGGGGCACGTCACCGGTCCATTCCTCAAGGGGCTCGTCTCTACCACTAGACACCTACGAGGACCTGCAAAGTTTCCTTCGAAATCACGTCCGAGAGGCTCGCAGGTTTTGTGCCAGAAAAAAAATCAATCACGGCTGCAGCGGATGGCCCGAGCCGGGACCGCGAACTCCGGGCACCAAGACACGGGGATCGCGATCGGCCCGCGAGCATGGACACGTTGACAACCACCACCCGCCAAAGTGGCCATCGTCAAACGACAAACGGGTGGTGCGCTGAGCGCGACCACCCGTCCTTCGCGGAGCCCCCCTTGTTCTGTCGAGGAGCGGTCTAGGAGTTCTTCTGGATCACGCAGAAGAGGTACTTGCTGTATTCGGCTTGGCCTGCGGTGTACATCACGTCCACGAGCGTGCTGAACTTGAGGTTCTCGTCGCCGATGAGAATCACTTGTGCCGTCCACTCCTTCTGTTGCATCTCGGCGGTTTGCTTCGCCTTGTCGGCCTCTTCCGCCATCATCTCGTAGAGCGGGATGATCGAGTGCTTCTGCACCTGCGTTGGGTCGACATCTCCGGTTTCGTTCAGCTGCACGACCTTCTGTGAACCGAACGTGATGTCCCGCGCCGAGATATAGATCGGCACGCCATCTTGCACCGGAGAATCTGCGGTCGACATGGGCACTTTTTGCCCGGCCGTAGGCGCGATGACCACGGGGTCGGTACCGTAGTTCTTGAGCAGGTAGACAACGATGATGGACACGACGTCCATCAGCGAGGTCAGGTTGAGCGTGCCTTGCTCCTCGCCACCCTTGCTGCGTCGAGCGGCCCTTCGATCGGCTTTCTTTTGTTCAAAAGCTTCGTCAGCCATGGATCAGGTCGCCCCCGCGTCGATGATGGGCTGCCAGAAGAGGCAGTCCTCAGGAATTTGACCGCTCTTCGAAGCCGCGAGCAACGTGCACTTGCTTCCGCGCAAAGCGTCCATCGTACTGGTCAAGACTTGCAGCGGGATGCTGTTCTCCGCACTGATCGTCGCTACGGTTTCATGCGGAAACAGTCGCTTGTACTCCGTCGCTTTGGCCTCGAGCGCCGCGTAGTCGTAGCGACTGAAGTCGTTGAGCGGAGCACTCGGCTTGGCGAGGGCGATCGACGGGCGTGTGGAGTCGGTTTCCCGTCCGGCTTCGGCCCCCGCTTGTTGGCCGGACGCACTCACCCGAAAGCCATCCTCCATGATGAAGATCTTCAAGTTGAGCGGTTCCTCCTCTGGTTTCTTCTCGGGCTCCTTGGTTTCGGCTGTCGCTGCGTACTTGGGCGGCACGACATTGATCGCTGCAAAACGAGCGACCTCCATCGCAAGCAGCAGGGCCGGAATCAGGAGGAACATGACGTTCATGACGGGGAGCAGGTTTGCTTCCACTTCCCCCTCGACCATCGAACTCTTCTTCCTCGCCATGGTTACTCCTCTTCTCCAGGGATTCGATACGGACCTTCAATGAAAGGTCCGCACGCGTCCGCGGCGATCAGCCTTGACGCACCCGTGCGGCCAAGAGGTTTTCCAACTTCACCGCGTACAAATCGACCTCGTCCGAAATCTTCTTCGCGAGGCTCGAGATGAAAATGTGAGCACCGAGAAGCGGAATGGCAACAATCAGACCGAAACCGGTCGTATTGATGGCGATGGCGATACCCTTCGCGAGAGCGGTGGAGCGTTGGTCGGCGGACACGCTCGCAACCGCCTGGAAGGCGTCGATCATTCCGAAGATGGTTCCGAGCAGTCCAAGCAGGGTCGCGATGTTGGCGAGCGCCGAAATCATCGAGATGCGCTTGGAGATCGGGGGACCCACTTCCAGCATCGCTTCCTCGATCGCGGCCGAGATATCGGACTCGGTCTTGTTGGCACGGGTAAGGCCAGCTTTGATCACGCGAGCGAGAGCAGCTTTATCGGCTGCATTGCAGAGCTTGATGGCACGATCGATATTATTCGCCATCACGAGCTTCTGAATCTGGTTGAAAAACTGTCCGCCATTGATGTTGAAGCGGAAAAACAAAAAGATGAAGCGCTCGATCATGACGCCTGCACCCATGATTGCACTCAGTGCAATGAAGTGCATGAAGACGCCACCTTCTTGATAGAACTTAGCAAAATTACCCATGACCGTTGTTTCTCCTTCTTCCGCGACGCTCCGCGATGTCGTGACCGATGGCACTCGCTAATGCCAGGTTCCGGTCACGTCCCTGCTCGATGATTGGGGGGGGTTGAGTGTGCTACGTATGGTGCCCTAAGTCGCAGGTCCTGGCGAGCGCACCTACGCGGGGAAAGCGCCAACCTAAGGTTGCTGGGGCACGACATAGAGAGATGAGTTCAAGCCGGAATTCCGGCTGATGAGTCCACGCCGAAGTCCCGGCTGATGAGTTCAAGCCGGAGTCCCGGCTGATGTTTGATCCGCCGGAGTTCCGGCTCAAAGGGTGTGCACACCGGAGTTCCGGCGAAGTTGCCTACGCCGGGTTCCCGGCTGAAGAGTTCACGCCGGGTTCCCGGCTTGAAGGTTGTTTACACCGGGTTCCCGGCTGAAAGCTGCTGGGTGTCTCGGAAGTACATCAGCGCTTCCGTACAAGCCAAGATTAGAACAGAGGATCCTGGATCGACTCAAGCACCAAAGGCAAAAACTTCACGTCCAAACGGATCCAATCGTAGTCGTCATGCGAGCGCCGCAGGACGTAGTAAGCGCTCGGCTTGTCGAGGTGTCCTTCAACGAGAAATTCTTCATCCAGCGAAACGCGGCGGCGTCCGCCTTCGCTTGGACCGCTGCCCCGCGACCGCCGAACCGTCTCCTCGTTTCGAGGAGCGCGAGTGGTTGCGGTTGCGGTTCGATCGGATGCGGTCGGTTTTGGAGCCTCGCGACTCGTCGTCGACTCTCGTCCACGAGGGGATGGTTGCCGCTCCGCGTCGGGTGGAGCGACCGCACTCGAGGTCGATTGCGTCGTCGACCGAGGCTCGGCTGCGCTCGTGCCACTTGATGGGCTGGATGATTCGGCTGCGCGATCACTGGATTCAGGGGGAGCTGCAGCCCACCCGACATCGATCGGTGCCAGAACCCAGGCACAGAGTTCACACGCCACCAATGTCCGGATGAATCGACGAAATCGTTCGTGCGAATACATTGTCATCGTGACGCCTTCGCGGTGATTCGAGTCGTCTGACTCGATCCGCAAGCTTAGTGGTAGAATACCATACGCGTGTTCCCCGCCATCCGTTTTTTTTCTGAGATGCGGTGTCGTGACCCGCTCGACTCCCCGTCGGGTTCGGAGTCGGTCCGAGATCGAACCGGTTCAGTCGTAGGGTGAGCTGATCACCCCAAGCAGGATTCAGGTCGCCACCTTCAAAACGCGTGGCCGCTGAGTCCATGGATCGAGTGGGTCGCTGCCCATGCTCGGAGCGCGTTCGGATTCCAAGATCTTGGAAGATGGCCTGCTGTCCCTCAAGGCGGGGTGGAGGGAGATTTCGGGGAGGAAGGTGATTGAGGAGGTTTTTGACC